>Ga0164241_10005719_pt1 | contig 11522 bp, 7 predicted proteins | sample OricomyardsoilBY_FD_108780 | JGI IMG/M metagenome (GOLD analysis project Ga0164241, IMG submission 108780) | Backyard soil microbial communities from Emeryville, California, USA - Original compost - Back yard soil (BY) | ecosystem: Environmental > Terrestrial > Soil > Unclassified | place: USA... | reverse complement strand
TCGTGCATCTGGGCGACTACATCTATGAAAAGGGGGACAGCCCCGGCGACAAGCCGTCCAATGATGTCCGTCCACTCAACTCCGGCACCTGCGTCACGCTGGATGAATACCGCGCCCGATATGCCCTCGGCAAAACCGATGCGGATTTGCAGGCTGCGCACGCGATTGCCCCGTGGATCGTGACGTGGGACGATCACGAGGTGGGCAACGACTACGCCGGGGCGATTGCCGAGGATCCGGAGCAGGAACCGCCGGCCAAGTTTCTCATCCGTCGCGCCGCCGCCTATCAGGCCTACTACGAGCACATGCCGTTGCGCCGCCGCTCGCTGCCGGCCGGACCCGACATGCTGCTCTATCGTCGGCTGAACTACGGGCAACTGGCGTCGTTCAACGTGCTCGACACCCGCCAGTATCGCACGGACCAGCCGTGCGGCGTCAAGAACGGGCCGCCCTGTCCGCAGGTGTATGATCCCGCCGCGACGATGATGGGCGACCGGCAGCGTGACTGGCTGTTCACCGGCCTCGACCAGTCCGAGGCCCGGTGGAACATTCTCGCCCAACAAGTGCTGATGGGACGCGTGGATTTCGCGCCGGGACCGGACGTGAGACTCGCGCTGGACAAGTGGGAAGGCTACGAGTTTGAGCGTCGCAACCTGCTGCGCCGTTTCCGCGATCATCACGTCACCAACCCTCTGGTGCTCTCCGGGGACATTCACAAGAACTGGGCCAACGAACTGACGACCGATTTCGATGACCCCGATGCGCCTCCGGTGGCGGTCGAGCTGGTCGGAACCTCGATCACTTCGAATGGCGACGGCGAGGACCAGCCCGATTACGTGAAAACGCTCATGGCGGAGAATCCGTTTGTGAAGTATTACAACGCCGAACGCGGCTACGTGCGCTGCGAGGTAACGTCCGACCGTTGGCTGGCGGACTATCGCACCGTGCCCTACGTCAGCCGCCGGGGAGCCCCGATCAACACCCGCGCATCTTTCGTCGTCGAATCCGGCCGCCCCCGATTGAACCGCCTGTGAAACTCATTTCCACCATCGCTTGCCGACAAGTCCCGGATCCGGTCGCGGGTTGTCGCGGCGTTGGATCTTCCTTGAAAACCCCATGAACAAACATCGGCTTCATCTTCTTGTCGGAGTCTCACTCGGTCTCACCCTCGCGGCCGCCGGGATTGGCGGATTGCGCGCCGCGTCAACCGGCACCGCCCCGGTCGCACCCGCCGCCCAATCCGACACCCAGCACGGTTTCACCGTCACGCTGGAGAAAATCACCTCCGGCCCCGACGGCACCCGGTTGCAGGTCGGTCTCGCCAACCGCGGTTCGGAAACCGTGTACTTCTACGAGTCCAACACCGAGATCTGGCTGGACGGGAAAAAATACGAACCGGAGCGCGTCTGGGGCCCGCCCCCGGCACTGCCGGACAAGTTTCCGGCCGGCTCGCACGCGAAAGGGATCATTCTTTTTCCTCCGCTCGCGCCGGGCGACTCCGACGTGCTCGTTCGCTTCCAGCGCCCGGCCAATGCCGACAACAGTGCGCGGTGGAACCCCGTCGAATTTCATTGGCCCCGGCCGTTCCCTGTCGCCGCCACAGCCTCCGCGGTCGCCGCCGGGCCACAGCGTCCCGCTTCCCCGCGCATCGCCATCATCCGGGCCGACGATATGACCGGCCGTTCGCCCGGTTGGGACCGCTTTCTTTCCTCGTCGCGGAAACTCGGGATCAAGGTCGCCATCGGCATCATCTGCGATTCGCTGCAAAGCGACCACGACGGCTATTACACGTGGCTTCGCGACCTTCAGCAAAGCGGCGAGGGCGACACCTTGATTCACGGATGGGATCACCAAAAACTGCCATCCGACGGTCTTCACACCGTTTCGGAATTCCGTGACAGCGGCTACGACTACCAGCGGAAACACCTGGCCGACTCCCAGGCCCTCATGCTCAAGGTGCTCGGCCGTCCTGCGGTCGCCCTGGGCACACCGTGGAACGATTTCGACCGGGACACCATCCGCGTCGTCAGCCAGGACCCCGACGTGCGTCTTTTCTTCGCCCATCAGACGGGTCTCTTTGACGGCCACACGGCGGTCATGCGCATCCTCGCCATCCCGAATGACGGTACCGGCAAACCCAACTTCGAGAAATTCAAGGCATTCTACGACGCGCACCAGGACCGCTTCGGTGCCGTCGCCTTCCAGTTTCATCCGGCCGGCTATTCCGCGCACCGGCAGGCCGAATACGAACGCATCATCACCTGCCTTCGCGACGAGGGATGGATCTTCATGCAACCCCGCGAATACCTCGCCTGGCGCAAAGCCCATGCGTCCCCGTGAAAAATTTCGAACTCATGGAATCCCACCGTCACCATTGCCACTCTCTGCTCAGCGCGGATCAGCCCGGTGCATCCTGCCGCGCCAGGTTCTTCGGTGCCCGCCGCAAGGCGTGGATGCCGCCGTTGTCGCCGACTGTGACTCGGATCTGATTTTCCCGCCTCGCCACCTTTCCCCAACGCTCCCGCCATGTTTCCCGCCGCCAAACCCCTCACCCGCGATCAGAACAAGTGGCGCTGGCGCGTCCTGATTTCCACCTACTTCGCCTACGCGGGTTTCTATCTTACCCGAAAGGTCTTCACCATCTGCAAGGAGTCCATCGCTTCGGATTTCGACATCGGCCTGGACAAGGTCGCCCACATCTGGGCCGCCTACCTGTTCGCCTACATGCTGGGCCAGTTTCTCAACAGCTGGTTCGGCCGCAAACGCGGACCGAGGTTCCTGCTCCTCGGAGGTTTGGGTGTCTCGATCATCGTCAACCTCATCTTCGGTTTCACCAATTCGTATGCGACCTTCATGCTCTTCATGTTTGTCAACGGCCTCGTGCAGGCCGCCGGCTGGCCGGGCTGCGTCGGCGGCGTTTCCCACTGGCTGCGCAAATCGGAACGCGGCGGCATCATGGGCGTGTGGAGCACCAATTATCTGGTGGGCAACATTCTCGTCAAAGCCATCGGCGGCTACCTGCTGGCCTCCCTCGGCTGGCGCTACGCCTTCTTTGGCTGCACCGCCACGGCCATGGCCATCTGGTGGCTGATCTGGATCTGGCAGCGGGACAAGCCGCAGGACGTCGGCCTCGAAGCCATCGTGGCGAAGACCGACGGGGAGGACGACAACCGCACGGTGCGCGCCGCCTCCGGGGACCAGATCACCTTTCGCCAATACCTGCACCTCGCGCTCAATCCCGTGGTGCTGATCATGGGCGTCAGCTATTTCTCCATCAAGTTTCTCCGCTACGCGCTCGATTCCTGGCTGCCCACCTTTCTCAGTTTGCAGGGCATGGATGTCGGGCGCGCCGCCTACTACTCGGGCATCTTCGACATCACGGGGCTGGTCGGCGCCGTCATCGCCGGCTGGGCGCTGGACAAATGGTTTCGCGGCCGCTGGGACATTCTGTGCCTCGTCATGGGCGTCGGGCTCGTGCTGTCGTATCTGCTCGTCGTCAAATACAGCGCCAATCCGTATGCGCTCGCCTTCAGTTTCGGGGCGGTCGGCTTCATGCTCTACGGTCCCGACACCATCATCGCCGGCGCGGCCTCGGTGTCGGTTGCCGGTGAAAACAACGCCGTCGCCGTCGCCGGTCTGGTCAACGGCTTCGGCAGCCTCGGCCCGGTCCTGCAGGAGGAGATCATCGGCCATCTGATCAAAAACCGCGACGTCCAGACCGGCATCCGCAACGCCAACCTGCTCACCCTCTCCATGAGCATCGCCTTTCTCGTGACCATGGTCGCCGTGATCTGGCTCGTCCACGCCTCCCACAAAAACAACCGCGCCCGCGACGCCGCGACCTGAACCCCGTCCCTCGAAAAAACATCATGTCCCAACGTATCCTCCTCACCGGCGCCCGGGGTTTTGTCGGCGGCAACGTCATCGCCCAATCCGATCCGACCTGCACCATTCACGCGCTCTCCCGCGAATCCGCTTCGGTCCGGCGGTCCAATCTCCACTGGCACACCGCGGAGCTGACCGACGCCGGCCAGCTGGCCCGGCTTTTCAAGGAGGCCCGGCCTGACGCCGTCATCCACACCGCGGCCATGGCCAACATCGACGAGTGCGAAGCGCAGCCGGGCCTGGCCGACCGCATCAACGTCGGTGTCACCCAGACCCTCGCCAATTTGTGCGCGGAGCACGGCACCCGGCTGGTGTTCTGTTCCACCGACACCGTGTTTGACGGCGAGCATGCGCCCTACGCCGAGGACGCCGGGCCGCTGCCGGTCAATCACTACGCCCGCACCAAGGCAGCCGCGGAAAAGATCGTCGCCGCGCTCGGGTCAAACGGCGTGATCGCCCGCCTGTCCCTCGTGATGGGTTTGTCGGTGTTCGGGCGCGGCAATTCGTTTCTTGCCGGCTTGATCGCCAGTCTGCGGGCCGGACGCGAGGTGTCCGTTCCCGAAAACGAAATCCGCACCCCCGTTGATGTGATCACCCTTGCCCGCTGTCTGCACGAACTCGCCGCCGGGGATTTTCCGGGCGTCTGGCATCTCGCGGGAAACGACAGTTTCAACCGCTTTGAAATGTCCCGGCGCATCGCCCGGCAACTCGGCCTCCCCGCGGAGAAAATCCTCGCGACCGATTCGAGCCTCCTGAAAGACCGCGCCCCTCGCCCCCGCGACGTCTCGCTCTCCAATCAGCGGGCGCGCATCGAACTCACAACCCCCATGCAGGACCTCGCCTCAGGTCTGGCTCTCGCGATGGCCGGGCAGCCGCAGGCGTAGGCGGGCGGCCCCATTCAGTCCAGACAACCCTCAAACAATTTTTTTATGAAAATCCAACACGACCTCCAAATAAAGTTCGGGAGCGAATACGGCCCCGAAGAAGAACGCGCCATCATCGAAGTCCTGCGCCAGGGCGCGCCCACCAGCGGCGAAGCCTGCATTCAATTTGAAAAGGACTTCGCCGCGTATTGCGGCACCACCCATGCGCGTACCGTCAGCAACGGCACCGCCGCGCTCTTCCTTTCCCTCGTCGGGCTCGACATCAGGCCGGGCGACCGCGTGCTCACCACGCCGCTGACCTGGATCGCCACCGCCGCCGTCGGCGCGACCCTCGGCGCCGAGGTCGATTTCGTCGATGTCGATCCGGTCACCGGCAACATGGATCCGGAAAAACTGGCGCAAAAGATCACGCCGAACACCAAGGCCGTCCTCCCCGTCCACCTCTACGGACAATGCTGCGACATGGACCCCATCCTCGCGCTCGCGCAGGAGCACGGCTTCGCGGTCATCGAGGATGCCTGCCACGCCGTCGGCGCGGATTATCAGGGACGCAAGGCCGGCTCGATGGGCGCCACCGGCTGCTTCAGTTTTCATGAGCAGAAAAACATGTCCACGCTCGGCGAGGGCGGGATGATCGTCACGAACGACGCCGCGCTCTTCGAGCGCATCGCGCTCTACCGTTCCCATTGCACCCGCGTTTACGGACGCAGCACCAAGTATTGTTCGCTCGACGAAACGAAGTTTCCGATGGGCAAGCGGTTTTGGTGGCAGGATTTTGACGATTGCGGCTACAACTTCCGTCTCACCGACATCCAGGCCGCCGTCGGGAGCATTCAGCTGAAAAAACTCGATGGCTTCAACCGGCGCCGCATCGACCATGCCGCGCGCCTGACCGAGGGTCTGCGCGATGTGCCGGGGCTCACGCTTCCGACCGTCGTCCCGGGCCGCAAACACATCTTCCACCTCTACCCCGTGCAGATCGATCCCGTGGTCTTCGGCATGACCCGCGACGATTTTGTCTACGCGATGCTCAACGAGCGCGGCATCAAGGTCGGCACCCACTACACCCCGCTCCATCTGTCCACGGCGTTTCAAAAGCGCGGCTTCAAAAAGGGTCAGTTCCCCGTCGCCGAATCCATCGCCGAACGCCTCGTCACGCTTCCGATCAACCCGCGCCAAACCCCCGAAGCCCTCGACTACCTCGTCGAAAGCATCCGCCGGTTCCGCCAGGCCTGACTCTTCCAATCCATGAAAATAGCAAAAATTGAAACCCGCATCCTGAGCATCGACGCCTCCGCCTGGTACAAGGGGAAACCGCTCCCGCTGGGGGAGACGAAGGTCTGGGATTTTCCACTCCTCAGCCTGACCACCGACGACGGAATCACCGGCTACTCGATGCCCTACGGCAAGCAGAACGAAGCCCGCGCCATCGTCTGTCTCATTGAGGATTTTCTTGCGCCGCGTCTGCTCGGCCAGGATCTCGCCCGCTGGGAACAGACGTGGGCGGCGTTGAAGATGAAGCTGCGCGATCTGCGCAACGTCACCGAGGCCTTTCTCGGCATGGTGGACGTGGCGGTGTGGGACATCCTGGGCAAGGCGCGGAACCAGTCCATCGCGCAGATGCTCGGCCTGAAACGACGCCGCATTCCCGCTTACCAGACCTCCACCCGGTTCTTTGACTCCATCGAGGGATTCGCCGACGAGGCCCGGGCCGTCAAGGCGGCGGGTTATCACGGGTACAAGCTGCACATTTGGGCCGGTCCCAAGGAGGACATCCCGGTGCTCGAGATCGTGCGCGAAGCGGTCGGGCCGGATTTTCCGCTGATGATCGATGCCACGTCCCGCTACACTCTGGAGGAAGCGCTGGAAGTGGGCCGTGCGCTCGACCGGCTCAACTACACCTGGTATGAGGAACCCGTCCACGACAATCTGGTGGACGAACTGCGGACTTTGACCGCCAGCCTCAAGACACCGCTGCTGGCGGCCGAAAGTGTGGATGTTGACCGGCTGCCGCTTTATCTCGACCGGAAGATTTGCGCCATGGTCAGGGGCGACTGCCACATCAAGGGTGGCATCACGGGCTTGTCCCGGTCCATGCGCATGGCCGCTGACAAAGGGTTTGAGCTCGAAATCCACGCCGCCGCCACGCCGCTGCTGGACGCGGGCAATCTCCAGGTCGCCGCCGCCTTCGACAACTGCCGGTTTCTCGAGGTGTTCCCGCTCTATTTCCCCCTCCTGAAACACAATCCCTACCAGATTGACGCCAAAGGCTTCCTCACCGTGCCCGACGGACCGGGCCTCGGGGTGGAATTGGATTTCGACTGGATCGACAACGGCACGAAGAAGCTCGTGCAATTCGGACTCTGAGCGATGCCACCCACCACCACCATCACCCGGCAGGAGTGCGAGCGGTTTCTGACCGATGTGTTTTCGGCGGCCGGCTGCCCGCCGCCGGCGGCGCGGGATTGGGCGGCACTGCTCACGGAGACATCGTTGCTTGGCATCGACAGCCATGGGATTCGCGCCCTCGCCAGTTACCTTCGCTTCATTGACGGCGGCGGACTGGATCCCGCTGCCCCGGTAACGGTCCTGGCCGAGCACGGCGCTTGCGTGCGCCTGGATGGAGGGCATGGCCCCGGTCACATCGCGGCATTGGCGGCGACGCGGCACGCCGTTGAAAAGGCCCGCGCCTTTGGGTGCGGCTGCTGCAATGTCGCCCATGTGAACCATGTCGGCGCCACCGGCGTTTTCGCGCGCCGGGCGGCGCTGGAGGGTTGCGTCGCGATCTGTTTCGGGCTGGGCCGGTCTCTCATGGCCCCTGACGGAGGACGGGAACCACTGGTGGGCGCGAACCCGCTCGCCATCGCGGCTCCATTGGGAGACGACCGTTTTTTTCTCACGGATTTCTGCCTGTCCACGGTGGCTATGGGGAAGGTCGCGCAGGTGCTCGACGCGGGCGGACGGATTCCCGAAGGCTGGGCGCTGGACCGCGAGGGCCGGCCAACCACGGATCCCGCCGCGGGCATGAAGGGCAGCCTTCTGCCGATGGGGGGACACAAGGGATTCGGATTGGCTCTGGCGCTCGAAATCCTCACCGCGGGTCTCAGTGGCGGTCCGTTCGCCACCGGTGTGCGCAGTTGGATTCAGCAGACAAAGGAACCGATGGATGCCAGTCTCACGCTGATCGTCCTCGACATCCGGATGTTTCGCGCGGTGCCCGATTTCACCCGGCACGTGGAAAGCTGGTTGGAGGAAATCACCTCCGCGGTGCCGGTGGATCCGGCGAAGCCGGTCCGATATCCCGGCAAGGGCGCGGGCGAAACCATGGCCCGGCGCAGCCGGGAAGGCATTCCGCTCGCACCCAAAACAGTGGCCGAATGGCAGGCGATCGCCGTGAAGTTCAAGTTGAATCCGCCATCGTTTCAGGAGCATCCGTTCCCAACGGATACCATTCCCTGAGTCTCAACCAAACCAACCCCAGGCAAGCGTGCCGTGGGGAAAGTCCGCGATCCCATTACCAACCCAACCCCTGATCATGAAAGCAGCAATGTATCAACACCCGTTCCGGAAGCTCGTCTCCTTCGCGCTTCTGATCCTGACGCCCCTGTCTGTGGTCCGCGCGGATCCGTTTCAGGACAACGAACCGGTTGCTTCGATGGTGCCGTCCAACGCGGTGGCGCGACTCGCCGACGGAAAGGTGCTGCTGATTGTGCCCGCACCGGAAAAAAAGTCGCTCTATCTTTCGAAAGACGGCCATCCCGTCACCCTGGATGATTTTGAAGCTCCTCTGGATCTGTTTGGAAAAAACGGGCTGTTGACCTCAACGGTCCCGGACACAGCGGGCGTTGCGGTCAGCGGGGATACGGTGCATATTGTGACGGCGACGCAAAACCGGATCGACTGGTATCGGGCCCGCGCCCCCATTGCCGCGAACTCTCACTGGGAACACAGTCAGGTCGAAAAGGAAGGCCTGGTGAGTCTGGAGGATATTGTGGATATGCCGACGTCGATCACACCGCTCTTTATCGAGCAAAATCCGGCTGTCACCGCGTGGAAGCTGGAAACAGCCCAGCTTGGCGCCGACGGAATCCAGACGAAAGACATCGTGACCGGCAGCCAACACCTGAACTCGGCCAAAGGCTCTTTGAATGACGACGGCACACTGAACCTGGTCTGGGAGGAATCCCTGCTGGCTCCAAAGCTCCAACGCATCAGTATCGATCCGCAGACGGGACGGTCGACGCAACGCTTCGTATCGGCGGGGATGCACCCTGACATCCTGTCAGTGGGCGACGTCACCTACATTGCCAGTGAACAAAGCGATGGAACCATCAGCATCGACAGATATGCGTCCGACCATTCGGTTCAGAAGTTCACCGTAAAGGGCCGCGCCATCCTGCGCCCGACTTTGGGTCTGGACGACAATGGGGTCGTCTGGCTCTTTGCCGTCGATCTCGACCAACGCGGACTGTATTATCGCCGCTTTCTCGGCGCAGGATTCAGCGATGAGTATCAATGCGGAGGAGCGTCGGGGTCCTCCAGGCTGTCCACCGGCTTTGCCGTGCAACCCCGGGTCGAGCCGGGCCAGTATGGCTTTGCCATCCTCAGCGGCAGCTTCCTGAACGCGGACTATCGCTACCATTTCGGGGATCTGCCGGTTCCGCGCGTCGCCGTTCGCGACAGCCGCCACATCATGTTTCTCGACATGCTGGAAGTGGCCGGGATGAAAAATGTTCAGCAAAAGGTTTCCACGGCAGTCAAAGCAGAGGCGAATCCGCTGAAACTGACCGGGCCGGTGGGAGCGGCTGACGATGCCTGGGCGCAATATGCGACCGTCATGTACGAAAATGGAAAATTCCGCATGTGGTATGGCACGGATGACCGTGACTACGAATGGAACTGGACCCTCGCCTATGCCGAAAGCAGGGACGGGATCAACTGGACCAAACCGAATCTGGGCATCGTGGAGTACAAGGGGTCGAAGGACAACAACCTGATCATCCCCAATCTGACCGGACGCAAAAATTTCGGGACGACTGCGGTGGCGGGTTTGATCACGCGTGACGATGACGAGAAGGATCCCGCGCGTCGCTACAAGATGGTGTTCGAATCCGTCCTGGAGACCGGCCAGTACGGGGTTTATCTCATCTGGTCGGCGGACGGCATCCACTGGAACATGCCGCCATATCGTTTGTGGGGGCGGGGTCCGGGACGGAACCAAAACACGGACGGGATGTGGACGCCGTGGCCCGAGCCGCTGATGAGTTTCTTTTACGATCCGCTCACTCCAAATCCTGACTATCGATACAAGGTATACGGGCAAAGCCCGGACTTCGGCCATCCCAATCAGGACCCGAAAAGGCCGCGCAACCTTTCCATGGTGCATGGAGCGACGCCTTATGATTTCACCCCCTATGTGAACAATCCCGTCCTCGATCCGCGCACCGGGGTGGATGAGGACCAGATTCACGGAGCGCTGGTGCAGCCTTATGAGGGATTGTATGTAACCATTTACCAGCATTGGTGGGGCGAGAACTGGAATGTAGATCTGCGGCTCGCGGTCAGCCGTGACGGCATTCACTTCTCCCGGGTGGATCCCGGGCATGCGCTCCTTCCCCTCGGTCCGCAGGGAAGCTGGGATTCGGGCATGGTTTGTACGCCGGCCTCGTTTTTCCAGCATGATCGGAAGATCTGGCTCTATTACCGAGGTTCCATCGGGACGCTGGCGACTGGCCGGGCGTTGAGACCGAACGGGGTGGATTCGCCGTATTTGCGGAGTCTGGGCGAGCCCTTCCGCCGCTATACCGGACTGGCCCGGATGCGGACCGATGGATTTGCATTTCTCACCTTGAAGGACATGGCGTACCTTCCCCAGGAGAAACACAACCAGCGGGTGCCGAAGTACGGGGTGGAATTGGAGGGCCGGATAAAAACTATTCCGATGGATGCGGACGGCATCGAGCGGCGTGCCTTGCACGTGAATGTGGCGAATTTCGCCCCGGGATTCGCCTGGATGAAAGCGCAGCTCAGGGACGCGGATACCGGGGAGATCATTCCTGGATTCGGGTTCAAGGAATGTGACGTCATCGGCGAGGACTCCACCGACCACACGGTGACTTGGAACGGCTCGGCAGAGCTCGGAAAAGGGAAGGGCCGGAGAGTGCAGATTGAGTTCCAACTGTTCGGCATGCTCAACTCACCGCAATTTTATGCGTTCTGGTTTGCCGACCGATAGATTCGCAGCCCGTCGGATGCGGCTGGGGGAATCCAGGCGGATTCAGGAGACTCGGGTCCTGTCGGATCCGGGTCTCACCCCGATCGCGCCCGACATCCGCGGGTTTCACGCCGCACCCCCATGAGCCTGAACTCCATCAATCCACATACCGGCGCGGTTCTCGCCACTTACGAGGAACACACCGACGGCGAACTGGCCGCGGCATTGCGGCGAAGCGGCGAAGCGTTCCGAGACTGGCGCAGCACCGGGTTTCCGGCGCGGGCCCGGCTCCTGAGAAACGTCGCGGAGTTGCTGCGGAAAAATCCGGACGCCTGCGGCAGGCTGATCACGATGGAAATGGGCAAGCCGATCCGGCAGGCACGGGCGGAGGTGGAGAAGTGTGCCTCGGTGTTGGACTACTACGCGCAGCATGGGGAACAATTTCTGGCGGATGAAACTCCGGTGGCCGCGCCGAAAGCCGGTGACTTCGTCGCTTATCAAGCGCTGGGAACCATCCTGGCCGTCATGCCGTGGAACTA
>Ga0164241_10005717_pt1 | contig 11523 bp, 13 predicted proteins | sample OricomyardsoilBY_FD_108780 | JGI IMG/M metagenome (GOLD analysis project Ga0164241, IMG submission 108780) | Backyard soil microbial communities from Emeryville, California, USA - Original compost - Back yard soil (BY) | ecosystem: Environmental > Terrestrial > Soil > Unclassified | place: USA... | reverse complement strand
GTTCATTTTCAAAAGCGATTTCTATTTTCTGAAAACTGATACTACGCCAGCCAGACACCCACATCAGTGAGGTCAACACAATCAAAACCATTATTGTCGAGAAACAATATCGATAAATATGCTTCATATGAACAACTCAACATTAATTTTTAATAGTGCTAGTGGTAATAACAGGATTGAGCCAATTCGCATGATCGCTATCAATTCCCTGTATGGAATTTACCTCGAGACGTAAATGTCTTACGCCTTCAAGATTTACATCAACAGCTTCCGGTAATTCAGCACCATAATGAATTCTGGATTGCCATAACAATTTTCCATCTCCCCAGATCAGGAATCTCACGCTAGCGGATTCAACACTATCATCAAGACCAACACTGACAGAAAGGTTGCTGGCTTTTTGTTGCAAATCGTATTCAACGATTGAATTGGCATGAGTGCCCAAGCCAAAAGCATATCGGCGATTGCCCGCTTGCAATAACGATCCATTGAGATTTTTATGAAAGTTCAATTTACCAAAGTCCTGTTTTGTATATACCACAGGAAAATCAGTCAACAATAATTGATTGTCTGATAAGGTGGGCCGAATTACTTTTGTTTGCTCATACAATTTGCCGCCCATATAGAACATAGATAAAACAACAATCAATACTGCTATATAGCGAATTCCAAAAAAAACAAAAAATAATCTGGCCAGGAGACTTCTCCATCTGTCACTCCATATCAACTCACAGATTGCATAAACAAATATTCCAACCATTATCCAGGATATGACAGGCCACACATAAGCCGTTTTGATTCCCAGACACATCACCAGATTAAAAGCAGAAATAAAACTAAACATCAGCGGATAGATAAAGCGCTCAGGCTTCAAAACAAAAACCAACAAAGACACCATCACCGCAGGCAATAGATAACGTTCATGCATCGCTGGCAACAGCACAAAAAATGCCATGGTACAAATCATCGAATAAAACAGTAAATGGCTCGCATTATGTGGATTGTTTATTGGCAAGCTTTGTGTAACCAACCTACGCATTCCCTGTAGAAACACCAGTAAACAAATCAGAAAAAAACTTAGAATCCCAAAGTTTTTAGCTTTAAAAATACCGGACAACCAGGAGTTATGATCAACACCAAACAGCATCAAATCATCGGGCGCTGCATTACCTGTTAATAAAATCCAAATATTGGCTGCACCCATGGTAGTAGCACTGTATTGATGAAACACATCAATATAAGCCAGTGTAAAAAATGTCGTAAAACTCCCACTAAAAATAATCGGCAGAAAAAGCAAAATGAAAACAGCAAGCGAAATCAACGCACCCATCAAATGTATTTTGTAATGACGAAAGAAAATAATTCCCATGACCGGAGCGAAAGCGATCATCTGAAATTTGGTTAACAATGCCAGTGTATACAGAGGAAATGTAATAAGCCTGTAACGCTCAGAGGTACTCGCCAACACAGCCAACAACACAGGAATAACAGGCAATACATCCATCTGCCCCCAAACCGGACCGTTCATCAATATAGCCGGATTGAGCGAGGTCAATAACATGCTCACATGATAATGTTGAGCTGATACAAAAAACTTTTTTGCTAAATGATGCACTATGATCAATAACAATAAATGGCAAACAAACACTGGGATCAGAGAGAGATACTTCAGAAAAAAATTATTTTCGACAGGCATCTCAAGACAGTTGTATAGCTGGCCCACCAGATACAACCAGTGAATATAAAAGGGTGGATAGTTACCATCAAAATCCTTGTAACCTTTATTGGCTAATTGCTTTACCCAATTCTCCCAATAACCTGTGTCACCCCAATTGCTTTCCAGAAATAACAACATCAAGCTGGCAAAAATAGTCAGACTGACATAGAACTGGCACCAGGTATGAAGATCTCGTCTACCGCGCCCCAATAGCCCCAGGAATGCAAATTTATAAAAGTTGGATGTGATAGATAAGGGCAAATCAGGATTTTTATTATTCATATTGAATTATCCAGCTGATAACCAAAAACGACCCGATTCAATTGCTAATTGTGTCAGCGGATATTTATTTTTATTCCGCGCAATCAAGCACAACAAATTTAATATCCATCCTGCTGAAAATACTCAGGGGCTAAATTATCAAACCGGGTATATTTTCCAATAAAAGCGGCACGGCAAGTACCGATTTCACCGTTACGTTGTTTGCCCAGAATTAATTCGGCAATACCTTTATCGGGGCTGTCTTCGTGGTAATACTCGTCGCGGTAAATAAATAAAATTACGTCCGCGTCTTGCTCAATTGCACCGGATTCCCTTAAATCGGAATTCATCGGGCGTTTATTCGGGCGTTGCTCAACACCGCGGTTTAATTGTGAAAGTGCAATCACCGGGCAATCAAATTCTTTGGCCATAGCTTTGAGTGAGCGAGAAATTTCAGAAATTTCTTGCGTACGGCCTTCACTGGCGCCAGCGGTTTGCATCAATTGCAAATAGTCGACCATGATCAAACCTGGATTACCGTGCTCACGCGTAATTCTTTTTACGCGCGCACGCATTTCCTGGGGATTTAATCCGGGCGTGTCGTCAATAAATAATAATTTGTCTTTCATTTTGGCCACTGCTGAAGACAGTTTTGGCCAATCTTCTTCGGTTAATTTTCCGTTGCGCATTTTGGTTTGATCGATGCGACCAATAGACGACATCATCCTCATAATTAATGCAGCGGATGGCATTTCCATACTGAAAACAAATACAGGCTTGGTTTGGGTAAACATGGCAGTTTCAACAAAATTCAATGCCAGTGCAGTTTTACCCATTGATGGACGTGCGGCCAATATCACCAGTTCGCCTGGTTGCCAACCTGATGTGCGCTGATCCAGATCCGTTAAACCTGATGCGACGCCAGTGATATCACTGCCGGATCGAAACAGTTCATCAATACGTTGAACTGTGGCTTTTAATAAATCGTTAACACCAACCAATCCACCCTCTTTTGGGCGATCTTCGGCAATTTCAGCAACGCGTTTTTCAGCAAGGTGTAAAAGATCATCCGAATCCAATCCGGACGGATTCATACCGGATTTACTGATTTCCTGCGCAGCTTCAATTAACTGCCGCAGTGTGGATCTTTCACGAACAATGTTCGCATAAGCAGCAATGTTGGCTGCGCTGGGGGTGTTGTTGGCCATATCGACCAAATAACCCAAACCGCCGATACGATCCAACTCATTATGTTTGTGCAATTCTTCTGAAAGAGTGATCACGTCCAGTGGTTGCCCGGCTTCTTGCAGGGACAGCATCATGCGAAAAATGACGCGGTGATCCTGACGATAAAAATCGTTTTCGGTGATGATGGATAAAATCGAATCCAACTTGGAGTTATCCAGCATCAATGCGCCCAATACCGATTGTTCGGCTTCAACCGAATGCGGCATGCCGGGACCATTGGCGAGCTCGTGAGCCAGGGTTTGTTCAAAAGTCATATCGGACATTGCAGAACAGAATCTCAAATAAATGGACAAAAAAAATCGGGCACTATGCCAACAAAATTGTTGTCGATAGTGCCCGATTCGGTGGCAATTGTCAGCGAAGAATTACTCGGCAACTACCACTAATTTCACAGCCTGGATAACTTCAGCATGCAATTGGACATCAATGTCGTATTGGCCAATTTCACGCAAAGCACCTTGCGGTAAACGAACTTCAGCTTTGCTTACAGCAACACCAGCGGTGGTAATTGCTTCAGCAATATCACGTGTACCTATAGAACCAAACAAACGACCTTCGTCACCAGCGTTGGCGGCGATAGTCACTGTCAATTCAACCAGTTTGGCAGCACGTGCTTGAGCTTCAGCGATTTTGGTTGCAGCAGCTGCTTCTAACTCAGCGCGACGCGCTTCGAAATCAGCAACATTTTTTGCTGTAGCAGCAACTGCTTTACCTTGTGGTAACAAAAAGTTGCGGCCGTAACCGGATTTAACGGTAACTTTGTCGCCGATAGCGCCCAATTTACCTACTTTATCGAGCAGAATAACTTCCATCTCGTTTCCCCTATTACTCGTGGCTATCAGTGTAAGGAATCAAAGCCAGGTAACGAGCGCGCTTGATGGCAGAAGCCAATTGGCGTTGGTATTTGGCTTTGGTACCGGTGATACGGCTTGGAACGATTTTGCCGGTTTCAGTGATGTAGGCTTTCAACGTTTCGATATCTTTGTAATCGATTTGCTTGGTGCCTTCAGCGGTAAAACGGCAGAATTTGCGACGACGGAAAAAACGTGCCATGGCTTATACCTCCTGATCTTCGAATTCGTCAGCATCAAGACCGTCTTCATCAGACATATCTTCCAAATCAGCATCGTCATCACGACGTTCTGAGCGGGCTGGACGAGATTTACGTTCACGGCTTTCTTTTTCAGCTTTCATGATGAAAGATTCTTCAGTAATCGCCGCGTTTTCACGAATCACAAGGCTGCGCAATACAGCATCGTTATAACGGAAGTTGGTGGTCAGTTCTTCCAAAACAGCTTCAGAACATTCAACATTCATCATGATGTAATGAGCTTTATGAACTTTATTGATGGAATAGGCTAATTGACGACGGCCCCAGTCTTCCAGACGGTGTACAGCACCGCCGTCAGCTTTGATCGCAGAACTGTAACGCTCTACCATCGCGGGAACCTGTTCGCTTTGGTCTGGATGAACCAGAAAAACAATTTCGTAATGACGCATTTTAGCTCCTTACGGGTGAAAGTCTCCTGAGCAAATCAGTGAGACAAGGAGTAGCCAGAATTACTTCCGACCGGTTGGGGGCGCAGATGATACGGACTTGCCTTATCAAAGGCAAGCTGGAACATACATAAAAAGACTTATTTCAATGCCGCGTTTTGCAGGGTTTTTGAGGTTCCAATCAAGGCCTCGACGGTTTGATGTAAATCATCCAGAGACACTTCGCGTTTTTTCATCAAGACTTTTGTCACATCACCAAGATCATATTTATTCTGGCTTTTTTGTTGGATCTCTTCATCCAACTCCGCCAATAAAACGACTGCTTTTGCTGTTACTGGCCCAGTGGATTTTGATTGGCGTAAATGCTTTACATCCTTGCCCCAGTTGGCCAATTTTTGCAGAATTTTTTTCTTGCGACTTTTGGAAATACCACCTGCTTTATGTAGCAATTCAAATGAATAATATTCAGCCAAACCTTCAGCTATCCAATCATCATTATTTTTTTCTGTTACCTGACCGCGAATGCGGGTAATCATATGTGTAATTTCGTGAAATAAAGGACTGGTTCCGTTTTCACTGACCAACGGACGATCAACATGCAAGTAAAGGGAATTCGGTGCTGACAAACCACCGCGCCACATGGGATCCGGTGCTCCTACTATTAATAATTTTTCAGGTACCTCACCAAAAGTTTTTTTAACCTGCGGCCAAACAAAAGAGAAAAAAGTGACAACCTCCATTCTCTGCATACCTGAATTTTTTGGTGCAGCAACAACAATTGAGGTTCCTGAAACTTTGGATTGGCGATTGGCTATATCTCCTAACAGTATCCATCCATATGGCCTATCAAATTTACGTTCCGGATTATCAATAACATAAAACTTTTTATTTTTACTTTTCGGCCAAGCCGTTTGACTTGTCCAACCCTTTGGCAATTTAAAGAGCAAAGTTGCACGCGACTCAGCCCCATCAACAAAGTCACTGAAAAATGCAGGGATAACATCATCGCCACGCAACAAAAACCAGGTTGGCGTTGCATAAGCATCAAACTGCGTATCTCCTTTTGCATGAGATACAGAAACAAAGTAGCTCAGCACAGCTTTGCCCTTACCAGGAAACCATTGGATCGATTGATTGGTGTCGACTAATTTTCCTGTGGCTTTAATATTTTTAAAATGCTGATCTTTGTTGGAAAAACGAAGGGAGTTAATCAGCTCCCCTTTATCGATAATAATTTGAACATTGAGGCCCTGTTGTTTTATATCAACTGTCATTTGATATTGCACAGAATATTCAAGCGCGGTAGCCAACGTACTTGAGGTGAAAAACAAACAGCAATAAATTAAAAATCGACAGCACATATGCGCTCCGCTGAACAAAAGTATTTAATAAACGCGCAAACAAAAAGAGCTGATATTCTCAGCTCTTTGTTCAATCATTTGTAGATAGATTAATCACTAAAAATTATCACGCAGGAATTTATTTGCCAGTCGCGCTGCGTCGGAACTTCCACCGGCAACATCTTGCATGATGGCCTTGGCTTTTATTTTATCGCCAAGATTAAAGTAAACCCGGCCAAGATCATATTTGGCATCTGGCACTTTCGATGCGTCAGGATAATCGCTGATCAATTTGGCAAACCAACTTTTGGCTTGATCATAATCACCATTTTGGTTGGCAATTTTGCCCAACCAATAACAACTATTGCTGGCAAATTGTCCTTGGGGAAAACGATGTAGATAGGATTTAAATTCTTGTGTTGCTGCGTCGTAATCACGTTGATTTAATAAATCATAAGCAGCGGTATAAACTTCTTTTTCGCTACGGGTATCGTCTATATCCACCAAGGGTGGCTCAGCAGGAATATCCGTATCAATAGGAGTTAATGTGCTATCCGGTAAGGAATGGGAACCTGAAGCGCCAGAGATACGGCGATCCAACTCCATATAGTTATCAAGCTGGAGTTGTTTTAATTTGTTGATTTCATACGCTTGCTCTTCAATCAACCCGCGAAGGCTGCTGATTTCATCTTGCAATGCACGAATTTGGGAATAAACATCTGAATTGACTGGTTCTGCATACTGGGACTGAGCCCCCCCGGAGTTAACACCCCGGGGGGAAGACTCAACAACCCGTACTTGCGCCAAGACAGGAGCTGCTACAAAGACTGCAACAGCTAAAAACAACTTGAACATACGGGGTTAGACTCTTACTTGATTTCTACGCGACGGTTTTGAGCCCAAGAGGCATCATCACTACCAACAACAGCTGGTTGTTCTTCACCGAAGCTAACAGTTTCCAATGAAGCACCGCTAACACCTTGAGTCACAAGGAAATCGCGAACTGCATTAGCACGTTTCTCACCCAGAGCCATGTTGTATTCACGTGAACCGCGCTCATCAGCATGACCTTCCAAACGAACAGCAACTGAAGCACCTTTCAGTTTGTCAGCATGAGCTAACAATACAGCGCGGCTTTCAGCAGTCAGGTCGTACTTGTCGAATTCAAAGTAAACAACGTTAGAAAGGTTGATGGAATCATCAATAGTACTTTGCTGAACCGGGGTGTTATCAACAACCGGGCCGTCAACTTCTTTCTTATTGCTGCCGCTGGTGCAAGCAGTCAAGAAAGCCATAACGAAAGCTAAAGTTAAACCGTGCTTAAGGGTTTTAGTAATCATGTGTGTGTAACTCCAATGAAGTTGTAATCTAGTTTACGGGGAAATCAATTAAAAAATGGTGACCATGCAGGTTCCCGCACATCACCTTGTTTTGGAGGCTGGGGCATTTTAACTCGCGCGTCGAGAGACACCGCCGCCAAAACTCCTTTACCACCAGAACGAGTTGCATACATAAGCATGGCACCGTTAGGTGCAACACTGGGCGACTCATCCATAGTTGTTTCTGACAGAACACGTAAATTTCCAGTTTTAAGATCTTGAGCAGCTATATGGTAATTAGTACCAGGGCGCTTGTTCAACATCACCAAACTTTTACCATCTGGAGAAACACGACCGCGAGCGTTGTAATCGCCGTCGAAGGTTACACGTTCTTGTTGTCCGGTTGCAAGAGATACTTGATAGATCTGGGGTTTTCCGCCGCGATCTGAAGTAAAAAATAAAGAGTTGCCATCGATTGACCAAGAGGGTTCATGATCAATTGCAAAATGATTTGTGACGCGGCGCAACTCCCGAGTGAGAACATTCATCACATAAATATCCGGGTTGCCATCTTTTGATAAAGCCATGGCTAATTTTTGCCCATCCGGCGACCAGGCAGGCGCACCATTCAAACCTTTGAAATTAGTCATTTGCTGACGGCGCTGGGTCGCTATGTCCATGATATAAATCGCGGGTTTATTGCCGGCTTCAAAGGACACATAAGCCACACGTTGACCATTAGGTGACCAGACAGGTGACAATACTGGGAAGCGCGAAGTTAACAAGGCTCTTGACCTTGCACCATCAATATCTGACAACATCAAACGATACTGTTGTGGGCGCTTGAAAGCCTCTACATAAATTAATTTGGTAGAAAAAATACCACGAATATTAGTAATTTTTTCATAAATCTCATCACTGATTTTGTGTGCAATATCGCGCAGATTTGCCTCACCACCATTCACTGAAGCAAGCGGCATCAAACGTTTTTCGCGCACCACATCAAACACTTCATAACTCGCGTAATAACGCCCGTTTTGAAATGTCAGCGAACCCAACACCAAATATTCTGCGCCCAATCGTTTCCAGTCAGCTGCATAATGTATTTCAGATTCCGAACGCGGCGTGGCGTACATATTCTCAGGGGGAATTGCATAAAATTGACCTGAGAACTTGAAGTCATTACGCATGATAGAACTAATATCTTCCGGTAACCGGGCGCCATTCCATGCAAACGGTACTATGGCGATCTTGATAGGCTTATCAACGCCTTTGGCAATAATAATTTCATTCATTTGCCCGGATTGGGCACAAGCAAAAAATGTTATGCCACTCAACAGCAGCGCAATTAAATATCTCACTGGCGTAAATCCTCCGGATTAAATACAAATTTGAAACGACGAAAATATTTTTCAAAAACATCAATAGGAATATCTTTTATTTCAGTAAAACGCTCGACTCGCTTTATTGCCTGCTCCGCCGAGATATCATAAGCCGCATTACCGCTGGATTTAGTCAACGTCACTTTTACCACTTGTCCATTCGGCAACATATCAATCACAAACTCACAAATCATACCTGTTCGGGCAGAAGGTGGGCGACTCCAATTTTGTTCAACCCGCTCTCTGATTAACTCACTATAACTTTTAACATTGGCATCATCAGCGGTATCAGCAATATGTTTTTCCTGTTCTTGACGTGCGGCTTCCTGACGACGTTTTTCTTCTTGCGCTTCCTGTTCGCGTTTCTTTTTTAATTCAGCTTCTGCCTGTTGTTTTTCCGCTTCCACTTTTTTCTTTTTTTCGGCTTCAGCTTTTGCTTTAGCCGCTTTCGCTTGTTCATCCTTTTGTTTTTGTTGCTTCAGTTTCTCTGCTTTATCAGCTGATTCTTTGGCTGCCTGATCTTTCTTTTTTTGTTCCAGAGCTTCAGCTTGTTTTTTCTGTTGCTCCTGCTGCTTTTTAAGATTTTTTAAATCTTCAAAATTTTTAGCATCCAGGTTTTGCTCTTTGATTTGCTGTGGCTTGGCTATAGCTTTAGGCTTTAAATCCACCAATGTCGCCATCACAAAATGCTGGGGATAGTCGTCATTTTTTTTAGTTTTAAAAAAATTCCAGTTCACTAAAAAAGCAACCACAATCGCAATGTGCAACAACACACTGATCATCACTGGAATGGAAAAACGGTTATCGCCCACAATCATGACCTGTATTTATGCGACCCATTATTTACGTGGAGGTTCAGTAATCAAACCCACAGAAGGAGCACCTGATGTTTTTAGCTCCGCCATTAATTCCACTACCGCGCCGTATTGCACTCGTCTGTCTGCTTGCACAAACACCAATGTGTTAGGTTTTTCAGCCAGAATTTTTGAAACAATGGATTTTATTTCAGTAACAGGTCGCGCCTTTTCAGGATCACCACCCGCTTCAATGTAATAACTCCCATCCTGTTTAATAGAAACCGTAATAGGTTCATCTTCTTTGGTATCAACCGGATCAGCTGCTGCTTTAGGCAACTCCACTTTAATACCTTGCGTCATCATAGGAGCGGCAATCATAAATACAATCAGCAAAACCAACATGACATCAATCATGGGGACCACATTGATTTCTGCTTTTAATTTCTTTTTTCCCGGAGGACCAAATCCAGACATATCAAAACCTTGATGCTAAACGCAATTATTTGCTGCTGTGGACTTGACGATGCAATATGGCTGAAAATTCTTCAGCAAATGTTCTGTAATTACTCATCAGTGCTTCAGCACGCGCCGAAAATTTGTTGTACGCCAGAACAGCTGGAATAGCGGCAAATAAACCAATGGCTGTTGCAATCAAGGCTTCGGCAATACCTGGCGCTACGGTTGCCAGAGTTGTTTGATGCACATTCGATAACCCCAGAAAAGATTGCATGATTCCCCAAACCGTTCCAAACAACCCCACATAAGGACTCACCGATGCAACGCTGGCTAAAAAGGGTAAATTTTCTTCCAGCTTTTCTTCTTCGCGAGCCAAGGCTACGCGCATAGCTCGCTGACAACCTTCCATGACTGCATCAGAATCGGCTCCCGCTTGTTGGCGAAGACGAGTAAATTCTTTAAATCCCGCGCGAAAAATATTTTCGATTCCTTCCGCATATTCGTTGCGACCATTTCCCTGACGATACAATTGATTTAAATCGATACCTGACCAAAATTGTTTTTCAAATGAAGTAAAAGCTTCAGTGGCTCGACGCTGATAAGTGGCGCGCTGAAAAATCATGGCCCATGAAACTACTGATGCAATAATTAAACTCAACATCACCAGTTGGACCACGAAGCTGGCATTGATCACCAGATGCCAAATGGATAAGGTATTTTCTGTAGCCGGCATAAATCAAACTCTTGCTGGGTTAATTAATAAGGTTTGCAGTTGTGTGTGAATATCTGCAGGTAAAGCGCAGGGACGCATAGTTGCAGCATCGACACAAGCTATTCTGACCAATCCTTCGCACAATAATTCATCACCACGTAAAACCTGTTGCTGAAATTCAATATAAGTACGCGCTAATTTGGTGATGCAGGTTGTTGCTTGTAACTCATCATCCAATCGTGCTGATCGTCGATAGTTAATTTCTGCTGCGTGAACCACCAACAATAAACCGCCATCTAAAATAGCGGCCTTATGATAACCGAAACTTCTTAAAAATTCTGTACGACTTCGCTCCATAAATTTCAGGTAATTGACGTAATAGACAATTCCACCTGCATCTGTGTCTTCAATATAAACACGTATAGGAATACTGAAACTCATTCAACATCATCCTGTAATCGTTTTGGCATAGGCATACCAAAATAAACATAGGCATTTTGTGTAAGCACTCGACCTCTTGGTGTTCGTGCCATAAAACCTTGCTGAATCAAATAAGGCTCTATCACATCTTCAATCGTGCCACGGTCTTCACTGATCGCTGCTGCCAAACTTTCAACACCCACGGGCCCACCATCAAAATTGTGCATCATCGCCATTAATAGTCGGCGATCCATATGATCAAATCCTTTTTCATCGACATTTAACATATTCAATGCTTTATCAGCCATATCCGCTGTCACTGTGCCATCGCCTTTCATTTCAGCAAAATCACGCACACGACGCAGCAATCGATT
>Ga0164241_10005716_pt1 | contig 11524 bp, 11 predicted proteins | sample OricomyardsoilBY_FD_108780 | JGI IMG/M metagenome (GOLD analysis project Ga0164241, IMG submission 108780) | Backyard soil microbial communities from Emeryville, California, USA - Original compost - Back yard soil (BY) | ecosystem: Environmental > Terrestrial > Soil > Unclassified | place: USA... | reverse complement strand
CGATCGGGCCCGCCTTGGGCTTCGCGGGCGGCTTCGGTTGGGCGGAAGGTGAGCTCGTCGAGAGGTCGGACATGCCGGGGTCCTTTGCGGGTCGCGCCGATGCGGTCACCGGGCCTATCCGGAATGCCAGCCCATCAGTTAGCAACCCGGCGAGTAAACGGGCACTTCTGCCTCACCCACCGGGACCTTCGGCTCTGCGTCAGCGGGCGAGGCCGTCGGCGACCTTGTCGGCCACCAGTTCGTAGCTGCGGACCCGGGCGCCGATGTCGAAGACCATCGCGGTCAGCATCAGCTCGTTCGCGCCCGTGCGGGACAGCAGCGACGTCAGCTGCTCGCGGACCGTCTCCGGGGAGCCGACGGCCTGGTCGGCGAAGCGGTCCTCGGCGAACGCGCGTTCGGCGTCGGTGTACGGGTAGGCCGCGGCCTCCTCCGGGGTCACCATCGGCTCCGGCCTGCCCTGCCGCAGCTTCAGGAACGCCAGCGACGCCGGCCCGGCCAGGAACCGCGCCTGCTCGTCGGTGTCCGCGCAGATCGTGTTCACCGCCACCTTCGCGTACGGCTCGGACAGCCACCGCGACGGCTGGAACGACGAGCGGTACAGCTCCAGCGCCGGCACGGTGTTCGCCGAGCTGAAATGATGCGCGAACGAGAACGGCAACCCGAGCATGCCCGCCAGCTGCGCCGAGAACCCGCTCGAGCCCAGCAGCCACACCGCGGGCTCGTTGCCGCGACCCGGCACGGCGGTGATCGGGCCGGAGCCGGCGAAGTACCCGAGCAGGTCCGCCAGCTCGTCGGGGAAGTTCTCCGCCGACAGCCCCGCCATGGTCCGGCGCAACGCCAGCGCGGTCCGCTGGTCGGTGCCCGGCGCGCGCCCGATGCCGAGATCGATCCGGCCGGGGTGCAGCGCCTCGAGCGTGCCGAACTGCTCGGCCACGACCAGGGGCGCGTGGTTGGGCAACATAACCCCGCCGGAGCCGACACGGATCGTCGAGGTCGACGCGGCCAGGTGCGCGATCAGGACCGCGGGCGCGGAGCTCGCGATCGAGGGCATGTTGTGGTGCTCGGCCACCCAGATCCGCCGGTACCTAAGCTCCTCCACCCGCCGCGCGAGCGTGGTCGTCGCGTGCAGGGCCTCGGTGGCGCTCGCGTCGCGGGCGAGCGGGGCCAGTTCCAGGACGGACAGCGGCACATCGATCACCTTCGCGGCAACCCGCCGCGCCTACGGTTTTGTTCCCGAACCGGTTTCTTGTCCACCTCGGGAATGCGCTGGTTGGCCGTCGCCGACGCGGTGGATCAACGACTAGATTGCCGCCCAGCCGCATTTTATGGAGGACACCCATGTCGTTGCGTCGCGCCCTCGTGGCGCTCATCGCACCGCTCGTCGTGGCCGGGCTCGCCACGACGCCCGCGGTCGCCGAGCGAGGTCATGATCACGGGCCGGAGGCGCGGCACTCGCTGCGCGGGCCGGTCACCGACGAGAACTTCTACTTCGTCATGGCCGACCGCTTCGCCAACGGCGACACCGCGAACGACCAGGGCGGGCTGGGCAGCGACCCGCTGGTGTCGGGCTTCGACCCGACGAAGAAGGGCTTCTACAACGGCGGCGACCTCAAGGGCCTGCGCGGCAAGCTCGACTACATCCAGAACCTGGGCACCACCTCGATCTGGCTCACGCCGAGCTTCAAGAACAAGGCCGTGCAGCTCGAGGACGGCCCCAGTGCTGGCTACCACGGCTACTGGATCACCGACTTCACCCAGATCGATCCGCATCTGGGCACGAACGACGACCTCGCCGCGCTGATCCGCGACGCGCACAAGCGCGGCATGAAGGTCTACTTCGACATCATCACCAACCACACCGCGGACGTCATCGGCTACCAAGAGGGCGCGCGGATGGCGTACAAGTCGAAGGACGTGGCGCCGTACAAGACCGCCGCGGGCCAGACGTTCGACGACCGCGACTACGCGGGCACCAACAGCTTCCCGGCGCTCGACGCGGCGTCGTCGTTCGCGTACCACCCCGTGCTGGACCCGGCCGAGCAGAACCTGAAGGTGCCGGCCTGGCTCAACGACGTGACGCTGTACCACAACCGCGGCGACACGACGTTCACCGGCGAGGACTCGCAGTACGGCGACTTCTTCGGCCTCGACGACCTGTTCACCGAGAACCCGCGGGTCGTCAAGGGCATGACCGACGTCTACGAGAAGTGGATCGCCGACTTCGGCGTCGACGGCTTCCGCATCGACACGATGAAGCACGTCAACGACGAGTTCTGGCAGAAGTTCGGGCCGGACGTGCTCAAGTTCGCCCGCGAGCACGGCAAGCGCGACTTCTTCATGTTCGGCGAGGTCTTCGACACGACGAAGAGCTACACCTCGCACTTCACCACGACCGACACGATGCAGTCGGTGCTGGACTTCCCGTTCCAGGACGCGGCCCGCAAGTTCGCCTCCGGTGGCGCGGCGACCGACCGGCTGGCCTCGTTCTACGCCGACGACGACTGGTATACCGACGCGGACTCCAACGTCTACGAGCTACCCACGTTCCTCGGCAACCACGACATGGGCCGCTTCGGCAGCTTCGTGGTCGCGGACAACCCGGGCGCGGGCGACGCGGAGTGGGTGTCGCGCGACCGGCTTGGCCACGAGCTCATGTACTTCTCGCGCGGCAACCCGGTGATCTACTACGGCGACGAGCAGGGCTTCACCGGCCCCGGCGGCGACCAGGACGCGCGGCAGACGCTGTTCGCGTCGCGGGTGCCGGAGTACCTGGACGACGACCTGCTGGGCACGTCGGCCACGCATGCGACCGACAACTACGTCACGACGCACCCGCTCTACCAGGACATCGCCAAGCTGGCCTCGGTGACGCGGGCGAACCCGGCACTGCGGGACGGCACGCAGCAGAGTCGGCTGTCCTCTTCGGACGCCGGAGTGTACGCGTTCTCCCGGATCTCACGTGGGCAGCAGCGCGAGTACGTGGTGGCGCTGAACAACAGCGAGACGGCGGCCACCGCGGCGATCCCGACCTACACCACCCGCCAGTCCTACAAGCGGGTGTACGGCTCGGGCCCGTCGCGGGCGTCCTCGTCTCGTGACGGCAAGCTGACGCTGACCGTGCCCGCACTGTCCACTGTGGTCTACGAGCTGGACGGTCGCATTCCGCGCTCGCACGCCGCGCCGCGGATCTCGCTGGGCACGCCCACGCCGGCCGCCGCGTCGCGGGGCCGGATGGAGATCGACGCGTCGGTCGACGGCTCGTCGCTGTACGAGGTGTCGTTCGAGGCGCGGGTGGCCGGTGGCAGCTGGAAGGCGATCGGGACCGACGACAACGCGCCGTACCGGGTGTTCCACGACGTCTCGGCGCTGCGCCCGGGCACGCAGGTGGAGTACCGCGCGGTCGTGTCCGACAACGCCGGGCACACCCGCTCGGCGTCCACGGTGCGCGCGCGGGCGCCGCAGCCGGCGTTGACGATCGAGGCGCCGGCCGAGGGCGGCGGCGTGCGCGGCACCGTGCAGGTGCGCGCGGTGGCCGATCCCGAGAAGCCGTCGCACGTGGTGACGATCCAGCGCAGCGTCGACGGCGGCCCGTGGACCACCGTGGGGACGGATGACTCGTCGCCCGCGTACACGGTGTTCGACGACCTGGGCGCTCTCGGGTTGGCGGCCGGAACACCGGTGGCCTACCGCGCAACGCTGCCGTCGGGTGCGGTGAGCGCGACGCGGACCGTGCGGTACGCGGGACCGCCGCTGGAGACCGCGGAACTGCGGTACTTCCGCCCGGCGGGCGACTACGGCCAGTGGGGCCTGCACATGTGGGGCGACGCGGTCGACCCGGCGGTGCTGGCGCAGATCGCGTGGGACAAGCCGTGGCCGCTGACGCGGGTGGAGGACGGCTGGGGTGTGTACGAGATCCCGCTGGTGGACGACACCAAGCCGGTGAACTTCATCATGCACCTGCCGTCCGGCGACACGGTCCCGGACACCCGCGAACCGGGCGGCGACCGCTCCTTCCTGCCGATCGACCACCCCACGGTGTGGATCAAACAGGGCGACGCGACGGTCTACACGTCCCAGCCAGGCACCTGAGACCGCTCCGGGAGCGCCGCCGCGGGTTGGTGAGGAATCATCAGCGCCGCGGCGGCGGTCCTGGTGCGCGTGCCGGTGCGGTCGAAGACGTGCTCGAGGTGCTTTCGCACCGTGCCGACGGAGATGAACAGCTCTCTGGCGATGTCGCCGTTGCCGTAGCCCTGCGAGGCGAGCCGGAGCACCTCCCACTCACGTGCCGTCAGCTTCGGGACACGACCGAGGCGCCGCTGCGAGTCGAGGAACAGCTCCCACAGGTGCGGCCGGAGCAGCTGGACCAAGAGCCGCTCCCGCTCGGAGAACTCCGGGCCGTCCCAGCGCCAGAACGTGACCTTGCGGAAGTGCCCGGGCAACGCCGGTAGCGACGCGTGCATGCCGTGCACGTCGCCTTCCTGGGCGTAGAACTCGGCGTACAACGGCTGATTGCGCAGGGCGGTCGCGGAGTAGAAGTCCGACCACTGCACGACCGTGGCGAAGTCCCTCGTGTGTTCGGCATAAATGCACGGCTGGAAGGTTCGCACACACTCCCACAGTCCGTCCGGATCCGGGCCGGTCGAATTACCGAACGCGATCCCGCGATCGCCCGGCTCGAGCCATTGCTCGAACATACATCTTCCGGCAGCCAGGTCCACCTCCGGAAACGAAACGCAGTCGCAGGGCACCATGCGGGTCAGCTCATCGAGCGTGGCCCACGGGAGTCCGTCGGTCAGCGCGTCGCGCCGGCCTTCCTCGACCACAGCGAGCAAGGTACGGAGATCGCGTTCGGTCAGCGTCTCGGACATGGGCACCTCCGTCGCGCCCTCGCGTACCGAACTTTACGCCGCTCCCGGATATACGCCCGAAGGCGAATACCGGCAGGCACCGGCCCGCGCACATCCTTTTCCCGCACCTAAGAAAAAGAAAGGGGTGGGTTCCGTGCCCCGCATATTCGTACTTGTCGTCACGCCGCTGGTCGCCGTGCCGGTCGTCGCCGCATTCCTCGCCGTGGGCGGGGCCGTCGCCCGGCCGGTCGAGGGGAGACCCGTCCCGGTCTTCATCGAGCAAGGGTGCCAGCCGACATTCGACTGCCCGCAAGCCTTCCGGCGTCCCCTGGCGTGCTGAGGCGATAGGTTGGCCGGCGTGGCGGGAAAGGGAACGCCGGCTACCGCGTTGCTGGCTAAGCAGAAGGTGCCGCATCAGGTGCACGAGTACGCGCACGATCCGCGCTCCGAGTCGTTCGGATCCGAGGCGAGCGAGTTGCTCGGGCTGCCCGCGGAGCGGGTGTTCAAGACGCTCGTCACCGAGGTCGACGGGGTGTTGACGGTCGGTGTGGTGCCGGTGGCCGGGTCGCTCGATCTCAAGGCGCTCGCCGCCGCGGCGGGTGGCAAGAAGGCGAAGATGGCCGAGGTCGCCGCGGCCGAGCGAGCCACCGGGTACGTCGCGGGCGGGATCTCGCCGCTCGGGCACCGCAAACGTTTGCCGGTCGTCGTGGACAGCTCGGCCGCTGGGCACGAGACGATCTTCTGCAGCGGGGGGCGGCGGGGCCTGGAGATCGAGCTGGCACCGGCCGACCTCGTCCGGCTCGCCGGCGCGACCGTGGCGGCGATCGCCGCGCGTTGAGCCACCCATCCGGGGTATAGCCGGCTCCGAACAGTTCTGCGGGAACGGACGAGCCGGGCGAGGATCTTCGGATGCGGTGCGTGGTGTTCGGAGCGACGGGGTACATCGGCGGGCGGCTCGTGCCCGAGCTGCTCGCGGCGGGGCACGAGGTGCGGGCGGTGGCGCGCGACCCGCGCAAGCTCGACGACGTGCCCTGGCGGGAGAAGGTCGAGGTGGTCCGCGCGGACGTGACCGACGCGGAGACCGTCGCACAGGCGCTCGACGGGCAGGAGGTCGCCTACTACCTCGTCCACTCGCTGCACCGCCGCGACTTCACCGACGTCGACCGGGACGCGGCGCGCACGGTCGCCGACGCGGCCGGGCACCTCAGGCGGATCGTCTACCTCGGCGGGATCACGCCGGAGACCGGCGAGCTGTCGCCGCACCTGCGGTCCCGCAAGGAGGTCGGCGAGATTCTGCTCGACTCCGGGGTACCCACGGTCGTGCTCAACGCGGCCATCATCGTCGGGTCCGGGTCGGCCAGCTTCGAGATGCTGCGCTACCTGACCGAGCGGCTTCCCGCCATGGTCACGCCCCGTTGGGTGCACAACCGCATCCAGCCGATCGCCGTGCGGGACGTGCTGCACTACCTCGTGCACGCCGCCGGGCTGCCGGCCGGGGTCAACCGCGCCTTCGACATCGGCGGCCCGGACGTGCTGACCTACCTCGAGATGATGCGCCGCTACGCGGTGGTCGCCCGGCTCCCCCGCCGCGTCGTCGTGCCGGTGCCGGTGCTCACGCCGTGGCTGTCCGCGCAGTGGGTCAACCTCGTCACGCCCGTGCCGCGCAGCATCGCCGTCCCGCTGATCGAGTCGCTCGTGCACGAGGTCGTGGTGCGCGACCAGGACGTCGTCGCCTACCTGCCCTGCCCGCCCGCCGGGTCGACGCACTACGAGCACGCCATCGAGCTCGCCCTCAAGCGCATCCGCGACGCCGACGTGCCGACCCGCTGGTCCGACGCGAGCGCGCCGTCCGACCCGCTGCCGACCGACCCGGACTGGTCCGGCGGCTCGATCTACATCGACGTGCGCGAGCTGCACACGCCGGCGGACGCGGGCAAGCTGTGGGCGGTCATCGAGTCGATCGGCGGCGAGCACGGCTGGTACTCCTTCCCGCTCGCCTGGTCGGTGCGCGGCTGGATCGACCGGCTCGCCGGCGGCGCGGGACTGCGCCGCGGCCGCCGCGACCCGCGCCGGCTGCACACCGGCGAGGCGCTGGACTGGTGGCGCGTCGAGCGGCTGGACCGCCCGCGGCTGCTGCGGCTGCGCGCGGAGATGCGCCTGCCCGGCCGCGCCTGGCTCGAACTGTCGGCCAGCCCCGACGGCACCGGCTCGACCTACCGGCAGCGCGCGATCTTCGAACCGCGCGGCCTGGCCGGGCACCTGTACTGGAAGTCCATCGTCCCCTTCCACACCATCATCTTCGGCGGCATGGCCCGCAACATCACCGGCGCCGCCGAGCATCAGGAGGTTTCCACATGACGACCTGGTTCCCCCGTGCCCTGGGCGTGGCCACCGCCGCCTACGGAGCGGCGATCACCGCACGGCCCGCGCTGTTGCTCAAGCCGTCCGGGATGCTGCGCGGCGCCGAGCCGGAGCCCGAGCAGGCGACATTCGTGCGCACGCTCGGCGTACGCGACCTCGCCTCCGGCGCGGCGATGGCGCTGGCCCCGGGCCGCAAGTCGCTGCGGACCGCGATCGCCGTGCGGGTCGTGTCCGACCTCGGGGACCTCGTGGTGCTCGGCACGGCGCTGCGCGGCAACCCGCAGCGCACGAAGGTCATGGCCGCCGCCGGTGGCTGGGCCGCCGTGTGCGCGCTGTCCGCGCTGGCCACCCGCCGATGACCACGACTATCGCGGTGTTCACCCGCGACCTGCGGGTGCGGGACAACACGATGCTGGCCGCGGCCGCGAAGGCCGACCACGTCGTGCCGTTGTTCGTGCGCGACCCCGGGGTGCGCGACGCGTTCGCCGCGGGCCGCACCCGGTTCCTCGACGAGAGCCTCGCCGACCTCGACGGCACGCTGCGCAAGATCGGCGGCCGGCTCGTCGTGCGCTCGGGCGACCCCGTGTCGGAGATCGCGCGGCTCGCCGGTGAGGTGGACGCCGAGCGGGTGCACATCGCGGGCGACGTGTCCGCGTTCGCGAAGCGGCGCGAGCGCGCGCTGGGCGAGGCGCTCGGCGGCCGCGAGCTGGTCGTGCACGACGACGTGCACATGGTCGTGCCGCCGGGGGTGGTGCGTCCGCAGGGCAGCAGCCACTTCTCGGTGTTCAGCCCGTACCACCGCCGGTGGCTCGACGCGCCGTGGCGGCAGTTCGTGCCCGCGCCGACGCAGGTCACGCTGCCCGCGAAGGTGAAGGTCGGCGACGTGCCGCGGGTGAAGCCGTCCGGTGACATGCCCGGCGGCGAGACGGCCGGGCGGGCGCGGGCGGGCGAGTGGGTCGAGGCGGACGTGCACGACTACGCCGACCAGCACGACGCACTCGCGGCCGACCGCACCTCGCGGCTGTCGCCGTACCTGCATCTGGGCTGCCTGTCGGCGCTGGAGCTGGCGCGGCGGGCCGGCCGGTCGGCGGGCGCGGAGGCGTTCGTGCGGCAGCTGGCGTGGCGGGACTTCCATCACCAGGTCCTCGCGGCCCGCCCCGACGCGGCGCGCAACGACTACCGCCCGCGCGGCGACCGGTGGCGCGACGAGCCGGATGCGTTGCAGGCGTGGCAAGAGGGGCAGACGGGCATCCCGATCGTCGACGCGGGCATGCGGCAGCTGAGCGCGGAGGGCTGGATGCACAACCGGGCGCGGCTGATCACCGGGAGCTTCCTGACCAAGACGCTGTACCTGGACTGGCGCGCGGGCGCCGCGCACTTCTTCCGCCTGCTGCTCGACGGCGACATCGCGAACAACTGCCTGAACTGGCAGTGGGTCGCGGGCACGGGAACGGACAGCCGGCCGAACCGCGTGCTGAACCCGTTGCGGCAGGCCGAACGCTACGACGCCGACGGCGAGTACGTCCGCCGGTACGTGCCCGAGCTGTCGCATGTGGACGGCGGGGCCGTGCACGAGCCGTGGAAGCTGCCGGCCGGCGAACGACGCGGCTACCCGGCGCCGATCGTCGACCTCGCCGAGGGACGGGAGCGCTTTCTGGCCGCCCGCAAGGGTTAGCGCACGCCGGAACTGTCGGACCTTGCCGATAGAATGAAAGTCAGGGGGACCCCCTGGCGATTGAACGGACCGTTCAATCGGACTCGTTATCCACAGGTGCCCGGCGGCCTTGACACGCGCCCGATCAGCATTCCGGGGGCAGGTCGAACATCGGGTACAGCTCCGCCCCGTACACGGTGATCTCCGCGACCACCCCGTCCACGATCCGCAGCACGCTCAACCCGAACGGCTCGAACACACCGGAGCCCGGCAACCCTACGTACGTGGCGATCGCCCAAGAGCCGTTGGCACGAGTCGCGACGCAGCGGAACTCGCGGCGGTCCGGGCCGTGCAGCACCGGTTGCCAGCCGGCCAGGACGGTGTCTCGGCCGGAGTACCAGACCGGGTCGTCGGACATGTTGCCGCCGGCCCACGGGGCCTGCGCGCAGCGCACGTCCTGTGCCAGCAGCGACGCGAGCGCGGTGTCGTCGGCGGACTCCAGCGCGGCCATGTACCGGTCGACCACCTCGCGTTCCGCGGCGGTCGCGGCGGCGGACCAGTCGAGGCGGCGCGCCGGCAGCTGGGTGCGCATCGTCTCGCGGGCCCGCTGCAGCGCGCTGTTCACCGACGCGACCGACGAGTCGAGGCAGTCCGCCACCTCCCGCGCCGGCCAGCCCAGCACGTCGCGCAGCACCAGGACCGCCCGTTGCCGGGTCGGCAAATGCTGCACCGCCGCCAGGAACGCCAGCTCCACCGTCTCGCGCTCGACGACGTGCTCGTCCAGCAGGCGGTCCGGGCACGGTTGCAGCCACGGCACCGCCACCGCCGGGAGCGGAGAGGACGGCGGCGGCACGTGGCGGTCGAGCTGGTCGAGGCACGCGTTGGTGGCGATCTTGTACAGCCAGGCACGGAAGGTGGCCTGGCCGCGATACGTCTCGCGCCGCCGCCACGCCCGCAGGAACGTCTCCTGCACCAGGTCCTCGGCATCGTGCACCGAGCCGAGCATCCGGTAGCAGTGCACCTGCAGCTCACCGCGGTACCGGCCGGTCAGCTCCGCGAACGCGGTCTCGTCGCCGTCCCGCGCGAGGGCCACCATCTCGTCCATGTCGCCTCCATCCTCACCTGTGACGGCCGGGCTCCGCAGAACTCATCGGTCGAGGGGCACAATCGGCGGCGTGCCAACATCGGTGACCGACGAGACGGAGTTCGGCAAGCTCGCCGAGCGGCACCGCCACGAGTTGCAGGTGCACTGCTACCGGATGCTCGGCAACTTCGAGGACGCCGAGGACGTGGTGCAGGAGACGCTGGTGCGCGCGTGGCGGGCCCGCGACGGCTTCACCGGCACCGGATTCCGCGCGTGGCTGTACAAGATCGCCACCAACGCGAGCCTGGACACGATCCGGCGCAAGAAGCGGCAGGTCACCGCGGCCGAGTCGATCGCGGAGGTCGCCTGGCTGCAGCCCTACCCCGACCACCTGCTCGACCTCGCCACGCCGCCGGACGCCGAGCCGGCCGCGATGGCCGTCGCGCGGGAGACGATCGAGCTGGGCTTCCTCGTCGCGATCCAGCTCCTGCCCGCCCAGCAGCGGGCGATCCTGGTGCTGCGCGACGTGCTCGACTGGTCGGCCAAGGAGACCGCCGAGCTGCTCGACACCACGGTCGCCGGGGTGAACAGCGCGCTGCAGCGGGCCCGCGCGACCCTGCGCGACAAGGTGCCCGCGCGCGACGAGGCGACCCCGGACACCCCGCCGGACGTGGAGCGGGACCTGCTCGCCCGCTACATCGACGCCCACCAGCGCGCGGATGTGTCGCAGCTGACCGACATCGTGCGCGACGACATCCGCATCACGATGCCGCCGATGCCCTGGGTGTACGACGGCGTGCCTGCGCTGGCCCCGCTCATGCAGGCCGCGTTCGGCGGCTCGCACGGCGACTGGCTGCTGGTGCCCACGATGGCCAACCGGCTGCCCGCCGCCGCCAACTACCTGCGCGAGCCCGGCGACCGCGTGTTCCGGGCGTTCAAGATCGACGTGGTGCGCTGCGCGGGCGGGCGCATCGCCGAGATCACCACGTTCGGCAACGAGCTGTTCCCGGCGTTCGGCCTGCCGCCGACGATGGACCCGCGGGAGGACACGTGAGGTTCCTGCTGCTGCTCTGCGCCGACACGTCGGTCGAGCAGGACTACGACCTGCCGGGCTGCGCGGCGTGGTCCAAGGACATGGCCGAGCGCGGCGTGCTGGTCGACGCGCTGGGCCTGCACCCGCCGGACTCGGCCGCCGTGGTCCGGGTACGCGACGGCGAGGTGCTGTACAGCGACGGCCCGTTCGCGGAGACGAAGGAGCAGATGGGCGGCCTCACGTTCATCGAGTGCGCCGACCGCGCCGAGGCGCTGCGCATCGCGTCAACCCACCCCTGGGCCGCGGTCGGCATGATCGAGGTCCGCCAGGTGCTCGGCTAGGCGCACGAGGAACTGCCGCTGCCCGCCGACGATCTTCTCCGCCGCCTCGCCGGGCGCGAGCCACGCCACCCGGTCCAGCTCGGGGAAGGTCTGCCGCTTGCCCGACCGCGGCGGCCACTCCATCTCGAACGTGCCCGGCACGACCGCCTCCGGGTCGAGCTCGCCCGCCACCGCCCAGACCGTCACCGTCTTGCCGCCGGACTG
>Ga0164241_10005715_pt1 | contig 11526 bp, 6 predicted proteins | sample OricomyardsoilBY_FD_108780 | JGI IMG/M metagenome (GOLD analysis project Ga0164241, IMG submission 108780) | Backyard soil microbial communities from Emeryville, California, USA - Original compost - Back yard soil (BY) | ecosystem: Environmental > Terrestrial > Soil > Unclassified | place: USA... | reverse complement strand
TGTGGTAGTAGTCCACCATCTGCTGGTCGTTGCGGTCCATGAAGTCCACCTTGATGCCGGCGATGCCCCACTTCGCGTACTGCGCGAGCGCGGCGTCCATCTGGCGGTCGAGCAGCGACCATTGCACCCAGAGCCACAACTTCACCTTTTTCTTCCCGGCGTAGGCCACCAGGGCTGGCATGTCGATGTCCGCCTTCGCCCGCGTCACATCCGCATTGTCGGGTGCGCGCCCACCGGTGCCCGAGTTCAGGCACCAGCCCTCGTCGATCATCATGTATTCGAATCCCGCGCTCGATGCGAAGTCGACATAGCGCTGGATGGTCGGCATGTCCGTGCCGCCCTTGGCCGGCGGCGGTAGATAGGGGCCGGACCACCAGTCCCACGCGGTCTTGCCTGCCTTGATCCACGAGGTATCGAACGACGGATCCGGATTCAGGTTACCGATGAGATTGGATTCGATGAGGTTGCCCAGCTCGTCGCCCAGCATGATCACGCGCCAGGGCGAGCCCGCGCCGTTTGCGCCGATGGGCGTCCTCGCGATCAACGACTTGTCATCGAGCCGGCGCGACACCCGCGCCTGCACGCCGGGGCGCCCATCTCCACGGCCACCGAGATACAGCCCGCCATAGTCCCGCAGATCGGCTTCGCCGATGGCGAAGGCGTTCTTCGCGGTGCGGCACACGAGCGGCAGATCGTAGGTGTTGTGCTCGCGGATGCGGCTCGCCTGGATCGGATCGAACTCGCCTTCATGGCTCGAGTCCACGCGCGCCACGTTGAAACCCGTGCAGTCGTAGTCGGCGCCGAACGTGAACTCCGTGTCTTCGGACTTCACGGCAAGCGTGCTGAGCCCTGCATCCGCCGGCACGACGTATCGGAACGCCACGCCGTCGTCATACACGCGGAACACCCACTTCATCGCTCGCATGGCGCGCGAGCGCGGCATGACGTCGAGCGTGATTTCATTGAAGCGGTCGCGCGCCTCGGCGGCCTTGGTGGCCACCAGCTTGTGCACCTGGTCCACGCTGCGCGGCCAGACCTGGCGCACATCGACGCTCGACACATCCCCTTCGGCCAGACGCACCCGCAACGCGGAGGGCGCGAACACCGGGTCGCCGTCGCGCTCGATGGCATACGCGAGCTGGCCACCGCCATCCTGGGTGATCCGCACGGAGACCCGCGTATCCGGTGATTTCACGGTCACCGGCGGCTGCTGCGAAAACGCGGGCATGGCGAAACTCGCGGCCACGGCCGCGGCGAGGAGAAGCTTGCTCATGGGACCTTTATCCAGTCGACGAAGAGTTGCGGCCAGTGCGACACCGGGCCGGTGAGGTTTGCGCGCATGCCGAAGCCATGCGGAATGCCATCATAGAGATGCAGCTCCGCCGGCACTTTCGCTTCACGCAGCCTGAGATAGATGTTCGTGATGCCGGCGATCACTTCCGGCCGGTCATCACTGCCGCACAGCAGCCACATCGGCGGTGTACTGGCGTTGATCTGCAGATCGGGCCAGGTGCCCGGATACACCAGCGCGGCGAAATCGAGCTTCGACGAGGCGCGATCGACGGGATCCTTCGCCGTCGCATCCCCGGCGCCGCCCCGCGTGGCGGCGAGCGCCACCAGCTGCCCGCCCGCGGAAAAGCCCATGGCGCCGATCCTCTTCGTGTCGGCCGACCATTCCGCGCGCGACCGCACCGTGCGGATGGCGCGCTCGAGGTCGGCCAGTGCGTCGCCTTCGATGGTGTACGTGGAGCCCGGCTCGCGCGCCAGCCGGTACTGCAGCACGAATGCCGCGATGCCGCGCTCGTTGAGGAAGCGCGCTTCGTTGTGGCCCTCGTGATCCGTCCACAACTCGCGATGCCCGCCCCCGGGAACGACGACCACGGAGACGCCCGCGTGCTTCTCCGGTAGATAGACGGTGATGGACGGCCGATGCACGTTCGACACCACGTGGTCGCCCTGCCCCTTGATGGTGACGACCTCCTCACCGCCATCGGACCGGGCGCCCGGTGCGCCGTCCGGCCATAGAAAGAGTTTTTGCGGTGACGCGGCGCTGGCAGCCGAACAGAAGGCGATGGCAACGATGAACGCAGTCCGTCTCACGGTATCCCCCCCGGAACTGTGGCCGGCGAACACTACCAGAAGGCAGCGGGCACTCAACCCTGCGAAGGTCTGATCAGGCGGACTTCTTCTTCGCCACGTCGTTGATGATGGCCTTGATCTCGGGAATGCAGGAGCCGCAGTTGGTGCCGCACTTCAGGCGCTTGCCGATCTCGGTCGGCGTGGCCGTGGCGCCCAGCTCACGCGCGCAGGCCGCGATGGGATTCGCACCGACGCCGAAACACGAGCATACGAGCGCGCCCTGGTCCGAGCCCGCCAGCGTACGTCCGGCCAGCAGGCTGCCGCGGGCCTTGGCATCGAACTTGCGCATCACGAACAATCCTGCAAGCCACGCGCGATCCGGCAGCGACGGGCGTCCGTCGACGTAGATACAGGCCTGCAGCTTCCCATCGACTATCCACGCGCCGCGAAACAGGTGCCGCGCCGGATCGCGGTATTCGATCCAGTCGACCTCGGCGCCCGCCGGCACGTTGAGCAGCCGTCGCGCGTCGACCGACCAGTCCGGCACCTTGCGGCCGACGAGTTCGTATCGCGTAAACAAGCCGCCGGTGACTCGAGTCCACCATGCCGTGTCCGGGGTCTCGAGCGGCGTACGTGTGAATATCACGCCATACCAATCGGCCGCGAACGGCTCCAGTGCCACTGGCGTGTGTTTGAGCTCGGGTTCGCCCGAGATCGGATCGACCACTGGATTCGTCAACGCGCCCACGCGGGCGTCAGAGGCGAAGGCGCGATTCCAATGGATGGGCGAGAACACCATGCCGGCCGGCACTTCGCCTTCCACCCGCACGCGAACCACCATCGCTCCCCATCGGGAGCGCACATGGGCCAGCTCGCCCGCGCGCACGGCGTAGCGCAGCGCATCCGCGGGGTTCACTTCGACGAACGGTTCGGCCACGTGGGCCGACAATGTCGCCGACTTTCCGGTGCGCGTCATGGTGTGCCAGTGATCGCGCACGCGCCCGGTATTGAACACCAGCGGAAAATCCTCCGTGGGTGCGTTCTCCGGTAATCGCGGCGTCAGCGGCAGGAATCGCGCCCTGCCATCGGCATGCATGAATTTGCCCTCCGCGAACATCGGCCCCTTCGCGGACTCGCCCGCGGCGGCCATGGGCCAGGCGGCCGGTTGCCAGTTCTTGTATTCGGCCGCCGTGATGTTTGCCCAGGCGCCGAGATCGAGGAGGCGGCGGCCGTCGTTGTGATGCGCCGTGAGCTGCGCGTGTTCGCGGAAGATCTCGTGCGGAGAGACGAAATTGAAACCCTCGAATCCCATGGCGCGCGCCACGTCGCAGATCACGCGCCAGTCCGCACGCGCTTCGCCGGGTGGCGGCAGGAACGCACGCTGACGAGAGATCGTGCGGTCGGAGTTGGTCACCGTGCCGTCTTTTTCGCCCCAGGCGAGCGCGGGCAGCAGCACGTGCGCGAGCGCCGCGGTGTCGGTGTTGCCCATGACATCGGACACTGCAACGAACTCGCAACGGCTCAGCGCGTCCTTCACCTTGTCGGCGTCGGGAAGGCTGACTACCGGGTTGGTGGCCATGATCCATACGGCCTTGATCCTGCCGTCGTGGATGCGCTCGAACATCTCCACCGCTTTCGGACCTTGTTTGCCGGCGATGACAGGGCTGCGCCAGAAATTTTTCACGGCCGCGCGTCCGGCCTCATCGTTCAGATCGACGTGCGCCGCGAGCGTGTTGACGAATCCTCCCACCTCGCGGCCGCCCATGGCGTTCGGCTGCCCTGTCACCGAGAACGGCCCCGCGCCAGGCTTGCCGATGCGGCCCGTGGCCAGGTGGCAGTTGATGATGGCATTCACCTTGTCGGTGCCCGACGAACTCTGGTTCACGCCCTGCGAGAACACCGTGATGACCGCGGGCGTCCGCGCAAACAACTCGTAGAAGGCGCGCAATTCGCTGGCGTCGAGGCCACAGGCGTCGGCGGTGGACTGGAGATTTCCGCCTCCTGACCGCGCCGCCTGCAGCGCGTCGGCCCACCCTTCGGTGTGGGCGGCGACAAAACGATTATCGACGTGGCCATTGTCCGCCAGCCACACTAACAACCCGTTGAACAGGTGCACGTCGGTGCCGGCCGCGAGCGGCAGGTGCATGTCGGAGACTTGCGTGGTGGCGGTGCGTCGCGGGTCGAGCGCGACGATCTTCATGTTCGGCCGGCTATCGCGCGCCGCGAGCATGCGCTGCAGGAGGATGGGATGGCACCACGCCGTGTTCGAGCCCACCAGCACGATGAGATCGGCCTGGTCCAGGTCGTCGTAGCTGACCGGCACCACGTCTTCACCGAACGCGCGTTTGTGGCCTGCCACCGCGGAGGCCATGCACAGCCGCGAGTTGGTGTCGATATTGGGGCTGCCCACATAGCCCTTCATGAGCTTGTTGGCGACGTAGTAATCTTCGGTCAGCAGCTGGCCCGACACGTAGAACGCCACGGAGTCCGGGCCGTGTTTGCGGATGCAGTCGCGGAATGCGTTCGCAACGGTCGCGATGGCGACATCCCAGGTCGAGCGTTCACCGCGCACCTGCGGGTGCAACACCCGGTCTTCGAGCCCGACCGTTTCGCCGAGCGCGGAGCCCTTCACGCAGAGCTTGCCGCGATTGGCAGGGTGCGCGGGGTCACCGCGGACGTCCACCGCGCCACCTTTGATGGGCCTGGCGAGGACACCGCAACCCACGCCACAGTACGGACAGGTAGTTCGGGTGGGGTGGGTACTCAACGCTAGGCGGCCGCCGCGTCGAACAGCAGTTGATCCCGGATCAGGCCCACATCCGTCTGGTCGGCGATCAGGTCGCGCAGGCGCGATGCCTCGCGGACGTCGCCGAACAGCACCGCTCCGCAGACCTTGTTCCCCTCGAGCACCACGCGCTTGTAGACGCCACGGCGCTTGTCGGAGAGCACCAGCGATTCGCGGTTGGGATGCTCCGAGAAGTCACCCGCCGAGAACACTTCGATGCCCGAGACCTTGAGCTGGGTAGAGTTGATGGCGCCGGAGAAACGCGACACACCGATCTCCGCGATGTGCTGCGCGCAGATCCGGGCCTGCTCCCACAGCGGCGCCACGAGGCCGAACGTCTGGCGGCGATGCTGGACACATTCGCCCACCGCGTAGATCGCCGGATCGTAGGTCTGCAACGTGTCGTCGACGAGAATTCCGCGATCGCAGGCCAGATGCGCCTTCTTTGCCAGATCGACGTTCGGCCGCACGCCGACGGCCATGACCACGAGGTCGGCCGGCACATCGTCGCCGCTGTCGAACTTCACGCCGGTGACGCGTTCGCCGCCGACGATCTCCCGGGTCCTGGCGCACATGCGGAACTCGATCCCCCGCTCCTCGAGCGCTGCCTTGAGCAGTGCGCCTGCGGAAGCATCCAGCTGGCGTTCCATGAGCGTATCGAGCAGGTGGACCACCGTGACCTGCATGCCGCGCAGCGCAAGGCCGTGCGCGGCCTCCAGGCCTAACAAGCCGCCGCCGATGACCACGGCGCGGCGTCCCGAGCCCGAGCGTTCGAGCATCCGGTTGACGTCATCGAGATCGCGGAACGTGACCACCCCGGGCAGGTCCTTGCCCGGCAGCGGCAGCACGATGGGATCGGACCCGGTCGCGATGAGCAGGCGGTCGTAGGTCGCCACCGTGCCGTTCTTCGAGCGAACCGTTCGCCGCTTGCGGTCGATCTCCACGATGGGATCCCCCGAGTGCAGCGTGATGCCGCGGCGCGCATACCAGCTCGGCCGATGCAGCATGATGTCATCGGCCTGCTGTTCGCCCGAGAGCACCGGCGACAGGAGGATGCGGTTGTAGTTGCCGCGTGGCTCGGCGCCGAACACCGTGATGCTGAAGCGGTCCGCGATGCCGAGCTTGAGCAGTTCCTCGACGGTGCGCATGCCGGCCATGCCGTTGCCCGCCACCACGAGGCGCGTGCGCTTCAACCGGTCGGGGGATTCCACGAACACGCGGCCGTCGGTGACTCGCGTGGGATAGGCGGAAAGATTGAACGTGGGGTCTTCCATGCACCGCCCGCTGGTCAGCGAGTAGTGGTTCTTGTAGATAGGCGACGCCACCACGCGCTCGCCCTGCAGGTTGCCCGTGAGCCCGCGCGACAACACGTTGGCGCGGCTCGCGGGGTCGAAGTTGTCGAGCGCGTACACGCGGCCATGGACCTGGAACATCGCGATCTGCCGCCCGCAGACCAGCGCGGCGACGCCCGTGCCTTCGATGAGGTCCTCGAGCGCGCACACATCGTGCCAGCGTGCATTGCTCATGCCGCGACTCCTTCCTCGATCTTGGCAAGCGTCGCAGCCTCGACGCGCTCTTCGGCGCTGGCGGGGCGGATCTGGCCGCGCTCCTCGACGAACACCACATTGCGGTCGTTCTCGTCCGAGTTCACGAAGTGACGGAAGCGCTTGAGAGTCATCGGGTCTTCGATGGCCACCTTCCACTCACAGGCGTAGTTGCCGATGACGCGCGCCATGTCGGCTTCGAGCTCCGCGGCGATGCCGAGCGAATCCTCGCAAACCACCTTGCGCACGTAGTCGATGCCGCCCTCCAGGTTCTCGAGCCAGGTCGAAGTGCGCTGCAGGCGATCGCCCGTGCGGATGTAGAACATCAGGTAGCGGTCGATGTATTTGATGAGCGTGGGCGTGTCGAGGTCACGCGCCAGCAAGTCCGCGTGGCGCGGCTTCATGCCGCCGTTGCCGGAGACGTACAGGTTCCAGCCGCCTTCGGTGGCGATGACGCCGACGTCCTTGCTCTGCGCCTCGGCGCACTCGCGCGTGCAGCCGGACACCGCGAACTTGATCTTGTGAGGCGCGCGCAGGCCCTTGTAGCGATTCTCGAGATCGATCGCCAGGCCCACGCTGTCCTGCACGCCGTAGCGGCACCACGTGGAACCCACGCAGCTCTTCACCGTGCGCAGCGACTTGCCGTAGGCGTGGCCGGATTCCATACCCGCGTCGATGAGTTCTTTCCAGATCAGCGGGAGCTGGTGCACCTGCGCACCGAACAGGTCGATGCGCTGGCCGCCCGTGATCTTGGTGTAGAGACCAAACTTCTTCGCCACCTGGCCGATGACGATGAGCTTCTCGGGCGTGATCTCCCCACCCGGCACCCTGGGGACTACCGAGTAGGTGCCGTCCTTCTGCATGTTGGCCAGGAAGTAGTCGTTGGTGTCCTGCAGCGCGGCGTGGCGCTTCTTGAGCACGAATTCGTTCCAGCATGACGCCATGATGGAGGCCACGGCCGGCTTGCAGATGTCGCAGCCCAGTCCGCGGCCGTGGCGCGCCAGCAGGTCTTCGAAAGTCTTGAGCTCACCGATGCGCACGAGGTGGAACAGCTGCTGGCGCGTGTAGGGGAAGTGCTCGCACATCGACGTGTTCACGCTGACGCCACGCTTCTTGAGCTCGGCGTTCAGGATCTGCGTGACCAGCGGCGTGCAGCCACCGCAGGTGGTGCCGGCCTTCGTCTTGGTCTTCAACGCGCCGACCGTGGTGCATCCTGCTTCGATGGCGCCGCAGATGCCGCCTTTGGTCACGTTGTTGCACGAACAGACCTGTGCTGTCGCCGGCAGCGCAGCCAGCGCGTTGGTCGGGGGTGCACCCGCACTCGCCGCCGCTGCCGGTAACAACATGGTCTCGGGGTTCTCGGGTAATGCCATCGCATTCGCGACGGTCTGGTGCCACATCGAGTAGTCAGACGTGTCGCCGACCAGCACGGCGCCGATGAGCTTCTTGCCTTCGGCATCCACCACCAGCTTCTTGTAGACCTCCTTGCGCTGGTCGAAGAACGAATACACGCGCGCGCCCGGAGTGGCCGCATGTGCATCGCCGATCGAGCCCACTTCGACTCCCAGCAGCTTGAGCTTGGTGCTCATGTCGGCGCCGGCGAAGGCCTCGCCTTCGTTGCCGAGAATGTGCGCGGCCGCAATGCGTGCCATCTGGTAGCCCGGCGCCACGAGGCCGAAAACCCGGCCGTCATAGGACGCGCACTCGCCGATGGCATAGATGGATTCGTCCGTGGTGCGGCATTCACCGTTGATCACGATGCCGCCGCGCGTCGCCACGTCCAGCCCACTGGCGCGTGCCAGCTCGTCGCGCGGCCTGATGCCGGCCGAGATGACCACCACGTCGGTTTCGAGAGAGCCGCCATCGGCAAAGTGCATGCGGTGGCGCGCGCTCTCGCCGTCGTCGATGCGCGTCGTGTTCTTGCCCGTGTGCACGGCGACGCCGAGCGCTTCGATGCGCGAGCGCAGCAGCCCGCCGCCGCCCTCGTCCACCTGCACGGCCATGAGCCGCGGCGCGAACTCGACCACGTTCGTGACGAGGCCCAGGTCCTTCAACGCCTTTGCCGCTTCGAGGCCGAGCAGGCCGCCGCCGATCACCACGCCACGCGTGGAGTTCTTGCCGGCCTCGCTGATCAGTTCGAGGTCTTCGATGGTCCGATACACGAACACACCGGGACGGTCGCGACCCGGAATCGGCGGCACGAAGGCGCTCGAACCCGTGGCAAGGACCAGGACGTCGTACTCGTACTCGGCGCCACTTCGCGTGGTGACGCGCTTGTTCGCGCGATCGATGGCCGCCACCGGGTCACCGGAGTGCAGCTCGATGCCGTTCTTGTCGAAGAACTCGCGCGTCGTGAGCGTCAGGTCCTCCACGCTCGAGCCCGAAAAGAACTTGGAGAGGTTGACCCGGTCGTAAGCCAGCCGCGGTTCCTCCGCGAGCATGGTGATGGCCAGATCGCCTTGCCCATCCTGGGTTAGCGTTTCGAGAAATCGCTGGCCGACCATGCCGTGCCCGACCACGACAATTCGCTTTGACATTGCTGAACATCCCTCGTCCGGTTTGAGGGTGATAAAGCAACGTCTGTGCCACAACCCGGAAAGGGGATTTTCGCCAGCCGGGGCGCTGGATGAGGCGCTCTGCTTCAGCGCGGTGCATGGGGGCGGTGCAAACGCCTCAGTAGCGGGCACCCACGCAGCTATCGAGCCTGGGGCGGATCCTCGAACTGAAGACCCTTGAACCGAAGCGAAAGCGTCTTCTTGATCTCGTCGCGGATTTTTTCGGCGCGGCGCAACTCGCCGTTGCCGAACATTCCCGGGTCGATGTTGATGCCGACTCCGACGGACTGGTCATCCTGGAAGGTGTACGTAAGGAAAACGCCTCGCCCCTCGAACGCGCCGTCCCAATGGGGAGGATTCGGCTTCCGTGGCTTGAGTCCGCGGGCTTTCGCGACCTGGCCGATCGCTTCGGCGATGTCATCGCGTGGAATCGGCGCAGCACTTTCGATCGCCCGGACAATGAAGTCCTGGTTGTACCTGTGGGAGGACGTCGCCATCACGCCGAACAGCGCGCCGGCCATCACCGGTGGAAGCACCCAGCGGCGCAACGTTTCCGATTTGACCGCGCTGCGCGGATCGCGGGCGACAAACCGTGCGCATATCGGCAGCACGACGAGCGCGACGAGATCGCCGTAGTCCACCGTGCGGCCGATGTTCAAAGGCTGCACATCGTTCATATAAGAGATGAATGCACCCGACGCCGGGCTCTTCCACCAGAGGAACGCGCCACCGAGCGCCAGGTAGATAGCGCGAGTGTGGCGCGGAAATGCGGCGAACAAGGGCAGCGCGATGACCGCAAGGCCGGCGAAGTCGGAAAGCTTGCCCGTGATGAGACCCGGATATGCCTGCTTCAGCAGCCCGTCATTGACGAGCAACGCCGCCAGCGAGAGCAGGAAGGGCCACGTGATGAAAACCGCGAGTGTCCGATTTCGCATGACCAACCCCCTGTGACCTTCACCCGGACGGGGTGAGACCGTAAAACACCGTGCCCGGCAGGTGGTCGCGCCCGTACGGCGGAATCTCGATGAAGCCCAGCGAACGGTACAGCGCGCGCGCCTGTCATCGTGTCGAGCGTATCCAGCCGAAGCCCTGAATACGCGCCCATCCTCGCATTTGCAATGGCCGCTTCGACGAGCCGCCTGCCCAACTCCGTTCCGCGCGCCGATGGACGGCGTATTCGACGAAGAGTTCTCGCACCGTGGCGAAGTCTTCAATGGTCCTGGCCGGCCGGATCGAGGTCATGCGCGTGTCAGCTCACTGGAATTCGACCTTGCCGAACCGCGCGATGCCCTGGTTGCGGCCGGGAGGATCGAGCACCGATTCGTCGAGCGGAATCGGCTTGCCGATCCATTCCGCGAGCGTCGTGTGATCGGCGAGATCGTCGTCGGTCAGCGGATGGATGAGCACCGTAAGCCCGCACGCCTCGAGGATCGGCCTGATCACGGGCAATGCGGACGCGAGGAAATGGATCTCGAACTGCGGAACGGGATGCGGCCCCACGCCGGTCTCATACATCCTGCCGACCATCACGAGATCGGCGAGTGTCCCGCTGACGAGCCGATCGGAGAGGTCCTGGTGGAGGCGCCGCGCCATGTCCCAGGAATCCTGGTCGTAATAGATGTGCGCGTGATACGGATCGCCGGGATTCATGGCGGGAGCATAACGCGAGAGTCGTTCAAACCGGCGGCGTCTTTTCCCGTTCGGCCCAGGCATCCTCGAGCCGCCGCGCCGAGATCGTCATGCGCGTCTTGAGCTGCTGTGCAAACAACGAGACACGGAATTCTTCGAGCATCCACCGGTATTCGTCGTTCGCGGGAGGCTTCATGCCGCGCTCGGCCTGCACCTGGGCGCGGTAACGTTTCTCGAGCGGCGCCACGCTGGCGGCCAGTTGCGCATCGCGACCTGCGTCGCGACCCGCCTTGTCGAGCCGCTGCTCGATGGCCTGTAGATAGCGCGGAAATTCCTGCAGCCGGTGCCAGGGCGTGAGCAGCAGGAACCCCGCCGGCATCAGCCACGCAAGCTGCACCCGGATGTCGTCGGCCGTGGCCCTGGGCGCCTTCGCCAGCGCTGCCTGGATTCGGAACAGCCGTTCCAGGATGGCCTGTACGGTCTTCGAGATTTCCTGTGCCGGCAGCCCGATGCCGCCGCGCGAGCTCGCGATGCGCTCATCGAATTCGGCCGCACTGCGCAGCGGTTCGCGGCCCGCGAGGAACACCGTCATCACGATGCGATCGAGCAGGTCATCACGCAGATCGCGGCCGGCGACCAGCGTCTGGTTGAGCAGCGGATGGGCGGCGAGCGCGCGGTACACCATTTCGCCCTGCACGTTCACGGCGAGGTCGCGGCGCAGCGGCTTCAGGTCGCGCGCCATCACGAGGCGGATGAGGCGCGTCGTTCCGCGCTCGTGACTCGCGCGCGCTTCGGGAGGTGTGGCGAACATGCGCAGACCCACCGTGTCGCCCTCATCGACCAGCGCCGGATATCCCACCTGCTTGCGGACGCCCGGCGCCGCCTCCTGCTTTTCCGGCAGATCCCCGAAGACCCATGACTTCGCGCCCGTCGT
>Ga0164241_10005714_pt1 | contig 11527 bp, 9 predicted proteins | sample OricomyardsoilBY_FD_108780 | JGI IMG/M metagenome (GOLD analysis project Ga0164241, IMG submission 108780) | Backyard soil microbial communities from Emeryville, California, USA - Original compost - Back yard soil (BY) | ecosystem: Environmental > Terrestrial > Soil > Unclassified | place: USA... | reverse complement strand
ATCTGTAAAATTGCCGGCAATTACATAAATGGATTTTTTATCAGGTGATAATACTGCGTTATGTGGCCCATGCTCACCCTCGCCTTCAAAGTTCTTCAGCAAGGTAATCTTATCAAACTCGTCGTCACCATTGGTATCCTGTATGCGGTAAAGGCCACTTTTCCTGGTGACAGTGTCCTCTTGGCCCTCATCATTTATTGTTACATAGAGACTATTGAAGGCATACAATAAACCATGAGCCAATCCCATTTTTATCCTGGCTTTAGAGGTGTCGCCTGGCATATTTACCAGCAACTTTTCTACTTTTACTGAATCCTTAGCAGTGTCATATCCGACGGGTGGAATAGTAATGCGATATAAATACCCATACTGGTCGCAGGCAATCATTCTGCCCTTATCATCAAATGTCATAGCCACCCATGAACCCTGATCGCTTGCTGTAGGGCTGTAAAGATGCTCGGCATGAAAGCCGGGAGGCAACACTAACTTGGCAACTTTAGGATCTTCATTTTTTTCCGAAGCCGATTGATTACAAGAAGTTCCTATAATAATAAGAACTAAAAATTGAAGCAGTAGCTTTACTGAATTATTCCTGGCTAAATTCATCTAATAACAATTTTTTAAAAGATTATATAAATTAAATACACTACTAATTTAACGCCCGTTTCATCAACAACAATCTGAATAATCTGCGATGGGCGGTGTCCCGGCACTCATTTTTATTACGTTCAATCTCACGTAAATAGATCTGTAAAACCTCATTTAGAATTCAAACAAAATCGAAAAGTACCGTTGGTAAATGTATTAAATTCTTTTTTACAACTGTCCTGCACCTTCTGACTTCAACAAAAAGCAGAAGAAAAAAACTTCAATTTATCTTTATTATAAAACTAAATAAATTAACCTCTTAGGTCAATCTTTAAAAAGCTTCTTTATCACAAAAGACATTTATACGATAATACTCCTTTTACTCCAGTCTTTACAAAAAAAACATCCCCACTTTCGGGGTATTTTTCTAATTCTTCTTCTTTCATATTTTCACGGGCAGTAGTGATCATTAGGTAGTCAAGATTATCTCCCACAAAAGCGCAGGACGAAACCTGAGGAACAGGCACTTCAATCTTTTCCATCAATTCTCCATTCCCGGGATTCCATCTGTATATACCAAATCCTCCCCAGTGGGCAATCCAAAGCATTCCTTCTTCGTCTATGGACATGCCATCCGGGGAGCCCATTTCACTGGGAATTGAAATTACGTTTTTTTCGAAAACAATTTCTCCTGTTTTTTCCTCAAAAATAAAAGATTGGACAACCTGCGTTGGGCTGTCAATAAAATATAAGCGCTTGTTATCTAAAGACCAGGCAATACCATTTGAAATGGTGGTATTATTCAATTTTTTATCGACCTTCAAATTCTTATCAATACAGTACACTGCCCCTGCTTCATGCTTATGTTCCAGATGCATCGTTCCTACCCACAACCTGCCGGAACTATCACAGGCGCCATCATTGCACCGGGTTTCAGAACCGGTTTCAACATCAATCAGCCACTTCACTTTCTCCGTTTCCAAATCGAAACTGGCAATTTTAGCATCAAGCGCTAAAATTAGTTGATCGTCTATTCCCTGGAGAACAAGTGTAAGCCGGTAATTAAATTTCCAGTCCCGCGTTGTTCGTTTTACCCAATTATATTCATACAAAACACCACTTTCAATATCCACCCAAAAGCAGCATTTTCTTTCTGCATGCCATACGGGGCTTTCTCCAAGTGTACATTGTGATGCATGAAGTAATGCTGCTTTCATATCTATTCTATGCGATCGTTAATCAACTGGCCAATATTGCGCAATTTTTTTTCTCAAAAAAGAAACACTTCGTTCCAATTGATCCATTCCATCCACCCCATCTTCTATACTGATCCAACTATCGAAACCTACTCCTTTTAAAATAGAAAATATAGCATCGTAATCGTTTAATCCTTTACCTATTTCACCATGGCTTAGTCTTTTCGCATACCCTTGCGCCCCACCTTCTTCATTTCTGAGGTCTTCAATCGTTCCATACTTAAGATACCTGTCGCTGGCGTGCATTGTAACGACTCTATTGGCCACGCGCTTCAAAAGCTCAATAGGATCTTCTCCGGCAATATAAGTATTGCTAGGGTCATAATTGACACCGAAAAAAGGATGATTCAAACTATCAACCAGTTTACAAAAAACATCCATTTTTTGAGCAAATTCGGGATATTCCCAAAAATCATCTTTATAATGATTTTCGAGAATGAGTGTTATGTTTCGGTCCTGCGCATAAGGCAAACAAGCTGAAATGCAGTCCGCAGCTAATTTTACGCCTTCATCAATAGAAAGTTCAGGTCGCTTTTGGCCGGAAAGTACGCGGCAGTACGAACCTCCTAAAGCAAAGGTCATATCTATCCATCTTTTCTGCTTCTCAATTTCATTTTGACGGAATACCGGATCAGGATTAGTAAAATCCGGAGAGCAACACATCATCGGGATAGACTTACCGTGATCTTCGACCTGGCTGCGGAATTTCTGCCAGTTTTTTTCGTCTGCCATCTCCAGGAAACCTGCATACCATTCCAGTCCTTCAATGTCAAGTTTTACGGCTAATTCTATCCATTCTGAAACTTGCATAGTTCCATCCTTACATAAGGCATTCATAAATGCTTTAGGGAAAACGGCTAATTGGGGCATATTGGTTTAATTGGTCAATAAGTTAAATAGTTTATTAGTTTATTGGTTGATTAGTCTTATTGGTTTAATATTTATCAAATCCTTCCATTCGCTATTCTCTATCCAACACAACCACTATGATTCAAGCATTGAGGTATCTTTTGGTGGATTTCGCCCAATGAAGGGATACTGTTCTATATCCATTACCTGGCCTGAAACCGGCCCGCTTTCATCACTAAGCCAATATATAACTGCTGCTGCAATTTCTTCCGGCAATAAAATCCTGCCCGAAGGCGCATATACGCGCGGGATATCTTTATACCAATCGTCTGCAAGGCCATGCTCGCGTTTGCGTATGGTTTCATTTTCAGTAACTACCCAACCTGGGTTGATTTGGTTTACACGAACTCCTTCTTCGCGAAGCAGTGTGTCTCCAAGGTTCCGGGTCATCGTCATTAGCGCTCCTTTAGAAATACTGTAAGGCAGCAAATTAGGTTCCCCGCTATAAGCATTGACAGAACCTATATTAAGTGCACATCCGCGTGTTTTAGTTAGATGTGGCAATGCTGCCTGGATCAATGCGAATGGAGCTACCGTGTTTACTTCGAGCACCCTGCGGAGATACGCAAGATCGGTAGTATGAATATTTGAAGACACGATCATTGCAGCATTATTCACCACAGCGTCCAGCCTGCCAAATGCGCTTAACGCGATATCGACCAGTTTTTGTGCAGCTCCTTCTTCTGCAATATCGCCAATATGCAAAACAGCATTGCCTTCGCCTAATTCTTTCACCACTGCTTCACCCGCCTCCTGGTTACGTCCGTTGACAACCACGCGTGCACCTTCGGCTACGCAACGTATTACGATCGCTTTACCAATTCCTGTCGTGCTCCCGGTTACAATTACAACTTTATCTTTTAATCTCATAATCTTAAGGTTTGAGTACACTTTTTACCACTTCACCTTTATGCATTTTTTCAAAGGCAGTATTCCATTCTGAAATAGGCCATACACCGCCAATAATAGGCTTTACATTTAGCTGACCACTTGAAAGTAATGCAATAACGCGTTCCCACATAGGCCAGTTATGGCTGAAGCTTCCCTGAAGTGTTATATTTTTTTGTACCAATGGATCAAGAGAAAATCCCAATGGCTGCGGTCCCCAGCCCACTTTAGTTATTTTCCCATTGGGCCTCACCAGTTGAAGCGCCATTTTTAAAGTAATACTCGCTCCGGCAGCATCAATGATACAATCTGCTCCCAGCCCATCGCGCTTTTTAGCCCAGTCCGTGGCATCTCCAACGATACCTTCGCAACCATACTGTTCGGCAATTGCCAAACGATGCCTATCTGCTTCCAGTCCTACCACTGCCACCTCTGCACCACAAAGCTTTGCCATGGCTGCACATAAAATACCAATGGTACCGGGGCCAAGAACAATAACGCGGTCGCCGGGACTAATACGTGTGTTGGCAACTACTGCACTATAGGCTACACAACAAGGCTCTGTGAGGCACGCTTGTTCAAACGGGAGTTGATCAGGAACTAAATGTAAACAACGTGACGGAACTCTTACAAAACGGGTCATAGCGCCATTTACGCCATATCCGAAACCTTTACGGGTGGGATCAAGATTGTACAAGCCTTCCCGTGACATAGGATTGTTGACATCAATAACAGCGGCGGTTTCACTCACTACTCTATCACCTTCTTTCCATTTAGCAACTTTGCTGCCGACTTCAACAATATGTCCGCCGAATTCATGCCCCAATACAACCGGATAATTTACCGGCCAACTATGATCTGCAGTCCATTGATGCAGATCGCTACCACACACGCCCACATTGGCCACTTCGAGCAAAACATCGTCGTCGCCGATTGTTGGTATATCAATTTCCCTGATTTCTACAGAGCCCTTTTCGGGAGCAAAATTTACTACCGCAGATGATTTCATTATTTAACTATCGTTTTATTAATTTTTATACGAATGGATTTTTTCGCAGATGAGACGCAACGAACTTTCAAGATCGCCCCCTGCTGTTTTGAAACTATCGCCATCAATTGTCAAAGGTGCTCCCAGCACCACTAAAGGAGCTCCGTATTCAGGGCACATAATTGCCTGTTCTAAAGAAAGGCCTCCCACCGCCTGTACGGGAATTTTCACCGCAGCCACTACCTCCCGGAGTTGATCGAGCGGACTCGGCATACGCAAACCATTAGCAGCTATTCCTCTGCGCTCATCGTAGCCAATATGATGAATTACAAAATCGCAGCCCAAATCTTCAAGCCATTTAGCGGCAGCAACCATGTCCTCACAGCCAAGATTATCGCCCATTACTTTTACTCCAAAATCACGTCCTGCATTTACTACGCACTTAATAGTTTCTTCGTGCGCTCTTGCCATAACTACCACATGGGTAGCACCGGCTTTTGCCATCATTTCTGCTTCAAGGTACCCACCATCCATTGTTTTCAGATCAGCAACTATTGGAATACCGGGGAAAGCTTCGCGCAATTTTCTGACACCATGAAGTCCTTCGGCTAAAATAAGTGGCGTTCCTGCTTCGAGCCAGTCTACTCCGGCCCGCATGGCCATTGCCGCGGTTTCTAAAGCTTCATCAATATTTGTAAGGTCAAGAGAAATTTGGACTATCGGGTTCATTATTTTCAGATTTTATTTGTCCCACAAAGGCACTAAGAAGCCATTTGTGAACTCCGTGTCGCTGCCTACTGGTCAGGCAGGTTTGTGGGATGCTTACTAATTATTTACGGTAATGGCTTAACCATTATATCTTTGAAAAAGATCACGCTTTTAGGATCATGTCCCTGTAATGCAAAAGTGCCATGGTCAATAATTCTGCCCGGATGCCCTTCCGGCGCAACAAAATCATCTGGTTGTGTCCAATCAGTAACCACTATGTCATTAATTTTAGTGATAACATGCTTTCCTTCCACCTTAATGTATTCTGTAAACCACACGTCATCTTTTACATAAACTTCTTTGGTGTCTTTAATGTCATATAAACCAGCCGTTCTTTTCCAGTCGCTATGAGAATTATTTACCTGCACCTTAAAGCCTTTATCCGGAAAGCCTTTGTCCTGATAGGCTGTATGAAAATATATTCCGGAATTTGAACCAGGCTTTGTCATCACAAGTGCCTTGAATTCGAAGTTTTTAAAATCGTGGTTCATTACCGGTCCATCATAATATAAGTGTGAGCGGGGGCCTGCCACTTTGATGGCGCCATCTTCAACCGAAAAAGTTCCGGGTTGTTCGCTGGCTTTCCATCCATCGAGTGTTTTACCATCAAACAAACTTATCCAGCCTTTTTTTGGTTTTATCTTCCCTGTATTTGAAAAAGAAATTAAACCCATTAATACAACAGCAAAGAATAAAAGATTTCTTTTCATGTGCTTATTTTTTATGTTGATGATAATTATATGCCTAATGACCAACCATCGCGATATTCTCTTTTTACAAACTGGTTCGCGTCTTCGAAATTAGTAATTTTCATAGCTTTCGCGTCCCACAAAAGCTTCTTTCTTCCGGGATATACTGATCGGCCTTTTTCATTTTTAGTTTCAATATTCCAACTGCGGATTGCCAGGTTACCGATCAGCACGCTTTCAGCAAACGGGCCTGCATATTCAAAGTTGGAACTGGTGGTTGCTTTACCATACCCCGCCATGCAGGCATTTACCCATTGAAGATAATGACCTTCCGGAACACGGACAATTGTTTCTTTCGGCATCGTAACTTCTTTCATAAGTTTTGTAGGCAATAACCTTGGGTTTTCCCCGTAACAATCAAATAGTAATTTACCCTTTGTGCCGATAAACAAGATACCTCCATCGCTGTTTCCAAATGGCTCACCGGGCAGCAATTCATCAGGAAGCGCAGGCAAGAGACCACCATCATACCATGATAAAGCAATATCACCTTTACCATCTTTTCTCGGGTATTTTAAATGAATAATAGAAGCAGCAGGATATCCATCCGGATATTTAGCTTGCTTTCCATCATCTGTCCAACTGCTCGGAATGCTGCATTCTATTTCTGTAGGAAAATCAATAGGTAAAATACGGAATGCCGGATCCATCATGTGGCAAGCCATATCGCCCAGGGCGCCGGTACCAAATGCATTCCATCCTCTCCAATTCCATGGCATGTAAGCGGGATTATATGCCACTTTAGCGGGACTTGGGCCTAACCAAAGATCCCAATCAACTTCTGCCGGCACGGGGAAATTGCCAGTAGGCGTAGGTAAACCCTGCGGCCATACAGGACGGTTGGTCCATACCTGTACTGTGTGCACATCACCAATCATTCCTGCATCATGTATTTCCTGCCCCTTGCGGACACCGTCGCCCGAGCCACCCTGGTTTCCCATTTGTGTGATAACTTTATAGCGCTTTTCTGCTGCCGCGAGTGCACGGCATTCGTAAATATCATGAGCTAACGGCTTTTGTGTATAGACATGTTTACCCAATTGCATAGCCGCAATTGTTGCCACGGCATGTACATTGTCGGGTGTGGAAATATTACAGGCATCTATGTTTTTGCCTTCAGTTTCCAGCATCTTCCTGAAATCCTTATAGTATTTTGCCTTTGAATAAGTTGCTCTTGATTTCGCGGATCGCCTGTCGTCCACATCACATAAGGCAACTATATTTACATTAGGACTTTTGGAAAAATTTTCCAAATCACTTTCGCCTTTACCGCCCGCACCGATAGCTGCAATATTCAGTTTATCGCTTGGAGCTACAAAGCCCTTACCACCCAATACATGGCGCGGCATAATCATAAAACCTGCAGAAGCCAGGGCGGTGGATTTGATAAAATTCCTCCTGGAATTATCAGACATTTTGTAATTCTTTCTAACCTTTTTCATAATCTCAATTTGTAATTAAATGTTTTATAAAAAAATAATCATACTAATTTAAACTCCGTAATTTACCTGTGTGAGGTTATACTGTTTCAACACATCCGCAGGAACACCTGTCCATTTTCCAGGAGTATTTCCTGCATATCCAATATCCTTTATTCCGATCTTACTGGTATAGAATCCGGTTGCTGTAAGATTGCGCATGCGATCAAAGAAAACTGCACCCTGGTGCATTTCAGGTTTAGCTTTCGACGGATAAGCAATTTCATTCACGATTTCCAGTTGTTGTTGTGAAGTACTTCCTACAAAAGATTTGTCGTAACGATTCAGGCATTGTGTATCAAGCCATCTTAACCCTCCGCGCATAGGTACCTGATGTTCTGGAATATCCTTAACAATAAACTCTATAAAATCAATGACTTTTGCATCTGAGGCACTACCTGATACCTCATCTTTCGGAATGATGATATCTGCTAACGTGATAAGTGTAAGCCTTTCATGATCATCAAAAAATGCCGGTTTACTATTGAGTTCTTTTAATCGTTCCTTTTCAAATTCCTGAAGGCCGATCGGGTTTGCATCGCCAATGCCATCCTTATCTACTACTGTTGAGGACGATTTATCTGTACCTGGCTTACAGGCTCCCAATAAAACTCCCGTACTGATGGTCGATATTCCTATTGCTTTTAATGATTGTCTCCTATTCATAAAGCTATATGTTTTTTTTCTTTTTTTGATCAATGATATACTCTGCTGTTCGCATAGAAAGAGCAAGTATCGTCCATGTAGGATTCTTATCGCCCTGCTGAACAAAAGGAGCTCCATCAGTAACAAATAAATTTTTACAATCGTGTGCCTGGCTCCACTTATTCAATGCTGATGTTTTAGGATCATCTCCCATTCTTGCCGTACCTACTTCGTGAATGATATCACCCGGAGTATGAAGTCCGTAATTATCTTCTTTGCCTTGTGCTTTGGAAGTGATAATAGCGCCCATTCCATGCATGATGGATTCAAAAGTTTCCTGCATGTGTTTGGCCTGCTTGATTTCCGCATCAGTCCATTTATAATTAAACCGCAACACAGGGATACCATATTTATCCACCACGTTAGGATCTATTTCACAATAATTAGATTCGCGGGCAATTGCCATTCCCCTGCCGGCCATGCCTACATTGGCACCATAGAAGCGACGATAATCATCCTTTAAAGATTTACCAAATCCACCGGCATCTTTCATCTTTCCATCGCGACCGGGAACAAGCCCGTTCACCTTTGGAACGTCTGAACCAAAACCATAAGAAGGCATACGCATGCCACCGCCGAACTCAATATGATAACCCCGTGGGAAATCTAATTTTTTATTGTCGAGTACCCAGGGAGAGAGAATCTGTGCGCTGCCAACGCCATCTTCGTTATATCTCTTTCTATCCATTAGCTGGGGAAGAAAGCCTGACATGCCAGAACCTGTAGAATCGTGCAAATATTTTCCAACAATACCACTGCTGTTGGCTAATCCATTGGGATGAGTAGCCGACCTGGAATTAAGCAATATCCGGGCAGACCCACATGCACTGGCAGCTAAAATAACCGTGTCGCCATTTACCTGGTACTCCATCGAATCGTCTTTATTGATATAGGAAACCCCTTTAGCCAAACCATCCTTGCCGACAATTACTTCCCGTACCATAGCATTAGGAATTACTTTTAGATTGCCGGTTTCAATTGCAGGAATTACCAGGCATGATGAAGAAGAAAAATCACCATATACCCGACAACTTCTACCGCACTGTCCGCAAAAGAAACAAGCTCCCCGGTCTAAATTACCAGGTAACGCCTGTGTAAGTACAGAACCGCGGCCTGGAATAACTTTTACGCCCGCCTTTTTGGCTCCTTCCATTATAAATAGTTCATTGAGCCGGGGTTTCGGCGGAGGAAGGAAAATACCATCCGGGTCATTCTCTAATCCTTCGGCGGTACCATAAACTCCAATCAGGCGGTCCACTCTATCATAAAAAGGTTTTACCTCATCGTAGGTTATTGGCCAATCGTCGGTAGCACCATCAAAACTTTTTCCTTTGAAATCATGCGGTCCCATACGGAGAGAGATTCTTCCCCAGTGATTTGTGCGCCCACCCAACATCTGTGACCGAAACCATGTAAACTGAGTGTCATCTTTTAAAGTATACGGTTCACCTTCAATTTGCCAGCCACCATAAGCGCCATCAAAATCCCCAAAAGCACGCGTTGTACTGGCGCCCCGGCGAGGAGATTCCCAGGGCCATTGTAATTGTTTTGAATCTTTGGCAGGATCAAAGTAAGGCCCTGCTTCCAACATTAATACTTTAACGCCAGCCTTTGCCAATATATAGCCTGCCATACCTCCACCTGCACCGGAGCCAACAATGATCACATCATATTTTTCTGTTGATTTCTTAATTTGCAAATCGCCCATATCAAAAACCTTTTTTTGAGTTCAAAAAATTTAAACTTATTCTTATTTTAATGAATTTGCATCAATCGAATAATGCAATTCATTTATTGTACGGGAATAAGATTGTAACACTCGTCGTTTAAATCCGTTTGTTATTTCAAGTACAACAAACAGCACTTCCATCATTACAATTTATCCGCTACAAACGTATTGCACTTGAAAGAGAAAATAGTTGTCAATATCATCCATTTATTATACTATCTTATCTAAAATAGTTAAGGACCAATGAAAACACTTCCTATGGCTTTCATTAGAAGACTTTAAAGGATACAATAGTACCGCAAAACCATTGACGGGATCAAGACAATATTTTGTCTCCAACATTAAAATTATGACCTGGCCTTTGCAGAAAAACGTGATGGCAGTACCCAACTTTTATAAGACCTTACACAGATCAGGAAATTCTCCAATGCCTTCCTGATCTGTGTATGAGCCCTTTTTCGAATACTGAAAATATTTATTTTATGAACGGAAGTTGGTCATAAGTATTTCCTAGTCTATACTCATAGCCTAAGGAGACTCCCGGAACGATGTTAGTAGCTTTCAACATTCCATAGTAAACGTCCGAAGGATTGGCGCCTGTTATCATCTTAAAAATAAAAACACCTTCGCCCGAAGACGGGTCCGCTGTTGCAACTGGCGTACCACTCATAAATGCGTTCATCGCGTCGGCGGGATTGTTTTGATCATACAAAGCCTGCGTAGAGGGCACAAATGAGATACTCTTGCCTCCAACTGCCCAGGCGGAGCCTCCGTGAATAATTAATGATCCTCCATCGATTGCAATGATCGCGTTGGGATCCGTTGCAGGCACCGCGGCGTTTATCAAAAGATTTAAGCCCGCGGAAGATCCGCCCAATGTCATTGTTCCAGACTTCTTAAGAAAGAAATATGGATCGTTAGCAAGAACTGTCATATTAACGGTATCCTTATGATTGCCCACTTGAGAAATGAAAGAATAGTACATAGTATCTTTACCCACTGCAAAATCATCACCTGAAACCGGAACTTTATCGACGCCCATAAAATTTCCAACAGGCGCCCATGCATCACCCATACCATTTTTTCTTTTAACAACGACATCGCCTGTATATGATCCGGATTTAGGCAGTACCGCCAGGGCGAACCAGGCAGTACCTGCACCGCGTATCACATTTACCGAAGTACCATAGGCTTGCGGAGTCGAAACGGATGTAGCTTGTGTCATTTGAATCGTTATTGAAGCAGATTCCGTTTTCCCGGCAAAGCTGACATAGATATTATCACCGGGCTGATTCAATTGCGCCTGCTCTCTTGTATAGGTGATGGAAGCGGTCAGATCAGCCGCCACGGTAACAGTTTGTTGAGTACCTTCCAACGGAAGAAGTTGTGTGGCTGTACCACCGTCCTTCGGTATTTGTTGTTTAAGCAATTCCACCGTCATCACGTCGCCCGCTTTTGCGTTAGGCAGT
>Ga0164241_10005713_pt1 | contig 11530 bp, 13 predicted proteins | sample OricomyardsoilBY_FD_108780 | JGI IMG/M metagenome (GOLD analysis project Ga0164241, IMG submission 108780) | Backyard soil microbial communities from Emeryville, California, USA - Original compost - Back yard soil (BY) | ecosystem: Environmental > Terrestrial > Soil > Unclassified | place: USA... | reverse complement strand
CGGGGGAGGACGAGAGTGAGGGGGCCGGGCCAGAAGCGATCGGCGAGGACGCGCGCGGTGTCGTCGAGGTGCGCGACCTGCGCCGCTGCGGTGGCATCGGCGACGTGGACGATGAGCGGGTTGAAGCTCGGCCGGCCCTTGGCGGCGTAGATCTGGGCGACGGCGCGGTCGGCGCGAGCGTCGGCGCCGAGGCCGTAGACGGTCTCGGTCGGGAACGCCACGAGCTCGCCGGCGCGCAGCAGCCCGGCGGCGGCGCGGAGGCCGCGGGCGGTGGACGAGAGGAGGACGGTGTTGATCGAGGGCATCCGGCGGGTTCGGCTTGGCAGGAGCGGAGGCGGAGCCTATCCTCCCCCGCCCGCGCCAGCCATAGCCCGACCGGCCGCCGGCCGTCCACCCGCCCCTTCCGGAGGAGTCCGCCCATGACCTATCGTGCCCCCGTCGGCGAGATGCGTTTCCTGCTCGACCACGTGCTCGGCTTCGAGCGGGTCGCCGCGACCGAGCGCTTCGCCGAGGCGACGCCGGAGACGGTGGAGGCGATCCTCACCGAGGCGGCACGGCTCGCCGACGACGTGCTGGCGCCCTTGCGCCGGGCGGGCGACCTGACAGCGGCGCGGCTCGAGAACGGCGTGGTGCGGACGAGCCCCGGCTTCGTCGACGCCTATCGGGCGCTCGCCGACGGCGGGTGGGTCGGGCTCGCGGCGGATCCCGAGTGGGGCGGCATGGGGCTGCCGGTGACGCTGCTCGAGTGCCTGAACGAGATGTGCTCGGGGGCGAACATGGCGCTGTCGCTCTGCCCGCTCCTGAGCCAGGGGCAGATCGAGGCGCTGGAGCATCACGCGACCGACGAGCTGAAGGCGATCTACCTGCCGAAGCTGGTGGCGGGGAGCTGGACCGGGACGATGAACCTGACCGAGCCGCAGGCAGGCTCGGACGTGGGCGCGGTGCGCTGCCGGGCGGAGCCGGCGGGGGATGGCACCTATCGGCTGAGCGGGCAGAAGATCTTCATCTCGTGGGGCGATCACGACGTCGCCGAGAACGTCTGCCACCTGGTGCTGGCGCGGCTGCCGGACGGCGCGCCGGGGACGAAGGGGATCTCGCTCTTCCTGGTGCCGAAGTTCCTGCCCGACGCGGACGGAAACCCCGGGGTGGCGAACCGCGTGCGGGCGATCTCGCTCGAACACAAGATGGGGCTGCACGGCAGTCCGACCTGCGTCATGGAGTACGACGGCGCCACCGGCTGGCTGATCGGGGCTGAGCATCAGGGCATGGCGGCGATGTTCACCATGATGAACAACGCCCGTCTCGGGGTGGGCGTGCAGGGGCTCTCGCAAGCCGAGGCTGCGTATCAGGTGGCGCTCGCCTTCGCGCAGGAGCGGCGGCAGGGGCGGACGCCCGTCCCCGGGGTCGAGACGATCGCGGGGTTCGCCGACGTGCGGCGGATGCTCGCGACGATGGCGGCGACGGTGGCGACGGCGCGGGGGATCTGCCTCGACTGCGCGCTCTCGGTCGACATGGCGACGGCGACCGGGGATCCGGCGTGGGCGGCGCGGGCGGCGTTCCTGACGCCGATCGCCAAGGCCTTCGGCACCGACGCGGGCTGCGCGGTCAGTGAGACGGCGATGCAGGTCATGGGCGGGATGGGCTACATCGAGGAGGCGGGCGTCGCGCAGTTCTATCGCGACGTGCGGGTGACGGCGATCTACGAAGGGACGAACGGCATCCAGGCGATGGACATGGTCGGCCGCAAGCTCATGGACGGCGGCGCGGCGGCGCGGGCGCTGCTCGCCGATGTCGCCAAGACCGCGGCGGCGGCGGGCGGCGATCTCGGCGAGCGGCTGGCGGATGCGGCGCTCGACGTCGCCTCGGCGACCGAGTGGATGCTCGCCGCCGAGCCGAACGACCGCTTCGCCGGGGCGACGCGCTACCTGCGGGCGTTCGCGCTGGTGCTCGGCGGGCATTATCTCCTGAAGGGCGCGCAGGTCGACGAGGCGCGGCTGCCGCTCGCGCGCTTCCAGATCCGGCAGATCCTGCCGGAGGTGGCGGCGCTCTGCGAGGCGGCGTGCGAGGGGGCGGGCGCGCTCGACGGCTGCGCCGCATGAAGGACGCAGCCGAGATCGTCTTTCCGTTCCATCCGCCCGCCCCCGGCGAGGCGGTGGAGCTCGCCGAGGGGGTGCTCTGGCTGCGCATCCCGCTCGCGAGCTTCCGGCCGGATCACGTGAACGTCTACGCCCTCGACGACGGCGATGGCTGGAGCGTCGTCGACACCGGGCTTGACACCGCGAGGACCCGCGAGGTCTGGGAGGGCTTCCTCGCCGGGCCGCTTCGCGGCAAGCCGGTGCGGCGGATCCTGCTCACCCACTACCATCCCGATCACGTGGGCCTCGCCGGCTGGCTGCAGGCGAAGGGCGCCGAGCTCTGGGCGACGCGCACCTGCTGGGTGACGGCACGGATGCTCACCCTCGACGTGCAGGAGCGGCCGCGGCCGGAGACGCTCGCCTACTGGCGGGGGGCGGGGATGCCGGACGACATCCTCGCCGAGCGTGCGGCCAAGCGGCCGTTCAACTTCGCCGATTGCGTGTCGCCGCTGCCGCTCGGGTTGCGGGCGATCGGCCAGGGCGAGGAGATCGTCGCCGGCGGGCGGCGCTGGCGGGTGGAGATCGGCCACGGGCACGCGCCGGACCAGGCGACGTTCTGGGGCATCGATCACGACTTCGTCGTCACCGGCGACCAGGTGCTGCCCGGCATCACCCCAAACCTCGGGGTCTACGCGACCGAGCCGGGGGCGGATCCGGTGGGCGACTGGATCGCGTCGAGCCGCCGCCTCGGCGCGCTGGCGCGGCCCGATCATCTCGCGCTCCCCGGCCATCGGCGGCCATTCCACGGCCTGCCCGTGCGCCTCGCGGAACTCGCCGAGCACGGTGAGGCCGGGCTCGAACGGCTCGCGGCGTTCCTCGACGCGCCGCGGCGGGCGACCGACTGCTTCGACGTGCTCTATGGCCGGCCGATCGGCAGCGGCGAGTACCTGCTCGCGCTCGGCGAGGCGGTCGGTCACCTGAACCGGCTCACCCGCACCGGCCGGGCGGTGAGGCGCCGCGACGCCGCCGGCGCCTGGCGGTGGCGGGCGACCGCCCGCGACGAAATAGCGACTGACACGCCCGGCACTTCGCGGTAAAACCTCGGCCGAAACCGGACCGAGGCGCGTGCCCGGACGAGCAATGGAGGCGGGCGATGGCGAGCGACGTTCAGGCACACGGGCACGGACAGGCGCATGGCGGGCACGGGACCGCGATCAACGATGCGGCCCAGCACCAGCGCACGTTCGAGGCGTTCATCCACTTCTGGGTCTACGTCTTCGGCGCCGCCGCGCTCATCCTCATCTTCCTCGCGATCTTCAACTCCTGATCGCACGGCCCAACTCTGGAGAGATCGCCGATGCGCCGCGCGCACATCGCCGTCGTCGCCGCGTTCGCGCTCGCCGGCTGCGAGGTCTACACGCCGGCGACGCCCGATGCGATCCTGGCGGCGCGGTATGAGAGCCCCGAGCCGCCGTCGGTGACGCTCATGTCGATGGTGAACGAATCCTCCGGGCGCTCGGAGCACGCGGCGCTGCTCATCAATGGCTCGCAGCGGGTGCTCTACGATCCCGCCGGCACCTTCACCCACCCGGACCTGCCGCGGGCGGGCGACGTCCACTACGGGATGACGCCGCGGTTCGTCGACTACTACGAACGCTACCACGCGCGATTCGGCTACTTCGTCGAGGTGGACGAGGTCCCGGTCAGCCGGGCCGCCGCCGACCGGCTGATCGCCAACGCCCAGGCCGAGGGGCAGCAGATGAAGATGATGTGCGGGTTCGCGGCCGCCGACGTGCTGCGCCCGGTGCCGCCGTTCGCGGAGGTGACGAAGAGCCTCTGGCCCGAGGGGCTCCGCGAGGACTTCAAGCGGATGCCCGGGGTGACGACGAGCTACGTCTACGAGAACGACATCGGACAGAACAAGGCCTGGGAGCACAGCGACCAGCCGCGGTCGTGACCTCGGCGGCGCGCAAGCCGCCCGCGCGCGAGGCGCCTGAGATCGCGGCGCCCGTCGCCGTGCCTCCGACGGCGGCCGCCGGGCCGGGGGCGGGGATCTCGGGGGCGCTCGTGCGGCTCGCCCGCAGCGGCACCGGCGAGCGGGTGTCGTTCGGCGATCTGATCGAATCGCTGGAGGTCGGGGCCTACGGCCCGCTCATCGTGCTCTTCGCCGCGCCGAACATGCTGCCGGTGGCGCTGCCCGGGATCTCGGCGGTGCTCGGGGCGCCGCTCATCCTCATCACCGCCCAGCTGATGCTCGGCCGCCGCCGGCCATGGCTGCCGGGGATCATCCGGCGGCGCTCGGTGCGGCGACAGGATCTCGCCCGGCTGGTCGAGCGCATCGTGCCGCGGATCGAGCGGCTCGAGGCGCGAATGCGGCCACGGCACGCGGCGCTGACCGGCGGGATGGGCCGGCGGATCGTCGGGGGTCTCGGGCTTGTCCTCGCCACGGTCATCTTCCTGCCGATCCCGTTCGGCAACTCGCTCCCGGGGCTCGCGCTGGTCCTGATGGCGCTCGGGCTCCTGGCGCGCGACGGGCTGATGGTCGCCGCGGGCGGGCTCGTCGCCACAGCGGGGCTTGTGGTCGCGTCGGGGTTTCTCTGGGGCACGGTCGAGGCCGGCGCGCTCCTGGTGCGGCACGGTCTCGGGTTCGGGCTCGGGATATAGAGCGAATCCAACCGGGTTCGGGGATCCCCGGGCTTCGGGCGGGCGCTCGCGGCCGGACCGAAAAGCGAAAGGCCGCGCCCGGAAGCGCGGCCTGGTGCAAAGCGTCGTGACCTGTCGGTCAGGAGGTCAGAGGAGGCCCTCGCGCTGCATCTTCTTGCGCGCCAGCTTGCGCGCGCGACGGATGGCCTCGGCCCGCTCACGGGCCTTCTTGACGGACGGTTTCTCGAAATGCTGCCGGAGCTTCATCTCGCGGAACACGCCCTCGCGCTGCAGCTTCTTCTTGAGCGCGCGCAACGCCTGATCGACGTTGTTGTCACGAACCATTACCTGCACTGTGCTTTCACCACCTTCCCGTTTGCGTGCATGAGTGAATGACGAAGGCCGGTTCGAAAACCGGCCGAGGGGCGCTATATAGCCCCGGATGCGCCGGCTGTCGAGGGCCGGCTCCGAATTGGGAGACCGACTGCCATGACCGACGCTCGCCCGACCGTCCGTCCGACCGTTCGCCCGAGTGACGCGGGCGCGACCGAGGCCCCGCTGGCGGAGGACGCCGAGCCCCGGACCGAGGACGATCATCTCGCCGCGACCCGCCAGGCGGTGCTCGCCGCGGCGCTGCCGCACGTGGCGTTCGACGGCTGGACTGACCGGACCCTCAACGCGGCGGTGAAGGACGCGGGCGCCGAGCCCGGGCTCGCGCGGCTCGCGTTTCCGCGCGGCGGGGTCGATCTCGCGCTCGCCTTTCACAACGAGAAGGACGCGGAGCTCGCCCGCGAGCTCGCCTCCGCCGATCTTCTCGGGCTCCGGTTCCGCGACCGGATCGCCTGGGCGATCATGCGCCGGCTCGAACTCGTCGCCGGCGACCGCGAGGCGGTGCGGCGCGGCGCCACGCTGTTCGCGCTGCCGATCCATGCGGCCGATGGGGCGCGGGCGATCTGGCACACCTCCGACACGATCTGGACGGCGCTCGGGGACACTCCGCGGGATTTCGCCTGGTACTCCAAGCGCGCGACGCTCTCCGCGGTCTATTCCTCGGCGCTGCTCTACTGGCTCGGCGACGAGACTCCCGGCGCCTCGGCGACGCGGGAGTTCGTGGCGCGCCGGATCGACGACGTGATGCGGATCGAGGGGATGAAGGCGAAGGTGCGGGCGAACCCGCTCGGCGCGGCGCTCCTCAAGGGTCCGACCGCGATCCTCGAGCGGCTCCGCCCGCAGCGACCGGCCTCGCCCGACCTGCCCGGCTCGCTCGACTCCTGAGCCCGCCCTTGACCCTGCGCCCGGGCGCGGGGAGAGAGGGGCGGCAACAGGTCGGGAGGGATCCATGGGGCTGCCGGGAGAGATGCGGGTCATCGAGATCAGCGGGCCGGGCGGCCCCGAGGTGCTGGTACCGGCGGTTCGCAAGGTGCCGCAGCCGGCGGCGGGGGAGATCCTGATCCGGGTGCGCGCCGCCGGGGTGAACCGGCCGGACCTGCTGCAGCGGGCGGGATCCTATGCGCCGCCCCCGGGGGCGTCCGACCTGCCGGGCCTCGAGGCCGCGGGCGAGGTGGTCGCGGTCGGGGCCGGCGTCTCGCGCTGGCAGGCGGGCGACCGGGTCTGCGCGCTGCTGCCGGGCGGCGGCTATGCCGAATATGTCGCCACTCCGGCCGACCATGCGCTGCCGGTGCCGAAGCCGCTCGGCTGGATCGAGGCGGCGGGGCTCTGCGAGACCTTCTTCACCGTCTGGAGCAACGTCTTCGAGCGCGGCCGGCTCGCCGCCGGCGAGAGCCTGCTGGTGCACGGCGGCTCGTCGGGGATCGGCACCACCGCGATCCAGATCGCCCGGGCGCGGGGGGCGCGGGTGTTCGTGACGGCGGGGACCGAGGCGAAGTGCCAGGCATGCCTCGATCTCGGCGCCGAGATGGCGGTGAACCACCGCGAGGCCGACTTCGTCGCCGCGGTGAAGGAGGCGACCGGCGGCCGCGGCGTGGACGTGATCCTCGATATGGTGGGCGGCGACTACCTCGCCCGGGACGTGCGGGCGCTGGCGCCGGACGGGCGGCTGGTGATGATCGCGCACCAGAAGGGGCCGGAGGTGGCGCTGAACTTCGCCGTGGTCATGGTGAAGCGGCTGACGATCACCGGCTCGACGCTGCGGCCGCAGTCGGTGGAGGCGAAGGCGCGGATCGCCGAGGCGCTGCGCCGCGAGGTCTGGCCACTCCTCGACGCCGGGCGAATCGCGCCGGTGATCGCCGAGACCTTCCCCCTCGACCAGGCGTCGGCGGCGCATGCCCGACTCGAGTCGGGGGCGGTCGCCGGCAAGATCGTGCTCGAGGTAAGCTGAGGCTCACCAGGTCTCGGAGGGCGGGGCGCCGTCGAGCACCTCGGCCAGGCGCTCGCGGGTCGGGCGGTTCAGGTCGCCCGGCAGCGCCGCCAGCGGATAGAAGCGGGCCGAGAGGATCTCGAGCGAGGCGCGCTTCGGTTGCGGCTGGCGGGCGCCACGGCTGACGTAGAGGAGGGTGTGATCGCGGCGGCCGCCGAAGCCGCTGCGGTAGACCCCGAAGAGCTCGGGCGGGCCGGGGAGGACGAGGCCGCCTTCCTCGGCCGCCTCGCGGACCGCGGCCTCGCGGCAAGTCTCGTCCGCATCGACCGCGCCCCCCGGCAGGTGCAGGCCGGGGAGGTAGGAGTGACGCACCAGGAACACCCCGCCGTCGTCGTCGAGGGCGAGGAGCCGCACCCCGAGGCTCAGCGGCGGCCGGAAGATCTCGGTCACGCGGCTGAGGGCGACCCCGGCGTAGAGATGGACGGAGCGGAGCAGGCGCGGCATTGGTTCCCTTCCGGTCGGCGCGCCACCGTAGGGGAGGGCGCCGCGGCGGGCAATGCGGCGGAATTTCACGGGCGGGATCAGGAAGGTTCGATCGGATGACGTTTGAGAGCTTCGCCGCCGTCCTCGACTGGCTGGGGATCGTCGTCTTCGCCACGACGGGCGCGCTCGTCGCCTCGCGCAAGGAGATGGACATCGTCGGCTTCATCCTGCTCGGGACGGCGACGGGCATCGGGGGCGGGACGATCCGCGATACCGTGCTCGGGCTGCTGCCGGTGTTCTGGGTGGCAAGCCCGGTCTATCTGGTGGTCTGCGTGCTGGTCTCGGGCGCCACCTATCTCTTCGCGCACCTTCCCCCGTCGCGCTATCGCTTGCTCCTGTGGTTCGATGCGCTCGGCATGGCGGTCTTCGCGGTCACCGGCGCGGAGCGGGCGTTGCTTGCCGGGGCCGCGCCGTCGGTCGCCATCGCGATGGGGGTCATCACCGCCACCTTCGGCGGGATCGTTCGGGACGTCCTCGGCGGCGAGAGCCCCATCGTCCTCCGCCGCGAGGTCTACGTGACCGCCGCGCTCGCCGGGGCAGCCCTCTTCGTGACGCTCTCCACCTTGGACGTGCCACGGGAGATCGCGCTCACCAGCGGCGCGCTGGTCGCGGCTGCCATCCGCTTCGCGGCGCTGCGCTGGAACTGGTCGCTGCCGCGCTATCGGCAGCGGCCGGGACGCAGCGTCGAGGATATCGAGCGCCGGGGATGACGGGTCGCGGCGACGGCTGATGATGGCGGGAATTGAGCGAAGCTGATTGACGCGGCGCCCCGGCGGTGCCAGCCTGACCGGGCAGAACCGGAGGAGGCTTCGTGCACGAGAGGGAGCGGCACCGGGTGATCCTCGCCGCGGTCCAGGGCAAGCCGCTGGTGACGGTGCAGGAGATGGTCGAGCTGACCGAATCGTCGGAGGCGACGGTGCGGCGCGACATCGCCGCGCTGCACATGCAGAAGAAGCTCCGGCGGGTGCGGGGCGGCGCCGAGGCGATCACGCCGCCCGCCTTCGCCGGCCTCGCCGGGCGGCCGTGGAGCCTCAACGAGACCTCGCACGTCGCCGAGAAGCGGGCGATCGCGCGCGCCGCGGTCGAGCTCTGCGAGGAGGGCGAGTCGATCATCATCAACGGCGGCACCACGACCTTCCAGATGGTCTATCCGCTCGCGACGCGGCGGCTGCAGGTGATGACGAACTCGTTCCCGATCGCCGAGCACCTGCTCCGGCAGTCGCGGAATGCGGTGCTGGTGCCCGGGGGCACGATCTACCGCGAGCAGATGATCGTGCTCTCGCCGTTCGAGAACGACGTGACCCGCAACTTCTACGCCCGGCACATGTTCATGGGCGCGCAGGGGGTGGGGGCGCTCGGGCTGATGGAGGCCGATCCGCTGCTGATCCAGGCGGAACAGAAGCTCCTGAACCAGGCGGACGAGCTGGTGGTGCTGGTCGACTCGAGCAAGTTCGAGAAGCGCTCGAGCCTCATCCTCTGCGGGCTGGAGCGGATCGCGACGATCGTCACCGACGATCGGGTGGGCGACCGGGCGGCGGCTATGCTCGAGGCGGCAGGGGTGCGGCTCGTGGTGGTCACGCCCATGGCCCAGGCGGCGCCGGCGGCCGAGTAGCGCGGCGCTCCCAGGAAGGGAGGGACGGATGAGCCGGTTTGACGACTTCGTGGTGGCGCAGGACGCGGTCTGGCCGGCGGTAACGCGCGAGCTCGCGGCGGGCGCGAAGCGGAGCCACTGGATGTGGTTCGTGTTTCCCCAGATCGCCGGACTCGGCGGCAGCGCGATGGCGGTGCGCTACGCGATCGGCTCGATCGCGGAGGCGCGGGAGTATCTCGCGCATCCGGTGCTGGGCTCGCGGCTGCGCGACGCGACGCGGCTGTTGCTCGCGCACGCCGGACGGGAGCCGGGCGCGATCCTCGGGCCGGTCGACGCGCTCAAGTTCCGCTCGTCGATGACGCTCTTCCAGGCGGCCGACCCAGCGGAGCCGCTGTTCGGGGCGGCGCTCGCGGCGTTCTACGGCGGGGTGCCGGACCCGAAGACGCTGGCGCTGCTCAGGGGCGATCCGGGGTGAGCGTAAAGCTGTCGCGTTTGACCGGACTGCCTGGCACGACAGGCGCGCGCTTAGATATAGAGCGCCGAGCGACCGAAGCGGGCCTCGGCCCGCGAGTTTCAGGCCCGACAAGCCGAGGCACTGCCTCGGCCGGGCCAAGGGCTGGAGCACGGGACGTGCGGAGCCCCTCGGGGGCGAAGATTTCTGCGGAAGGGCGCCATCCAGCCGTGCGCACCCCTGGCGGGCGCTCGCGCCCACCCCCGCGAGGGGCGTGCGCGGCTGGATTTGTCACTCGCCAAATCCAGCAGGCGTCAGCGTCTCGACCAGCACCCTGCCGGGGCTTTTCTCCATTGTAGCGGACGGGTCGCAGCCAGAAGCCTGGAGGTTCCTCATGATCCAGCTGCAGTTCCCCTCGGGATGAGCGGCCCGAAGATCCGCCCCGCATGGCGGTCGAGGTAGATGCGGAGCCAGGGGGCGAAGGCGGCGGGATGCGCGGCGATCTCGGCGGCGAGGGCGGCGAGGCCGATCCAGCGTACCTCGGCGACCTCGGCGGGGTCGGGGGCAAGGCGGGGCTCGGCGGCGCTCCGGGCGAGGAAGACGTCGACCTCCTCGTGCTCGACGAGGCCGCGGCCCACCTCGGCGCGGTAGGTGAGCCGCTCGCGCCAGGCGAGGTCGAGGCCGGCGAGGCCGAGCTCCTCAGCGAGGCGGCGGCGGGCGCAGGCGAGCGGCGGCTCGCCCCAGCGCGGATGCGTGCAGCAGGCGTTCGCCCAGAGCAGCGCCGAGTGGTACTTGCCCGCGGCGCGGCGCTGCAGGAGCGTGCGGGCGGCGGCGCCGTCGCCCGCGACGACGAAGACCGACACCGCCGGGTGCAGGAGGCCGCGGCGATGCACCTCGAGCTTGGGCAGGGGCTTCAGCCCCTCCGCGGTCCAGGCGGGGATCAGATCGCTGTCGGCTTCCGGACCGGGGGCGGCCCGGCTGTCCGCGCTCGGGCCGGCGGCGGCCGGGCTGTCGGGGGGGCGGCTGGCGAGGGGCGGGCTGTCGGAAGCGGGGCGCATCCTTCGGTCTTCGCGATCCGCTTGAAACAGTTCAAGACCAAAGTCGGCGCGCCGGCGGATCGACCGGTGTCCGGCCCTGTGGTACTTTGACGCTCGCGCGGTCGGTCCGCTCTCCGGCGGTTGACTTTCGGGGCGGGCTGCACGAACCAGAAAGCCGGGCAAGGCGCCGACGCCGGCGGCCCGGGGGGGACCGGAAGGAAATCGCGAATGAATTACGACGCCCTGTTCCGTAGCCAACTCGACGCGCTGCGCAAGGATGGAAACTATCGGGTCTTCGCCGAGCTCGAGCGAATGACCGGAGCGTTTCCAAGGGCGCGGCGCTATCGGGACGGGAGGGCGAGCGACGTCACCGTCTGGTGCTCGAACGACTATCTCGGGATGGGGCAGCATTCGAAGGTGATCGCCGCCATGCACGAGGCGATCGACCGCACCGGTGCCGGCGCCGGGGGCACCCGCAACATCTCCGGCAACACCCACGATCACGTGCTGCTCGAGCACGAGCTCGCCGACCTGCACGGCAAGGAATCGGCGCTGCTCTTCACCAGCGGCTACGTCTCGAACTGGGCGTCGCTCGGGACGCTCGGGAGCCGGCTGCCGGATGCGGTGATCCTGTCGGACGCGCTGAACCATGCCTCGATGATCGAAGGCATCCGGCACGCGCGCTGCGAGAAGCGGATCTGGAAGCACAACGATCCGAGGGACCTGGAGCGCCAGCTCCGCGAGATCGCCCCGGAGCGGCCGAAGATCGTCGCCTTCGAGAGCGTCTATTCCATGGACGGGGACATCTCGCCGATGGGCGAGATCCTCGACGTGGCGGAAAAGTACGGCGCGATGACCTACCTCGACGAGGTG
>Ga0164241_10005712_pt1 | contig 11532 bp, 11 predicted proteins | sample OricomyardsoilBY_FD_108780 | JGI IMG/M metagenome (GOLD analysis project Ga0164241, IMG submission 108780) | Backyard soil microbial communities from Emeryville, California, USA - Original compost - Back yard soil (BY) | ecosystem: Environmental > Terrestrial > Soil > Unclassified | place: USA... | reverse complement strand
CGGGATAATGCTCAAGGGAGTGGGGCTGGCCTACCTGTGGAAGGAGCATGTGATCCTCCTGGTGATGCTGGTGCTTCTGCTCGCAGCCGCGGTGAAGAGCTTCAAGGCGAGGCTGGCCTGAAGATGCGAGTGCTTCGCTTTCTCCTCAAGAAGGAATTTCTTCAGATATTCCGTGATCGCACGATTCTCGGGATGCTGTTCGTGATGCCAGTGGTGCAGTTGCTCGTCCTTGCGAACGCGGTCACGTTCGAGGTGACCAGCGCGCGTGTGTACGTAGTGGATATGGACCACAGCTCGCCGTCACGTGGAGTCATCACGGAGCTTGCTGCATCAGACCGCTTTCTTCCAGTGAAGTCATCGCAATCGCTGGCACTCGCGGATAGTGCAATGCTGGATGGGAGTGTGAACATGATCGTCGTGATCCCGGAAGGGTTCGCGCGCGATCTGGGGACCGTGCGACGGGCGCCGGTGCAGCTAATATTCAACGCCGAGGACGGCGCTGCCGCCGGCGTGATGCAGTCGTACGCCAGTGCGATTCTGGAACGGTACGCCGCGGAGATCGGCGCACAGGCATCACCGCTTGCGTCGAGCGAATTCCGTTCGAATGGCGAATCAGCTCCGACTGGAGGACACGCGGTCATTGAGGTACGACATCGTGGCTGGTACAATCCCGCGCTCGACTACCGACAGTACATGGTCCCAGGGATTCTCGTGGTGCTGGTAACGATGGTTGGTTCGCTGCTCACGGCGATGAACATCGTGCGCGAGAAGGAAGCCGGGACCCTGGATCAGCTGAACGTGACGCCGATCAGCCGCTCCGCGTTCATTGCAGCCAAGCTGATTCCGCTCTGGTGCATCGCGATGGCGGATCTCGCGATCGGGCTTGTCGTTGCCAGGCTCGTCTTTCACGTGCCGATGCTGGGTAGCCTGGTGCTGGTATTCGTTGCGGCGACGATCTATCTGGTCGGAGCGCTCGGTATTGGGTTGTGGATATCTGCGCTTGTGGAGACGCAGCAACAGGCCATGTTTCTCACCTTCTCCCTGTTGATGGTCTATCTCCTCATGAGCGGTCTGTTCACACCGGTACGTGGAATGCCGGTCTGGGCGCAGTGGACAGCGGAGCTCAATCCAATCGCGCACTTCGTGGCGCTGATGCGGGCTGTTCTTCTCAAGGGCTCGGGAGTGCGGGACGTCGGCGGCCATCTTCTTGCTCTGATCGGGATAGGCACGACTGTCTTCGGCGTCGCGGTACGGCAGTATCACAAGAGTTCGACATAGGTGAGGCGGGCTTCATCTCCGGGACCGCCGCTCCGGCGGGTGATATAGCGGGTGGTATATTAGAATTGCGTATCAATGCGTCACGGAGGAGGTTTCCATGGCTTCACAGAAGTGTACACATCTTGATCAGGTTCGAGATGTCGAACCGCGGACCCCGAATGGATGTGAGGAGTGTCTCAAGATGCACAGTGGCTGGGTGCACCTGAGGTTGTGTCTGGAGTGTGGGCACGTGGGCTGCTGCGACAGCTCGCCCAACAAGCATGCAACCAAGCATTTCCATCAGACAAGTCATCCAGTCATACGCTCGTTTGAACCTGGCGAGGACTGGGGATGGTGTTACGTGGACGAGATAGTCTTCGAACCTGCACCGAGGGCGTCATAAGTCCATGACCTCTGGCGCGCTGAGCATGTCCACCGATGCCGACGCGTGGCCGGCACTTCCCATCGCGTCATGGGAGTCGACTTTTACAACTCTGCACATGCTTACGCAGATTGTTGGAAAGACGCGACTGGCGCTGGCGCCGATGGAGAATCATTGGTGGCAGGTGGCGCTTTACGTCACTCCACGCGGACTCACCACGTCTGCGATGCCGTATGGCGATCGGACAGCGGCGGTGGATTTCGACTTCATCGATCACAGTGTGGTGGTACGCACCAGCGCTGGCGCCTCGCGCGCGATACCATTGATCAGTCGACCTGTCCGTGACTTCTATCTGGAATACATCGACGTACTGAAGGCGCTCGACATCGATGCGAAGATCGTGGGAGTTCCCGTCGAGATCGTTACTGCGATTCCGTTCGCTGATGATACAGAGCATCGAGAGTATGATGCGGAATGGGCGAATAGATGGTGGCGGGTAATGGTGCAGACGGATCGTGTACTGAAGCGCTTTCGTGGAGAGTTTGCGGGAAAGGCGAGTCCGGTGCACTTCTTCTGGGGAAGCTTTGACATCGCGGCGACACGTTTTTCCGGCCGACGGGCTCCGGAATTCGCGGGTTCGGCTCCCAACACGCCGGATTACGTCATGAAGGAAGCATATTCGCACGAGTGCTGCAGTTGCGGTTTCTGGCCCGGAGGGGATGGGCAGGACGCGGCGTTCTACTCCTATCTCTATCCGGAACCGGAAGGCTACAAGGGATACAAGGTCCGCCCCGACTCCGCGCATTACGACGATACGTTGCGAGAGTTTCTTCTCCCTTACGAAGCAATGCGACTGTCACCGTCACCGGACGATGCGTTGCTGACATTTCTTCAGACGACATACGAAGCTGGCGCTAACTGCGCGGGATGGGATCGCGCTGCACTGGAAAGGACTGCGAATCCATGAGGGGGAAGCTGGATCGTGAATCGCTACGCGGCTCCCATCGAGCGTTGCCGAAGACATGATTTCTCACTAGACGATGGATATCGCGTCGTCGGCGTCGCAGTTGCGACATGATGCGCCAGGACCATCCAACTGGCACGTGCGATCGCGATCCGATCCAGTTGATGGCAGGTGGCTCATGGACCGGGCGATTTCGCGCGCAGCGGGCGCGCCAAGAGTCGACGGTAACAGCGTACGGCTCCTGCGTGACGCAGTCGAAAATTATCCAGCGTGGCTGGAGGCTATCGCTGCTGCGCAGTCGTTCATCTACTTCGAAGCGTATATCATGGCGGACGACACCTCGGGTCGCCGATTCGCGGACGCACTGATTGAACGCGCGCGCGCAGGTGTTACCGTGCGGCTGCTGTACGATTGGCTGGGCAGCCTTGGCAAGACGTCGCCGGCATTCTGGAAGACAATGTCGAATGCCGGCGTGGATGTGCGCTGCTTCAATCCCTTCACTCTCGCCAGTCCGCTCGGATGGGTGCATCGCGATCACCGAAAGAGCGTCGTCGTCGATGGGACGATCGGATTCATAACCGGGCTTTGCGTTGGTGACGAATGGGTGGGAGATCCCGCGCGTGGCATCAAGCCATGGCGTGACACCGGGGTTGAAATACGTGGTCCGGCAGTGGCGGATGTGGGTCACGCATTCAGTCGTGTGTGGGCGGCGGCCGGACCGCCGATAACGGCTGGCGAACTTCCCGGAAAGGATGAGATCGCGCCGATGGGCGAGACCTCCGTGCGCGTTGTCGCCAGCGAACCGTGGCGCGCGCGCCTGTTGCGTATAGATGAGTTGATTGCTGGTACTGCGCGAAAGACGCTCTGGCTTACTGATGCATACTATGCCGGCATGCCGACGCACGTTCAGGCGCTTCGTGCAGCAGCGCAGGACGGCGTGGATGTGCGACTGCTTGTACCAGGTGGTACGGACATTCCTCTGCTCCGGCCGTTGTCGCAGGCCGGCTTCCGCCCGCTGCTCGAAGCGGGTGTGCGCGTGTTCGAGTGGAACGGGCCGATGATGCACGCGAAAACGGCCGTCGCAGATGGCCGACTCGCGCGCGTTGGTTCGAGCAACCTGAATATCGCGAGCTGGCTCGGGAACTACGAGTTGGATGCGCTGATCGAAAATGCTGAATTCGCTGATTGCATGGTGCAGTCATATCTCGAAGACATCGAGAACGCGACCGAAGTCGTTCTGGATTCGCGTCGACGACGCACGGAGCGATTGCCGTTTCGTGACAGCGAGGCGCCGGTTCCGACGCGTGAGGGTGATGCCAAGCGCGTCAGAGATGGACGTAGAGATGGACGAGATGGACGTCGTGATCGTCGACGTTCCGGGAGTGCAGGCCGTGGCGTTGCCGGTGCAATAAGGCTCGGTAACACGGTATCAGCCGCCGTGACTCAGCATCGTGTGCTTGCGTCATCCGATTCGCGAGCTGTCGCGCTGGGAGGCGCGATTCTTGCAATTGCATCTGCTGTGGCCTTGCTCTGGCCACATGTCATCGCGCTTCCATTTGCAATCATTTGCCTCTGGTTTGGTGGCGCGATGCTATGGCAAAGTCTGCGACTTCGCAGAAATACCGCAACGACTACGATCGTGAGCGACGACGCACTTCGAGAACAGCGAGTCGACACGACGCCGCCGGGTTAAGAGCAACCAGAAACACTCTTTTGGCTCGCAGCCAGGCTCGAATGTCTGAAACACTTATCGCCCCGGCAATCTCACAGTCGGAATCGCGCTCGCATGCTCACGAAGGACTCCTCGCCGGTGCGCTTGGCGCGTCGGTCGTGTGGATCTGGTTTTTCGTCAGCAATTGGTTGAATGGCAGTCCGTGGCACGTGCTTGCAATGTTCGGCCGCGGCATACTTGCTCTCGTCGGCGGTGGAAGTAGTCCGACGTGGGCTGCAGTCACCGCGTTTACTGTATTTCATTTTGCATACTGGTGCATCTTCGCCGCGATCATTCTCAAGTTCGTGTATGCGGCGAAGCGGAATCCGTCGGTGCTCGGGCTGGCTGCGACGGTATTCATACTTGCGCAGTTTCTATTTGCGGGCCTGACGGCGATAATCTCGGATTCGGGTCTCGGAGCGTTCGCGTGGCCCAGTATCTGGCTCGGTAACCTGGCAGGCTTTGGTGCTGCGTGGTGGCTCATCGTGCAACACCATCCCGAGCTTCGCGGAGAAGCCCGTCACATGAACGACGAGATCTGACGCGGAGTGGGGGCGGAGTGGGGGCGGAGTGGGGACGGAGTGGGGACGGACTCCGGATGGGCCTACTACCTCCACTCAGCTACCAGCGCTTCCTTGGGCCTGCTGGCGTTCGCGCTCCAGATCTGACTGCATGAGTTTCTGCAACTGACTGCGTGCGCGCCCACGGATGTTCAGTATCCCACCCGGCAGGCTGTCGAAGCGATATCGCCGGACATTGACTACGTACACGCCGGGACCGCCTGCCAGATCGGGGGCGTCGAACACCGCCGATACCTCGAGCGCCGCTTCAAAATAATGGTCCGCGAAGATCTGTTTCCGGGCTAGTAACGCGACTCCGGACGGCGGGGTGTACACTACGATCTGGTTGATCGTGAACGTGGGATGAAGGTGGGGGATCCTGTCCATCGCCCAGTACATGACATCGGTCGCGCCCTCCAGCTTGTTCGATGGATAGCCCAGGAGATAGTCATGGAACGCCGGTGCGTATTCGCGCAGGAACAGGCTCTGGGACAGCAGGGCCGCGAACGCATCACTCGCCCGGATACCATTAGTATCGTCGTATCGAGGCATTGCCGCATCGCCTCGCGCACGGTAATCCGTGACGAGCACCTGCATGTTGCTCAGCATGATTGAATCGACTTGCGTCTTCGCGTTGTCGCCACGCCAATCGACGGATCGCGCGAACTGCTGCATCAGCGTAAGCGGCATCTTGAAGGAGCAGTCGTTGAAACTGCAGGATTTCAGGTCGCGCCACTCGGAGCCGTCAAAGAAAACGCCGCGCATGTCATCCGGCCGGACCGGATTGCCGATCATTCCGTAGTTCTGAGCACGCGCGGCAACGAGTGTCTGCGCGTTGCGCAGTCGATCCAGATACGCTTCGCGCGTAACGTGAATTCCGACGATTCCGAAGACGGTTACATCTCGATTGAGATCGGTGTGCAGTAACTTTGTCGCCGCTTTGCCCTGTCGAGCGGACGCGATCTCGCTTGCGTCCAACCCGATTGTCGTGCGGAGAAAATCGTCGAGAGTGAACGGAGCCGCGCTCTGTGCGAGCGCCGTTGCCGGCACGCTCGCAACGGCGCTCGCACAGGCCAGTGCAAGACAGACGACTGCTCCGCCTCGCGACAACACGCGGTGAATTGCGATGATCCGTTGTTACCTGGCGTCTTGGTGTCCTAGTGTCCGCTCGAGTCACCACTGCGGTCGGACTCGAACAGGAACCACGTGCGCCGCTCCGTCTCGTCGATCCATACCTCGATCAGGCTCGCCGTGCCGACGTCATGATTATCGTCGCACAATCCGTGCGTCTCGCGCAGGCGCGCTGCAAGGGCCTTGTTGTCGTCGCGAAGTTCGGCAAGCATGTCCGAGGGTTCAACGTAAACGGCGTCGTTGTCCAGAATCCGTTGACTGCGCGCAATCTGTCCAATCGAGCGCACCGTTATCTCACCCAGCTTGCGTACGCGCTCCGCGATCGGGTCGGTCATCGCGAACAGCTGATCGGCTTGCTCATCGAGCAAAAGCTGGTAGTCAGGAAAATGCGGACCGCGCATGTGCCAGTGGAAGTTCTTGGTCTTGATGTAAAGCGCAAAGACGTCCGCGAGAACGACGTTCAGGGACGCGGCAATGTCGCGTGTAGCTGCGGCCGGCAGATCGGTCGGCGTGGCGAGCGCCGCTTCACGCAACCTGATGGCATGATTGGTCTTTTTTACCGCTGACGATTTCATGTTCGTTGTCCTTTTCGGTGATAAACGCTTGGCGGCCATCGAATTATCCTCTACAGTGCACGGAATGGGCCGTCGCAGCCATCTCTACGGGCTGCGTCGGCGAGCCTTCTGGAAGTCAAAACTTATCATCCGTTGACGCCCTCCGTTGCGCTCGCGCGGCCGGTGATCAGCGACTGCTCCAGGTCGAGATCGCGCTCGACTCGATGGAGGACTCCGTCGCTTATTTCACCCGTATCCCGGAGCCGAATGAGCTCCTGGCGCTCTGCATCGATCACCTGAAACCGCACCCGCTGATACAGGCTGGCGCGACGTTCGTCCCGCTCGGCTTCCAGGGTGGCTTCAGCTTCATCTTCCACCGTGTGCGCCAGTCCGGCTCCGCGTGAGCACCTGACGCGCGCGTCGTTGGAATACCGATGCACGAGATGAGTGTACCGCTCGTACAGGCGATCGATTACCGGTTGCAGTTCGGCATCCATCTTCGACGGCTCCGTGCCGCCCTCATCGTCGGAATCTGCCGCGGCCTGGAGTTCGGGGACGACCCTTTCGAGGCGAGCGAGCGCGGCGCGGGCGCTCTCCAGTCGAGCCTGAGTCTCTTCGTACGCATCCTCGTTGTCTTCACGCAGGCCGAGTTTCCAGATGAGCGGCCGAAGTGTAAGTCCCTGGCCAACGAGCGTCACAAGAATGACCGCAAATGTCACGAAAATCACGAGATCGCGACCCGGAAACGGGACGCCAGATGCGGTGACGAACGGAATCGACAGCGCCAGTACCAGTGAGACCGCTCCACGAAGTCCGGCCCATCCTTCGAAGAACACGTCCTGCCACGGAGGATAGATGTCTCGCTTCGCCCACAATTTGCGCCGGAAGAAACGCGATAGATATGTAGCGGGAAAGACCCAGCCGAGTCGGAGGACGATGACGACGAGGCTGACGAGCGCCGCGGCGGTGAGCAGGCTCGGAAGTGTCGCGTTTGAGTTGCCTCCGACGGCGCTGAGGGCCAACGGAAGTCCCAGGCCGACGATGATGAACAGCAGACCCTCCAACAGGAAATCGACGACCTGCCACATGTTGATGGCCTGCAGTCGGGAGGATGCTGTCAGGAGTCGCGATGAAGAGTGGCCGAGATACAGTCCAACGACCACGACGGCGAGCACACCCGAAACATGAATGCGATCTGCTGCCAGGAACGCGAGAAATGGAGTGAGCAGCGACAGGCTCGTCTCGACGACGGGGTTCGGATCGGGCTTACGGCGAAGCCAGCGCCGGATGAAGCCAACACACCATCCGGTGACAAGACCGACACCGATGCCGCCGCCCGCTGCCCAGATGAAGTTGAGCAGCGCGGGACCGAGCGAAAACGTGCCGGTGTCTGCTGCGGTGATTGCCATCTCAAAAATCACGAGCGACGTCGCGTCGTTCACGAGGCTCTCACCTTCGAGAACGGAGACGATGTTGCGCGGAACTCCAAACCTTCGCATCACCGACGTCGCCGCGACGGCGTCGGTAGGACCAACCGCGGCGCCCAATGCGAACGCGGCTGGCCACGACAGAACTGGAAGGAGCGCGTGTGCGACAGCCGCAACAGCTACAGCGGTCGCTATCACGAGACCGACAGCCAGCAACATGATGTCGCGGCCGTTGCGCTTGAATTCCCGGTACGATGTGTTTATGCCGGCCCAGTAGAGCAGCGGCGGCAGGAAAATGACGAATACGACAGTCGGGTCGACTCGCACCGTCGGCACTGACGGAACGATGGCCAGCAGCGTGCCGGCGATTACGAGGAGGATCGGGCGTGGCACGCCGATCCGGCGCGAAAGCAGTTCAAGTCCTGCCGCCACAATCAACAGGAAGATGACGAGCTCTACCGTAGGCACCCTTCTGGAATCCTCGTTTGTGCGGTTCGAGTCGACTGTCCGTCTGTCAGGAAGTATACACACCCCCGCAGGCCCATCTGCTAACTTCCAGAGCGACATCCCCAGGGGCAGTGCATTCCTCAACGGCAAATCACCATGGACAGACGAGCTATCGGATCGCTGCAGGTCTCGGTTGTTGGACTGGGCTGCAACAATTTTGGTATCAGGCTGGACGAAGCCGCAACGGGCAGGGTCGTACACGCGGCGCTGGACGCCGGAATCAACTTCTTCGATACCGCTGACATCTACGGAGGAGGCGGACGCAGCGAGGAGTTCCTTGGCCGCGCGCTCGGTGCTCACCGTTCCGATGTATTGATCGCCACCAAGTTCGGCATGCCGATGGACGATACACACAGGGGAGCGAGACCGGAGTACGTTCGCGCGGCGGCGGAGGATAGTCTGCGGCGATTGGGCACCGATCATATCGACCTTTACCAGCTTCATCAGCCGGATGCGGAGGTCCCAATAGCCGACACGCTCGGCGCGATGAATGAACTTGTCGCCGCAGGGAAGGTGCGGGAGATCGGGTGCTCAAATTTCTCGGCGCAACAGATTCGCGAAGCGGAAGACGTTTCCAAAGATCGCGGTTTCGCACGCTTCGTGAGTGTGCAGAACGAGTACAGTCTGATGCACCGGGATCCGGAAGTCGACGTGCTCGACGAGTGCGCCAGGGTGAATGCTGCATTCCTGCCATTCTTCCCGCTCGCGAGCGGATTGCTTACGGGAAAGTATCATCGCGGCGAGCCAGCTCCGGAGGGAACCCGTCTGGCGAGCGGACCGCGTGCTGCGCAGCTGACTGACGATCGCCTGGCGCAGGTGGAATTGCTGCGCGATTTCGCGCACTCGACCGGCCACACACTTCTGGAACTCGCATTTGCCTGGTTGCTGGCGCGACCGGTCGTTGCGTCCGTGATCGCGGGAGCGACAAAACCCGAGCAGGTCGCGTCGAACGTCGCGACGACCGAATGGCGACTCACTGGCGAAGAGATGGCGGCGATCGATCAGATACTTCCCGCTCCTGCAAGAACTCCAGCAAGAGCCTGAGGCTACAAGTACGGATTCCCCCTCGCGGCGTTTCCGTAGTAATGTCCGAAAATGGCTAGTCTGCCGGAGGAACCGGAACTATTATGAGTCATGCCTCCGGATGATGCTGCACTCTACAAGGCTCTGGCCGCACATGACGCGCGATTCGACGGTGTGTTCTTCGTCGGTGTTACATCGACTCGCATCTATTGTCGGCCCGTGTGTACTGCGAGGACTCCGAAGCGAGCCAACTGTCGTTTCTTCACGACTGCCGAGGCCGCCGAGAAGGCGGCGTTTCGACCGTGTCTGCGGTGCCGACCCGAGCTGGCACCAGGGACCGCTCCAGTAGACGACGCGCATCGCATCGCAAACCTGGTAGCGTCGCGCATCCAGGCTGGGATGTTCGACGGGGCCGCGAACCTCGAAGAAGTCGCGGCGACATTCGGATGGAGTTCCCGCCAGATCCGTCGAATCGTGCATCGGGAGCTTGGCGTTTCTCCGATCGAGCTGGTTCTGACGCGACGGCTGCTGCTTGCCAAGCAGCTCCTCACCGAAACGGCTCTGCCGATAACTGAGATTGCATTTGCGAGCGGTTTCGCGAGCCTCCGGCGTTTCAACGATGCGTTCAGCAATCGATACGGGATGCCACCGACGCGACTGCGAAAGGCGGCGAAGGAGACTTCCGTACTGTCGGATTCCACGGCTGACACCTTCACGCTTCAGCTTGCCTATCGTCCACCTCTTGATTGGCCGGGGATGCTGGGCTTCCTGCGTGCGAGGGCGTTTGCCGGTGTAGAGAGTGTCGACGACGAATCGTACTCGCGAACGATTTGCCTGGGAGCGCATTCAGGTTGGGTTCAGGTGCGCAACGCGCCGCAGAAGAACGCGCTCCTGGTTCAACTTGCGCACGGCCTGATGCCGGTTCTGCCGACGGTGCTCAGCAGATTGCGAAATCTGTTCGATCTCGACGCGAGACCGGATATGATATCCGAGCAGTTGATGCGCGATCCCGTGTTGGCTGGCATCGTAAGCCGGAATATCGGCTTGCGCGTGCCGGGCTCGTTCGATGGCTTTGAGCTGGCGGTGCGTGCAATACTCGGACAACAGATCACTGTCAAAGGAGCAACGACACTAGCGGGAAGATACGTAAATGCGTTTGGCGAGCGGATTGAAACGCCTGACACCGGGCTCTCGTATCTCACTCCGACCGCCGAGCAGATTTCGCGAGTGAGTGCCGATTCCATCGCCTCACTCGGGATAGTGCGATCGCGCGCGGCCGCGATTCTTGTTCTTGCGGGCGAGATTGCTTCCGGAAGACTGATTCTCGAGGCTGGCGCCGACCCCGACGTTGTGATGAGCCAGCTCGTAGCGCTTCCAGGTATTGGAAAGTGGACTGCGCACTACATCGCGATGAGAGCCTTGCGCTGGCCTGATGCATTTCCCAGAGAGGATCTCGTGCTTCGCAATCGATTGGGCGGTGTCACGGCTGCGCGCGCGGAGCAATTGTCGCAGCAATGGCGGCCGTGGCGCAGCTACGCGACACTTCATCTATGGCAGAGTTCATAGCTGCAGTGTCGGACGATAAAGCGCGATATCGAGAACCCGTAACAGACGCGTATCCCCCAATAGATTCCTGAGTTAGCTGATCATGCGCTCGCGCGTGGAGTCGCCGGCCGACAGCTTACCATTACCGTCCCACTGGCAAGACCTGGAGATGACGCTTCAACGTGAAGTGCTCCCGCAGACCGAGTCGCCTGAACGATCGCAATGCATCTACCGCTGAACAACCTGCGGGTCGTCGCCTTGTCCGGTTCGTGGCTGCTGGGATCTCCATTGCCAACACCGATGATCGCGCCGCTCCCGGTCGCCGCGAAATCTATTATCTGATCCGCCGTGTCGACGGGACGATTCTGCGCATCGACGACTCTTGCGTCGATCATGACAACATCCTCGCCATCTGCAGCGATCCAGTCGCGATCAGCGTGCAACAGAATGCGCGTTGCCGGGCCAGCGGTT
>Ga0164241_10005711_pt1 | contig 11532 bp, 10 predicted proteins | sample OricomyardsoilBY_FD_108780 | JGI IMG/M metagenome (GOLD analysis project Ga0164241, IMG submission 108780) | Backyard soil microbial communities from Emeryville, California, USA - Original compost - Back yard soil (BY) | ecosystem: Environmental > Terrestrial > Soil > Unclassified | place: USA... | reverse complement strand
TACGGCTGCACGTCGAGCGCGATTCGCTCGCGATTCACCGAGACCACCAGGCCCTCGCCCTTTTCGAGCGGGGGTAGCGGAATGCTTAGCGGCTTGTCGAGCGTGGCGACCGGCGGAATCGGCCCCTTGCCGGTATTGATGGGCTTGCCATCCTCGTCGTAGGCGGTGATCGAATAGTCCGCGGCGTACTTCTCGGGCAGCGAAATGCCCCCGGCGATGCTGCCCTTGCCCTCGAAGATGAAACGGCGCGGCTCATTCCATTCCTTCGAGCTGAGCAGAACTTCCAGCCGTGCCAGTCCGGGCGCGCTGGTCTCGACCACCATGTTGGGCGTGTATTCAGGCCCCGCGTGGGCCCTTGAAGCGATGGCGAGCCAGGCGATCGCCAGGCTCGCGAAGATTCCGAAGTGTTTGTTTGTTTTCATGTTCCAGGCCTCCTGCTCTAAAGAGCGGGAAATCGGGAACACAGGGATCATCCGGTCTTGAGATTGATCAACGACAGGAATTCGCGCCGCAGCGCCCCGTTCTCGAGGAACACCCCGCGCATCACGGAGTTGGTCATCTTCGACGCGTTGTCCTTCACGCCGCGCCAGTGCATGCAGAAGTGATCGGCCTCCATGACCACGGCCAGCCCATCCGGCTTCACCATGCCCACCAGCTGATCCGCCAGCATGATGATGGCCTCCTCCTGGATCTGCGGCCGCGACATGATCCAGTCGGCGATGCGCGAGTACTTCGACAGCCCGATGAGATCGGAGTCCTTGTTGGGCATCACGCCGATCCACAGCCGGCCCATGATCGGGCACAGGTGATGGCTGCAGGCCGAACGCACCGTGACCGGCCCCATGATCATGAGCTCGTTCAGGTGCTCGGCATTCGGGAACTCGGTGACCTTCGGCAACGGCAGGTAGCGGCCCTTGAACACCTCGGTGACGTACATCTTGGCGACGCGCCGCGCGGTCTCGCGCGTGTTGTGGTCGTGCTCGATGTCGATGACCAGGCTCTCGAGCACGCCGGTCATCTTGTCGCAGACTTCCTTGACCAGCGCATCCATCTCGCCGGGTTCGATGAACGCGGAGATGTTGTCGTTGGCGTAGTAGCGCTGACCCTTGGCCTTGATGCGGTCGCGTATGCGGGTCGAGACTTCGCTTGCCATGTTCGCCACCTCGGCGGTTCAGGAGGCCGAGACACTAACAGCCTGCCGCGGCGGCAGCCAGCGGCTGCGGCTTCATCCTCAATTACCGGCGGCCGCGAACCACACCGAGGACATGGGAACGCACACCAGCGCGAGCGTGATGGCGGTGGCAATGAGGGCGGCGATGACGCCAGCGGGAATGATCGAGCGGGACATGGGAAACCTCCGTGAATGTCGTTGCATCTACGGAGGGCATTCTTTCGGAATGCGTCGCTTGCATTAAGTGGAAGATGTCATGTGACAGCTGTCACGCTAACTACCTGACGGTGGGAACGCCGCGAACAACCCGCGCACCATCGAGTCGACCGCCGCGGCTCTTCACCGCGGCGGCCGCTTCCAGGAGACCCGCCCAGAGGGAGCTAGAGCGAGCGCAGGAAATTCAGCAGGTTCTGTTTCTGCGTCGTCGACAGCGCGTTGAAGCGCGTGATGACCGTGTTCGCCTCGGACGCCTGGTAAGTGCCGTTCGCATTGCTGGCGTGCGCCGAGATCGCGGTCAGCAGGTTATTGGTCCTGCCGTCATGCAGGAAGAACACGCGCTGGCCCAATCCCCACAACGGCGCGGTGCGGAACTCGTCACCGAGCGCCTCACCCTGCGACACATCATCCGCCAGCCCCGGGCCCATGTTGTGGATCGCGAGGTCCGAGAACATGCGTGCATTCTGGTTGCGCAACGCCGCCACGGTCGCGTTGCCCGTGCGCAGCTGCTGCGTGTGGCACTGCGTGCAGCCGATGTTCACGAAGGCATTGAATCCTTCGGTGATCGACGCGTTGCCGCCGGGCACATTCGCGTTCTGCGTGGGCGCCGCCGCGAAGCGCATGAAGAACGCGAACTTCTCGATCGCGCTGATGGTGTCGACGCCTGTGGCGCCATCCGTCGCCGTCACATCATTGGGCAACCGCGCGAACTGGCAGGACTGCGCCTCGTCGCGTTCCACCGGGAACGCCTCGTTGGTGATGCCCATCTCCACGTTGTAGGCCTCGCCGGAGAACACCACGGCCGAGACGTTCTGCGCCTTCCAGCCGAAGCGCGTGACACGACCGTCATTGCCATTGTGATTGAGTCGCCCGGTGATGCCGATCGCCGCACGTCCCGCCGCGCCTTCGGTGAGATTGCGCAACAGTTCCGACTCGGTGATCGACTCCATGAGTCCCATGCCGAACACCGGCGTGGGGATGCGGAAGATCACGTTGTTCTGCGATACGGCCTGCGCGAAGTTGTCCTGCACGATGTTGCAGGCGCCGGCGTTCCCGGTGCCGTCGCTGCGCTGGCTGATCACGTACAACGCATGCACGCCGCCATCGGCCTGGCCGTTCGGCAGCCGCTTGAAGCGCGCCTCGCGGATGGGTCCATTCAATGTAATGAATGACGGCACGGTGTTGCGCGCGCCGAATGCGGTGGCGATCGCGAACTGCGGATTCACCGCGGGCGCGGTGCCGCCGATCGCGGGCTGGCTGTGGCAGCCGCCACAGCCGTCCAGGTTGAAGCGCGGCCCGAGACCGTCGCCAACGCCCTCCGCCTCTTCGAAATCCTCGAGACCCACGTTGAAGAATGTTGCTTCGTTGGCTGTCAGGCCGGCAAGCGGTCCGCCGGCGCGTGCTGCGCCGCCCTGAACGCCGGGATCAGTTTGCGCCAATGCCGTTGCTGCGTTGAAGAAAAGGCAAACAACCGCCACTGGCGCGAAAATTTTCGCGCCACTCATGATGCCTCCCTGTCTTGTTTTTCGAGCGATGTGCCGAGACCGGCGGCAAGCCTCTGCTTCGGATCGCGCGGCGTGAATGGATCGTTTGATCCAGACAGGGATCTACGCACTTGTCGCGTTCTGGAGGCGCCCGTTTTCATACGCAGTATGGACTTTCTCTATTGACAGAAGACTCGGTCTACGGGATTGTCACGACGCACCACGCTAAGGACTGCGCGGCCGAAAAGGCCAGGGAGACGCGCCATGACGATCCGGGTGTTGGTAGCGACTGCGGTCCGTCCGTATCGGGAAGGGTTGCAGCGCGTTCTACAGGGCGCCGAAGGAATCGCGCTAACAGGTATCGCTTCCACCGCTGAACAAACCGTCGAGCAGGCCTGCAAACTGCTGCCCTCGGTGATCCTGCTCGACGTGGAAATGGCCAGGAGCCTCGCACAGCAGAAACAAATGGGTGGAACGCCCAGGCTCTGCGGCGTGGTGATCCTCGGCAGGCCCGAGATGTATGCGGAAGTGGTCGCCTGTCTACCGGCCGAGGTGCTGGCATTCGTGGCGCGCGACGCGACGGTCGCGGACCTGCTCTCGGCCATACGCGCCGCCGGCGGACGCGAACACGGCGTCGCGCGGCTGCTGGCGCCGGTGCCCTCCGGGCCGCCCGGCCTGGCGCCGCGCCAGCACCATTCCGCGATCGTGCATCTCACCGAGCGCGAGATGGAGATCCTGCGCCTGATGCAGCAGGGCCTGCCTAACAAGATCATCTCGCGGCAGCTCGGCATCGAGCTGTCGACGGTGAAGAACCACGTGCACAGCATTCTCGCCAAGCTCGGTGCGCACAACCGCGGCGAGGCCATCTCGCTGCTGTACCGTTACGAGAAGTCGCGCGAGCCCCGCCCGCGGATCATTTCGCTCGACGAGGAGCCGGCGGTCGCCTGAGGCTTGCGCCCGTCGTCTGATAGGATCGGCCGTCGCCACGAACGGACCGATCCATGCGCACCCAGCTCGCCCTGTTCTGCCTCGCCTTCGCCGTCAGCACCCTGGCCGCCGATCCGCCGCGCCCGACGCCGCCCACGCGTGCGTTTGATGGCGACGGTGCGCCGCCTTTCACCCGCGTGGCGCCGAATGGCAACGCGCCCGTCGACACCAACGGCGACTTCGTGATCGGGCCGGACTATCTACCAGCGCCCGAGCTGACGGTGAGCGCAGGCGTGCCGCAAGGCGCCGTGCAGCAGTTCACGATGAAGTCCGCGGACAGCAAGTTCTACCCGGGCATCGCGCGCGACAAGTTCGGCACGGTCGATCCTGGCAATCCGAAGTCGCTGATCGTCGAGACGCACAGCCAGGCCTGGGAACGCGCCATCACGGTTTACATTCCCGCCCGGTACAAGCCAGGCAGCAAGACCCCGTTCCTGGTGGTACACGACGGGCCCAAGACGGGTGACATCGACATGGCGCTGCCGCACGTGCTCGACAACCTGATCGCGCAGAAGCGCGTTCCCGCCCAGGTCGCCATCCTGATCCAGAATGGCGGCGGCGACGCGCAGGGTTCGGAACGCGGCCTGGAATATGACACCCTGTCCGGCAAGTACGCCGAGTTCATCGAGAAAGAGGTGCTGCCGCAGGTCGAGAAGCGCTACGGCGTCAAACTCACGAAGGACCCGGATGGGCGCGCCACCATGGGCTGCAGCTCGGGCGCAGCGGCGGCCTTCACCATGGCCTGGTTCCACCCCGAGTGGTATCACCGCGTCATCAGCTGGTCGGGAACCTACGTGAACCAGCAGTGGCCGTTCAATCCCGAAACGCCGGGCGGCGCCTGGGAATACCACACGTCCATCCTGGCAAAAGCCAGGCCGAAGCCCATCCGCGTCTGGATGCACGTGGGCGATCGCGATCTCTTCAACCCCAATGTCATGCGCGACGACATGCACGACTGGGTGGCGGCGAATCACCGCATGGCCGCGGTACTCAAGGCGAAGGACTATTCATATCAATATGTTTTCGCACTCGATTCCGGCCATTGCGACCGGAAAGTGAGGGAACACGCCCTGCCGGCGGCGTTGGAGTGGACCTGGCGCGGCTACCCAGGTCGCACGAAGTAGTTGGGCGCGGAAGTCGATCGCCGCTGGCTTCTATTTGTCCTGTCGTGATGTAGACTCTGCCGCATCTCGTACAGGCGACCTCAAATCGCCGTCGAAGCAAGATCGATCCGCGTCGGAAGACTGCATTCCACCGGTATAAAAAAGCAGGGGACGGATAAAAACAGACGGTTCGTGCAGCTTTCCCGCGGAGGATCACCGGAACGATCCAAACCTAACCGAAATTCAGGGGAAAAATTTATGCCGATCAAGCCCAGGCTGTTGCCCGCCGTGGGAGCAGCTCTTGTTACCTTGACCGTTGCCAGTACCGCTGGCGCGGCCGAATCCGGAAAAAAAGTACAACGACCAGACCAGGTGCTGACCGGAGCGTCAGACGCCTCGGCCGCATCCACCGCGGCGGCACCGGCCGCCCGCAGCGCCGTGGCCGCCAAGAGCAACGCGCCCTCGGCCGACGAGCTCAATGCGAAGCTCGCCGCCTCCACCAGCGAATCCTCCTCCGGTCTCCGCCGCACGGTAACGGTGGGCGGTGGCAGCAAGGTGGATCTCGATGGCCGCTTCATGAGCGTGATGGTGGCCACTCCGACCGCCGACGGCGGTTACGAGGTGAACTGCTACACCGGTGAAGGCGCGGCCGAACACGCCAAGCACTCGCAGTTGATCTCTGAAGGCAAGCTGCCGAAGCCGGAGAAAACCTCCGCGCCGAAGCCGGCCCCGCTGGAGGAGAAATAACATGCGTACTTCCTTCAAGACAGTTCTCGCCACCGCGGCGCTCGCTCTCGGCGTGATGGCTGCTCCTGCTTTCTCGCAGGGCAAGATCATCGTCGTGAACGGCAACCTGCCGGGCATCGGCTTCAACGACACCACGGCCGCCGCGCCGATTGGCGGCAACACCGGCACCACGCTCGGCGAACAGCGCATGAACGTGTTCCTGCATGCCGCCGACGTCTGGACCTCCGTGCTCAACCCGCGCGTGGACATCTACGTGTGGGCGCGCTTCGTGCCGCTGGGCACGAACGTGCTGGGCTCGGCCGGCCCGATCTCGGTGGAAGGTGGGTTCGACGGCGCCGAGTACCCGGATCTCTGGTACCACGAGGCACTCGCCAACCATCTGCAGGGCTTCGACTCGGCTCCGCACGATCCGACCTTCCTGCCGAACGCCTCGGACCTGGCGAACCCGACCGATGAAATCAGTGCGCGCTTTGCGACTGGCTTCAATTTCTACTTCGGGTTGGACGACAACGAGGAGTCCGTGCCCGGCACGGTCGACTTGCTGGCCGTCGTGTTGCACGAGATGGGCCATGGTCTCGGCTTCAGCAACCTGGTCGACGAGACCGACGGCACCAAGCTGCTGGACATCGGCGACGTGTACTCGCAGTACACCGTCGACGACAGCTCCAACAAGATCTGGAACAACATGACAGACGCGGAGCGCGCCGCTTCGGCGCTCAACATCCGCAAAGTGTCATGGACCGGTCTGCACGTGAAGCAGGACACGCCGAACGTGCTGCAGCCGGGTGAGCCGGCACTCCTCGGCAACAGCCCGGGGTTCAGCGGTGCGTTCCTGTTCGGTCCCGCGAGCTTCGGTCCGCTGCTCGACGCCACCGGCGTGAGCGGCAACGTGGTGCTGGTGAATGACGGCACGGCACCCACGAGCGACGCCTGCGAGCCGATTGCCGCCGGCTCGTTGACCGGCAAGATCGCGCTGCTGGATCGCGGCGTCTGCCCCTTCACCGTCAAGGTGAAGAACGCGCAGGATGCGGGTGCCATCGCGGTCATCGCCGCAGACAACGTGGCGGGTTCGCCGCCGCCGGGACTGGGCGGCGCCGATGCGACCATCACCATTCCTTCGGGCCGCATCACGCTGGCCGATGGCAATGCGCTGAAGGCCGCGCTGGGCGGCGGTACGGTCAATGTGACGATGAAGGTCGACAACTCGATCCTCGCCGGCACGGACCGCATCAACCACCTGGCGTTGCTCGCGACCTTCGACCCGGTCGCACCGGGCTCGTCGATCTCGCACTTCGACGGCATCGCGTTCCCGAACCAGCTCATGGAGCCGGCGATCAACAACGACCTCACGTCTTCGGTGACTCCGCCGGAAGACCTGACCACCTCGTTGTTCACCGACATCGGCTGGTACGCGGACTTCGACGGTGTGCCGGACGGCAAGGACGCCTGCATCGGTTCCGACTTGCGCCGCACGGTGTTCTTCGGCCGCTGCAACACGCGCGCCGGCAACGACCTCATGACGGACGGCTGTTCATTGGCCGACCGTTACAATGAGTGCGATGGCCGACGCCCGGTGGCGTATGCCGCGTGCATCGCGAAGAAAACCGCCGACTTCAGGAAGGCGAAGTTGATCAAGCCGATCGAGGAACTGGGGATCCTCCTCTGCGCGCTCGACAACATCCTGCATTGAGGATGTGCTGATGTGGGGGGCCGTCCGAAAGGACGGCCCCTTTTCATTGGGCGCAGCTTCAGCTGGCGGGCGAACCGCTGGCGCGCTGTTCGGCCGGCTTCGCGGGCTCGCCGCGATCGAGGTTCAGTGCACTCGACACCAGCGCCACGTGCGAGAAGGCCTGCGGGAAATTGCCGAGCAGGCGCCGCGCGTGTGGATCGTATTCCTCGGCCAGCAGTCCGACGTCGTTGCGGCAGGTCAATAGCCGCTCGAACAGTTCGATGGCCTCATTGCGACGTCCGAGCAGCGCCAGGTTGTCGACGTACCAGAAGCTGCAGGCCAGGAATGCGCCTTCGCCGCCCGGCAAACCGTCATTCGCGTGCTCCGGGATGTAGCGGCGGATGAACCCGTCCACCATGAGCTCGCGCCCGATGGCCTCGATCGTGCCGCGCACGCGCGCATCACTGCACGGCAGGAAACCCACCAGCGGGATCATCAGCAGGCTCGCATCGAGCGCGCTCGAGCCGTAGGCCTGCGTGAATGCGCCACGCTGGCTGTTGAAGCCGTTTTGGCACACGTCGGCGTGAATGCGCTTGCGCAGCTCGCGCCAGCGATCGAGCGGCGCGTGGAGATGGAATTTCTCCGCCGCCTCGATGGCACGATCCACGGCCACCCAGGCCATGACCTTGGAGTGGGTGAAGTGACGCGGCGGGCCGCGCACTTCCCAGATGCCCTCGTCCTCGTCATGCCAGATCTTCTCGACGTGTTCGGTGAGCTCACACTGCACGTCCCAGGAGGCTTCGCCGGGCGCGAGCCCACCGAGGCGCGCATGCTGCAAGGCGTCGGCCAGCTCACCATAGATGTCGAGCTGCTTCTGCAGCGCGGCCGCGTTGCCGATGCGGACCGGGCGCGAGTCCTCGAAGCCCGGCAACCATTCCACTTCCCACTCGGTCACGCGCCGCTCACCCGCGATGCCGTAGAGGATCTGCGCCTGCGACGGCGCGCCCGCGAGCGCGCGCGCCAGCCAGTCGCGCCAGCGTCCCGCCTCGTCCATGTAGCCGGCGTCCATCAGGGCTAACAAGGTGAAGGTGGCGTCGCGCAGCCAGCAGAACCGGTAGTCCCAGTTTCGTTGTCCGCCCGGAAGTTCGGGCAAGGAGGTGGTGGCCGCCGCGACGATGCCACCGGTGGGCCGGTAGATGAGTGCCTTCAACGTGATCAGGGAGCGATGCACGGCGTCGCGCCATCGGCCCTGGTATTGGCCGCGCGCCGACCACTCGCGCCAGAACTCCTCGGTGTCTTTCAGAGCGGCCAGCGCATCCACCGGCCTGGGCTGCTCGAGATGCGACTGCGAATACGTGAGCACGAAGCACAGGCTCTCGCCCTCCGCCACCGTGAAGTCCGACACCGTGTGGTGGTCGGAGCCGTGCAGCGGCGCGGGCGTGCGCAGCGTCACTCGATCCGGCCCCGCGATGGCCGTGAGCACGTTGACATCGCCCGCCCGGCTGGCGCGCTGCTGCGTAACCCACGGCATGCTGGAGCCGTAGTCGAAGCGCACCGTGAGATCCAGGTGCATGTCGACGCGGCCGCGTACGCCGCGCACGATGCGCACCACGTCCGAATACTGGCCGCGCGGCGGCATGAAATCGGTGATCGTGACGGCGCCGCCGTCGGTCTCGAAGCGGGTGTCGAGGATCAGCGTGTCGCGGCGGTAGCAGCGCGTCGCGCGCGCCTTCCCTTTCGGCGCGACCAGCCAGCGGCCATGGTCCTCGGTGCCTAACAACGCGGCGAAGCAGGCCGCCGAATCGAAACGCGGCCAGCACAGCCAGTCGATGGAGCCGTCGCTCGAGACCAGCGCCATGGTCTCGCCGTCACCGATGGCCGCGTAGTCCTCGATGCGTCGTCGCGGAGCAGGCATGGTTTATCGGACCCTTCCCGCGCGCGATGGTTCTAATGCTGCTGGCGATTTCCGCGCTCGAACTCCTGCTGCGCCTTCGAGGTCAGCGCGCGGATCTGCTCGACCTCGGCCTGTCGATAGGGTTTGCCATCGGCATGGAACACGTCGTGATGCCAGACGACCGGCGGATTCTGCGTGTACGGCTTCTGCCAGGAATCCCACGGGAAGTTGGTCTGCGTCTTTCCGAGCACGAAGCCCCAGTTGATCATGCCGACGTTGAGCCGGCGCGCGACCGGCAACGAGGTGTCGAAGGTCGAGCCCGCGCCCCGTGCCAGGTACTCGGTGCAGATGATGGGCCTGCCGTAGGCCTGCAACTGGTTCACGCGTCGCTCGAGCACCTCGGGCCAATCGTAGACGTGGAACGTGATCACGTCGGACTGCTCGATCTGCACGCGCTCGATGGGATTCAGTTTGTCGCGCGACCAGTCGTCGTTGTGCCAGACGCCCGACGTCAGCGGCTGCGAGGGATTGGCCTCGCGCGCCCAGGCGAACACTTGCGGCAGCAGCGTCGACACGCCCTGCCACTTCTCGCCGGCCCTGTCGTCCGCGCCATTGTCCGGCTCGTTCCACAGGTCCCAGCCGAGGATTCGCGGGTCATTGGCAAACGCACGGATCACGCCCTGCACGTAGGCCTTGAGTTTCGGGTAGTTAGCGGTGTCGGCGAGGCCGGCCCGCCCCGGACTCTGCACCCAGCCGGAGTTGTGCACGCCAGGAATGGGCGGATGCTGCCGACCCAGCTTCGGGTTCGGATCCCAGCAGGAATCGAAGAACACCAGCAGCGGCTTGATGCCGTGTTTGGCCGCGATGCCGAGGAACTGGTCGAGGCGTTTCTTGAAGCCTGCGGCGTCCTGCGCCCAGAGCTGGTCGTGCAGGAACACGCGCATGGTGTTCATGCCGATGCCTTCCGCCCAGCCGAGCTCCTTGTCGATCTGCGCGGGGTTGAAAGTCTCCGCCTGCCACATCTCCAGCTGGTTGATGGCATCGGTGGGAATGTAGTTGCTGCCCACCAGCCAGCGATGCTGTGCATACCAGGCATTGGCTTTCGCCGGCGTCCATTGCGTGGTGTCGGCGTGGACGGGAATGCTGATCAGCAGCCAGACGAGGACTGCGCTCATCGTTTTCATGGCCAGAGCCTATCATCCACCCCCGGCTCCGGCTGGTGGTTATCCGCGTACCTCGCCTTTCTCAATCGCGCGGCGGGTGTTTGTGCTCCGTCCGAATCCGGACCCGCGCCAGCGGGCGGAAAGTGAACAGCCGGCGCAGCAGTCCGAACAACACGCGCTCGACGCGCTCCCCGACCAACCGCGGATACGCCAGCGCAGTCTCGGCCTGAAAGCTGCGCGGCAGATCGTGCAGGCACCACTCGACGAAGTGTTCGCAATTGTTGGTGAACAGGCGATAACGTTTCTCGCCCAGCCGTGAGCGCGCGCGGCGCACGATCTCCGTGGCTTCGAAGCACACCTCGGTGTGCTCCACCGCAAACACGGGCCGCCCTTCGGCAAAACCTTCCAGCGACACCTCTTCGACCGGCTTGCGGATGATGTCGTACATCAGCGCGCCGTAGTGGACCACGCGGCCCGCGCCGACATAGATGCCGTGATGCGTGAAACCCAACCAGGGAACGATGAGATGGGTTCCCACCGGCGGCTGTTCGCCGGGTTCCAGGGCACGAACGCTTCTGCGTTCGGTACACACCCTGAGGTAGTTGGTTTCTTCCATGGAGCCAGTACACATCGATCGCGCGCCCGTAAACATAGGCAATGCATCACGGGTGCGCGTCGAAAAGCGGCGAGCTGGAAATTCGGCGCCGGCTGACAAACAACCCGGGTCCTACGAGTCAAGTCGGATGACGTGAACTCAAAAGGTGATGGGAGCCCGAAGCGTGAACGAAATATCCGGCGTATCGCGCGTCACGCCGACGCCCACCGACAGGTTCAGCGTCGAGGTGGGGTTGTAGCGATACGAAATGCCGAGCAGCAGGTTGCCCAGCGTGGTGCGCACCGCCCCCGGCACCTCGACGCCATTCTGCTGCGTCTTGCCGATGATGCTCTGGTCATAGCCGATGCTGAACGAAGCCTTCTCGTTGAGCGACAAGCCCATGCCCACGTTGAAGCCGATGATGTCGCCGGGCTCGATCTCGCCGAGGAATTCCTTCTCGCCCAGCAGCAGCGTGCGGCTCAGGTTGTCGCGCGCGAAGTTGT
>Ga0164241_10005710_pt1 | contig 11536 bp, 9 predicted proteins | sample OricomyardsoilBY_FD_108780 | JGI IMG/M metagenome (GOLD analysis project Ga0164241, IMG submission 108780) | Backyard soil microbial communities from Emeryville, California, USA - Original compost - Back yard soil (BY) | ecosystem: Environmental > Terrestrial > Soil > Unclassified | place: USA... | reverse complement strand
AAAAATACTGGAATTAACAGGCGGCAAACTGCCCCGCATAGTACTGGAGCATCCGGGCGAATGCACCATACCTACCTCTATGTTTGTATGCGACCGCGATGGCATGGTGGTTACCTGTGCTGGTACTAGCGGCTACCTGGCCAGTTTTGATGTGCGGTATTTATGGCTGCAGCGCAAACGCTTCCAGGGCTCGCATTTTGCCGAACCCCATGAATGTGTAGAGTTTAACCAATTGGTGATAGATGGAAAAATAAAACCGGTTTTGGGTAGGACCGTATCGTTTGAAGAAACACCACAGGCCTTGCAGGATATGCATGATAATATTCACAAGGGCAATACCGCTATAAGGATCGGCTATTGATCCCGGCGTAAAAAAGATAAACCAAACCTGAGCATGATATTTAATTCACTGGCTTTTGTTTATTTTTTTATCATCGTAACCACGTTGTTTTTTACACTGCCACACCGGTACAGGTGGGCATTGCTATTGGCGGCGAGCTGCGTGTTTTACATGTATTTCGTACCGGTTTATATCCTTATACTCGGGTTTACCATTGTTATTGATTATTGCGCCGGCCTGCTGATAGCCGGCAGTTCAGGCCGTAAAAGAAAAACCTGGCTTATCTGCAGCCTTATAGCCAATATAGGCGTATTGGCTCTTTTTAAATACTTCAACTTTCTGAATGCAAATCTTACGGCCCTGCTGGGATGGGCGCACCTGCAAAACCCGGTACCGTTCCTGCATATTTTATTGCCGATAGGTTTATCGTTTCACACCTTCCAGGCTATGAGCTATACCATTGAGGTATATCGTGGCAACCAGCCGCCCGAAAAGCATTTCGGTATTTACGCCTTGTATGTCATGTTCTACCCACAACTGGTAGCCGGGCCTATTGAGCGGCCGCAAAACATTTTGCACCAGTTTCATGAAGAGAAATTTGTTGATTACGACCGTATAACCGAAGGCCTGAAAATCATGCTATGGGGCTTCGTAAAAAAACTGGTGGTGGCAGACCGCCTCGCCCTGTATGTGAATGCTGTATATGCCAATGCAGAAAGCCATAGCGGGGTTACGCTCATCATGGCAACTTTCTTTTTTATTGTACAGATATACTGCGATTTTTCGGGTTATTCTGATATCGCTATCGGCGCTGCAAAGGTGATGGGCTATAACCTGATGATCAATTTTAAGCGGCCTTTCTTCTCAAAAAACATACAGGAGGTATGGCTGCGCTGGCATATTTCTTTAACCACCTGGTTTCGGGATTACCTGTATTTTCCGTTAGGTGGCAGCCGCCGTGGTGTGGGCATACAGGTACGTAATATGCTGATTGTTTTTGCCATCAGCGGCTTGTGGCATGGCGCCGGATGGACATTCATTATCTGGGGCATTTTAAATGGAGTGGTACTGGCATTGGAACAGGTGTTCAGCCCGGTAATAAAATTCACCAACCGTATGTTGGGTGTTACCAAAAACTTTTTTCGTACTGTTTTTACCTTAAGCCTCTTTGTATTGATGGGTATTTTCTTCAGATCGCAGAACCTTGAACAGGCGTCTTATATTTTCAAATCCATCATTCACCTTAAACCCGGCAGGCTATTTTTAGGTGAACCACCTATTACTTTCGTCTATTATATGCTTGCATTATTGGTATTGTTTGGAGCGGAATATATTGAAGAATACCATCCATCCGTAAAACTGGTGCGCAACAACAATACGGTCATCCGCTATTCCGGCTACCTGGCCATTATTGTGCTGCTTATAATAACAGGCGTTTTCAGCGGTGCAGATTTTATTTATTTCCAGTTTTAGGATTAAAGCCTGGGCATAACTGCCATTCATCACCACTATTTTTCAGAAGACCCTGTAACCAAAATCCCGGTTCTCCGTTCAATTTAATACCATGCAAATTTAATATTTGCCGTTTATGTATGATACTGTACTATGTAAAACATGGTACTTACATTTGTACTGTACAAATCAACACAAGGAACTATAAAAAATTAAAATATGAAGCGACTTTTATTTGCTGTTTTACTGTTAAGTTGTTCGTTTACAGTGCTAACCGCTCAAAATTATTCTGTAAAAGGTACAATTACTTCGGCAGGCAGGCCTGCAGAAGCTGCTACTGTGCGGCTGTTGAATGCAGATTCCGGTGCGGTAAAACAAACCATTTCTCATAAGAACGGTGAGTTTTTAATGGAATACTCAGTTAGCGGTAATTATATTGTTTCTATACAATCGGTAGGCAACCAGACTTATTACACCGTAGTCAGCCTTAATAAAGAGCATCCGCAGGCAGACCTTAAAACCATCAGTTTAAAAGAAGAAGCAAAGCTGAATGATGTAGTAGTAATTGCAACCAAACAGGCCATTGAAACAAAAATTGATAAGACAGTAGTTAATGTAGATGCATCGCCCACCAATGCCGGCTTAACAGCCTATGAATTGCTGGAAAAAACGCCCGGTGTTACCGTGGATAAAGATGGTAACATCAGCCTGAAGGGCAAACCAGGTGTTATGATCATGATCGATGGGAAGCCAACTTATTTAAGTGCACAGGATTTGGTTAACATGCTAAAAAATATGCCTTCATCAACACTGGAACAAATTGAGCTGATGACCAACCCTTCAGCCAAATATGATGCGGCAGGCAACTCGGGCATCATCAATTTCAAAACAAAAAAATCTAAAATCAAAGGCTTTAATACCAGTGTAACTATCGGGGGCGGCATGGGCAAATATCCGAAAGCCAATGAGAGCATAAATATGAATTACCGCACCGGTAAGGTAAATGTGTTTGCCAATTACAGTTATAACTATAATAAAAGGTTCAGGACACTTGAATTGACCAGGAACTTTATGGATTCTGCCGGCAAACTCGATACCCGGTTTGTGCAAGAATCTGATATGATCTCCGAATATCAATCCCATTATTTTAAAACAGGTATGGATTTCTATGCATCTAAAAACAGCACACTCGGTTTTTCAGTGAATGGAAATTTTAATCCCGGTGGATTCAACAATAATAACGTAACCAATATTTATGACGCAGCCAACAACCTGCAAAGCCAGACCCTTACCAACGGAACCTCTGATGATAACTGGACCAACTATGGCGCTAATCTTAATATGACGACAAAGCTTGATACAAACGGCAGAGAGTTGAGTGCTAACCTGGATTATATTCGTTATAAGTCGTTATCCAATCAGATGTTCCTGAGTTCATTTTATGATGAGCATGGCGGCAAAACAACTCCGGATGAAGCATTCAGGGGCAACCTGCCTGGCTTAATTAATATTTACAGTGGTAAAGTAGATTACACGCATCCTATCAATAAAACAACAAAAATTGAAGCAGGCGTAAAAGCAAGCTATGTAGAAACAGATAATGCTGCTAATTACGACAACCTTACAGATGGCAACTGGACAACTGATACCGGCCGCACCAATCATTTTGTGTATAAGGAAAATATAAATGCAGCCTATGTAAATGCAAGCAAACAATTCAATAAAAAATGGAGTGCGCAATTAGGCCTGCGTCTTGAAAATACCATTGCAAATGGTAACCAGTTAACAACAGGCGAAACCTTTAAGCGCAATTACACGCAACTATTTCCAACAGCCTATGTAAACTATACGCTGAATGATAAAAACCAGCTCAATATAAATTATGGAAGAAGGATACAAAGGCCCGATTACGGCGACCTGAATCCATTCTATTATTTCCTGGATAAATACACCTACCAGGTTGGTAACCCATACCTGAAACCGCAGTTCAGCCATAATATTGAATTGAACCATGTGTATAAAAATATGATCACCACAACAGCAAGCTATGCAGCCATAAATGATGTGATCAATGAACAGTTAATACAGGTTGACAGCATACACACCACTTTTGTAACTAATACAAACCTTGCCCAGCAACGTACTATTACATTGAGTGTAAATGCTGCGATTCCTATTACAAAATGGTGGAGAACAAACCTGTATGCGCAAGGTTCTTATAATAAGTTTGAAGGCTTTGTAAATACAGGCATCATTAACGTGGAAGGCCCGGCTTTTAATGCCAATATGCAAAACCAGTTCACGTTACCAAAAGGGTGGAGCATGGAGTTGAGCGGCTACTTTAACAGCAAGGCTGTATATGGTACGATTGTAGGTTTATCACAAGGCAGCGTGAATTTTGCGGTTGCCAAAAAAGTATTAAAAGATAAGGGGAGCTTAAAACTTAATGTCAGGGATTTCCTGGGCCTGCAGCAATGGAACGGCTACAGCAAATACCAGAATGTTGATGTTACCATACATAACGAATGGGAGAGCCGCGTAGTGAATTTGACCTTCACTTACCGCTTCAGCAAAGGACAAAAAGCAGAACAGCGTAATATCGGCGGTGCAGGTGATGAACAGAACAGGGTTAAAGGAAAGGGATAAAATATATAGACAATTTAGATTTAGTAAACGCCTCATTTCTATGGGGCGCTTTTTATTGTTATAAACCTGGCAGGTTTTTATCGATAGTGTTCAGTTAATCGTTAGTTGATTCACCACTCACTATTCAGCCACATATTATTCTTAACGTAACGTAGTATATTTGGATAAATAAATACTGTATGGGTTTGGTGTATGCAGATATAGAACTAATCAACGGCGATGACCTTGCATTGGTACGCCGCAACATTATTGGCGCGGAAGAAGTAAAACGGATGCGTGTAAATGCACTGGTTGATACCGGTAGTTACATGCTGGCCATTAATGAAACCATACAGGGGCAATTGCAACTGCCGGTAGTGGAAAAACGTAAGGCGCAACTTGCCAATGGCCATATTGTGGAGTGCGATGTAGTGGCGCCGGTAGAAATTAAGTTTAGAAACAGGCGGTGCACCTGCAGCGCTATGGTATTACCAGGCGATTCTGAACCTTTAATAGGAGCGATTCCGCTTGAAGATATGGATGTGCTTATTCATCCGCAGCGGCAGGAACTTATTGTTAACCCTGATCATCCGTATTTTGCTCAAATGAAGATGAAATAATTTGCCTTCCCGGTAAATACAGTATGTGTAAGCTTCACAAGCTCCCGACAGATAATTTCCATCCTTTCTCAATTTTATAATGCTGCCCACAGCTAACACCAGAAATTTTACAGGCAATCTTGATCTTTGCCACAAAAAATACCAACAAGTGGGTATTTTTTCCCCCGCAGTTTTAACGCATTTTACATGCTGAATAACAGGATTGCCGGCAAGCGTCATTAACCGGTGTTTTTCCCGTAAAAGAAGGGTGTTTATACCGTAGCATGCAGTATGTGCCGGTGCTATTTTAGCAAAATAATAGTATGGATTACGATGCTTAAACTGATATAGCTGCAATAATCTTAATACCCTCATGATCGTGCTATATTATCATGCTTGGTTATTAATGTAAGTGCTTTGTGCGAAAGAGCCGGTGCCGTATCTGCCGGTGAACAGCATATCCATTTTATCTGTTGCTTACTTATCTGAAACACCATTTATTGTAACCTGATGCCACAAGGCTGCCTCAGACTTGATAATAAGAATTTTTAAAACCAATCAAAAAACCGCATGCCGAAAAGGGTAACACAAGAGCAGGCACGATTAAAACAAAACTTAAAGCCAAAATAAATGAAACAAAAACTACTTTTTCTTTTTGCAGTCATTATTTGCTGCACACAATCTATAAATGCCCAAACAGAAACCTGGACTAAGAAAAAAAGCCTGGGTTATGATATTCCAAGCCGTTATGAACATGCAATGACAGCATTGAATGATAAATTGTATTTTTTGGGAGGCTATGACCAATCACCATACCTGAGTAACAGCGTAAATGATTTTTGGGAATACAACCCGTCCACAAAGACTTATCGTCGCCTTAAAGATCCTGAAGGGGGTAATTGGAGAACCAGCTTATATGCAGTACAAGGAAAGCTGTTCTATCTTGCTGATGAATTTTACGAATATGATTTTATTAAAAATGAATGGCTACACAAAGCTAGTTACCCGGGAAACAACACCTTAAATTCCGCTGGTTTTGTAATTGGCAATACTATATATGTTGCAGAAGCTTCGGCAAAAAATTTTTTTGCCTATAATATTGCAACCAATAAATGGACAAAAAAAACGAATACGCCCATTTCCGGGGGTCCTGATAATGTTCGTTATGGTGCCGTTGGATTTAGCTTAAATGGTTATGGTTATTTTGGCAGCGGAACTTTTTTTCAGAGTCCCGGCATTAATGACCTTTTAAGCGATTTTTATAAATATGACCCTGTAAACAATACCTGGTCTTCAATAGCCTCATTGCCAGAGGGTTTGCTTAATGCGGTTGCCGCGACAGCAGATGGCAAAGCTTATGTAGGTACGGGCGCTGGTAAAGTAATTGATGATTTTTATTCAACTCAAGATGTTGGGCCTAAAAATGTCTGGTATGAGTATAGTGATGTAACTAATACGTGGATTGTAAAAGCTCCGTGTCCAGGCAATATACATGGTGCAGGAGTTGCAAGTGTAAGTTCAGACATATTCATATTTGGAGGTAAGGGTATAGATGTATTCCATGTGACTACAAGCAATAATATGTTTCGTTATAACGCGGCTACAAATACATGGGCAATAGACACCTTAAATGCAGGAGCAAACAGAGCAGATGGAATGAGTTTTATAATGAATAACAAACTATATACCGGAGGCGGCGCAGAAGGTCAGGCAAGAAGTGATTGGTGGGAATATGATATCCCAACAGAGCTGTGGGCCAGGAAAGCAGACATACCCGGAATTTATACTTATGCTGACCGTTCTGTCACTGTGAATGCTAATGGCAAAGCCTATGCTATCGGTGGTTGGTATCCCTATTATGATGAGAATAAGGGAGCCAGTACAATGGCGCCAAAAAATTTGTTGGAATATGATCCTTCAAGCAACAAATGGACAACCAAAGCAGCAATTCCCGGTGATCCCAGATATATGGCAGCCATTTTTAGTATTGGTAACTATGTATATGCCGGTTTGGGTGTTGATTCAAACGGATGGGCAAAAAATGATTTCTATAAATATAATATCGCAACTAATAAATGGGCTACAGTGAAGAATTGCCCCGTTACCGGTCACTCAGGAGGGCATTTTTCCTTAAATGGTAAAGGGTATGTATTGGTTCAGGGAACATATAGTGAGAACGGCAACTATCTACATTTATTTTACGAGTATGATCCTGCCACCAACAAATGGACGAAAAAAAGTATCGGTATAGATAATGATGCTTTACCTATTGAAAACGTTTTTGCGGTCAACAACAAAATATATTTCCTGGTTACTGATTGGCTATTTTACAATCAAACAAAGGTTGTGGAATATGACCCTGCTACAGGAGAATCCCGTGCATTAACAAACGCACCATTAAATATCATTAAACATGCCGTTGCCACGGATGGCAGTAATGCGTATCTTTTTGGGGGAATTATTTTTGATCCCGAAAATAATCTTTCATGGCGTATAAGCAACCAGTTATGGAAATTTACACCCAAGGCTGTTGTTGTAGATACAATTGCGGGAGATCTGCAAGGTATAAAGCCTGACCCTGTCCCATTGAAAAATACAGCCGCTAATAAAAATGCAACCTTGTATGATTCTTCGGGAGCCATCCTTGCCGCACTTTCATCAAATGGAGATGGATCGCTGAGTGTTACTTCATGGAGTGGCCGCATAATGGATAGAACAGCAACTCACCGCGAAAGGTTTGGCTGGTTTGGGAACAATGCAAAAGAACCCGGTATGTATTTCAACAAAAATATATTGGCAGAAGGAGGTAATGCTGACACTACTACAATGCGCATTTACTGTACGCCGCTGGAGATCAATAATTTTATTGCGGCTTTCAATACCAAATACGGTACTGCTTATACGCAAAATGATATAAGGGTTTTAAGTTATTCTTATACCAACGACTTAGACCCTCTCAATAATCTTAACGGTAATGCTGATTCTGTTTATTATAAAAAGACAATACCGCAAATTAAAAATTACGGCAGTAATAATGAGTATCGTTATTTTGAATTTACCAGCCCAGCAACATACGGAGAATACTATCTTGTACTGTCAGTTCCATGTAATTTAAATCCAAAAATTACAGCATCGGGAAGTACTACCAATGTATGCCCTGGCGCATCACTTATCTTAACAGCATCGGCAGGTTTTGCCAAATATAAATGGAACACCGGCGCCACTACGCAGCAAATAACCGTTACGGCAGCAGGCCCATACTTTGTTACTGTAACAGATGCGGCCGGCTGCAGTAAAAAAACTGCCACAACAAATGTTACTTACCAGGTTTGTGCAGCCCCATCAGGCCTTGCTTACAGCAATGTAAGTTCAACAGGTGCAAAACTTAGCTGGAATAAGGTTGGCTGTGGAACAGGATACGAGGTGCAATACAAGATAAACGGCACTTCTGCCTGGAGCACAATAAATGTTTCTGCTGACACATCCCTTACATTAACTGGTTTAACGCCTGCTAAAAAATACTTGTGGCGGATGAGAACCAAATGTAACAGTACTTTCAGTGCTTACGTTAATGGCACCAGTTTTACTACTTCAGCAAGTTTAATTGCATTAATCAGTAAGGATGATGCGGCAATTGCAAACAGTAATTGGACTGTCAGCCTTTCGCCCAACCCGGCAAAAGCCAATACCGTTTTAAGTATAAATGGCAAGCTCAAAAATTTTTCTGTAGTTATTACAGATATTGTTGGAAAACAGGTATGGAAAACACAAAGTGTGCAGGCCGCACAATTATCACTGCCTGTTGATAATCTACAGCCGGGAATTTATTTAGTTACAGTAAATGATGGGCAAAACAGTAAAATAGCAAAGCTTGTGAAGGAGTAAGCTTTTAACAAAATAAAAAACACCTCGTGAAAAGGCTGTCTCTAAAACGAGGCAGCTTTTTTTAGGACACTACAGTTATAAAATAAAAATATGCTGTTGATAAAAATACCGCTTTCTGGTATTTAGATTAAAAAAATGTTTTATCCTTGCTTGCGTAAACTGCTTTATGAGATCCGAAACCTGCTTAGCCACTAACGGTAATTTAGATTGTACAAAGTCCCTTCTTCAGCAAAAAATTCATTCGATTGAAGCCATTGCTGATTCATTGCCTATTGTAATAATAATCCTGGATATACAAACACATGCTGTAGAGTATATGTCGCCTAACGGGCAGCAAATACTTGGATTTTCACTGGAAGAAATAAAAGAACTGGGATCAAATTACCAGCATGCTTTTTTCAATATGGAGGATGTGATGGATTTTCAGCCCAAGTTTCTTGAATTAATGAATAAAAATAATAAAAAGGATTATGCTACTTTTTTTCAGCAGGTTCGTCCATCTCCTGCACATGACTGGAATTGGTATCTAAGCACTTCAAAAATTATAATAAGAGATGCCGATGACAATCCCACACATTATATTGTAATCGCTGCTCCTGTTGATCCACTTCATCATGTTACTTCCAAAGTTAACCGTCTGCTGGAAGAAAATAATTTCCTGCGGCGTAATCAAAAAATATTTGCCTTACTTACTAAACGGGAAAAGGAGATATTGAAGTTGATGGCATTGGGTGAAAGTGCCATTGAGATAGCCTGTAAACTGCATATTTCAGAAGAAACTGCTGCTACACATCGTCGTAATATAAAAGCAAAGCTGAAAGCAGAGAACAACTATGATATTATGAAATTTGCACAGGCTTTTGATTTGATCTGATGACCAGTAAGTGTTAAATAATAAGTAAGTATCCCCATTCACAACTCACCACTAACAACTCACAATTATCTCTCTATCGTTCCTGTTCCGCTGCAACAGAAGATAAATCATTAAAATACCTCGCTTTTTCAAGGCACTCCTGGTACGAGCTGGGTTTAATAACATAAGAATGCGCACCGAGTTTAAGGGCTTGTTCTTTTTCAATATGATTAACTGAAGTAGAATAAATGATCACCGTAATGTGTTTAAGCCGTTCATTGGTTTTCAGCAGTTTCAAAATCTGTGTGCCATTCAGCCGGGGCATATTCAGATCCAAAACAATTACGGCAGGAAGTTTATCTGAAGCCAAACCTTCAAGGTACAACAATGCACTTTCACCACTTTCTTCGTAATGCACAGCTTCAGGAAAACCAATTTCGATAAAGATTTCCTGCATCAGCATTCTGTCTTCATCGTCATCATCGATCATTAATATTTTCTTATTTTGGGGCATCGAATTAATATCAAATATAAAGTAATCAGCATTTTCATGAAAGCAATGCCATTGGTTGCGATCACGCTATTTTACAATTAATTCTGTAATTACCTGCTCCTGCAAAGCTTCGTTTATCCGCTCTATAATTTTGGGTTTTTGGTAGATGAGTTCCTGCTTTAAAGCCCCTACTGAAGTATATACAAAAAGTGTATTATTTATAATCTGTATCTTATCGGTATACCGTGCAATGGTTTTGCCCATTACCTCTTCCCAGATACTTTCAATCTGCACAGCCCTTAAGCCACTTTTAAGCCTGCTTTTATTTAAAAAATTTTTGAGTGCTTCGCCAATTTGTACCTGCGCCATAAGGCAAAACTAAGTAAACTTAGTCACGATTATTTGCCATTTCGCTGTTCTTCGCCGTACTTTTTAATTTGTCTTTAAAAACTTTTTCGAACTTTTCTACTTTGGGTAAAATTACCAGGCGGCAATACATCTGGCCGGGGTTGTAATCGTAATATTTCTGGTGATATGCTTCTGCAGTATAAAAATTTTTGAAAGGCTCAATTGCGGTTACAACAGGTTTATTATAAACATTGCTATCATTCAAGGCTAATTTATAATGTTCTGCTTTTTCTTGTTGTGCAGGTGAATGGTAGAAGATAACACTGCGGTATTGAGTGCCTACATCGTTGCCCTGCCTGTTCAAGGTTGTAGGGTCGTGTGTCTTCCAAAACACCTCCAGCAATTCATCGTAACTTATAACAGCAGGATCGTAAATAACCTGGCAACATTCCGCATGGCCTGTTGTTCCGGTAGAAACTTCCTCATATGTGGGATTTGGAACTGAACCGCCACTATACCCGCTTATAACTTTTGTAACACCATTCAATCGCTGGAAGATTGCCTCCGTACACCAAAAACAACCTGTACCAAAACTGGCCGTATCAGTTGCCCGTGTTGTAATTTTTTCTTCGCTCATATTTGCGGTTTGTGTAGTATGTCCTGCGCAGGATGCAAGGGAAAAAATTCCTGCAAAACTAATAATAGACAAGTTGAACAAGTGAGGAATACTTAACTGCATGATGCAAATAACATTTTAGTTACCGGATGAACAAGTTAATTAACAAATACGCAATATTCTGTTTTTCAGTCCCGGAATTGTGTTGAGTTTAACTTTTTTTTCGAAAATTTATGAAGGCGGCAGGCTTATCCATTTACGTTTTCAGCAGGCAGAGCCTTTATCTTTGTTCGCTTATGGCAGAAGAAAAATCATTAAACTTTTT
>Ga0164241_10005709_pt1 | contig 11543 bp, 14 predicted proteins | sample OricomyardsoilBY_FD_108780 | JGI IMG/M metagenome (GOLD analysis project Ga0164241, IMG submission 108780) | Backyard soil microbial communities from Emeryville, California, USA - Original compost - Back yard soil (BY) | ecosystem: Environmental > Terrestrial > Soil > Unclassified | place: USA... | reverse complement strand
CGTCCGCATCGATCGTCAGCTGACCTTCGCCCACCAGCGGGTGATACAACTGGCTGATCTGGTAGCCCTGCGGAAGATCGGCGTAGAAGTAGTTCTTGCGGTCAAACCGCGACCATTTGTTGATCTGCGCGTCGATCGCCATGCCGGTGCGCACCGCCTGGCGAATGCACTCCCTGTTTGGCACCGGCAGCATCCCCGGCATCGCCGCATCGACGAGGCTGACCTGCGTGTTCGGCTCGGCGCCGAACGCGGTGTCGGCGCCGGAGAAGAGCTTGGCATTGGAGGTGACCTGCGCATGGACTTCGAGGCCGATCACGACCTCCCAATCGCCGGTGGCGCCTTTGATGCGGAAGGGAGCAGTTGCGTCAGCCATGGTCGGTCTCTGGGGTCAGGACGGTCAGTCCGGGAAAGTAGGAAGCGAGGCGCCGGTCGCGCGTGACAAGCGTCGCCTGCAACGCCGCCGCATGGCCTGCAATCAGAAAATCGGGCAGGATGGTCTCGCGCCGACCCCCGCGACGGCGATATTCGGCGAACGCCCGCCCTGCTGCAAAGGCCGCCTCTACCGTCAAATCAAGCACTTCGATATGGAACGCAGCCAGGCGATCAACCAATTCCTTGTAATAGTCAGTTTGGCCGGCGAGTTCCGCCACGACCACGAGATTGCAGCCGAAAGGGGTCACCCCTTCCTCTCTGCGATAGATGCCACGGGACCATTCGGCGGCTTCCGAATCCTCGCCCCACAAATCGATAATGACGTTGGTGTCGAAAAATATCACGGCAGGGGTTCGTCTCCGCGCAGGTCGCGCATGATTTCCGCCGTCGGTCGCGTGAACATAGGCCGCTTGCGGATTTCCGCGAACAATTGGTCTATGCGCGCCGCGCGAACCTCGGGCGTCTCGTCGCACAGGCGCTTGCGCGGTATCACCACCGCTTCGCCCCGATCATTGATGCCGACATCCACCGGCCGTCCGGGAACCAGACCTATGGCGTCGCGCACATCCTTGGGAATCAGCACCTGCCCCTAGACCGGCATCTGGTCCGTGGACCGCTTGTCGTTGGGCGCATTCATGGCGTTTCTCCGGTATTACCTAAGTAACACCTAAAGACGGTCGCCGTCTACCACCACGCGTCCGGCCTTGCCGCAAACCCAGCCCGCTCCTCGAGCGCCAGCCCCGCGTTGAGCACGCTCTGCTCGTCGAGCGCCTTGCCGATGATCTGCAGGCCGAGCGGCAGGCCGGCTTTGTCGAGCCCGCCGGGCACGCTCATCGCGGGCAGGCCGGCGAGCGAGCTGGGCACGGTGAAGACGTCGTTGAGGTACATCGCCAGCGGATCGGCGCTCTTCTCGCCCAGCGCGAAAGCGGCGCTCGGCGCGGTCGGCGTGAGCAGCACGTCGCACGTCTCCCAAGCCTGCTCGAAATCGTGCGCGATCAGCGTGCGGACCTTCGATGCCTGGGTGAAATAGGCGTCGTAGAAGCCCGCCGACAGCACATAGGTGCCGATCATGATGCGGCGCTTCACCTCGTCGCCGAAGCCGTCGGCGCGGGTGGCGGCATACATGTCCTGCAGGTTCGCGCCATCGGGCAGGTCGCGCAGGCCGTAACGTACGCCGTCATAGCGGGCCAGGTTGGATGAGGCTTCGGCGGGCGCGATGATGTAATAGGCTGGCAGCGCGTATTTGGTGTGCGGCAGCGAGACCTCGACGATCTCGGCGCCCGCATCCTTCGCCCAGGCGATGCCCTGCTGCCACAGCGCATCGATCTCCTCGGGCATGTTGTCGACGCGGTATTCCTTGGGGATACCGACGCGTTTGCCGGCGAGGCTGGCGTTGAGGCCATGCTCCCATCTCGGCACGCCGAGCTTGAGCGATGTCGCATCCTTGGCGTCGAAGCCGGCCATCGCTTCGAGCAGGATCGCGCAATCCGCCACGCTGCGCGCCATCGGCCCGGCCTGATCGAGCGAGGAGGCGAAGGCGATCGTCCCCCAACGCGAGCAGCGGCCATAAGTCGGTTTGATGCCGGCGATGCCGGTGAACGCGGCGGGCTGGCGGATCGAACCGCCCGTGTCGGTGCCGGTCGCGCCGGGGCAGAGCCGAGCCGCAATCGCCGCCGAGCTGCCGCCCGACGAGCCGCCCGGCGCGAGCGGGGCGTTGCCGCCGTCGCTGCGCCGCCACGGCGAGATCACGTTGCCGAAATGCGAGGTCTCGTTGGACGAGCCCATCGCGAACTGGTCCATGTTGAGCTTGCCGAGCATGCCCGCGCCGGCATCCCACAGATTCTGCGAGACCGTGCTCTCATATTCGGGCGTGAAGCCTTCGAGGATATGGCTGGCGGCAGTGGTCTGGACGCCCTTGGTGCAGAACAGATCCTTCATGCCGATTGGCACGCCGGCCAGCGGCTTCAGATCCTCGCCCGCGGCGCGTGCGGCGTCGGCCGCCTTGGCGGCGGCGATGGCGTGATCGGGCGTCTCGACCAGGAAAGCGTTGAGCTGTTTCGCCTTCGAAACCTTGACGATGAAGGCATCGGCGACTTCGCGCGCGGAAAAGGTGCCGGCGCGCACGCCGTCACGAATCTCGCGCACGCCGAGAGCGGTGAGATCGCTCATCGGCTGCACCCCTCCTGCTCCCCCGCGAAGGCGGGGGTCCAGGGCCGCAAGCGTAGAGCCCCTTGATTCTGGATCCCCGCCTGCGCGGGGATGATCGAATGATGCCGTTCCGTCATCATTCGATCACCTTCGGCACGGTGAAGAAGCCGTGCTCGGCCTGCGGCGCGTTGGCCAGCACGGCATCGCGGATGCCGCCATCGGTGACGACATCGTCGCGCAGGCGCAGATGATTGGGGATCACGGCGGTCATCGGCTGCACGGACGAGGTATCGACCTCGCTCAACTGCTCGATCCAGCCGAGGATGTTGCTGAGCTCGGGCGCGAGACGCTCGACTTCGGCATCGCTGATCGCGATGCGCGCGAGGCTCGCGACTTTCTTCACGGTTGCGGTGTCTACGGACATGAGCGCGCGGCTAGCAGAGCGCGCGCGCTGCGCGCAACCTATTCGAACGGCCTATTCGAACGAATCGCCGACCGGCTTTCCGCCGATGAAGACCTGACGGCGCGGCACAGTGCGGACTTCGACCTTGCCCGCGGCGAGGTCGGCCTTGCGTTGTGCGAGCGCCTGAGCCGATGGTGCAGCAGCTGGCGGCGCGCCGTCCTTCCACGCCGCGCCTTCGCGGTGAAAGCGCGCGACCGAACAGTTCGCCCCGCCGACATCGAACAGGAGGCTATCGGATTTCGCCTTGGCACTGGGGCCGCAATCGCCGTCGATCGCGAAGGCTTCGGTGCCGTCGGCCGAGAACAGGAGCGTGCAGGGAATCGTGTCATTGCCGCCACAGGCCGACCATTGGCCGAGCAACTCGCGCAAATCCTCCGGCACCGGCGCCGTGTCGGGCAACACACGCAGCCGTCCAACGAGCGCGTCGGCATTCTTGCGACTCTGATCGATGCTCGTCACGTCCCAGCGCGATGTCTTGGCAGCGACCTCCGTCGCGCGCGCCTTCAAGGCGGGATTCGCGGAGGCCGCCAGCCGCTTGAGTGCGGCGCGGCCGGGATCGCCGAAGTCGAACGCCAGCGCCGCCCAGTCGAAATCGCTCACCCCGATCTTGCCCGATTGGAGCCGCGCGACCTGATCGCGCGCCGAAATGCTGTTGAAGCTGAGGATCGGCATGGCGAGGAACAAGGCGACACCCGCCACGGCGAAAGCCAGATGCAGGTTCGCCGGCCGCGCGAACCGCGCCCAGTCTCCTCGCCCGCGCACCAGCGAGGCCAGATAAGCAAGACCATAAGCCGCAGCGAAGGCGACGAACACGACCGCCCAGAGCCGATCGGGGGTGAAGCCGTGCTGGCCGATCCTTAGGCCCGTCGCGATCGCCGCGATCACCGCCAGCGGCAACAGGCAGAGTGCCAGCACGATCCCGCCGCCGCGCAGCACCGGATTGCGCAATTCGTCCTCGACGCCGTTGCCGATCACCGCATTGGCCAGGATCAGTCCGCCGATCACGCAGCTCAGCAGGATCGGCGTCGTCGCTTTGGTCGCGTCCCACAGAGCGTGCAGGCCGGTAAACGGCAACGCGAGCAGGAAGATGCCCAATCCCAGGGCGAGCACCGGCGCCAGCACCGCCAGCACCGCGGTGACCACGCGCTGCAGCAGCCGCACCACGCGGTCACGATCGCGCAAAAGCCCGAGCGCCGCGCCGAAGCTCGCGCCCACCAGCATGGCAATGGCCCAGTCGTGGTCAAGCAAACGGCGCAGGAAAGTGAGCCCGATCAGTTCGAACAACGAAGCGAGCAGCCAGGCGAGCGCGATAACGATGCCGACGAACGCCCAGCAGGCGCACCACAACACGACATTGGTCCAGGCGTGGCTGTGGACGTCCGGATAGGGAAAGCGCGCCCGGCCTTCATCGCGCGCCGTCTGGAACAGCGGCACGAAGATCGCGACCGACAATAACAGGCTGGCCGCGCTCCAGTCCCAGGGAAAGCCGCCGCCCGCGGGCGCGCCGTTCCAGTAGATTACCAGCGCGACGACCACACCGATTGCAAGGCCGAACACCGCGCTCCAGGCCCAGCGGACGCGTTCCAGCCCGAAGCCGAACGCGAGCGCCCCGGCACCGATCCCGCTCGCCAGCGCATAACGCCAGAAGGCGAGCGGCTGGACGATCTGGCCGTAATCGAGACCGCGATCGGTCAATTGCTGCACGGCCAGTGCGGCAAGCAGTCCGGCCAAAGCGAGAATGGCCGGCCGGAGCCGCCAGGGACGCTCTTCGATCGTGTCGCTCCAGCTGTCAGTCATATGCCCTCCCCTGCCCGCGTGCATCCCATCGCCACACGGAAGCGATTGCAAGCGCGGCCTTCCTGCTGCACGGGATCGAGATCGTTTCTGCACAACCCAGGTTGCGCCGCGTGATGGAGTTGCCCGGTTGGCCCGGAAGTTTCTGTATGTCGTTGCGATCCTCATCGTGCTCGCGGTAGCCGCGCGCCTCGCCTACACCTTCTTCGGGGCGGACATGATGCGCCTGGCGATGGTGCCCAGCGCGCAGTTCGAGGCCGAGCCGGGACTCGCGCAGAACGCCTATGCCGATCCGAAGATGTGGCTCGCGCGGCCGGACATGCCGGGCAATCCGGCCTTGTGGACGCCCGCCGGCTATCATCCAGCGGCCAAGCCCGAGGCAGCGGTGTTCTTCATCCACCCCACCTCGTATCTCAACCGCGCGCACTGGAACGCGCCGCTCGACGACAAGGAGGCGAACGACCGCGCCGCGCTCTTCCTGCGCGGGCAGGCGAGCGCGTTCAACGAATCGGGCGCGATCTGGGCGCCGCGTTATCGCCAGGCGACCTTCGGCGCGTTCCTGACCAGCGCGGCGAGCGCCAACCAGGCGCTCGACCTCGCCTATCATGACATCGAGCAGGCGTTCGCGCAGTTCGTAAAGGAAGCGGGCGATCGCCCGATCATCCTTGCCGGGCATAGTCAGGGCGCGCTGCATCTGACCCGCCTGTTGCGCGAGCACGTCGCGGGCACGCCGCTCGCGAAGCGGGTCGTCGCGGCCTATGTGGTCGGCTGGCCGGTCTCCAGGCTTGCCGACCTGCCCGCCCTCGGCTTGCCCGAATGCACCGCACCCGACCAGACCGGCTGCATCCTTTCGTGGCAGAGCTTCGGCGAGCCCGCCGATCCCTCGCTGATTCTTCATACCTACGACGCGAGCACCGGCTTCACCGGCGCGTCGCGACAAGGGACGGCGATGATCTGCACCAACCCGCTGACCGGCATGGCGGGCGGCGCGGCACCGGCCAGCGCCAATCTCGGCACGCTCTTTCCCTCGGCCGATCTCACCACAGCCTCGATCGCGGCGGGCAAGGTCGGCGCACGTTGCGATGCACGCGGGCTGTTGCTGATCGGCGCGCCGCTCGATCTCGGCAGCTACGTGCTGCCCGGCAACAATTATCACGTCTATGATTACAGCCTGTTCTGGGCGAACGTGCGCGCCGACGCGGCGCGGCGGCTGGCGGCATTCGATCGCAAGTGATCACCCAGGCCGCCGTCGCGTTCCGTGAGGCCTTGCCGGGCGGCGGACGGCTGCTCGGGCTCGATGTCGGGACCAAGACGATCGGCACCGCTCTTTGCGACGCCGGATGGAGCTTCGCCAGCCCGGCGACGCTCGTGCGTCGCACCAAGTTCACCGCCGACAAGGCCGCGCTCGCCGCGATGATCGCGCCGCAGCAGATCAAGGGCCTGGTGATCGGCCTGCCGCTCAATCTCGACGGCAGCGAGAGCCCGCGCGCGCAATCGACCCGCGCCTTCGCCCGAAATCTTTCCGAACTGACTCTGCCGATCCTGTTGTGGGATGAACGCTGGTCCACGGTCGCGGTCGAGCGCACGATGATCGAGCAGGACATGAGCCGTGCCAAACGCGCCGAGCGGATCGACAATCTCGCCGCCGCGCACATCCTTCAGGCCGCGATCGACGCGCTGATAGCCGTCCAATAACCTGTCCCCGCCTTGCGCGGTGCGGCCGCGCGGGCTAGGCGATCCCTTTAATGCCAGCGTCCGATCATCGCCCGTCCGCCCTCATCGAAGGCGGGGCCGTCTTTCCGCACCGGCACCTGACCGGCATCGCGGGATTGCAACCGCACGAGATCGTTTTCCTGCTCGACGAGGCCGAGCAATGGATCGAGGCGAACCGCGCCCGCGCCGGCAGCGATCACCGGCTCGCCGGCCTCACCCAGATCAATGCCTTTTTCGAGAATTCGACGCGCACGCTCTTGTCGTTCGAGATCGCCGGCAAGCGGCTGGGCGCCGATGTGGTCAACATGCACGCGGCGCAAAGCTCGGTGAAGAAGGGCGAGACGCTGATCGACACCGCGATGACGCTCAACGCGATGTGCGCCGACGTGATCGTGATCCGCCACATGAGTTCGGGCGCAGTGCGGCTGATCGCCGACAAGGTCGATTGCCCGGTACTCAACGCCGGCGACGGCTGGCACGAGCACCCGACCCAGGCGCTGCTCGACGCGCTGACCATCCGCCGGCGGCGCGGGGCGATCGCGCACCAACGAATCGTGATCTGTGGCGACCTGATGCACAGCCGCGTCGCGCGCTCGAACATCCTGGCGCTGACCGCGCTCGCGGCCGAGGTGCGGGTGTGTGCGCCTTCCACGCTGATGCCGGCCGGGATCGAAGCGATGGGGGTGACGCCCTTCACCGATTTCGATGCCGCGCTGGAGGGCTGCGACGTGGTGATGATGCTGCGCTTGCAGAATGAGCGGATGAACGGCGGTTTCGTGCCGAGTTCGCGCGAGTTCCACCTGCGCTATGGTCTGACGCTCGAACGGCTGAAGCGCGCCAAGCCCGACGCGCTGGTCATGCACCCGGGGCCGATGAACCGCGGCGTGGAGATCGATTCGGTAGTCGCCGATCATGGCGAGCGCTCGGCGATCACCGAGCAGGTCGCGACCGGCGTGGCGGTGCGCATGGCCTGCCTCGACGTGCTGACGCGCCGCGCGCGCGGCGTGGAGGGCTGGGCATGACGCCGCGCGCCCTCGTCTTTCGCGATGCGACGCTGGTCTGCCCGATGGGCGGCGTCCGGCAAGGCGATTTGCTCGTGCGCGACGGCGTGATCGCCGCATTCGGCACGATCGATGCGCCCGACGACGCGGACATGGTCGATGCCCGCAGGCTGACGCTGGCACCGGCGATCGTCGATCTCGGCGTGTTCGCGATCGATCTGCCCGCTTTCCATGCCGGCGGGATCGTTCGCGTCGGCCTGATGCCCGATCAGTCGCCGGTGCTCGACGATCCCGGTGTGGTGCAGCGCGCAGCGCTGATCGGGCGGCCGGGCTTGTGGATCCATCCGATCAGTGCCGCCACGCGCGGACTGGCGGGCGAGGATCTGGCGGAGATGGCCATCAACCGCGATGCCGGTGCGAAGGCGGTCGGCACCGGGCGGCGCTGGATCGCCGATTCGGGGTTGATGCGCAAGGTGCTGGCCTATGCGCATGACCTGGGCATGACCGTGGTCGCGCGGCCCGAGGACGGCAATCTGGTGCGTGGCGCGGTCGCCACGGCGGGAGAGACGGCGACGCGGCTCGGCCTGCCCGCGGCGCCGGCGCTGGCCGAGCCGCTCGCCATCGCGCGCGACCTGATGCTGGCGGAGGAAACCGGCGCCGCGCTTCATTTCGACACAGTCACGACCGCAGCGGGCTTCGCGCTGATCCGCGCGGCGAAGGCGCGCGGCGTGGCCGTCTCCTGCGGCATCACGCCCGCCCATCTGCTGCTCAGCGACATCGCGATGAGCGACTTCCGTACCTTCATGCACCTCTCACCGCCGCTGCGCGCCGAAAGCGACCGGCAGGCGGCGCTCGCCGCGCTGGCCGACGGCACGATCGACGTGCTGCATTCCGCGCACGATCCGCGCGGGCCGGAGGAGAAGCGCCTGCCCTTCGCGGATTCGCGGCCCGGCATGGCCGGCGCCGAGACGCTGCTCGCACTGGGGCTGGGGCTGGTGCGCGACGGCGGCATTGCGATCGAGCGACTGTTCGCCTTGCTCGCGGCCAATCCCGCCAAAGTGCTCAATGTCGCGGCCGGCACGCTGGAGCCGGGCATGCCCGCCGATCTGCTGCTGTTCGACAGCGAGGCACCGTGGCTGGTCGATGGCGATCGGTTCCGCGCCAAGGCAGGCAACACGCCATTCGAGGGACTGCCCGTGCAAGGCCGCGTGAAGCGGTTGTTCAAAGGCGGCACCGCGCTGCTTTGAAGGACTATCCGGAGACGCCGGGAGGCGCTCGCTTGGCAACGAAGGAGGATCGTATGGGGACGATGATGCTCGGGAGCTGCGCCACCCTGGCGGCGGGATTGATGACGTGTGCGCCTTCGGCAAGCGTCGGTGCCGATGCCGTGCCGATTTCACAAGCCGCGGCGATCCTGCACGACGCGCAAGGGCATGAGGTCGGCCATGCGACCGTGTCGACCGCGAAGGATGGGCTGGACGTGGTGCTCGCCGTGTCTGGCCTGCCGGCTGGCACACACGGCGCGCATATCCACACCACCGGCACATGCGATGCGCCCGACTTCGCCAGTGCGGGCGGGCATTGGAACCCGACCGGCACGCATCACGGATCGATGAACCCGCAAGGTCCGCACGAGGGCGACCTGCCCAACCTCATGGTCGGCACGGACGGCAAGGCCAGCCTGCGCTTCACCCTTGCCGGCGCGACGATGGCCGGCCTGCTCGATGCCGACGGTGCCGCGATCGTGATCCATGCCGGGCCGGACGATCTCAAGACCGATCCGGCTGGCAATAGCGGCGCGCGTATCGCCTGCGGGGTGTTCAGCGCCGCCTGAAAATCGGCCCGGCATGAGCCGGGCCGCTCATCTCAGGAGAATTCGCGCATCCGCAGGAACACCGCTTCCATCGCGTTGCGCGCGCGCTCGCTGATCGTCACCAGCCGTTGCCGCCGGTCGTGCGCGTCATCGCGCGTCTCGATCAGCCCCTTGGTTTCGAGCAGCTCGAGATAGCGCAATCCGGTCGTGTTGGGCACGCTTGCCGCGACGCAGGCGCTGGTGCGCGAGATCGGTGCCCCGCGCGCGCCAGCGACATAGAGATCGAGCAAGATGTCCCATGCGGGTTCGGCGAACAGTCCGGCCTCGTCGCCGAACAGGTGATCGCGCACGCGCCGGAGGCGGTAGATACGCGAGGCGCCGTCGACCGGGTTGCCCATGGCGCGTTCGCGCGCGTGCATCGCGGCCAGTTCGCGTTCGAGATGGGCGACCCGCGCCTTGAGCGCCTCTACGCCCTCTCCCGCCTTGCCGGATGACGCAAAACGGCGATCACCAGCAAGAGCATCATCGGGTAGCACATCAAACCCTGCCCGATGGCGTACATCTTGGGACCCACGGTCGGCGTCAACATGCGGGCGGCGTGCGCCACTATCGCATAGCCCTGAAAACCTGCCATCCATAACGGCCAATACCTATTGCTGCGGAGTGCCAGAACCGTGAGCGCGGCCATCATTCCCGCGTCGATCATGAAGGTTCCAGCCTCGGGCGATTGGAAATTGAGCACCTCGATCGACAACAGCAGGCGGGTGATTACCGTCGCCGCGATCATGATCCAGGCACACGTCCGTTCGTCCCTGCCGCCCCACAAAAGTGCAAAGAAGCACGTGAGGGCGGTGAGGGCGAAGAAGGCTGCGACATGCCACATGGTGAAGGACCGGACCACGCGCGCGCGGCCCGGTCAACCATCGTGTCAGGCCACGAGCCGCGGTTTGGCGGCCTCGGCCGTCGTGAAGGCATCGTCGGGGCATTCCCGCTGATCGCCGTAGGACGTGATTCCGAGCAGCTTCGCCGCTTGCGCGAGTTCGGCATGTTCGACACCGGCCTGGCGACGCGCGGTTGTGAGCGTCTGGAGAAGCTCGGCATTGCGCTCGAGCGCATCCTGGCCCGCGGTGATCGGCAGCCGGCCGACGGCGCGCGCCTCCAGCAAGGCCACGGCGCGGCGCGCCGTCGACGCCATCATGGCCTCGATCCCGCGCTCGGTTTCCATCAGCAGATCCCGCACGGCGTTGGCGGCGGCTAGACGTTCTTTCAACATGACAATCCCCCATCTCGTGCGCCGTTCATCGCGACGCATTCGTGAGCCAAGGGGAACTGCCGCTACATCTGCTTCAGCGCCCCGGCGGTGGCGATGAAGAGGAGAACCGAGATCGTGGTCAGCAGCGTGATGATGGCAATCCATGCCAGTCTCGCGCCCGTACCAAGTTCGTTGGTCGCCCCCTTCTCCGCGGGGAAAGGCATCAGCGAGACCCACGATTGCGCCGTGGGGAGAGCCGCTTCACCTTCCTCCGAAATGAAGGTTTCCGCGACTGGCAGGGTGCTGTCCCCCACCGAATAACGACCCCTCGCATTTGGGTGGGCGGCTTCGAAGGTCATCAGGAATCCCGCCGCGCTACGGCGACTGCCGACGTCGAGAAGTGCCGTGGCTTCCGTCAGATAGGTGCCGACGGTATTTTCGGAAATGCCGAGCGTGTTGCCGATCTCCTTCAGCCGATAGCGCTGATGGTACAGCCGCAGGCATTCGCGGTGGCGCTTTGTCAGCCGATCGATCCGACTCGTCTCCATTATGGTGAAGAATAACAGCCGATTGACCAATCGGCCAATAGGTCTGTCACATCGCCGCTACGGCACGCGAGAGTTTCCACCAATGAGAGCGGATTATGCCGCACCGATCAGCTCGCGACCGATCAACATACGCCGGATTTCGTTGGTTCCCGCGCCGATGTCGAGCAGCTTGGCGTCGCGCAGGAAACGTTCGACCGGCCAATCCTTGGTATAGCCCGCGCCGCCCAGCGCCTGCACCGCCTCACCGGCGACGCGAAAGGCATTCTCGCTCGCCAGGAGAATCGCGCCCGCCGCATCGAATCGGGTCGTCTTGCCGGCGTCGCACGCCTTGGCGACGGCATACACGTAAGCGCGCGCCGAATTGAGCGCGACATACATG
>Ga0164241_10005708_pt1 | contig 11547 bp, 9 predicted proteins | sample OricomyardsoilBY_FD_108780 | JGI IMG/M metagenome (GOLD analysis project Ga0164241, IMG submission 108780) | Backyard soil microbial communities from Emeryville, California, USA - Original compost - Back yard soil (BY) | ecosystem: Environmental > Terrestrial > Soil > Unclassified | place: USA... | reverse complement strand
CGCCCTGATGCTCCTGGACTAGCCGGACCGCCCGCTCCCTGACCTCAGGAGAAAACCGCCTGTACTTTGTCATACTCCCAACCTCTCAACTCTGGGAGCCTCCGGCAATCCCGGGGCGATTCAGTGCGGCGAGCGCGAAGATGGCCAGGCGTTTCATGAGTGTTGTGACTGTGGGTGATCTGGCGACCGGGTTCGATATGAAGGTTCCGGCCTTGCCCCTGTAATCGGGGAAGTAAATATAGGTATGCCAGCCGCTACCAGGGTCGTGAGTGGGGTGGTTTGGGGTTGTTGGGCTCTGCGGGGCCGACTAAGTTTGGTGGACCGGCCGTCAAAGGCCGAACGATGCCCCTTGGTGTAACTGGCAACACGTCCGCCTCTGGAGCGGTTCTTCCGGTTGTGGGTGGGAGTGACCAGATACAGAGACTTCATTGCGGTAGGGTTTCTCGCAGTTAGTTTTGAATCTGTTGACATGTTGTGCGGTGTAGGGTTGTCGTATGCTGCCCCTTGGTGTAACTGGCAACACGTCCGCCTCTAGCCTGTAGGTAAGCTGGACACCGCGGCAGAAATGCTGTGAGTGAATGCCCTCGAAGTCGGTGAACGGAGTCAATCCCAACGCCGAGCCAAGCCCGAAAGGGAAGGTGTAGAGACTGGGTGGGGGCCGCCTAACCGCGTGATGGCGAAGGCGAAGGCACAGTCCAGACCACGAACGCTTTAGGTCAGCGGCGGCGAAAGCCGAAGTGGTACGGGAGCGGAAGAGTCCTGGTTCGACCCCAGGAGGGGCAATAACGAACGAGCGGGGGTGATTTTAAATCGCCCCCGCTCGTTTTTCGGGTATACCACTCAAGCATTATGGAACGGGGGAAAATGAAGGGGTGGTTGCCTAGCCATCTAAGCGTCGCGCGTTGTCTGTCGCGCTCTCCGGCTTGTTTGAAACGGGGGTTGTTGGTCAAGGGCTATACCGAAGTCCTCCCAGCTCAAACCCAGCCCGCGTAGGATGGCCCAAAGATTTTCGAAGGTTGGGTTCGACTCGCCGCGCTCGATGCTTCCGATGTGAGTCCGATGGATACCTGCTCGAAATCCAAGGACCTCCTGCGAGAGGTGCTTCTCTTCTCGAACCGCGCGTATGGTCGCGCCAAGTGCGCTGCGGACTTTCGGCTCCCTGTTCACCAATCGAGCCTAGGCTATTGACGCCGATTCTTCGACAGCCGATTCTTAGCAGACGGTGCTTTGAACGACCGACGCTAAGCAGCGACAGCGGGAACCTTTATCGCGTTTCTATGACCCTCATTCGAAAAAAATTCCACATCGGCGATATTTTGAGCGTCACGCTCGGCTACGAACTATCGCCGCGCGGGGCGGAGGGTTCACATGCGCTAATTGCGTATCTGCTAGGCCACCCGTATGACCATCGTCAACTGGGGGATGCTGTTCAGTGCCGCAATGTCCTCTACGGACAGTTTCCGGAACTAGCCACTTTTCGCGACGATGAAGTGCCCCCGCAAGAACTGTTGCACGAGTGGCTAAGAAGGAGATGCGAGGAGTACGGCGAGTATCATTTCGTCGAACCCATAAGGCGTGACCTTGCCCCCACGGGGGTCGGTGGAACAGAATCGTTCGCTGCTCCCTAGAGCCGATGCTTATCGTTGGCTGGGTCGCAGTTGTGCAACGTCGGTGGCTCCAGCCCGGGTTGCCGTCGTACTGTAACTGGCGCTGTCGGCCTGCGAATCAATTGCCCGCTCTTCAAGCGCACGGTTCCAGCGGTCGATGTTACCGCCTCCCCGCTCAGTGGTGAGATCCCGGCAGCTTATAAAGCAGGGCGGCGACACGCAGTCATCGCGGCGCGACTAGGCCTCTTGTTCCATGCGTGCCACCGTTGTGAGTCAAAACGATGTCTAAGATGTGCTCGGCGACAACCTGCAACTGAGCGTCAACTGATTGTCTACGGCCATCTCTTAAGACTGGTTGCTGAGATCGGCCCAAGAGACTGGACGCACTATTGCGGCTCGCTCCTCGCGACTTATACTATCGGTCAGATTGTTGGACATCGGGAAGCCGGATAAAGTCGACGAGCTCGTGGGCCAACGAGAGTGTCGCTAGCCTACGCAATTGCCCTGTTAAGCCGTCGAGAGTTCCCGCAAGTCGTGTATCCGCGTGTTGGGCAAACGAAAGAAATCCGTTTGCGCGCATACAAATCCGTCAGGTGGGGATGATGATCCATACGCCGCCGGATTCACCGCCAGATTCCCGGGCGACGCGAGTCTTCCGCGCCTATCGCACGAGCTTAGCGCCTCTCCGCTCACGAGCTGGACAGCTTGCTATCCAGGGCAAGCAAACAGAGAAAGGGGACGCTACGTACTCAACGGCCGTCTGGCGCGCTACAAATTAGCAATCCCGCGCTGAATGGGCTTCAAGACTTACAAACCTGGCAACCGCATTGTGTTGAGTGAAGCGCGCCAAGTCGTCACCGCCGCTTCCATCATACATCGCTGCGCTGGAGTTGTTAAGTGTGGCGCCAATTTAGATTGGACTTCAAAACATTGAATTTGTTCGAAGCATCGCTCTAGCTGTGTTGTGATAGTGGACTCCCGATCAACCAAGCAAAGCGACCAGGTCGTGGTTGCTCTTGCAACGCATCAGCACTCGATCAACCTAAACTCGCCTATTCACAATTCGAGCGGGGCCCAATGTGCGAAGACAATACGTGCGCTATGGCTGACAAAAACGAAACGCGTATGCGCAGTTGTGCCAGCGCTGTGCGAAATTGTGTCACGCACACGTTAAGCGCACGCTCCGAGCAGACAATATTCTTGTGTTGGCGCTATCACTAGACACCATTCTAGTGTATCAATTAATGCGCGCCGTCGTTGCGTTTCGTCGTAATCACATGTTGGAGACTTAGCAGGCGGCGAGCAAGCGTACGAACGAAACAGAGCGGACGCACCAATATGATTGAAAAAATGCCCCTCGCCCTTTGTGTCGGAAGTGTGGACGACCGTGCGCACAGCCCCGCGGTACGACTCCACAACCTCAGGCTTCCTACAGGCGAGGATTTCCCAGTGTTATACTGGCGTGCCGGTTGCCAGACACGATTGCCAACGCGTTACGCTTTTCACCTGCGACGTAAAGGTATTGCTGAATCGACGCTTCGACGTGTGATGCTGCGGTTGGCAGAACTGTATTCGCTTTGGTCGTCCCGGCACTCTGAGGATCTTGATGAGCGGCTTACTGACAGTTTTCCCGTCGCTTCAATGATGAATGAGCTTCTTAGTGATTCATCGCTCAGCGGAATCGAAGGTGCCCTACGCAATGAGCGAATTACGTATTGGGGACACTTCCTTATGTGGGCGTCCGATCCGAGAAGATGGTGTTATGTCAGACCGGACAGTGACTTCGCAAGCGCCCATCGACGGGAAGAGCGGCTTGTTGAGGCGGAAGATGTTGTCGCCGCACTCCTGGACGAAAAAACGCATCTCGGTGGCCGGCGCCGCGTCAACGAGGCGTTACATCCAGACGAGCTGGAGGCCCTAGAGGCGGTACTGTTGCACGGCGCACAAGCTGAGGCGAACATGTATAGCGGCAATGCGCGCGAAACAATGAGGATGGTCGCGCAAACTACCGCTAGACGGGACTGGCTGCTTTACGCGGCGCAGCGTTACCTCGGTGTGAGAGTGGGTGAGGCGCTGAAGATTTGTGAAGAAGACCTTCCGCTCCCTGAGTTGGTTCAGGAGCGTTTTATACGTCGACAGCTTGGCCGGAATTTGATCCTCCGTGTTCGCCGCAGGGCAAGCGATCCTAGTGACCCGCGAAGGCGTGGCGCGGTTAAGCGGGCAAACCGAACGGTCGCCATTGCTGAGGCGTTGGCGGACCAGTTCTGGCATTACCGCGACTTGCTCCCCGTGGACGTCCGTAGCGAGACGAAATATGTCTTCGTGAGTGAGCGGTGCCGCCCGCTTTCCATTTCGCGCGCGGAGGAAATTGCTCAACGCACGGCTCGCAATGCTTCGAAGTGGTTTGAAAGAAAGTATCCTAACCGAACACACACCCTCGCTGATTTCAGATGGCACCGGCTACGGCATACGCGAGCGCATGAGGCGGTCAAACTATTCTTCCCTGACGGAAAGAGCTCGCCGGACCGACTAAAGCAGTTCCTTGACTACTTCGGTTGGAGCACCGAACAGTCGGCATGGCCGTACATCGCGACACTAGACAGTGCAGCGGCTGAGGCGATGCTGCACGCGGATGATGCCAGGTTGCGAGTCGCTTCTCAATCGAGCGGGTTGCACGAGCTTAGTCATGCCGACTAAGCGGCTGCTCGAGATCGCACAGAAAGGCCTCGCGACAAAGGCCGAGAAACGTCGGGATCATGCGCGGCGAACCATGCTGCTCTTCCAACCGGTCTTGGGCATGCCGCCGATTCCTACGACGATCAACGTCGGCAACCAGGATTACGCCGTTGGCGACGGCATGTTCGTGATGTCTGAGACCTCTGCCGGACGGTCGATGGTTACGGTTTCCCCCTACCGCTGGGTAGCAGGACGCCGCGATGGGCGGCGATATGTTTCTGCCAAGATCATTCACGCAGGGTTACTGTGGATCGTCGGACTGTTAAAGCAGGAACGTGCGAAATCAGCGGTGGGGGCGATTGATATGCTTCTTAAACTTGAGGATTTCATCGCAGATGAATGGCGATGGGTTGACATGTCGAAGAGTGTGCTTGAGGCGGATGAAATCACGTCGAATTTCGTGCGAGCGTTTCGCGAGTACGGACTGCGGACGGGCGGGGCCGCTTCCCGTGCTGCAGTGATTTTGCGCTGGTTCTACCGCTGGTGTGTACGCCGACGCTTATCCGAGTTTACGCGCGAAACATTACGGGACCTAACACTACTCCGTCTCGGCAACAGTGAGCTCCGAGGTGCAATCGCACGCCATGGGCACCCGCGCAAGGGAGCGCTCGACGAATACGAGCAGCGACAGCTAGTACGGACAATTCACAATCCAGTGCAGGGCGCAGACCCCCGCATTCGCGCACTAGTCTGGGTGTGCTGGGAGCTCGGGATACGGCCCGTCCAGCTTGAGGGATTGAGGTGGCGGCATCTAGAGAGGATAGCCATAGGCGTTCGCTGGGTTGTGCATGTACCGCGGGTCAAGGATCCGACGGCTCTTGGCGCGCGCACGATACAACGGACTATTCCAGCCGCATTGGGCGAGCTCCTTTCGTCCCTTCGCCCCAACGAGGCAACCTCCAACGACTTTATCTTTGAGCTGCCAGGAAATGCGCAATTCGCGGGTGCACTTCGACGGCAAATGGCCGAGTGGGCCACGATGCACGGTCTCGTAACAATCAGGCCATGGAAGCAGGAGCCCCCTCTTGGCATTGTTGATCACGAAACCCCCGATGGCAAGAGTCGCACGATCCCGTACTGGCCGCTTCCTCTCTATCCATATCGTCTACGACGCACGCTCGCCACTCGTCTGGCGGTCAACGGAGCAAGCGCGCGACAAATCGCGGCGGTGCTTGGTAACCGCACGCTTGCGTTGGCGACTGTGTACACTTCGAACGCCTCAGCGCTGGTCGATGAGTTGGAAAAAACTCTCGACCAGCACCCTGCATGGGCTCGATTACTGAACCTTTTTCGTGGCCGTCTTGAACTCCCTACCGATGACGTACTGCCCATCATTTTTGGCGGCGTTGCTCATTTCGTAAACGGCCCCGACGCCATTCGGAGTGTTGGTGTGCTCGGACGATGCGCGTCCCCGCTTCCGTGCAACAAAATGCCTCCGCTCGACTGCTACAGCTGCACGCTCTTTCGTATTTCCCGCGATGCGGCACCCCATCGGCGCCAGTTTCTGCAGCTCCGAAGCGACTTAGAGTCGCAGATTGGGAAGGCGTCCGAGAGAATGCAACGGATGTTAGTCGAACCGATGCTCGCCATTCAGGAGGCAATATCTACAATAACGACTCAGAAGACTAGCAACCTTCTTGTTAGGGAGATCAATAATCAAGCGGTTCCCTCGCCGTTTATCACACTCGCACAGCCCACCGGTGCATCTGGAAAGAGGTGAAATATGATTAAGCACTTAGGAGAAGCCTCCCCGGGCCCAGTTCCCGTTCCGTCAACTGTAGGTGCGACAAGGTGAAGGTATCGGTCGGGCAACTTCGCGGATCTGGCGTTGGCCGCTCCGAAACACATCTGCGCGAGCTTGAAATTCGCGCAGATGCTTACTTCCGTGTCCGCTTTCCGCCGAGCACATACCCCGTACTCAGTTACGCTGCTGAAACCTGGGACTTTCGGCGCGCTGGCTGGGCGAAGGGAACCAAGGTTCGAAGGGTCACCTTCGCACCGCTTGCTGGGAGCTCCAGCCTCCCGCGGGAATTAGACGCTGGACTGCGTGCATTCCTCGCGGTTTCCGATATGGCTCCAGGCTCGGCGATGAATCACTACACCTTGGCCGCTCGCCACTGGTGGCAACATATGGCTGCGCGAGGACAGGCCGCTCAGACATTCGAGTGGGATTTGCTATCGGTCGATGACGTTGAGGGCTTTGAGGTTTACCTCAGCTCCGCCGGAAAGAGCCGGAATACTATCGCACAATGGACGCGCTCTCTGGACGCGCTGCTTTCCGCAATGGGCCGCAGTGACCTCGAGGTTGCGAAGACACTGACCTACCATAAGCCTGGCGACGAATACGGCGAGAGATCCGACTTCGACAAACCCGCGTCAAGAGACGCGAAGCTGCCCACAAAAGCAGCGGTGGAGGGGATCGCGCGAGTATATCGGGAGGCCCGATCCGTCGGGAATCGAGGGGATTGGTTGTTGGCGGCCGCGTGGGGAATGCTCCTGCTAACTGGTTTCCGCGATTCGGAGTTACGGTGTTTACCGGAGCAAATAGAGCGGACTGAGTACGACCCGAGGAGGAAGCGCGACCGGCTCGGACTTCGCTATTGGAATCAAAAAGCACGGGGCGGATCTATGCGTACTGCCACGCGTTGGCTTTCGCCGCTAGCCGCAGAAATGGCGAGAGAGTTACTCGCGGATATTAGGTATCTAACAACGGAAGCTCGTCTCTACGCCTCTCAACTTGAGGAACAGAATGCGCAAGTCAAGCTCCCCCTTCCGTCCTCTGTGACAATGCTCTCTCGCCACGAAGCGGCTAATTGGTTAGGCCACGCGAACGCCCATAGTCTCAAGGAAACGATCAGTCGTTGCACCGTGGATTCACCCTTTAAGCGACTCCGAACGTACCGATGGAGTGGACGTCACGGGAGGAAGGGGTCCCGTCGACCAAGCGTCGGCTTTCTCCGGACCGATGTAGAAGCTGTGCTTACAAATATCCAGCGCGGTACCACCGTGTGCGAGACGACCGTAGGCAAAAACCAATCCCTATCGGAGACACTCCTTATCCACTTCGATGATGAGTTCAGCCTATATACCACACGACGCCTGGTAGTGAACGCGGTCACTACCGCAATGATTGCGGGATTCGCAGGAGGCAGTCGCTCTGCCTTCAACCGTTACGGCATCCACGATCCAGACTTGATTGCGAGTGGATTAAAGACTTGCGTTGCGCGTATGTCATCGCATCAGCCGCGCCACTGGATTAACACCGTGGCGCACAAGAGCGGCCTATCGGCATTCCTGATTACCGTTTGGATGCAGCGAGCAAACCCGGAACACACATTAGCGTACCTGCATGACACATCAGATATTGCGAACATTGTCGTCGGCAAGCTTAACGATGGCACGCTTTCAGGACGGCTCACTGAGTCGCTGGGGTCGTCGCTAAAGGAAACCCGCGTCCGAATTTTGGAAACTGTGACAACCGCACACATTCTCGAAGGGGTGACATACTGCGTTGAACCAGATGCTCCTGACGGTTGCGAACGTAAACGTGCTTGCCCCGGCTGTGATGCGTGGCATTTTGATTCAAACGACCATTATACGCGAACCTCGCTTCTAGAACGGCGCGATCAGCTTCGTCGTTCGCTCGCTGCGCTTGAAGCGCGTACTCACGGAGCGGGTGCAGTTGTAGCACGCCAGCATGAAGTTATTGAGGAGCAGCTAGCATACTTGGATGAGGCGCTTAACACGGGTTTCGATGCCGCGAAACTCTGAACGGGAGAGGCAGAAGTTACGTAAGCGTCTCAACCAATATCTAGCTCCGGTATTAGCACTACCGATCAATTACTCGGTCCGTGATGTGTCGGTGAAGCACGTCGCTACGGCGATTAATGCAGGTAAGGACACCGTCCGGCATTATGGCGCCGATCTTCTAGCAGTGGCGGCTGCCGCAATTCGCGAGGCGCACAGTCGAGCCGGTCGGGCGAAACAGGGAATTCGAGGGCAGCTTCAGGTCATGCGTATGGAGCGGGACGATTGGAAGACGCGATTTGAGGGAGCGCAACGCCAACTCTTGGCAATTCAATACCATCTGCAGCGGCGATCCGACATTGATCTGGATACGATAATGCGATCCGGCGTGCCTGCGCCGCCTCGCGACCGCCCGGCTCTTCAGCCCATACGTAGGAGTAAGAACATTCGCTCCCCCACTCGATTTTCCCGCTGAACGGCTCGGCGGAGTCGACGTGGCGGACCAGCGCGTGAGCCTGATATTCCGCGCGTTACGAGCGTTCGGTGGGTGCGCAGCGACCGAGGTCACCCAGCGAACGCTCGGCAAAGAACTCTCTCGACTTCAGCGCATTAAGCTCATGCGCGTGATCTGCGGCTTTTGGTCCGGGGGGCAAGGCGGGGTTTCGCGTCGGCTACCGTGCGGAAGAACAGCAACTGCGTGAAGACGTCAACGACTTGATGCGTGAGTCTCCCGAAACTCGACGGCGTGGTTCTGGTGGCGTGATGGTTGCGCAGTTTTTGTCGCGGACGGGCTTGCCAATGTTGCTGATGATGCGAAGATCGACCATGGCAGGAATGGTCGAAGTGACGGCCGCGAACGGCTGGGCATATCGGCAACACGAGGATGCTGACGTACAGCGCGACACAATACGCACCGCGCGCGACGCGGCGGGGCTAGTGCAACACTTCAATCTGCTGCTCTACGAGGGCGTGCACGACGCACCGTGGCGGCCTGACGCGAGTCCCCGCGGCGGCTCCTGGATCGCAGTCGACCGCGACCATTGCTTGATGGCGGTCGTCGATTACGCGGACTCCAACGGGCGCGAATCGGCAGAGCAAGACGCGGAGGCCTTGATCGACATGTGCCGCGCACGCTATCAACCGACGCGCGATTTGCCGTCTGCGCCAGGAATTTGGCACGATCCATATGATGATGGACACACCGACGAGTCAGACGGGTGTGGCGCTAACTGGCGAGGATAGTGGCGTTAATAAAACCATCGTGCGTGAAACAATTTATCGCCCACGAAACTCAAGAGTACGTAAGGCCGCGCAATGACGCTTCAAGTTGTGTTGCTTAAGGCTGTCCCCGAGCGGCCCTACGGCCTATCCACCGCAGGCGTCGATAAGTTGCATGCCCCGTGCTCGACGCATACGGCTTAGATACGTCCGTCATTGCCACTCCGCCCCGATCCACGTAATGTAGTGCACCGCAGAAAATGCTATCACTTGAACGACGGGGAGCCGCAATGAGCAACGAGGAGAAGTCTGGGAACGAGAAACACGAGTCTGCTTCAATCCACATTGATACAATAGAAAAGAAATCACCGAATCCGACGACTGGGTCGGCCCTATATCTGCTCGGAGCGGTGAAATCGGGTTACGACTTATTCCGCGAAGTTCACGGCAAAGGCGACGACGATTTGATACTGAACGACAGCACGACCGTAACCCTGAAGAACGGCGATCAGTTCTACACCGCGCAGCAGACGTTGAATCCGGGCTACGCGTGGATATAGATCTCGCTCGCACGCTACTTCCCGAGCCCGATGTCGACTTTCTTGTGGAGAAGGAATTTGACTGTGACATTATCGGGGCGAACAACGAAACATACATAACGTTTCACAACTTCGATCTCGGTCCTTCGTATACTCCACGCACGTCTGAGATGCGCGTACTAATTCCCGCGGCCTATCCACAGGGAGGGCTAGATATGTTTTGGACAAGGCCATGGGTGAACCTGGTATCGACGAACGCGCGACCGGATCGGGCAGACTATCCGCAGTCCTTTCAAGATGGAGGTGAAGCCTGGCAGCGTTGGTCACGACACGCCGAGCATGCGTGGCGCCCCGGCATCGACAATCTCAGAACGCACCTGCGTGCAATCAGCAATAGCCTTGCGCGAGGCGTGTGATGAAGTACACAGTGACGTTCGCGGAACGCGAATACGACACGTTACTTAACCACCTTTGGGCTGACCGCTCTGTCGAGCGAGCTGCCTACTTGCTGTGCGGTTTGTCACGCACGGACACCGAGGTACGATTGCTTGTTCGTTCTGTTGTGCCAGTCGCACCGGAGGACGTTCAGGCAGCATCTCGAGTTCACATGCAAATTGGATCGCAGTCTTTCTTGCGGCAGATGAAGCTAGCCGATCAGACTGGTCAGTCATTTGTCTTCGTGCACTCGCATCCTGATGGCGCCACGCACCATTCCGCAGCCGACGACGTGACGGAGCGCTCGCTATTCGGGACAGCGTATACTCGTATTCACCACGACGGCCTTCATGCGAGTCTCGTGGTTTCTGCGCGGAACTGTCCGGTGGGGCGAGTTTGGCTACGCGATGGGAGCATAAGGCCAATTGAGACAATTCGAGTCATAGGTCGCCGCTTTCGCTTCTACTCAAGTGAGAGCAATAGCAACGCAATTCCGGAGTTCTTCGACCGCCAAGTGCGCGCGTTCGGTAAAGACACGCAGCGTCTGTTGAAGCGGCTGACCGTTGGCGTAGTCGGCGTTGGAGGTACTGGCTCGGCGGTAGTGCAGCAACTCGTTCGACTGGGTGTCGGAACCATCATGCTCTCAGATGGACAAGATTTCGAGCGTTCGAACGTTAACCGCGTGTACGGCTCGCGCGTCGTCGATCACGGCGTGCCAAAGACGAAGATCGCGGAGCGCGGGATCGCAGAAATTGGGCTCGGAACGGACGTCGTTCTAGTGCAAAAGCCTATCACCTATCGGTCCGCGCTGGAAGCGTTCAGGACCTGCGACTTCATCTTCGGCTGCACAGACGAGGAATGGGGACGCTCTCTACTAACACGTTTCGCGATCTATTATTCGATTCCTGTATTTGATATGGGAGTCCGTATCCGCTCGGAGGGCGGCGTCATCGAGTCAATTCAGGGCCGTGTTACAACGCTGATTCCATCCCGCGCGTGTCTCCATTGTCGGGAGCGCATCACATCTGACCGTGTAAGTGCGGAGGCCCTCAGTGTGTTGGACCCGGCTCGCTACCACCAGCTGGTAAAGGAAGGGTACGTACAGGAGTTGGGAGAGATTGCGCCGGCAGTAATCCCATTTACTACTGCGGTTGCGGCGTCGGCGGTGAGCGAAATGCTGCATCGACTTACCGGATTTTTGGGGGAGGATCGTGTTAGCTCTGAAGTTCTGCATCGTTTTGATGACACTCGGCTGCGGACGAATG
>Ga0164241_10005707_pt1 | contig 11554 bp, 9 predicted proteins | sample OricomyardsoilBY_FD_108780 | JGI IMG/M metagenome (GOLD analysis project Ga0164241, IMG submission 108780) | Backyard soil microbial communities from Emeryville, California, USA - Original compost - Back yard soil (BY) | ecosystem: Environmental > Terrestrial > Soil > Unclassified | place: USA... | reverse complement strand
CTCTCGCGACGACCGCCGCGGGATTTTCTCCGACGCGAGCCTCGGCGCCTCTCGCGACGACACCGATGCAGTCAGCGAGTCTGCCGCCGCATCCGAGCACGCTGTACGCCGCGGCGACGCCCCCGCACGCCGTCACGCCGAGTTGGTCGCCGTCGATGCCGCCTCAAGCCCAGGATCCCGTGCTCGCCGCGTGGGCTCGAGCGCGCGGCGCAGATCTTTCGGCGGGCGACCCTCGCGTGTTCTTCGCGTGGCAGCCGTTCGTGTTCTTGCCGCGCATCGAGCGGGTGTTACGACAAGCGCGCCTCGCCGTGGGCGGAGTGCAGCTGATCATCGGAGAGGTGACGGTGGACGAGCCGCTCCGCAAGGCCACGGGCGAGGATCGGATGGTCGTGGCGCTCGTCGCGACCCCGCGAGCACGCTGGCGCGTGGCGTTGCGTGCCAAGAAGGTCGTCGGGCTCGCGGGCGGCATGGCCGCGGGGCTCAAGCTGCTCGACGATCTCTCCGGAGCGTCGCGCGCAGCGTCAATGCTCGGCGACCCGCACTTCGAGAAGCACTACGACGTCACGTCGCCCAACCCGACAGAGGCGCAGTACGGCTTGCCCATCGCGGCGCGTCAGGTGCTGATGGCGCTCGGCTTCGTGGGGACGATCGAGCTGCGCGTGGGCGGTTTCGCGTTGGCTCCCGCAGACGCCAAGACGCTCGAACCGACCTCGCTCGATCGGCTGCTCGATCTCGCGGCGCGATTGGCGGCGGCGCTCTGAGCGCGTGCGGAGAAGAGCGACTGGGGACGCGCGCCGGAGCTGTCCGACGCGCGGGCGCGCGCTCGCGCGCTCAGTGCTTGCCCACCTTCTTGCAAGAGTCGTCGTCGCCGAGATCGCACGCCTTCACGTAGAGCTCCTTCGAGCGCTTCGGATCGGTGCGGGCGATGGCCTCGGCGAGGGTGGCGCACCCGCTCGAGCTCTGGTTCGTGCAGGCCGATTCGTAGAGCTCCATCGCGTGCGCCTTCGCGGCGGGGCCGTCGCTCTCGGTCTGCTTTCCGTACCAGACGCAGCCGGTGTCGCTGCCGAGATCACAGCCGCGCTTGAAGAGCTCTTTCGCTCTCGCGCGATCGGTCGGGATCGCCGAGCCGCCCATCAGCATGAGACCGAGCCTGGAGCAGCCGAGGCCCGTGTCGGTCTGGCAAACCGAGTCGTAGATTTCTGCAGCGCGTTTGCCGTCTTCGGGGCCACCTTCGCCGAACTCGAGCGAGTAGCCGACCCATACGCACCCGTTCTGATCTCCGAGCTTGCAGCCGCGGTCGGCGTACTCGAGGCCCTTCTTCGCGTCGGCTTCCGTCCCGTGACCGAGGAAGTAGTCGGCGGCGAGATTGCGACACGCTTCGCCGTCGGAGAGCTGACAAGAGCCGTCGAGGAGCGCGAGGCCACGCTTCGGATCGGCTTGGGTCACTTCACCCGCGACGAGGTAGCCACCCAGCGAGGTGCACGCCGCGGACGAGTTCTCTTTGCACTGCTTCTCGAGGAGGGCGAGGCCACCCGTCGGATCTTTCGGGCGTCCACCCTGGCCTTCGATCAGCGCTTGCGCGGTGTACGTGCAGCCGAGGGGCGAGCCCGAGTCGCAGCCCTTGCGGTAGAGCTCGACGGCGCGCGCGTCGTCCTTCTCTACGCCACGACCGAGCTCGTAGAGCACGCCGAGATACACGCACCCGACGAGCGCTTCTCCGTCGTCGCTCTCTTGGGGCGAAGGGGCGTCGCAGGCGCGCTTGTAGAGCGTGACGGCGCGCGCCAGATCTTTCGGGCGTCCGACGCCGCTCTGGAGCATGCGACCGAGGTGCGCGCAGCCGTTCGCTTGGTTCTTGTTGCACGCGGTCTCGAAGAGCGTCGCGGCGCGGTCGACGTCCTTCGTCGTGCCGGTGCCGCTCTCGATCGACAGCGCGAGGCTGACGCATCCGAACTGCTCGCCGCCGTTACACGACTTCTCATAGAGCGAGACGGCGCGCGCCGCGTCGCGTGAGCCGCCCCGGCCTTCTTCGAAGAGCAGTCCGAGGTTCGCGCAGGAGATGTTGTCGCCTCCGTCGCAGGCGCGCTGGAGGGCGGTCCGCGCCGAAGCGGGATCGCGAAGCTCGGCGGGCCCGAACGCGAGCTCGTAGCCCTGGCGACCGCACCCTTCGGAGGTGATGCCCTTGTCGCACGCGCGCCCGTAATAGCTGATGGCGCGGGCGTGGTCCTCGGTGACGCCCTTGCCCTTCTCGTATGCGAAGCCGGCGGTCGCGCAGGCGCTCCCGTCACCCTTGTCGCAGGCCTTCTCGCAGGCCGGGATGTTGGCGTCGGAGCACGTGCCGTCCATCCCCTCTTTGAAGCCTTTGGCGAAGGCCCAGCCGAAGAGGCCGACGAACGCGACGATGCAGCCGATGACGACGATCGCGACGACGGGCGACTTCTTCTGCGGCGGACCCCAACCGGGTCGAGGCGGCCACGGCCCTGGCTGGCCATAAGGAGGCGGCGGCCCGTACGGCCCGCCCTGCCACGGTCCCCCGCCTTGCCACGGCCCCTGAGGCGGATACCCGGGCGGTCCCCACGGCGTCTGCGACATGGGATCCAGTCGCGCAGAGGCCTGGGGGCGTCAACGGGTGCCGAGAACAGCCGCCGTTCGTGGCGCTCCAGGACGAGATCATCGGCGACGTCGTGAGACGGCGCCTTGGTAGCATCGCCTCTATGCGTATCGGCATCCTGACTTCGGGGGGAGACGCGCCCGGCATGAACGCGGCGATTCGCGCGCTCGCGGTCGTCGGTGGGGCACGCGGTCATGAGATCGTCGGCATTCGGAACGGCTACGCCGGAATCTTGGCGGGCGACGCCGGGCCCATCGAGGCCGACTCGCTCGAGGGGATCACACGACAGGGCGGGACGATCCTCGGCTCGTCTCGGTGCCTCGAGATGCTGACACCGGAGGGGCAGGGGAAGGCGCGCGCGAAGGTCGTCGCGCTCGGCCTCGACGGTCTGGTCGTCATCGGTGGAAACGGCTCGCTGACTGGGGCGCACGTGCTCGGTGCGGGCGGAAAGCTTCGCGTGGTCGGTCTGCCAGCTTCGATCGACAACGACGTAGGCCACGCGGGGCTGGCGATCGGCGTCGACACCGCGGTCAACACGATCGTCGAAGCTTGCGATCGCATCTCCGACACGGCGCGCGCGCATCGACGCTGCTTCCTGGTCGAGGTCATGGGGCGCAACTGCGGCTTCCTCGCGATGCGCGCTGGCATCGCCGCAGAGGCGGACGCGGTGCTCTACGGAGAAGCGGGGCTCGGCGAGGATGACGTGTATCGGCGCATCGAGAGCATGCTCGCGCGCTGCTTCCGCGAGGGTCGAACGAAGAAGCGCGTGCTCATCGTGAAGAGCGAAGGGCTCGCGATCCCGATCCTCACGCTGCGCGCGCGCGTCGCGGCGATGCTCGACAAAATCGCCCCCGGCGTCGACGCCCGAGAAACCGTGCTCGGCCACGTCGTGCGTGGCGGCGCACCGACTGCGCTCGATCGAACGATCGCGCAGCGACTGGGATTCGGCGCGATTTTGGCGATGGAATCGGGCCAGACCGACGTGATGCTCGGTTGGGAGCCGCCGTTCGGCGTCGGACGAGAGACGATGGATCCGAGCGTTCGCCTCGTGCCCATTGAAGAGGTGTTGGCAGAGACGGCTCGCTTGCTCGATGGCACGAGCCCCGTGATTCAGCGGCGAATGGAGATGCTGCGCCAGGTCGAAGCGGTCCTGCCGGGTTGACCGTCACCATGGCTCTACCCTATTCGTTGAGGTGCTGATGGAACGGGGGCGAGGAGCGAGCGTGCCGCGCAAGCGCGGCGGATGGTCCGCGGTCGTCGAGTACTTCGTCGGCGGCGGCGAGCGCTTTCCCAGCCGTTACCGAGCGCTCGAGGTCGTGTTCTGCGGCGCCTATTCGTACACGGCGTTCCTGCTCGCCCAAGAGGTCTATCTCGGTGCGTCGGCCGAGCCGCTCGTGCTGCTCATTTTGCCGATCGCTGCGCTCTTCGCGTTCTTGACGGCGGACCTCTTGAGCGGCCTCGTCCACTGGGCAGCGGACACCTACGGAACTCGAAATACACCGTTCTTCGGTCCGAAGTTCATTGCTCCGTTTCGTGAGCATCACGTCGATCCGCTGGCGATCACTCGACACGATTTCGTCGAGGCCAACGGCGACAACTGCTTCTGCGCGTTGACGTTCATCGTGCCGACGTACCTCTTCGTCCCGGCTCGCGCCGAACCTTGGGGGGTAGTCGCGGGGCTCTTCGTGCTCCTCGTGTCTCTCTCGGTCGTCCTCACGAGCGTCGCGCACGGTTGGGCGCACGCTGGAGAAGAGGCTCCGCGCATCGCGAAATGGATGCAGCGGATGGGCTTCCTGATCTCGTCGGAGCATCACGCGATGCACCACGTGACGCCGCACAAGACGCACTACTGCATCACGAATGGTTGGCTGAACCCGATCCTGGATCGAACGCGGTTCTTCCGGCGCGTCGAGCGCATCGTGGACGGCCTCGGGGTGACGCGCGCCGAGCACGACTAAGGGGGGTGTCGGCGTTTTGCGGTCGTTTGCATGAGCGCGCTCCGCGCTCCGCGCGGCGGCGCGGCTCAGGGCGGTTCGTTCACATCGCGCGCCAGCGCGGCGTCCGGGACGCGCCGGCGGTAGGCGTAGGTTCTTCGGTTTTGGCTTGCCTCGCCGATCCGCTCCCAGGCGTTCGCGTGGTGGACGAGGTAGCCATCGAGCGGCTCGCCGGGCGCGGCGACGATCCAGGTCGGATGCGCGCGCTCGATGTGGCGGGCGATCGCGGGTGCGTCGAGGTCACCGACGTACTCGAGGTGGCCTTCGAAGCGCTCGGTGTAGAGGACCGAAGGGAACGCGACGCCGTCACCGAAGACGACGCACGTTCGCGGACCGAGCTCGGCGTCGCGTGCTTTCGCGACCTGGCTCGAGAGCGTCCACGGTGCGATGGGAGCGGTTCCGCGGTCCGCAGCCGAGCGCCCGACGTACGTGTAGAGCTTCTGGAGCGACGCGCCCCCGAGCGGCGGATCGAGGCGCGCGAGGTGCACGCAGGCGAGGGTGGTCGCAGCGGCGAGCGCACCGTTGGCGAGGTGCGAGACGCGGCAGGCCGACAGGAGATAGAGCGCTGGCGCGGCGAGGAGCGCGACGGCTCCGAGCTGGTAGCGGGCCGACCAGATCGCCGGCGAGAGCGCAGTGCCGAGCAACGCGGGGCCTACGATCGCGAGGAGCGATAGCGCTCGGGCAGCGTGGCGTCGTCGGCGTTCGCGCCGAGCGACGTCCGCGAGCGCGAGGCACACGCCCGCGAGCGCGAGCGGCAGCGTCACCCACGCGAAGGCTTCGCCGAAGCCGCCGATGCGGACGTCGGCGAAGTCGCGGCCGGGCCGATGTGGGAAGAAGACTGCGCGCAGCGTCTCTGGAATCGACGCGTTCATGTTCGCCTGCGTCGTCGTCATGACGCCGGGCCACGAGATCCCGAGGGCCGGCGACCGCACGGCGTACGGCCAGAGCGGGCTGCCGAAGTTCACGGCGTTCCGTGCGTAGGTGAGCGCGAAAGACGCCGCGACGACGATCGCGATGCCGCCCGCCGCGAGCGGCGCGGCACGCACGCCGGAGCGAAGCAGACGCCACGACAGGATGAGCGCAAGCACCGGCGCCGTGACGAGCGCGGAGCTCTTCGAGGTCGCGAGGAGGGCGAGCGAGAGCGCGCCGAAGAGCGCGGCCGCGCCGTCGAGCTTCGGACGCGTGGCGTAGTGTGTCGCTGCGACGAGCCACGCGGCGGCATACACGTCGACGTAGGTCGACCGGAGCTCGAGGGCGCAGCCAGGGACGAGCACGACGAGCGCGGCGAACCCGAGCGCGGTCGCACGGCGGCGTGAAAATCTGCGAACGACGAGGTACGTGGCGGCGAAGAGCGGCAGGGCCGCGAGCGTGTTCGTCCATTCGACGATGCGTCGATCGAGCACGCACGCGAGGAAGAGCGACGTCGACTCGGCGCTCCGAGGAAAACCGTTCGCTTGCTGAATGAGGTCGCGCGGTAGCGGGATCGGCGCGTAGCCGCCGGCGTCGAGCGCGCCGCCGATCATGAGATCGTGGTACCAAATCCCGTCCCACGCGTCGTTTGGCAAGAGGTAGCCGGAGACGAGCGCGTGCAGCACGACGGCGCCAGCCACGAGGAGCGTGACGACCGCGACGCTCCGGGCCCGCCAGGCCACGCGAAGCGCCTCGAATGGAAGTGTGAACAACGCCCTGCAGCGACGCGCGTCGAGGGCGGCGCTCCTCGTACCGAGCCTCGTGGCCAGGAGCGCGAAGCCGATCGCCGTCGCCGCGGGCGCGATCACCGCGGAGCGTCGGCCGAGCCATCCAAGCACGCCGAGGACGTGGATCGGCATGGCGATGAGCGCGGCCAGCGTGATCGCGAACCCGAGCGCGAGCTCGGACCGCCGCGTGGTCGCTCGCGCTGCGATCCACAGCGCGGCGGCGACGACGACGAGCGCGCCGACGACGCCGAGCATCAGACCGGCTTCTTGCGCTCTGCCAAGAGCCGCACGCCGAGCGCGCCTGCGGGGGTCGCCTGCGCGACGCGCGTCGTTTCGGCGAGGCGTGCCGGCAGCAGACTCGCGCGAATCGGCGGGGCGAGGAGCGGCGCAGCGAGCGCGGCGAACGTCAAGTCGGCGGCCGTGAAGCGCTCTCCGGTGAGGAACGGACGGCCATCCGACAGCGTGCGCGAGACGTCGTCGAAGACCGCCTCCACCTGGCGCCGCGTCTTGTCGATCGCGCGATCCGAGACGGCGAACGCCTTCCGAAGCGCCGCGCGAAACAACGACTGTCCGCCCCTGACTACGAGGCGTTCGCCCGGAGAGAGCGTGCCCTCGAACACGTCCAGGAAGAGGTCTCTATCTTTTGCGATGTAGCAGTACGCGTGCCTCCTGATGGGCGGGCCGAGCTCGTCGTCGAAGCGCTTCACCCACGACTCGACCTCTTCGGCGAGCGGCGGCTCCGAGGGGAATAAGCGCTCGTGCGGGGCAAGAGACTCGTCGGCGAAGCGGATGATGTCCGAGGACTCGGTGATCGGCGCGTGTCCGTCCCGGAATAGGATCGGCACGGTCCGCGAGCGCGAGCGCGGCAAGACGAACAGGTAGTGGACGAGCGGCGCGTGGCCCTCTTCGCGGTACGCGACTCGGGCGCGATCGAGCGCCCATCGCGCCTTCTCGCAGTAATGGCTGGGCGGGATCGTGACTAGGACGGGCGCGGTCATGAGAGCGAGGCACCGTTTGTCGTGGCGCGTCGGTGGGTCGAGCGGTCGAGCGCGCTTCCCACGGCGTCGGCCAGCGTCGCGAAGCCGTGCTCGGTGACCTTCCTGGCGAGGCCGTCGTGGATGCGCTTCGCGACGAGTGGGCCCTCGTAGATGAAGCTCGTATAGAGCTCGAGGAGCGTCGCGCCATGCGTGATCCGCGCCCACGCGTCGTCGACGGTGGCGATGCCGCCGACGCTGACGAGCGTCACGTCCGGACCGAGCGCGCACGCGAGACGAGCGAGCACGGCGAGCCCGCGCTCTCGAAGCGGCTCGCCCGAGAGACCACCAGGGCCGCACGCCTCGATCTCGGCCGCGTCCGAGCGGAGGCCCGCGCGCGAGACGGTCGTGTTCACGGCGACGACGCCGTCGAGGCCGAGGTCCTTCACGAGAGCTGCGATGCCGTCGATCTCGAGGTCGTCGAGATCAGGCGCGATCTTGACGAGCAGCGGCACCCGCGGCGCGGGGCAGGCTGCGTCGAGCGCGGTGCGAACCTGGGTGAGGATCTCGCGCAGCGCTTCGGGACGTTGCAACGCGCGCAAGCCCGGGGTGTTGGGGGAGCTGACGTTGACGACGCAGAAGCGAGCGTGCGGCGCGAGCGCGCCGGCGGCGGCGGCGAAGTCGACTGCTGCCCGCGCCTCTTCGGTCGACTTGTTCTTGCCGACGTTCACCCCGACGACGTCGTAGCGCCGAGGGTGTGCGAGCGCCGAGGCGACGAACCGCGCGCCGCGGCTCGGAAAGCCCATCCGGTTGATGAGCGCGCGATCGTCCTTCAATCGAAATATGCGCGGCTTCGGGTTGCCGGGCTGAGGCTCTGGGGTGACCGTCCCGAGCTCGATGAAGGCGAAGCCGAGCGCGAGGAGCGCGTCGGGGCCGCGCCCGTCCTTGTCGAAGCCAGCCGCGAGACCGACGGGACCGGCGAAGCGCACGCCGAGCGCGTCGATCGCGAGCTTCGGATCTCTTGGACGAAGCGCGCTCGCAGTCAGGCGCAGCGCGAACGGCAGCGACATCGCGCTGCGCAGACCGAAGAACACGGCTTCATGAATCGCCTCGGCCGGAAACTGCGTCAGGAGGCGAAGGAGGACCTGGTACACGGAGGGCGAGCGATACCGAAGGGCGCGCGCGAGCGCAACGCCACCGCCCCGCGCACTCGTCGTCTCCCGGGCGCTTCGACGCGAGCGCGCTCAGGGGTTCGCGAGCGCGAGCTCGCAGAGGAAGTTGTCCTGGTCGTCCTGGCAGTGCCGCGTGACCGTCCCGACCGTACCCGAGGTGGGGTCGAAGTATGCGCAGTCGGGCTCGGTCGCGGCGCCGCCCGGTTGGCCGGGCGTCCAAAGTCCCATGGGCCATGGACTGGCCGACGCTGTAGCGGCGCCGCCCGACAGCCAGGTCCACACGCCATCGTGATCGACATCCTGAAGGCCGAGCCAGGTCTTGCTCGGCATCGCAGGGAGCATCCCTCGTTCGACGGGCGTCTCGGCGCTCGCCAGATCGCCGCCGCCCTGGACGCAGGCGCGCCGCGCTTCGTAGAAATTCTTCGCCGACGGCATGAGGACGAGGCAGTGATTACCGAGGACCTTGCGAGCCGACGCGCCCGTGAGCGCAGCGCCGCAGGTGTTGTTCGCCCACAGACAGCCGCTGGTGCACATCGCGCCGCCGTCGCAGTCCTCGAGACCCTCGACCACGCCGTTGCCGCACTTCGTCAGTCCGAGCTCGAGCGTGAACGCGCCGTGGTCTGCGTTGTCTTCGCCGCTCACGACGATGAACAGGGTCTCGCCGGGCTTCATCCACTTTTGCGTCTTGATCGTGCCGAACGGATTACCGCCGCTGGCTTGGTAGCAGCCCAGCTCGCCGGCCAGCGACGCTTGGATCTTGTCGTCGCTACCGAGACCTGTCGGGCAATCGGTCCGGAGATGCAGACGGGCCGTGTCGCCGTTGTTGCCGAAGTCGTCGTCCATCGAGTGCAGCTCGATGGTGAGGGTCCCCGCGGCTTTCGTCTGCACGACGAAGACGACGTCGTCGCCCTTCGAGTCGCAGTCGAAATTCGGAATCGAACCGTTGGAATACGGAAGATCGTTTGCGGCGTCCGTCGTGTTGCCGGTCAACGTGAGCGGAGCGCCGGTCGAAACGACGATGGGGATCGGATTTGCCCCGGGGCACGATCCGTACGCTGCGAATTTGCAGTCTTCGCAACCATCGAGCGGCAGGTTGTTCCCGTCGTCGCACTGCTCGCTGCCGACGCGGTTGCCGTCTCCGCAGATCTCCGGAGGCGAGCCGCCCTGTCCACCCTCTCCGCCGAAGCCGCTGCCGCTCGTGGTCGTCGTGGCGCCGCCGGCCGAGGTGATGAACGACGTCGTGCTGCCGCCTTGTCCGCCGCCGCCGCGCCCGCCTGTCCCCGATGAGTCGAGCGTCGAGTCGAGCACGCAGCCGCCTAGTCCGAGTAACGCGAGCGACGCGGCGACTCGAAGCATGTCAGCGGCTCCGAGCCTTCGTCGTGCGCTTGTTTCGTCGCAGGCCGAGCATCAGGCCTGCCGCGACCAGGCCTGCCGACGCGAACGTTCGCGCAGAGGCGTCGTCCCCGGCGCGCGTGGCGATCGTGCAACCGTCGAGAGGCTCCGGCTCCCACACGGGCTGCCCGCCGCCGGATGAGCCGCTCGTCGTGATCGCCGCTCCGCCCCCACTGCCGCTGGCCGCACCGCCGCCGGCACCCGCCGAGGTCCCGGCGACGATCTTCACCGCCGCGCACGTGAAGTAGTAGGGCGGGTCCGCGCCCTCCATGAACTGGCGGACCTGGATCGTGCATTTGTCGCAGGGCGTGTTCGGCACCGTGAACATTTGCGTGACGAGGCCGCCCGCTTGATTGTCGGGGACCACCATCTGCACCGCCGCATCGTCCATGTCGGCCGCCGTCAGATCCTCCGGAGCCTTCGGCGAGAACGAGAGACGGAACTCGCCGTCGTGGTTCACCGTCTCGTTCCAAGTGACCGGGACCTGCGCGCCCGCGGTGAGCTGCGTGACCGTGTAGTCGTCGGGGCAAAGGATGGTGCCGCTCCCGAACGTGCAACCGCACGGTGCCGTCTTCGCGCTGTCGTTCCCAGTCAGCGGCGGCGGCGCGACCAGCACCGTGTGAGCCGACGCCGCGAGCGCGAAGAGAGAGACAGAAGAGGCGAACGTGAGCGCGACCGCGCGTACTTCAAAGCGAGCCATCACTCGCGATTCTACTACGCAGAGGCCCCGCAAGACCCGCGATCAATCCTGGGGGGAGTGGTCCGCGCTAGCCCACCCGGTAGGCACCGCTGCCGCCGCACAGCCGCGAGCTCCCCGGTCGAGTGCAATCGACGGCGCGCGCTCGGCCGCGACCTCGTCGCAGACCGAGTCCGACGTCGACTTCCGCCAACTCAGGGGAACGGCGAGACGAAGTACAGGAAGACGAGGGCGCTGCCCAACGTCACGAAGCCCAAGACGAGCAGCTTCGCAGGGGTCCAGTTCTCACCGGCGTCGACCGGTCGTCCAGGGGTCTTTCCGCTGTCGCTCACGGTCCTTGAGTCCCATCCTTCGGCGAGGTCGTCAAGCACCCTTTCGGATCAGGTCGCCGACACCCTTCGCCACGGCGAGGAGGTTCGTGTTCACAGACGAGATGATGAGCTTCTCTGCCGTCTCGCTCACCGAGCGCGCCAAGAGACGCGGGACGCCTTTGACCTTCGCGCCGTCGACCTTCACGTGGCCGCGGTACTCGATGGTCGTGGAGTCGCCCCGGCCGACGAAGCGGTTCGTGCCGGAGCTCGACACGGCTTCCGGGAAGGCGTGGACGCGTGTCGTCCACTCGACCTCGCGCGTCGCTTCTTTCCAGGCCGCGTGATCGGTCCAACGCAACATCGATTCGCTGAGCACCGAGCGGACGATCGCCGGGATGTCGGCGCCGCCGAGCCACTCGCTCTCGAGCGTGATGACGCCGGCGTCCTCGGTGCGCGTCTTGACTTCGACCGCGCGAATGTTGGGGAGGAACGGCAGCAGCTCGACGGTGCCGTCGCGGTAGGTGCGCCAGACACGCTCGAGCTCGAACGGGACGGTCGCGTCGACGTGGATGTCCATCTGCCGCTCAGGAAGAAGCGCCCTTGCGCTGCGCAGAGTCGCAGACCCAGCGCGTCACACCCGGGAGCATGCCCTGTCCGAGCGCGACGAAGCGCGAGCCGAGGTCGGGGTAGATCTCGAACGCGCCGCGGG
>Ga0164241_10005705_pt1 | contig 11555 bp, 13 predicted proteins | sample OricomyardsoilBY_FD_108780 | JGI IMG/M metagenome (GOLD analysis project Ga0164241, IMG submission 108780) | Backyard soil microbial communities from Emeryville, California, USA - Original compost - Back yard soil (BY) | ecosystem: Environmental > Terrestrial > Soil > Unclassified | place: USA... | reverse complement strand
GTCGCCTTCACCTCGATGGTGGAGAAGCCGTCGTCGTCCTTGCCCACCTCGAGGAGAGACACGTCGAACGTGCCGCCACCGAGGTCGAAGACCAGGATCGTCTGGTCTGCGTCGCCCTTGTCGAGGCCGTAGGCCAGCGCGGCCGCCGTGGGCTCGTTGATGATCCGCTGGACGGTGAGGCCCGCGATCTCGCCGGCCTCCTTGGTGGCCTGGCGCTGGGCGTCGGAGAAGTACGCCGGCACGGTGATCACCGCGTCGGTCACGGTCTCACCGAGGTAGGACTCGGCGTCCCGCTTGAGCTTCTGGAGCACGAACGCGCTGATCTGCTGCGGGGTGAAGTCCTTGTCGTCGATCTTCTGCTTCCAGTCCGTGCCCATGTGGCGCTTGACGGAGCGGATGGTGCGGTCGATGTTGGTCACCGCCTGACGCTTGGCGACCTCGCCGACGAGCACCTCGCCGGACTTCGCGAACGCGACCACCGAGGGGGTGGTGCGCGAGCCTTCTGCATTGGCGATCACGGTGGGTTCGCCACCTTCGAGCACGGCGACGACGCTGTTCGTCGTACCGAGGTCGATGCCGACGGCACGAGCCATGTCTGGTTACCTCCGGGTCATCCGGCCAGGTCCTCCGGCCGGTCGGTCTGTCTCTGGTCTGTCCCCATCCTCAGGGGAGGGGGATGTTCTCTCAAAATTCTTGAGCCCGATCGACTCAAGTCTGACACATGCTGCAACGACTGCCCGGCGCCGTCTGTTCCCACGTGCCCGAAGAACTCAGGTCGTGCGCTGGAAGATGCGCAGCTCCTCGCCCCAGTCGTCGATCAGGTCGCCGCAGGCGGTGGTGTCGTGGGCGGCGTCCCAGGCGCGCACCTCACGGTCGACGACGGCGAAACTACGCCGGATCGCAGCGGCGTCTCCGGCCAGCATCAGCTCGAGCTCGGGGAGGAACGCATCCGCCGACCACTCGGGGACGGCGAGCGGGTGCTCGCGCAGCTCCCAAGGCAGGTACTTGTTGTAGGGGCGCACCCGGCCCGCGAGCGTGAAGACGACGTGCAGCAGCCAGTCCAGCGACTCGGCGGCGTCGAGGCGGGTCTCGAGATCGCGGCCGTCGCGGTGATTCTTCAGCGCCCGGTAGGCGAAGTTGATGTAGCCGTCGAGCCGGTCCTGGTCGACCAGCACCCACCGCTGCTCTTCGTTGTCGACCGTCGCCTGGCGACGCACGGCCTCGGTCACGCGACCGCCGGTGTCGTCACGCAGCACCTGCGAGTAGGCGAAGGACCAGCGGAAGTACCAGTCACCCGTGCCGTGCCGGTCGACGTGCTCGAGATCCGCGACCGACCAGTAGATCTCGTCGAGCTCCGGGCTGTGGCTGGTCTCGCGCTCGACGTCGTCGTCGCGGACGACATACACGTCGACGTCGGAGTGCTCGGTGGCCATGTCACCGCGGGCCGCCGACCCGCTCAGGACCAGCCCGACGATGGTGGGGTCCTGGCGGGAGACGATCTCGTCGAGAGCGGCTCTGGCAGCGTCGTTCAGCACGGACATTGACCGTAGGGAGTCAGCCCCACCGGCCGCCAATGGTTTGCCGAGTGGTCTCGACAAGCTCGACCGACGGCAGGGGGCTCGACCGACGGCAGGGGCCGCTCAGCCGTGATCGGTCTGAACGACCTGACCGCGGCCGAGCTTGCTGTGCCGGTAGCCGTAGGCGGCGTAGATCACGACACCGATCGCGAACCAGACGGCGAACCGGATCCAGGTCGCCTCCTGAAGCTTGGTGATCAGCCACAGGCTGAAGCCGATCCCGACCAGCGGCGTGATCGGCATCAACGGCGTGCGGAACGTGCGCGGGAGCTCGGGTGAGCGGTAGCGCAGGACGATCACGGCTGCGGAGACCACGACGAAGGCCAGGAGGATCCCGATGTTGGTGAGCTCGGCGGCATCGCCTATCTCGACGAAGCCCGCGATCGCCGCCGACACCAGGCCCACGATCCAGACGGGGCGCGCCGGCGAGTGGTGCGCGTTGGTCTTCGCGAACCACGACGGCAGGAGACCGTCGCGACTGATCGCGTACCAGACCCGGGACGCGCCGAGCGTGAACGAGAAGAGCACGGTGAAGATGCCGACGATCGCGCCGACGGCGACCACCTTGGCGAAGCCCGAGAGCCCAACCGAGTCGAACGCCTCGGAGAAGGCGGCGGTGTCGGCGAGGTCCCGGTAGTCCACCATGCCGGTCAGCACGGTGGCGGCGAGCACGTACAGCACCATGGCGATCGCCAGCGAGAAGACGATCGCCTTGGGCAGGTTGCGCTCGGCCTCCTTGGACTCCTCCGCCGCGGTGCTCATCGCGTCGTACCCGAACACCGCGAAGAACACGATCGCCGCCCCCGAGGCCGCGCCGGACAGCCCGTGCGGGAAGTACGGCGTGAGGTTGTCACCATCGATGTAGAAGGCCCCGACCACGATCACGGCGATCACGATCGCGATCTTCACGAACACCAGCCAGGTCTCGACCGTGGCGCCCGTGCGGATGCCGCGGTTGAGCAACCAGGCGACCAGGAGGCACAGCAGCACGGCGAACAGGTCGACGTGGTGGCCACTGCCGGTCCCGGGCGCGCCCAGCATCCAGGCCGGCAGGTCGAGTCCGACGGCCTGGATCAGGAAGTCGATGTACTGGGAGACACCGATCGCCACCACGGCCACGATCGCGGTGTACTCCAGCAGGAGGTCCCAGCCGATGAACCAGCCGACACATTCGCCCAGGACGGCGTACCCGTAGGTGTAGGCCGAACCGGCGCGCGGAATCAGACCGCCGAACTCGGCGTACGAGAGGGCGGCGCAGGCGCTGGCCACGCCGGCGATCAGGAACGAGACCGTGACGGCCGGGCCCGCAGTGGTCTTCGCGACCGGACCGGCGAGGGCGAAGATGCCCGCACCGATGATGGCGCCGAGCCCGATGGCGGTGAGCTGCCACAGACCGATGGTGCGTTCGAGGCCGCTGTCCTCGTCGGCCTCGATCGGCTTGCGCCGGAAGATCCCCGTGGTCTGCAGGTGCGACTGGTCCGCGGGTTGCGTCATGTGTCCCCCTCCGAGTGCGGCGGCTCTCCACCCTGTCAGGAGCCCGGCCGGGGTGTCGACCGTCTCGCTCGGCGTATCCACGCCGGTCGGCGGGCGCTACCGTCTGGCTGTGCCGCGACATCGGGTGCTGATCTCCGCTCATCGCTGCGGGTACGCCGAGCTGGGCACCGTCGGCGGGCACGAGGACCCGCTCGCCGGGATCGCCCACTCGGCGAAGGTCGGCGCCGACTTCTGCGAGTTCGACGTCCGCCGGTGCGCCGACGGCACCTTCGTGATCGCCCACGACGTCGACGGCGGGACCGGAGACGACGGCTGCCTGGTCTCCCACCTCAGTTGGCCCGAGCTGCGCGAGCGGGCTCCCGGGGTCTGCACCCTCGACGACCTGCTGGCCGTGCTGGAGACCAGCGGGCTCGGCGCTCACGTCGACCTCAAGTTCCGCACCCCGTCCGACGAATGGAAGTCCGGTGCCCGCTGGGAGACCGACGTGATCGCCGCGGTCACCGGCCGGCTCGATCCCTCGCGGGTGGTCGTCACCAGCGGTGTCCGCCGCACCACCAGGGCGCTCCGGAGGTGGGCCAACGAGCACGACGCCCCGATCGTGGTCGCACTGAGCATCGGCGGCAGCGTGCACGGCATGACCTGGCAGAACGCGCTCCGCCGCCGGTGGGGCGAGCTCTTCCCGCAGCTCAACTTCCGCCGCTCGGAGGCAGATGCCGTGGCCGCCCACTTCTCGCTGGCGATGATCCGGCTCGCTCGATGGACGACCCATATCGGGGTCCCACTCATGGTCTGGACCGTCGACTCGACCTGGCTCCAGAAGCGCTTCCTGCACGACAAGCGGATCTGGATGGTCACGACCAACCATCCGGCGCGCGCCGTCGGGCTGCGGGATGGATAACGTCGGTCCGGTGCCGACACCCGAAGAGATCACCCGCTTCCACGACGACCCACCGGGCGCCGACCCTTGGGTCGAGGGGACCGCGCCAGCGCCCTACGAGATCCGGGTCGTCGAGTACGACGAGCGCTGGCCGGCCGACTTCGAGCGCGTGGCCGCGCGCGTCCGTGAGGCGCTCGGCGAGCGCGTCCTCGAGCTCCACCACGTCGGCTCGACCTCGGTGCCCGGACTCCCCGCGAAACCGGTGATCGACGTCGACCTGGTCGTCGCCGACTCGGCTGACGAGCCGTCATACATCCCCGACCTCGTGGCCGCCGGTTTCGTCCACACCATCCGCGAGCCGTGGTGGCACGAGCACCGGCTGGTGAAGGGTGCCGACCCGGTCGCACACGTCCACATCTTCGGGCCGGACTGCCCGGAGGTGATCCGGCACCAGATGTTCCACGACTGGCTGGTCGACCACGAGGAGGACCGCCGGCGGTACGCCGAGGCCAAGCGTGCTGCCGCCGCCGAGATGAACGCTCGACCCGGCGGCGGCACGGGCATGGAGTACAACCGGCACAAGGAGCCGGTCGTCCACGACATCTACGAGCGGATGTTCCGGGCCCACGGCCTCATGCCGTGACCGAGGTACGACCGGCGACGGCCGCGGACCTCCCATCCGCTGCGGGGATCTACGACGAGCAGGTGAGGGTCGGCATCTCGACGTTCGACCTCGAACCGCCGCCGGTGTCCTACTGGGAGCACCACCTCGAGAGCACCGAGCCCGGGGACCACTTCCTCGTCGCCGACGACGGCGGCGAGATCGTCGGCTTCGCCTACTCCTCGGCGTACCGTCCCCGGCCGGGCTACCGGCTGACCCGCGAGACCTCCGTCTACGTCTCCGACGGCGCGCGTGGTCAGGGCCTGGGGCGACGGATGTACGACGAGCTCCTCGCGCGCCTGCGTGCCGACGGAATCCACGTCGTGCTCGCGCTGGTCGCGCTGCCCAACCCGGCCAGCGTCGCGCTGCACGACGCCTGCGGCTTCGAGCACCTCGGCACGATGCGCGAGGTCGGCCGGAAGTTCGACCGCTGGCTCGACACCGCGTGGTACCAGAAGCTCCTCGATCCACGCTGAGCCAGGACCCACCCTGAAACGGGCACGACTAGTGAAGGGCCCAGCGGAGATACGACGTTTCTCAGATGGCAGGGCCCCTTCTTAGCGGCAGCGTGAACGTCACCTCGACACCACACCCAGGAGGTGGACGCACATGAAGAAGTTCTTGGCAGCAACCTTGGCGGCACTGGCGTTCTCCGGCGCTGTCGGCATGGCATTGGCGCCGTCGTATCGCCTGCCCTGTCCCCCGAGCTTCCAGGCCTGCCACGGCCCGGCGTAGCCCGAGCGTGACGATCGGGACGCCTGGAGGAGTCCTCCTGGCGTCCCGATCGTGGTCGCCGGTCCCGAGGCTCTGGCCCGAGAGGCTCTGGCCCGAGAGGAACTGGCCCGAGAGGAACTGGCCCGAGAGGAACTGGCCCGAGACGAACTGGCCCGAGGCTCTGGTTGATCAGGGCATACCGATCGCCGTGTGGCCGCCCTTGAGCGTCGGCTGCCCGCCCTTGATCGCCGGCTCGTGAGACCCGAACTGGGTGCCGTAGCCGTGCTGCTGCGACGGAGCCGTTGACCCGGGCATGCAACGGACGTCGGGGCACTGCTGGTTGTGGGTCGTCGACGTGCTCACGTTGGAGTGCGTCGGCGCCGTGCTGTCCTGCGCCGCCGAGATGCCGTAGGCGGTGAGGCCGCCGACGACGACGGCCACGGATGCGGCGCCCAGGACGAGCGAGGTCGGGAAGGAATGCTGATTGGTGGTGGTGGCGGTGCTCATGGTGTGTCCTCTCGTGGTGGTCGCGGTCCGACCGGTTGAGCACGAGGCTCGGGCTAAGACCCCTCGGTGACATCAGGCAAATTCCTACTTCTCACCGGGGTGCCGGTCAGGGGATCCCGACCTCGGTGTGCCCGCCGCCCCGGAAGGTGTTGCGGTGGTCGGGACCGTTCTGGCTCTGCGTGAAGTCGCCCTGGCCCACCCGGGAGGCCGGGTTGTGGTTGACCTCGGCGGGAGCCGTTGGCGCCGACGGCGCGTTGTCGTCGCTCTGCGACAAGGCGACGCCGATCACGGTGGCCCCGCCGACGACGACGACCACGGCTGTGGCAGCGGCGATGGGGTTGACGAAGCGGTGGTGGTGAGTGCCGATTGCGGTGCTCATGATGTGTCCTCTCGTGGTGGTCGCGGTTCGACCGGTTGAGCAGCAGCCTCGGGATAGGACGGCCCGGGACACATCGGGCAAATTCCTGATCCTCGCCATCCGCCGAGGTACCTCAGTCCGGCTCCGGGCACCTCAGACGTCCCGGTCGACCGAGACTCAGGAGATCTCCCGGTACGGCGCCCCGCATCTAAGGCTGGATTTACGGCGGATGCCGGATCCGCGAGCGACGTCTTAGCGCGAACCTCGAAGCATCAACTTGAACTGAGACCACGACCCGAGGAGCCCGAGATGAACAGCTTCACCACCAACCCATATGCAGGCACCGTCGCCCGCCAGCTGATCCAGGACCGTGTCCAGGACGCCGGACGCCGCGCTGAGGTCCGCGCCCTGCGCGCCGACCGCCGCGCCGCCCGACAGGCGTCCCGCCCGGCCTCGCTGCCGAAGACGCACGACCTGCCCTGGTGGACCCTGCGCTTCACCTCGCATGCGCGCTGAGGCCGGGGTGCTGGCACCACCAGCACCACCACCAACACCATCACCAGCACCGCTACCGCCAACCTGAGGCGGGCCACGAACTCCGGTTCGGGCCCGCCTCATCTCTTTGCCGGGCAACATGCGGCACCGACTTCTGCAACGGCGGATCCTTTGGGAGGATGCGGCCATGACCGTTGAGCCCGACGGTCCGGTCCCCCCCGGCCCCGACTCCGTCGGCGCGGAACGCGCCGCAGCGCTGCTGCGGCATGCCCAGAACGTCGCTGACGAGCTCCAGAGGCGCGCCGAGGAGGAGTCGACCGCGCTCAGGTCGGAGGCCGAGCAGCTGCAGTCCCGGGCCGAGCGCGAGCGCCAGCTCGCACGCAAGCTGCTCGACGACACCTCCGCCGACGCCCAGCAGATCGTCAGCGACGCAGGCGAACAGGCCCGCGTCCTGATGGAGACGGCCCAGAGCCACCACGACGAGATCGTGGCCGAGGCCGAGCGGGTCGCCACCGAACGGCACGCCGCCGCCCAACAGGCGCACGACGAGGTTCTGGCCGAGGTCGAGCGGATCCGCGAGGACGCCCGGCACCAGGCGGAGGCGCTCCTCGCCGGCGCTTCGGCGCGAGCCGACCAGCAGGACTCCGAGACCCGCGACCTGGTCGAGTCCCGCACCCGTGAGGCAGCTGAGGGGGCCGAGAAGCTCCGGACCGCGGCCGCAGACGAGGCGGACGCCTTGCGTGCCGAGGCGGAGCGCGCGGCACAAGCCCTGCGCGACTCGGCGTCATCGGACGCCGAGGCCGCCCGCCAGGAGGCCGAGATCGCTCTGGCCGACGCCCGATCGAGGGCAGAGGCCCACCTGGCCGACGCCGAGGCCGAAGCCCAGCGCCAGCTGGTGGCAGCGGCGGAGCAGACGGCGTGGACCCAGAGCACCGTGCAGTCGCTGCTCGCCACCGCCGACCTCGAGGCGGAGCGCATCCGCAACCTCGGCCATCGCGACGCCTCGGACGTCGCACGCCGCGCGCGTCAGGGTCTCGGACAGGTGACGAGGCGGGTGCGGCAGCGGCTCGACGACGAGATGGCGTCCGCTCGGGCGAGGGTCCAAGACGAGCACGACGCGGCAGCGGCAGCACTCGAGGAGAGCCGGCGGGAGGCCGAGGAGACCCGCGCGGCCGGTGAGCGCGACGCAGCGCGTGTCCGCGAGGACGCCGAGGCGCATGCCGCGCAGGCCGACGAGCGGGCGAGCCACCGCCTCGCCGAGGCTGAACAGGGCGCGCGAGCGCTCCGCGAGCAGGTCGCGCAGCAGGTTCTCGGGCGCCAGCGCACCGCCGACGAGGAGCTCCGGCGTGCCCGGGCCGAGAGCGCCGCCATCGTCGCCGAGGCCCGGCAGGAGGCCGATGGCCTCCGCGCGCAGGCGCGACGTATCGTCGAGGATGCCCGTGCCGAAGTGGCGCTGCTCGCGCGGCAGCGTGAAAGCATCACCGAGGAGCTCGGGCAGCTTTCCGGTGTCATCCAGGCTCTCGCCGTACCGACCCCGACCCATCCCCCCACGACACAGGAACCCGAGCAGTGACGGACCAGAACAGCACCTTCAAGACCGTGATGCGCGGCTACGACCCGGCCGAGGTCGACCGTCGCATCGATGAGCTCACCGCAGCGGTGACCGCCCTCACCCAGCAGCGCGACGGCCTCGCCACACGCGTGGAGGAGCTTCACCACGCGGCGTCGGACGTCGCGGAGCCACCGGGCTACGAGCATCTCGGCGCCCGGGTCGGACAGATCCTCTCGCTCGCGGACGCGGAGGCGACCGAGCTCCGTGACCGGGCGCGCGAGGACGCCGAGGCGCACACCACCGAGATCCACGCGAGCGCGGCCCAGGTGCGCGAGGAGGCCGACCAGTACGCCGCGCGCACCCGCAGCGAGGCCGAGTCGCACGGCGCGCGGATCGAGGAGGAGGCCAAGAAGGCCGCCGACGACCACCGCGACAGCGCTGAACGCGACGCCTCGGTCCGGCTGCAGGAGGCCGAGGCGGTCTACGAGGAGCAGCGCGCCCGTGCCGCCAAGGCAGCCGCCGACTTCGAGACCACGCTCGCCGGACGCCGCAAGGGCGCCGAGGACGAGTTCACCCAGAAGATGGCCGAGTCTCAGGCCAGGCTGGACGAGGCCAACGAGCTCGCCGAGCGCACGCGCACCGACGCCGACCAGACCCGCGTCGAGGCAGCCAGGGAGGCGAACAGGCTGGTCGAGGAGGCCCGTCACGAGGCCGCCCGCATCGTCGGCGACGCGAAGGCCACGGCCGAGCGGGTCCGCGCCGACTCCGACCGTGAGCTCACCGCCGCGAGCCAGCGCCGCGACAGCATCAACGCCCAGCTGGCCAACGTCCGGCAGATGCTGGCCACCCTCACCGGCACCGCCGCGATGCCCTTGACCGCGTTCGGTGCCGACGACGACGACCGCGACGAGGGCACGACCGACGAAACCGGCGCCGAGAACGCCGGGGAGGCCGAGAACGCCGAGTCGGAGGAGCCCGAGGTCACCGACGAGGCCGACGCCGACGACGACCAAGGGGCGGAGGAGCCCGAGGAGGGGTCCGACGACCGCGAGGAGTCGCTGGCCGAGACCCGGGGCTGACCTCCGGCCCCGCCTTCTCATCCGCCGGTGAGAGGGGCAGGCTGGGCCCATGCCGATCACGCCGATCAAGCCCACCACCGTCGTCCTGTTCGGAGCGACCGGCGACCTGGCCCGTCGCAAGCTGCTTCCTGGGCTGCTGCACCTGTTCCAGACCGGGCTGATGCGCGACATCCTGGTCGTCGGCACCTCGCTCGACGAGCATGACCGGGAGTCGTTCATCGACTTCGCCCACCAGTCGGTCGAGGAGTTCGGCGGCGACGAGCACGACACCGAGGGCTGGCCCGAGTTCTCCAAGCTCCTGCACTGGTCGCCGGGCGACGGCGGTCCGGACGGGCTCCGGCGCACGATCGAGGAGGCCGAGAGCGGACGGTCCGGCGAGTTCGACCGGCTCCACTACCTGAGCGTGCCACCCAAGGCGGCGCTGGCGGTGGTCCACGAGCTGGCCGAGGCGAACCTGGTCGCGAAGAGCCGGATCGTGATGGAGAAGCCGTTCGGCACCGACCTCGCCAGTGCCCAGAAGCTGAACGCCGAACTCCACGAGGTGTTCCGCGAGGAGCAGATCTTCCGGATCGACCACTTCCTCGGCAAGGAGGCGGCCCAGAACATCTTGGCGTTCCGGTTCGCGAACGGGCTGTTCGAGCCGATCTGGCACCGCAACCACATCGACCACGTGCAGATCGACGTACCGGAGAAGCTCGGGCTCGAGCAGCGGGCGGCCTTCTACGAGAGCACCGGCGCCTTCCGCGACATGGTGGTCACGCACCTGTTCCAGGTGCTGGCGTTCACCGCGATGGAGCCGCCCACCGCACTCGAGCCGGAGGCCATCGGCGAGGAGAAGAACAAGGTCTTCCGCTCGATGATGCCGATCGAGCCGTCGGACGTCGTGCGCGGTCAGTACGTCGGGTACAAGGACATCGAGGGCGTCGCGCACGACTCCGAGACCGAGACGTTCGTGGCCCTGAAGTGCTACGTCGACAACTGGCGTTGGGCCGGCGTCCCGTTCTATCTGCGCACCGGCAAGCGGCTGGCGCAAGGGGCGCGGATCATCTCGATCGCCTTCCGTGAGCCCCCCCGGTCGATGTTCCCCGCAGGGTCCGGCGTCGGCGACCACGGGCCGGACCACCTGACCTTCGACCTGGCCGACGAAGCCAAGATGTCGCTCTCCTTCTACGGCAAGCGGCCCGGCCCCGGGATGAAGCTCGACAAGCTGTCCATGCAGTTCGCGATGCAGGACACCGGCTGGGCGGGCGCCGTACTGGAGGCCTACGAGCGGCTGATCTACGACGCCGCGCGCGGCGACCGTACCCTGTTCTCGGCCGCGCGCGGCATCGAACGGCTGTGGGAGATCTCGACACCGCTCCTGGAGAACCCACCCATCGTGCGGCCCTACGACCAGGACTCGTGGGGGCCCAACCAGATCCACCAGCTGATCGCGCCGTTCGCCTGGCGGCTCCCGTTCGAGCGGCAGTGGCGCCGGCCGAACGACGAGGGCGGCTGAGCCTGCGCCCGAGACGACCTACGCGGTCAGCTCGTCGGCGAGCTTGGTCGCCGAGGCCTTGTCGTAGTCCCCGGTGATGGCGAAGTGGTCGGGGTGGAACGAGGAGTCCACCGCGATCGAGGTGAGCACCGACCCGTCGTAGGAGAACGCGAGCTGCTGGCCGGTCATGGACTTGGTCTCGGAGGAGATCGTCTTCGCCACGTCGGGCTCGAGCTCGACCTCGACGTACCAGATGTCCTTGTCGCCGATCTGCTTCGGCGTCGCTCGTGCGACGTCGCCCTCGACGATCGGGTTCTTCAGCAGATACACCGCCTTGCCGGCGTCGCACTCCATCAGCATGCCCTGCACGATCTTCGGCTTCATCGGGCACGACTGGCTCGACATCTCCTGCACGAGCTCCTGCGGAAGCTGCGGGCCGAACTGCACGCCGGGCGTGTACCGCGCGTACACCGTGCGCACCTCGAAGCCCGACGAGGCACCCAGGATCGTCGAGTCGCCACCGCCGCTCGGGTTCGAGCTCGAGTCGTCGCCGCAGCCGGCGAGCACCCCCGCCAGGATCAGGAGGGGGGCCAGGGTTCTCAGGACGCGCACGGCGCCCATCTAACAGGGTGGCCACAACCATTCCCGCCGGCAGGGCTCTGCAGGCGGAATAAGTTGCCGAATCGTGTTGTCGCCCTGACATGACCGGTTCCGCGGCGAGCATCCCGACCCTCACCCTCAACGACGGCACAGCGATTCCACAG
>Ga0164241_10005704_pt1 | contig 11556 bp, 10 predicted proteins | sample OricomyardsoilBY_FD_108780 | JGI IMG/M metagenome (GOLD analysis project Ga0164241, IMG submission 108780) | Backyard soil microbial communities from Emeryville, California, USA - Original compost - Back yard soil (BY) | ecosystem: Environmental > Terrestrial > Soil > Unclassified | place: USA... | reverse complement strand
CAAGGAGCGCACGGAGATCGCGCAGGTCTACATCGACGACGCGACCGGCGCGGTGCTCGAGCACTACACGGGCTACAAGGTCGCGTGGACGATGGCGCGCGGCTACGACGGAGCGTTCGGCCGCAAGGTCAACAGCCCGTGGATCTGGATCCCGCTGGCGATCCTCTTCGTGCTGCCGTTCCTGCGGCCGCCGTTCCGCTGGTTCCACCTCGACGTGTTGGCGCTGAGCCTGTTCTCGGTGTCGATCGCGTTCTTCAACGCCGCGAACATCGACACGTCGGTGCCGTTCGCCTTCCCGCTGCTCGCCTACCTCTTCGTGCGGATGCTGGTGGTGGCGCTGCGGCGCGGGGACCGGTCGCCGCCCGAGGTCCGGCTGCTCGTCCCCGTCGCGTGGCTCGCCGTGGCCACGGTGTTCCTCGTCGGCTTCCGCGTCGGCCTGAACATCACGCAGTCGAACGTGATCGACGTCGGCTACTCCGGCGTGATCGGCGCCGACCGGATCGCGCACGGCGAGGCGCTCTACGGGAACTTCCCGAAGGACGACGAGCACGGCGACACCTACGGCCCGGTCGTCTACGAGACGTACGTCCCGTTCGAGGCGCTGATGCCGTGGAAGGGCCGCTGGGACGACCTGCCCGCCGCCCACGGCGCCGCGATCTTCTTCGACCTCCTCGCGCTCGTACTGCTGTTCCTGATCGGCCGGCGGATCCGCGGGCCCGACCTCGGGGTCACGCTCGCGTACTCGTGGGCGGCGTTCCCGTTCACGGCCTTCGCGTCGAACACGAACACCAACGACTCGCTGGTGACGGTGTGCATCCTCCTGGCGCTCCTCCTGGCCGGCCGGCCCGTGCTGCGCGGAGGGGCGGCCGCGCTCGCGGGCTTCACGAAGTTCGCGCCGCTCGCGCTCGCGCCGGTGCTGGCGACGCACGGCCTGCGGCCGGGCCGCCGCGTGAGCGCCCTGGCGAAGTTCGCGATCGGCTTCGTGGTCGTGGCCGCGGTCGTCTGCCTTCCGGTCTTCCTCCACGACGACCTCGGGAAGATCTACGACCGCACGATCGGCTTCCAGGCCGAGCGCGGCGCGCCGTTCTCGATCTGGGGCCTGTACGGCTGGGACACCGTCCAGCACGTGGTCCAGGGGCTGGGCGTGCTGGTGGCCGTGGCGATCGCGCTCGTGCCGCGCCGGCGCGACGTCGCCGGGCTCGCCGCCGCGTGCGCGGCGGTGCTCCTCGGCCTGGAGCTCGGCATCACCTACTGGTTCTACCTCTACATCGTGTGGTTCTTCCCGCTGGTGATGATCGCCGGGCTGGCGCGCGATCCCGAGACGGCATGACCGCGCGGCGGGCGGCGCTGCACGCCGGGCCGCCGCTCCTGCTCAGCGGCCTCTGGGCGCTGCTGTGGACCGGGCCGCTGGCCGACGTCCGGATCACCGACATCTTCATCTACCAGGGCTACGCGCAGCTGCTCGACGCGGGCGCGACGCCCTACTCGTCCGGGATGCCGCTGGAGTACCCGCCGCTCGCGCTCGCGCCGATCTGGCTCGCCCGCGCGCTCGGCGGCGACGCGCACTACGAGGTCGCCTTCGGTGTCCTGATGGGCGTCGCGGCGCTGGCGACGATGGCGCTCGTCGCGCGCCTCGGCGGCCTCCGCGCGGCGTGGCTGTTCGCGCTCACGCCCGCGCTCGCCGGCGCGGTGCTGCGCACGCACTTCGACATGGTCGCGGCGCTCGCGCTGATGCTGGCGCTCGTGACGCTGAGCGACCGCCGGACGCGGATGGCGGCGTTCGCGCTCCTCGGGGTGGGGGCGATGGTGAAGCTCTTCCCGGCCGTGCTCGTGCCGGTCGCCGCCGCGTGGCTGCACGGCCGCGGCGAGACGAAGGCGGCGCTGGGCGGGATCGCGATCTTCGCGGTCGTCGTGCTCGCGATCTCGGCGCCGTTCCTGGGCGGCGGCTACGCCGACAGCTACCGCTTCCACCTCGACCGCCCGACGCAGATCGAGAGCACGCCCGCGGTCCTGCTCTACGTGGTCGGCGGCACGCACGTCACCGGCAGCACGACGCAGGCCGACGAGTTCAAGTCCAACGGGCTGCGCGGCGGGCCGGAGGCGGCGATCCGGAAGCTGTTCTCGCTGCTGGGGATCGTCGCGATCGGGCTCGTCGCGTGGCTGGCCACGCGCCGCGCGGACACCGAGCACCTGATGCTCTGCTGCGCGGCGGCGCTGCTCGCGTTCGTGGCGCTCAACAAGGTCTTCTCGCCGCAGTACGTCGCCTGGCTCGCGCCGCTGGCGGCGCTGCTGTGGGTCTGGCGCGCCCGCGCCGCCGCGGCGCTCACGGCCGCGGCGATCCTCCTGACCCAGCTCGAGTTCCCGCGCCGCTACTTCGACCTCGTCAACGGCCACGACGGCGTGCGCGTGCTCGTCGGCGTCCGCGACGCCGCGCTGCTCGCGGCGCTCGCCCTGGTCATCGCCAGGGCATCAGGATCGGCTCGATCGCCTCGGCCCGCAGCGGCTGCGCCGCGCACCGCACCAGCACGCCCATGAGCCACGGGTCGTCCTCGGACGTCTCGAACCGCACCGACATGTGCGTGCGCAGCGACGCGATCGCCTGCTCCTTGACGACGCCGATCACGCCGCCGCGCGGGCCGGTCATCCCGACGTCGGTGATGTAGGCGGTCCCGCCGGGGAGCACACGCGCGTCGTTGGTCGGCACGTGCGTGTGGGTGCCGACGCACGCGGTCGCGCGGCCGTCGACGTACCAGCCCATCGCGACCTTCTCGCTCGTCGCCTCCGCGTGGAAGTCGATCAGCACGTGGTCGGCCTTGCCCTCGAGCTGGTCGAGGATCGAGTCGATCTCGGCGAACGCGACGCGGCCCGAGCGCAGGAAGACGTTGCCCTGGAGGTTGACGACGCCGAGCCGCATGCCGCCGCGCTCGACGACGCAGACGCCGTGGCCCGGCTGCGTGGCGAGGAAGTTCGCGGGGCGCAGGATCCGCTCGGTCCGGTCGAGGTAGTCGAACACGTCGCGGCGGTGGTAGGCGTGGTTGCCGAGCGTGATCACGTCGACGCCGTTGGCGAACAGCTCCTCGGCGATCTTGGAGGTGATCCCGAGGCCGCCGGCGGCGTTCTCGCCGTTGACGACGACGAAGTCCGGAGCGTGCTCCTCGCGGAGCTTGGGGAGCAGCGCCAGGAGCGTCCGGCGGCCGAGGCCGCCGACGACGTCGCCGACGAAGAGGATGGTCGGGGTGTCGGGCACGTCGCTTACTCTCGCGGATCGTGGCCGGCGACCGCGTCAACGACCCTCAGCCACCCGCGCTCGGCGCGGACGCCGCCGGGGCTCCCGCCCCGGGGGTGGCGCCCGTGGTGGTCCCGCGCTGGATCCAGCTGGTGATGCTCCCGCTCGGCGTCCTCGCGCTGTGGGCGCTGGCCCACGCGGCCGGCAAGGTCTTCCTCCTGTTCGTCGTGGCGGGTGTCGTCGCGCTGATCCTCAACCCGCTCGTGTCGCGGCTGCAGCGCTTCGCGCACCTGCCGCGCGGCGTGGCGGTCGCCGCGGTCTACCTGGGCCTGCTGGCGACGCTCGGCGGCGTCGGCGTCGCGCTCGCCAACCCGGTCTCCGACCAGGCGCGGCAGTTCGGCAACGACGTCCCGTCGATCGTCGACGACGCGAACGCGAGCCTCGCCGACCTCCAGGAGTACCTCGACCGCAAGGGCATCGACGTCGAGGTCAAGCGCCAGGGCGCGACCGCGCTGCAGACGCTGCAGGAGAAGGTCGTGGGCGGGACCGACGACATCGTCACGTTCGGCCGCGACCTGCTGACGAAGCTCGTGACCGCGGGCCTGTCGCTGATCCTCGTGATCGTCCTGTCGGTCTACATGCTCGTCTACGGCGAGCGGATCGGGCAGCTCGTGCGGCGCGCGATGCCGCCGGGCGACGGCAGCGACGACGACGACTTCCCGACCCGGGTGCAGCGCGCGGTCTCCAGCTACGTCCGCGCGCAGACCCTGTTCAGCCTCGCGATGGGCGCGGGCGCCGGGCTCTCGCTGTGGCTCTTCGGCGTGCTCGGGATCTTCGAGGAGGGCCGCACCTACGCGCTCGCGTTCGGGATCTTCTTCGGCGTGATGGAGCTGATCCCGTTCGTCGGGCCGTTCCTCGGCGCGCTCCCGCCGATCCTCGTGGCGCTGTTCTCCGATCCGCTGACCGCGCTCTGGGTGGCGCTGCTGTTCGTCGCGCTGCAGCAGATCGAGGGCCACGTCGTGGCGCCGCAGCTGTTCGGCCACTCGCTGCGCATCAACCCGCTGCTGGTGATCTTCGCGCTGCTCCTGGGCGGCGAGATCTACGGGATCGTCGGCGCGCTGATCGCGCTGCCGATCGCGGCGATCGTGCGCGAGACCGTCGTCTACCTCCGGCGCCATCTCGTGCTCGAGCCGTGGGGCCGGGGCGACGACCCTACGATCCTCGCGTGACCGCAGTCACCCTCGGGGCCGAGCGCCTCAGCAAGCGGTTCGGCGAGCGCGAGGCCCTGCGCGACGTGTCGTTCGCGGCCGCCGCCGGCGAGCGGCTGGCGATCATCGGGCCCAACGGCGCGGGCAAGACGACGCTGCTGTCGATCCTCGCCGGGCTGCAGCCGCCGACGTCGGGGACGATCACCGGCGCGGGGCAGGCGATCGGCTGGGTGCCGCAGCAGCCGGCGGTCTACGGGAAGCTCTCGGTCGCCGAGAACCTGCGGCTGTTCGCGCGGCTGGAGAAGGTCGCGGATCCTGACGTCGCGGTCGAGCGGATGCTCGACCAGACCGGGCTGCGCGACCGCGCCGGCGACGAGCTGAGCCGGCTGTCCGGCGGCAACCGCCAGCGCGTGAACATCGCCGTCGGGCTGCTCTCGGACCCCGCCGTGCTGCTGCTCGACGAGCCGTCGACCGCGCTCGACCCGCGCCAGCGCGAGCGCCTGTGGGAGTTCATCGGCGCGCTCGCCGCGGGCGGGACGACCGTCGTGTTCTCCACGCACCACATCGGCGAGGCGGAGCGCTGGGCCGACCGCGTGCTCGTGCTCGCCGACGGCGAGGTCGTCTTCACCGGCGCGCCCGCGGACCTCGTCGGCGGCGACGCCGACTTCGAACGCGCCTTCGTCCGCTTCCTGCGCGAGCACGGCCACTAGTGCGCTGGCTCGCCCTCAAGGACCTGCAGATCCTGCGCCGCTCGCCGCTGCTCGTCGGGCTGCTGATCGTCTACCCGATCGTCCTGTCGCTCGTGGTCGGCAAGGCGGTCGACACCGGGCCGAGCAAGCCGAAGGTCGCGGTCGTCAACGAGATCGCGCCGGACCAGACGACGTTCCGGCTCGGCAACGAGACGATCGACGTCAACAAGTACGCCGACGAGCTGTTCGAGTCGATCGACCCGATCCGCGTGAAGACGCGCGCCGAGGCGATCGCCAAGGTCAGGTCGGGCGAGGCGCTCGCGGCGATGGTCGTCCCGGCCGACATCGCCGACCGGCTGCAGGCCGCGATCAACCTCAGCGGCGGGCCGCCGCCGACGGTCGACGTCGTCTACTCCAACGACGACCCGCTGAAGACGCGCTTCGTGCAGTCGGCGATCACCTCGCGGGTCGCCGACGCCAACCGCGTCCTGACCCAGAAGCTCACCGGCGTCGCCGCCAACTACCTCGACATCCTGCTGCGCGGGGGCAGCTTCAAGCTGCTCGGCTCGACGTTCGACGTGCTCGGCCTCAAGAACGCCGCGCAGATCGTCGACGCGGTCCTGCGGCAGCGGCCGGCCGACGACCCGGAGCGCGCGGCGCTCGAGCGGGTCAAGCGCTTCGCGCAGCTGGCGATCGACAACCTCGACCTCTCCGACCAGGTCCTCGGCTCGCTCGGCGCCCCGATCCGGGTCAACGCGAAGGCGCTGCCCGGCGGTACGACCTCGGACGCGTTCTTCTTCGCGACGACGCTCGCGATCTCGCTGATGTTCGTGTGCGTGCTGCTCGGCGCCGGCCTGCTCGCGCTCGAGCGCGAGGAGCACGCGTTCGGGCGGCTCGTCCGCGGGCTCGTGTCGCGGACTCAGATCGCGGTCGAGAAGACGCTGCTGGCCGGCGGGCTGGGCGCGGTCGCCTCGCTGCTGATGCTCGCGGTGCTCGCGGCGGTCTACGGGCTCGACCTCGGGACGGTCCCGGCGGCGCTTGCCGCGATCGTCCTCGGCGGCGGCGCGTTCGGGGCGCTGGGCGTCGCGATCGGCGCGGTCGCCCGCGAGGTTCGCGCCGCGTCGCTGCTCGCCGTGCTCGTGCTGCTCCCGGTCGCCGCGCTGGGCCTCGTGCCCGTCGGCGCGGTCTCCGGCACCGGCTACGACCTGATCCGTGTGATCTCCGCGGCGTTCCCGTTCCGCCCCGCCCTCCACGCGCTCCAGGACGCGCTGTCGGGCAACGGGCTGAGCGCGCCGCTGGCGCACCTCGCGGCGCTCGCCGTCGCGTACGCCGGAGCCGCACGGCTCGGGCTGCGACGGTTCGGGCAATAACCTTCTCCGGATGCCGTTCCCCGCCACGCGCCTGCGCCGTCTGCGCCGGACCGCCGTGTTGCGCGACCTCGTCCGCGAGACGCGCCTCGAGCCGGGGGACCTCGTGTACCCGATGTTCGTCGAGGCCGGGTTGGACGGGCGGACGGCGATCGCGTCGATGCCCGGGATCGACCGCCTGTCGATCGCCGAGGCGGTGCGCGAGGCCGGCGAGGCCGCGGCGCTCGGGCTCCCCGGCGTGCTGCTGTTCGGGATCCCGGCGCACAAGGACCACGAGGGCTCCGGCGCCTGGGACGACGAGGGGATCGTCCAGCTCGCGACGCGCGCGATCAAGGAGGCCCACCCGGACCTGCTGGTGATCGCCGACGTGTGCCTGTGCGAGTACACCGACCACGGGCACTGCGGCCTCCTGCGCAGCGACGGCAGCGTCGACAACGACAGCTCGGTCGAGCTGATCGCGCGCACGTCGGTCTCGCTGGCCCGCGCCGGCGCCGACGTCATCGCCCCGAGCGACATGATGGACGGGCGCGTCGCCGCGGTCCGCGCGGCGCTCGACGACGAGGGCTTCAGCGACATCCCGATCCTCGCCTACTCGTCGAAGTTCGCGTCCGCGTTCTACGGGCCGTTCCGCGACGCCGCCGACTCGACGCCGGCGTTCGGCGACCGCCGCGCCTACCAGATGGATCCGGGCAACGGCGACGAGGCCGTGCGCGAGGCGCTACTCGACGTCGAGGAGGGCGCGGACATGGTCATGGTCAAGCCCGCGCTGCCGTACCTCGACGTCGTCCGCCGGGTCAAGGACGCCACCAACCTGCCCGTGGCCGCGTACAACGTCAGCGGCGAGTACGCGATGCTCAAGGCCGCCGCGAACGCGGGCTACCTGGACGAGCGCGCCGCGGTGCTCGAGGCGCTCACGTCGATCCGCCGCGCCGGCGCCGACATCATCATCACCTACCACGCGAAGGACGCTGCCACATGGCTTCAGTAGTCCCGACGGGCAAGGTTCGCAGCCGCAAGGAGGGCGCCGCACGGGCCCTGGAGGACGTCGAGCGCAAGCTCCTGAACCTGCTCCAGGGCAGCTTCCCGCTGGAGCCGCGTCCGTTCGCGTCCGTCGGCCTCGCGGCCGGGATGCCGGAGGAGGAGGTCATCGCCCGCACGCAGCGGCTCCTCGACGACCGGATCATCCGCCAGCTCACCCCGATCTACGACACGCGCGCCTTCGGCTACGGCTCGATGCTCGTCGCCGCGAAGGTCGACCCCGAGCACCCGTGGGGTCCGGCGAAGATCGTCAACTCGCACCCCGGCGTGAGCCACAACTACCTGCGCAACCACGAGTTCAACATGTGGTTCACGCTCGCCGTCGAGCCGGACTCGAAGCTCGGGCTGCAGGGCACCCTCGACGTGCTCCAGGAGCTCACCGGCGCCGAGTCGATCCGTCAGCTGCCGACGCTGAAGCTCTTCAAGATCCGGATGGACCTGGAGATGGAGGGCGGGACGGAGCAGCTCGCCGCCCCCGTGGCCGAGGCCGTCGCGCCCGTCGAGCTCGAGCGCCAGCCCTACGACGACTTCGACATCGCCGTCGTCCGGGCCACGCAGGGCGACATGCCGGTGGTCGCGGAGCCCTACGCGCCCGCCGCCGCGGAGCTCGGGATCTCCCAGGACAAGCTGCTCGAGCACATGGCCGGGATGCAGGAGCGCGGGATCCTGCGGCGCGTCGCCGCGATCCTCTTCCACCGCCGCGCCGGGTTCTCGGCCAACGGCATGGGGGTCTGGCAGGTCCCGGAGGAGCGGATCGGCGAGCTCGGCCCGCGGATGGCCGCGTTCCGCGGCATCAGCCACTGCTACGAGCGCCCGACGTACGAGGACTGGCCCTACCAGATCTTCACGATGGCCCACGGGCGCTCGAAGGAGGAGTGCGACGCGATCCTCGACGCGATCGAGGTCGAGATGGACTGCATCGAGAACCGCGCGACGCTCTACTCGTCGACCGAGTTCAAGAAGATCCGGCTGCAGTACTTCACCGACGAGTTCAAGCAGTGGGAAGCCGCCCACGCATGAGCGCCCGCGCGTGACGTCCACGCTGCGCGACACGCGCTCGGCCGAGCTCTACGCCCGGGCGCTGCAGTACCTCCCCGGCGGGGTCAACTCGCCGGTCCGGGCGATGCGCGCCATCGGCCGCGACCCGCTGTTCGTCGAGCGCGCCGAGGGCGCCGAGCTCCAGGACGTCGACGGCAACCGCTACGTCGACTGGATGTGCTCCTGGGGGCCGCTGATCCTCGGCCACGCCGACCCGGCGATCCTCGAGGCGGTCACCGCGGCCGCGGTGCTGGGGACCACGTTCGGGGCCGCCACGGCCGGCGAGGTCGACCTCGCCGAGGAGATCACGCGCCGTGTCCCCGGCGTCGAGATGGTGCGGATGACCTCGTCCGGCACCGAGGCCTCGATGAGCGCGATCCGGCTCGCCCGCGCCGCCACGGGGCGCGACACGCTCCTGAAGTTCGCCGGCGCCTACCACGGCCACGTCGACGGGCTGCTCGCCGACGCGGGCTCCGGGCTCGCGACGCAGGGGATCCCCGCGAGCCCGGGCGTGACCGCGGCGGCCGCCGCCGCGACGATCGTCGTGCCGTGGAACGACCCGGCGGCGCTCGACGCGGCCTGCGCCGAGCACGACTTCGCGGCGATCCTCGCCGAGCCCTACCCGGCGAACATGGGCCTCGTCCCGCCCGCCGAGGGCTTCCTCGAGCACCTGCGCGCGGCGGCGGACGCCAACGGCGCGCTGCTGATCTTCGACGAGGTCATCAGCGGCTTCCGCGTCGCCCGCGGCGGCGCCCAGGAGCTGACCGGCGTCACGCCCGACCTGACCGTGATGGGCAAGATCATCGGCGGTGGGCTGCCGGCGGCCGCCTACGGCGGCCGGCGCGCGCTGATGGAGCGGATCGCGCCGGCCGGCGACGTCTACCAGGCAGGGACGCTCAGCGGGAACCCGCTCGCGGTCGCCGCCGGGCTCGCGACGCTCGCGCAGCTCGACGACCAGGCCTACTACCGCCTCGGGATCCTCACCGAGCAGCTCGCCGACGGCCTCCGCGACGCCGCCGGCGACCGGCCCGTGCACGTGGTGACCGCTCCCGGCCTCCTGACGGTCTTCTTCTCCGCCGACCCGGTCCGCGACTACGAGGACGCCAAGGCGTGCGACACGCAGGCCTACGGCGCGTGGTGCCGCAGCCTGCTCGCCCGCGGCGTGTACCCGCCGCCCGCGCAGTTCGAGGCCTGGTTCCCGTCGCTGGCGCACACGACCGAGCACGTCGAGCGGACCGTCGAGGCGGCCGCCGCCGCGTTCGCGGAGGCGTTCTGAGGATGGGCAACCCGCTCGGGAAGGTCGAGGACGCGCTGCGCGCCGACGGCGGGCTGCTGGCCGCGGCATTGGCCGGCACGCGCGGGCCGACGCCCCACGGCGACCTCGCGGGCGAGCGCCACGCCACCGCGGTCGAGGCGATCCGCGAGGGCTACCTCCTGCACTACGGCGCGAGCCGGCTGCTCGCGGTGGCCGACGACCCGGACCTCGCGCTGCTCGCCGGAGATCGCCTCTACGCCCTCGGCCTGGCCGAGCTGGCGGCCCTCGGCGATCTCGAGGCGATCCGCACGATGGCCTCGGTGATCGCCGCCTCGGCGGTCGCCCACGCGGCCCACGACTCCACCCGGGCGGACCGCGCCTGGGAGACCGGCGTGCGAACGCTGGCTGACGAACGGTAATGTTCCGCGCGCTTCATGGCTGACCGCAGAGAATCCAAGTCCAAGTACACCGCCGACCGGCAGATCCCCGGCGCCTTCGAGGGGGAGACGGTCACGCGTCGCCGCTTCATGACCGGGGTCACGCACGGCGCCGGCGCGATCGCCGCTGCCTCGTTCGCCCTGCCCGCACTGGGCTTCGCGCTCGGCCCGATCTTCGAGAAGCACGAGCAGGGCTGGCAGGACGTCGGCGCCGTCGGCGACTTCGGCGACACGGAGTACGTCTCCAAGACGATCACGATCGTCTCGGGCATCGGCGAGGCCGGGCACAGCACGGTCTACATGCGCAAGCGCAACGCCGGTCTCGATACGGACAAGCCCGACGAGTACAACCAGTTCATCGCGATCTCGACGCGGTGCATGCACCTCGGCTGCCCCGTGAGCTACAAGCCGGCCGCGCAGCGCTTCATCTGCCCGTGCCACGGCGGCGTCTACGACTTCGAGGGCAAGGTCTCCGGCGGTCCGCCGGTCCGCCCGCTCGACCGCTTCTACACCCGCGTGACCAACGGTCGCGTCGAGGTGGGCCCGCGCTACTCCGTCAACCGGGAGCTGCGCCGCTTCTCGCCGCGCGACCCGGGCGAGCCGCTCGACGGCATCGGCCAGTACGCCTACCCGTCGCGTCCCTCGATCCGCAAGATCCCGAACACCTAGGCCATGCCGAAGCTCAAGCTTCCCAAGCCCCCGCTGCCCCCGCTGCCGCCTGGTCTCCAGGCGCTGCCGCCGCGTCCCGGCGAAGGCAACGGCAAGGCGACCCCCATCGACACCGCCAAGGAGGCCGGCACCCACGTCGTCGACTGGCTCGACGAGCGCACGTCGCTCTCGGGTGCCGCCCGCTGGATGATGTTCCGGAAGGTCCCGAAGGGGACCAACTGGTTCTACACCCTGGGCTCGGCGACGATGTTCGCCTTCCTCAACCAGGCGATGACCGGCGTCTTCCTGGCGATGTACTACGACCCCTCGGCGACGCACGCCTACGAGTCGGCCCGGTACATCACGAACGAGGCGTTCCTCGGCGAGTTCGTGCGGGGCATGCACAAGTGGGGCTCGACCGTGATGGTCATCCTCATCTTCCTGCACATGGCGCGGACCTTCTTCTTCGGCGCGTACAAGTACCCGCGCGAGCTGAACTGGATCGTCGGCGTCGTCCTGCTGATCCTGACGATGACGATGTCCTTCACGGGCTACCTGCTCCCGTTCGACCAGCGCTCCTACTGGGCGACGATCGTCGGCGTGAACATCAACGGCACCGGGCCGTTGGTCGGCCCGTACCTGTCGGACTT
>Ga0164241_10005703_pt1 | contig 11556 bp, 13 predicted proteins | sample OricomyardsoilBY_FD_108780 | JGI IMG/M metagenome (GOLD analysis project Ga0164241, IMG submission 108780) | Backyard soil microbial communities from Emeryville, California, USA - Original compost - Back yard soil (BY) | ecosystem: Environmental > Terrestrial > Soil > Unclassified | place: USA... | reverse complement strand
TTGGCGGAAGAGCTTCATGCGACAGGTTCGGAAACTGGTGGAGCGGATTTATTGGGCCGCGACTGCGGGCGCAAGGCGGGTGCGGAGCGCGCCGAGATCCTGCCAGGTCTGGCGGCGACGCTCGGACGCGAGGTCGCCGATGGTGAAGATCCGGCCGGAGGCCTGGTCCTCGGCCAGCGTCGCGTCGATGGTCTCGAGCGCGATGGCATGAAACTCCGCATCCTGCGGCGGCAGGTTTTCCTCGAGGAACTCGGCGAGGAAATGCGGCTGGTGGAAACGATAGAGCTGCGCGCCGTAGCGGAAGAAGCGCATCGCCAGCAGGCGGAAGGACGTGCCCGCCGGCGCGGACCAATGGCGGATCAGCGCGAGTGCGTCGTCGACGACGTCGCTCGCCTGGCGGGCGATCTCGTCCTGGTTGGCACCCGAGGCGACGAGCAGGCGGCCGAGGGCGTCACCCAGCGCGCGGCGGGCCTTCAGCGCGAGGTCGGCATCGATCAGGTGCGCGCGCTCGTGCGGGAGGGCGAGCGCGAGCGCTTCGCGGGCGACCTGTTCGGCCGCGGCAAACTGGCCGAGGTCGAGCAGGAGGTTGGCGCGATTGACGAGCGTGCCGGTGAAATTGCGGCGCGGCCACGGGTTGTCGACGGCGGCCAGAAGGCGCAACAGCGCGGCGGCCTCGTCGAACGCGGCAAGCGCCAGCGCGGCCTGGCCCACGCCGTGCAGGCGGTGCAGCAGCTGGCCGCGATTCATCAGCGCGGCGCCGAGGCTGTTGACCCACGAGGGATTCTCCGCGACCGGCACGGTGCGGAAAAGCGCAATGGCCTCGTTGTAGGCGTCGAGTGCGGCGTTCAGGCTGGCCTCGTCGCCCCGCAGCAGCAGCTCATGGCCGCGATTCATCCACGCGATGGCGCGGTCGCGAAGCTCGAGCGAAGTTGGAGGCGAATCGGCCAAGGAAAATCAAATCAGGCGCGGGCGCCGACGAACACGAAGCGCACGTAGGCGGCGGGGAGTTCGCCGTCCTGGGCGACGGCTGCGAGCGCGGAGTTGACGACCTCGTCGAGGCGGCCGCCGTCGAGCGGCAGATCGCGGATGAGTGCCGGGGCGCCACGGGAGGCGCGGACCTCGATGCAGAAGGTGCGGCGGGCCCAGCAGCGCACGCGGTAGAAGGCGAGGTGGTGGCGGCCGTCGAGCAGGGCGCGGACGCGGAAGAGTTGCTCGATGCAGGCGGCGGCGTCAGCGCCGGCGGCGAGCGAGCGCAGGTCGAGCGCGGCGTCGAAGAGGGCGGAATCGCGCGGATCGAGCTCGGCGAGAAACAGGTCGAGCGTGGCGAGGCCGTTGTGGAAGAGACACAGTTCGGGCGAGGCGGCGCGCAGCGCGTGCGCGGTGGCAGAAGAGGAAGGAGGACGTGTGGCGTTCACGGGTTTGAAACTGATACCTGTTCTCAATGTGGTTTTCAAAAAATGCGCCGGAGGATTTGTCCGGCGCAAGGGACCGAAAAGGCGCGGGTTATTTGAGGAAGCTCTTGAGCATCCAGACCGTCTTCTGGTGCCACTGGATCGTCTTGATCGCGAGGTCCTGGGTCTCGAGGTCGTTCACCGCGCCGGCGGCATCGCGCACCGCGACGGCATCGGAGAGCGTCTTCTCGTGGGCGACCGCGAGGCTGGCGACGTAGTCCTTGGCGGAGACCGGGGTGTTGAGTTCCTCGATGCCGGACTCGTTGGAGAAATTACGCAGGCCGCCGAGCGCATAGGCATCGAGCGCGCGCACGCGCTCGGCGATCTCATCGATGGCCTCGAAGAGATATTCGTACTGCTCCTGGAAAGCCTTGTGGAGGGAGAAGAAGCCGGGGCCCTCGACGTTCCAATGCGCGTAGTGCGTGTTGGCCATCAGGGAATAGGAATCGGCGAGAAGGAGATTGAGCGCTTTGACGACGGCGGTGTCGGACTTGGTCTTGGAACCGGTGGTGGTGGTCTTCATGGTGGTGATGTTTCCTACGTTAATGGCGGCGGAAATGAGCGCAAATTCGACTTTCGGGACCGGTCACATTTCCGCCCACTGGCGCAGGAGGTTGTGGTAGACGCCGGTGAGCTGGATGACGGACGGATGCGTGGCGTTTTCCGCGCCGAGGCGCTGGATGGCGACGTCCATGTCGAACAGCAGGCCGCGCTGGCCGCCGTCGCGGATCATCGACTGCAGCCAGAAGAACGAGCACAGGCGGGTGCCGCGCGTGACGGGCGTGACCTGGTGCAGGCTGGTCGACGGGTAGAGAATCATGTGGCCGGCCGGGAGCTTCACCGACTTCGAGCCGTACGTGTCCTCGATGATGAGTTCGCCGCCGTCGTATTCCTCGGGGCCCGCGAAAAAGAGCGTGCACGAGAGGTCCGTGCGCAGGCGGTGGTTCGTGCCGGGGACCACGCGCACGGAGCCGTCCACGTGGTTGCCGAACGTCTGGCCGCCGGAATAGCGGTTGAACATCGGCGGCAGGATGTGCAGCGGGAGCGCGGCGGAGATGAAGAGCGGGTTCGCGCTGAGCGCCTTGAGGATCATCCCCCCGACCTGGCGGGCGACGGGGCTCTCCACCGGCAGCTGCATGTTGTCCTTCACGCGGGCGCCCTGGTGCCCGGCCGAGACCTTGCCATCCACCCAGTCCGCGGCCTCGAGCAGTTTGCGCGCTTCGGCGACCTGCTCGGGTGTGAGGACGTTGGGGATGGCGAGGAGCATGCGATTAGAACGTGAAGTCAGCGCTCAGGAGATAGGAGCGGGGCGCACCCGGACCGAAACGAGCACCGTTGTTATTAAAGGTCTGCACGAATTCCTCGTCGAACAGATTGTTCACGTTGAGGCGCAGGGTGAGGTGCTTGCCGACCGGGTAGCTGGCGACGAGGTTGAACAGCCAGTATTCGGGCATCTTGCGCGGCACGGCGGGAGCGTTGTTGTCGCGACGGGCGACCTCGCCGGAATACTGGAAGCCGCCGCCGAGGATCATCTGGTTGGAGAAGCGGTAGCTGGTGAAGAGATTGCCCGACCACTCCGGGACGAGCGGGAGCGCGGCGCCCGTCGGGTTGCCGCCGGCCGTCGTCCCCGAGTTGATCTCGCTGTCGAGGTACGAGATGCTGCCCAACACAACCCAGTTGTCGGTGAAGCGGCGGGAGATGCCGAACTCCACGCCGTCGACGGTCTGCTTGCCGGCGGGGATGGGCCCGAGGATCGGGTCGGTGTAGACGGTGTTGTCGTTGACGGTCCGGAAGACGGCCACGTTGGTCGAGAGGCGGCCGTTGAAGAAGTCCCACTTCGCGCCCAGTTCGGCGTTCGTGGTCTTCTGCGGATCGACGTTGGGATTGTTCTGGTTGCCGATGGCGCTGGAGAGCGTGAAGTCGGTGCCCGGAGGCGTGAGCGAGTTGGCGTACGCGACGTAGAGGCTGCCCGCCTTGGCCGGCTTGAAGACGATGCCGCCCTTCCAGCTGAAGAGGGTGTCGTCGGCGTCGATGGTGGTGGGCACGCCGGTGGTGGCCACGCTCAGGTAGTGCGTGTCGTACTTCTCCCCGCGCACGCTCACGTTGGCCTGCCAGCGGTCGTTGAAGTGGAGCGTGTCGAAGGCGTAGAGCGCCGCGGTCTTGGTCTCCACGTCGGTGTACGCGCCGCTGCGGGTCGGCGTGGCGCTCGGGGCGGCTTCCGGATTCGGGCTCTGGATCGGAATCGGGGTGAGCGTGACGCTCACGAAGGCCGGGTTGTACGCGGTTTCCTTGGTGAGCTCGAGGCCGGAGGACAGGTTGTGCTTGATCCAACCCGTGGCGAACTGCGCGAGCAGGTTCGTCTGGTTCGACAGGATGCTCATGTCGCGCTTGTTCGCCTGCCGGCTGCGCGTGAGCTGGTTGGTGGCGGGAACGTAGGAGGTGCTGCTGGTGCCCGGGGTCGTGACCACCGCCTCGCGCTGGTTGGCGCTGTAACGGGTCTGGTTGCTGAGCTTCAGCGTCGAGCTGAAGTCATGCTCGAGGCGCAGCATCGCGGCGTCGGCGTTGATCTTGTCGGAATCGACCGTGAAGCCGTAGAACGTGCTCCAGTCGACCTGGGGCACCGGCACGGCGGATATGTAGCCGTCCATCTGCGCGGAAGGCAGGCCGTAGTCCGGCAGGTTGTCCTGCTCGGTGTGCGAGTAGGTGAGGAAGGCGCGCGACGGGGTGCCGAGGCCGAGGGCAAGGGAGGGCGCGATGCCCCAGCTCTCGCTGTTGGCGTAATCGCGGCCGACCGCGTCGTTGTCCTGCCAGACGGCGTTCACGCGGACGGCGGTGCCCTTGACCGGGGCGTTGGCGATGGGCTGGCTGACGTCGATCGAGGCGCGCTCGCGGCTGCCGGAGCTGCGCTCATCCAGGCCGTAGTTGACGGAGCCGGCGATGAACTGCTCGAGGCGCGGGGTCTTCGTGGTGATGTTTACGTAACCCGACGCGCCGCCGCGGCCGACGTCGGTGCCGGCCGGGCCCTTGGCGACGTCCACCTGCTCGATGTTGAAGACGTCGCGGCTGTAGGCGCCGACGTCACGCACGCCGTCGACGAAGATGTTGTTCGTCGTGTCGAAGCCGCGCATGTAGAAGGAGTCGCCGGAGGTGCCCGAGGCGCCGCCGCCCTCGCCCGCGGCGAAGGTGATGCCGGAGGTGTTGCGGAGGACGTCGCTCAGGGTCGTGGCGCCCTGCTGGACGAAGATCTCGCGCGGGATGACGACGACCGTCTGCGGGGTGTCGCGCAGCGGCTCGGTGAACTTCGGCGAGGAAACGACCGCCACCTCTTTCTTTTCTTCGACGGTCAGCGTGGGCAGCTCCATCTTGCCTTCCGTCGCCATCTCCGCCCCGGCGTGCAGGGTGCTGGAGAGCGCAAGCGCGAGGGAGGCGGCCGGCATGGCGGCGCGGGCTACCGGCGAGCCGGCGAGCGCGGGCTTGGCGTTCTCGTTGGATTGGGCGGAGGCAGAGCGGGTGTGCATGAAAGGGATTGGGCGCGAATCGAGGATCAGTCGGATCAGAAGGCGTGGACACAGGCGACAAACGCGACGACGACGCCTACGGCGAGCAGTGCGCCGACGACGAAATGAACGTCGGAGCGGGTCAGCAGGGAGGAGTTGTTGAGAGGCAGTTTCATCGCCGGCAATATGTGAGGATGAGACGCAGTCTCACGTCAATAGCTTATTTGAGATTTTGTCTCATAAATCGACCAATTTGTAGGTTTGACCTGTGCAAGTAGCTGGCTTTTAAGGAGTCAGTGAATCTCGACCTTCAAGTTAGTTTGAGCGCTAAAAACTATCCGATCCGCTTTGTTCGAGATTCATGGGCAGGTGTCAGCTCTGTGCTTCAGCGCCTCACCGGAGAAGGGCGGAAGAGCGCGGTGGTCACCGACCGGACGGTTTGGTCGGCGCTGCCCGCCGAGTTGCAGCAGCTCTTCGCCGCCGTGCCGCGCCTGGAGCTGGCGCCAGGGGAGAAGACGAAGTCGCTCACGGAACTGGGCCGCGTGCTGGATTTCATGGCGGCGCAACGACTCGACCGCGGCTCGGTGCTGTGGATTCTCGGCGGCGGCGTGATCGGCGACCTCGGCGGATTCGCCGCGGCGTCCTACCTGCGCGGCATCGAATTCGTCCAGGTGCCGACGACCCTGCTGGCGATGGTCGACAGCTCCATCGGCGGCAAAACGGGCATCAATCTCTCCGCCGGCAAGAATCTCGTCGGCGCGTTCCATCACCCGAGTGAAGTTTTCATCCCCATTCCCTGCCTGCGCACGCTGCCACCGCGTGAGTTCGCCGCCGGCATGGCCGAGGTGATCAAGTACGGCTTGCTGGGTGACGCCGCGCTTTTCACCCGGCTCGAGCAAACCGCCCTGACCGTCGAGAGCGCCGACCTCGCCGCGGTCATCCGGCGCTGCTGCGAGATGAAGGCCGCCATCGTGCAGGCCGACGAACGCGAGACCGCCAAGGAAGGCGGGCGCGCCCTGCTGAATCTCGGTCACACGTTCGGCCACGCCATCGAGCAGGTCACGGGTTACGGCACGTATCTCCACGGCGAAGCGGTGGGCATCGGCCTCGCCGCCGCCGCGCGTCTCTCGGCCCGGCTCGGTTCGCTGCCGGCGGCCGACATTGCTCGCGTCGATCGCGTGGTCGCGGCTCACCAGCTGCCGATCCGCCTGCGCGAACCGCTGCCGCTGGCCGCGCTCATGGGCGCGATGCAGCACGACAAGAAGGTCCGCACGGGCCAGCTGCGTTTCATCACGCTGAACCGCCTGGGCGAGGCCGTCACCCGCGGCGGCATCGATCCCGCCCTCGTGGAGGGCGTCTGGCGCGAACTCGGCGCCACCTGAGAATGGGACTGCTATCCGGGAGAAAACCCGCACACTGATCCTCCCATGTCCGCCATCGACGAAGGCATTGTCCGCGAGTATTTCGAGCAGAACGGATTTCTCGTCCGCCAGCCGCGCAAATACCAGGTGCAGGCGCGCCGCAAGACGGGTGGCGAGGAAGTCGACCTCGTGGTGTTCAACCCGTCGTGGCAGCGTGGCGCCCGCAAGCCGGGCTTCTTCCTTTTTTCCAACGAGCTGCCGTTCGTGCGCCAGGCGGTCGTGGCGGTGAAGGGCTGGCACACCGGCGTGTTCACGCCGACGATGCTCAAGAGCAGCCCGGAGATCTTCGGCTTCCTGCAGGAAAACGTGCTCAAGGACATGAGCCGCTTTTTCCCGGCCTCCGCGGCCGGCGATGCGGATGGCGGGTTCACCAAGATCCTCGTGCTGCCGAGCCTGCCGACCGCCGAGCCTTTCCGCACCCAGAGCGTGGAGCTGCTCAAGGAGCGCGGCGTCGACGCGATCATTTCCTTCCGCGCCATGCTGCTCGACCTCCTGGAGAAGGTGGAGGTGAACCAGAATTACACGAAGAACGACACGCTGCAGGTCATGCGCATCCTGAAAAACTACGACCTGCTGAAGGACACGCAGCTGGACCTGCTGCCGGACCGCCCTGCGGCCCGGCGCGGACGCGGAGGCGCCGGCGAATGAGCATCCACCCGACCGCCATCATCGAGGAAGGCGCGCAGCTCGGCGCGGGTTGCGTCATCCACGCGCACGCGGTCATCAAGCGCCACAGCGTGCTCGGCGAGGGCGTGAAGGTGCATGAATTCGCCGTGATCGGCGGCGATCCGCAGTATCTCAAGTTCGACCCGGCCACCGCCTCAGGCGTGCAGGTGGGGGCGGGCACGGTCGTGCGGGAGCATGTCACCATCAACCGCGCGGTCCACGCCGGCCAGGCCACGCGGGTCGGCGCGCGCTGTTTCCTGATGGCGGCGTCGCACGTCGGTCACGACTGCATTGTCGCGGACGACGTCGTGCTGGCGAACAACGTGATGCTGGCCGGCCACGTCGAGGTCGGGGCGAACACTTTTGTCGGGGGCGGGTCGGGCATCCACCAGTTCGTGCGCATCGGCGAAGGCGCGATGATCAGCGGGCTCTCCCGCCTCACGAGGGATGTCGCCCCCTTCCTGATCGCGGCCGAACGCGACGAGGTGCCGGGTTTCAATGTCGTGGGCCTGAAGCGCCGCGGTTTCAGCCGCGAGGCGATCGCCGAGCTCAAGGACTGTTTTGCCGCGGTTTTTGCCGGCGGCGATCCCCGCAAGCTGGCCGCGGCCCGGAGTGCCGCGGGGGTGCAGACCGCCGAGGCGCGCCGTTTCCTGGAGTTTTTCGCCGGCGGCAAGCGCGGCTTCATTCGTCCGGCCGCCCGGGTGGCGGCCGACACCGCCGACGAGTCATGAGCCGGCTGGCCTTCACGTGCGGCGATCCCGCGGGCGTCGGCCCGGAGATCATCGCGGCCTGGCTCGCCGCGCATCCGGCGGAGGCGGCCGGGGTGGCGGTCATCGGTCCCGCACGCTGGCTGGAGACCCTGCCCGCGGCCGCGCAGCGCGTGGCGGTGGGGCTGGAGGATTTTGCCGTGACGCCCGGCCAGCCTGACGGTGATGGCGCGCTCGTGGCGTGGGGCGCGATGGAGCGTGCGGCGGAAGGTTGCAAAACCGGCGAATTTTCCGGCGTGGTCACCGCTCCGGTGAGCAAGGCGCGGCTGGCGGCGATCGGCTATCCGTTTCCCGGCCAGACGGAATTCTTCGCGGCGCGCTGGGGCGGCGACCCGGTGATGTGTTTTTGCGGCGGCAAGCTGCGCGTGGCGCTGGCCACGTGGCATGTGCCGTTGCACGAGGTCGTGCGTGTGCTCGGTCCGAACCTGCTGCAGCGTACGATCGCCGCGGCGGACCAGCTGGCGAGAGCCGACGGCATCGCGGCACCGCGCATCGGCGTGTGCGGTCTCAATCCACACGCCGGCGAGGGCGGACTGCTCGGCCTCGAGGAGAAGGATTTCCTCAACCCGGCCCTCGCGCAGCTGCAAGCGCAGTACCCGGGCCTGTCGTTGTGCCTGCCGGGCGACACGCTTTTCGCGCGCGCCTTGCGCGGGGAGTTCGATGTCGTCGTGGCGCTGTACCACGACCAGGGCCTGGGGCCGCTCAAGACCGTCGACTTCGACGAGGCGGTGAACGTCACGCTCGGCCTGCCGCACGTCCGCACCAGCCCCGACCACGGCACGGCGTTCAGCCTGGCGGGGCAGGGGAAGGCGAACGGCACCAGTTTTGCGAATGCGGTGACCGTGGCACGGCGCTTGATTAAACGCCGGGCTGGGACATAGATGTGCGCCATGTCCGCTCCCTCCACCACTGCCACGCCGCCCGTCACGGGTGTCCGCGAGGGCAATGAAAACCTCGTGCGCCTGACCGCGCCGGCGGGAGCCAAAGTGGCAGCGTTGATCGCGCGCGAGCAACAGGGTGAATTCCTGCGTGTGGCCATCACCGGCGGAGGTTGTAACGGATTAAGTTACAAACTCCGTTTCGCCCCCGAGCCCAAGCGCGGCGACATCCTGGTCCGCAGCGCCGGCATTCCCGTCCTGGTCGACGCCAAGACCGCACTCTACCTCAAGGGCACCGAGCTCGACTTCTCCGACAAGATGATCGGCGGTGGCTTCAAGTTCACGAATCCGAACGCGAAGGCCTCCTGTTCCTGTGGCGAAAGTTTCAGCGTCTGAGGAATTTCCCCCGGAACCCGTTGGAAATAGGGATTGTCATCCCCTCTGTTAGAGACAAAAACCACTCCCCGACCTCACTTAGCAAAGCAAACCAACTGAATGGCACTTCCTTCCTCTTCGCCCGGCGGCCGCCCTCCTTACAATCGCGACAATCGTGGTCGCAATAACGATCCCTTCGCCGCCATCCGGCGCAACATGCGGATCAAGTCGCCGCAGGTTCGCGTGATCAGCCCCGAAGGCCGTCAGCTGGGGATCATGGACACGCCGAAGGCCATCGCGCTGGCGCTCCAGTTCAACCTCGACCTCGTCGAGGTCGCCGCCGCCGCCACGCCGCCCGTGTGCCGCATCATGGATTTCGGCAAGTACGTGTACGAGGAGCAGAAGAAGCACGCGCACAGCAAGCCCGCCGGCACGAAGCTCAAGGAGATCGAGTTCACCGTCCGCATCGAGGCCCACGATTTCGAGACCAAGCTCCGCCACGCCGAGGAATTCCTGGATCACGGCAACAAGGTGAAACTCCGCCTGAAGTTCCGCGGCCGCGAGATGGCGCACACCGAGATCGGTTTCGGCGTGATGAAGAAGGCGCTGGATGAGCTGTCCACCATGGGCCACCCCGATTCCGAACCGAAACTGACCGGCAAGCAGATCAATGTCATGCTCTCGCCGCTGCCGGCCAACAAGCGCAAGCCCAAGTTCCACGTCCGCGACAACGCCGCGCAGCCCAACGCCAAGCCGTCAGCCGCGGCCGAGGCCGGTGCCGCGGCCGAGGCCGAGGCGGAGTGACCGGCGGTTTGATGTCATGGCGCGGCACACCGCACGCGGCCTGCTGGGGATTGGCGCGGCGAGCCTGCTGATCGTTCTCCTGGCTTCGTTCCCCGCCCGCGCCCAGGGCGCCCGGGACGACGCGCCCGTCCCTCCGTTTTCCCTCGCGGCCGTCGCGCGCCAGCACGGCCTCAAGGTGCAGGCGCGGGAACAGGGGACCGAGTTGACGTTGACGGGCGACGGCGTGCGGATGGAGTTCGAAGCCGGCAGCCGCGAGGCGAGTTGGAACGGCTACCGGCTTTTTCTCGGCGAGCCGCCCGTCATGCGCGGCCGGAACCTCACGCTGGCGGCCACGGATTGGATTTCCGTCGTGCGTCCGCTCGTCGATCCCGCCGCCGTGCCGCCGCCGGGCTCGCTCCGGCTGGTGGTGATCGATCCCGGTCACGGCGGCTCCGACCCCGGTACGGAGAATCGCGCCCTGAAGTTGAAGGAGAAAACCTACACGCTCGACGTCGCCCGGCGGCTGACCCGCGAACTGGTGCAGCGCGGTTATCGGGTGTTGTTGACGCGCACCGGCGATACGCGGTTGGCGCCCACGCAGGCCGGGGATCTCCGGGCCCGCGCCGAGAAGGCCAACCGGGCCGGCGCGGATCTTTTTATCAGCCTGCATTTCAACTCCCTGCCCGACAACACGACGGTCCGCGGCATTGAGACCTATGCCCTGACGCCGGCCGGCCAGCGCTCGACCGCCGCGCGCAAGCGCACGGCGGCCGAGCGGGTGGCGCACCCCGGCAACCGCCACGACCACTGGAACATGGTTTTGAGCGGCCTCCTCCACCATCGCCTGGTCGACGAACTGGCGGCGACCGATCGCGGATTGAAGCACGCGCGCTTTGCCGTGCTGCGGCCCCTTGGGTGCCCCGCGGCGTTGGTGGAGGCGGGATTTCTCTCCAGCCGCACCGAGGCGCAGAAAATCCGCAGTGCCGCTTACCGGCAGAAAATGGCGGAGGCCATGGGCGCGGGCATTGGCGAATACGCGGTCCAGCTCCGGGCGGCGGCGGTGGCGAAGAAAAACCTATGAGCCGGCGCCACTTCTTCCCCAGCCTGGTTTTCCTTTCTGGCCTGGCCGCCTGCGCCGCTCCCATGCCGACTCCTGCCCAGCAACCGGCCCCGGCCATCAAGGCCCCCGCGCCGGTGCCCGCCGCCGCTGCGTCTTCGTCTGCAACTGCGCCCGCCCCCGCGCCCGTCCGCGAGGCCCCGGCGCGCCCCGCCGTCCTCTGGCCGGCGACGAAACTGCAGGGCATCGATTATGTGGACGTGAAGGACATCGCGAAGGCCCTTGCCCTCAAGGCCGCGTGGACGAAGCCCGCCGCGACGCTGACGCTCAGCGACGCGCAGGGGGTGCGGTTCACCCTCGAGGCGAACCAAAAGGATTTCTATTTCGACAAGCTCCGCATTTTTCTTGGCGCGCCGGCGCTCCGCCAGAAAGACACGCTGTGGGTGAGCAAGCTCGACGTGATCAAGATCCTCGCGCCGCTCTACCGCCCGGCCAGCCACGCCGCGTTGCTGCCGCCGGCGGCACCCAAGCTCATCGTGATCGATCCCGGCCACGGCGGCATCGACCCGGGCACGCAGAACGAGAAACTCAAGCTGAACGAGAAGACCTTCACCCTCGATGTCTCCCAGCGGCTGGAAAAGCTGCTCACGGCGCGCGGCTG
>Ga0164241_10005702_pt1 | contig 11556 bp, 12 predicted proteins | sample OricomyardsoilBY_FD_108780 | JGI IMG/M metagenome (GOLD analysis project Ga0164241, IMG submission 108780) | Backyard soil microbial communities from Emeryville, California, USA - Original compost - Back yard soil (BY) | ecosystem: Environmental > Terrestrial > Soil > Unclassified | place: USA... | reverse complement strand
TCGCTGGATCACGAGGTCGTGCAGGTCCCTCGCGATCCGGTCTCGGTCCTCCAGGACCGCGAGCATGTCCCGGTCGCGTTGTGACTGGGCCCGCTCGAGGGCCAGCGTGGCCTGGGCGGCGAAGTTCCGGATCAGGTCGGCGCCTTCCGACACCCGGCTGTTCGAGCCCTGTTCCGCGGCGACGATCAGGAGTCCGCCGGTGCCGCTACTGCCGGCGGGCAGCGGCGCCATCGTCGTACGGCCGAGACCGGCGCCCTCGGGGAACTCGGTCAGCGCGCCGGCGTCCTTGAGAAAGCGGGCCAGGTCGTCGATCACGACCTGTTCGCCGCCGGACAGGGCATGGCCGATCAGGGGCAGATCGCTGCGGACCTGGCGTCCGAGGAAGCGTCCGAACCCGGGCGGGCCGTCGAGCGCCCGGACGACCAGGTCGTCGTCCTCGGCGAGCAGTACGGCGGCGACGTGGGCGCCGGAGATCTCGCGCGACCGCTGTGCGATGAGTTGGAGTGCCTGGTCGGGATCGAACTCGCCGAGCATGAGTTGGGTCAGCTCGGCGGTCACCTCGTGCCACCGCCTGCGCTGCTCGGTGTCGGCGTACAGCCTGGCGTTGTCGATCACGACACCGGCGGCGGCCGCGAGCGCGGTGACAGTGCGCTCGTCGTCCTCGGTGAAGTCGGCTCCACCGGTCTTCTCGGTCAGGTACAGGTTGCCGTACGCATGGTCCCTGGTCCGGATCGGTACGCCGAGGAAGGACTTCATCGGTGGGTGGTTCGACGGGAACCCGTACGACCTCGGATGGTCGGTGAGGTCGGCGAGCCGGATGGGCTCGGGGTCGTCGATCAGCAGGCCGAGGATGCCGTGGCCCTCGGGATACGGGCCGATGGCCGCGATCTCCTCGTCGGTGACGCCGTGGGTGATGAACCGGACCAGCCGCTTGCCGTCGGGGCCGACCACACCGAGAGCGCCGTACCGGGCGTCCGCGAGCTCACAGGCGGCGCTGACGATCCGGTCCAGCGTGCTGTTCAGGTCGAGGTCCGCGCCGATGCCGACGACCGCGTCCAGGAGCGCGCGGAGGCGTTCCTGGGAGTCCATGATCTCGTCGACCCGGCCGAGCAGTTCCTGGAGCAGGGCATCAAGCCGTACCCGGGAGAGTCCAGCGAACTCCAGCGCCCCCTCGTCCCAGCTCCCTCGCCCCGCCTGCGGGCCCTCTGCCACGGCTTCAGGTTACGAAAAGTCATCAAGGAAGGGAACCGGTGTGGGCGGCCGGCCTCACTGTCGCGGACGCTTGCCCCACGGGACCAGCCGGCGGCCGTGCACCGACTCGATCCCCAGGCGAACCAGCTGCGGATCGTCCATCGGCAGCCAGGAATGCAACGGCAACGAACGCCGCAGCGCCGCGGCCTCGTCGGGTGTGACGACGGACAGGTGGCCGATGGCGGTGACCGTCCACCCGAGGTGGCGATCGAGGTCGACGTCGTCGGCCGCGAAGGCCACGACATCACCTCGCTCGGCGGCGCGGAGCTTGTCGCCCGGACCGGTGCTGAACACGATCGTGTCGTCGTCCAGGACGAAGTTGACCAGACGGATGGCGGGCAGGCCGCCGTACGTGTAGACGAGCCGGCCCAGTGGGGCTGATCCCAGCAGCCGCAGACACTCCGGCGCGCTGAGGATCTCGAGGCGGGAGTGGTCGAACTGGGTGGTGGTCATCGCGGTCTCCAGACGGTGGACGAGGTGATGCTGTACTTGTCCACGTGCCAACGATCCGCTCGGGGGAAGTGGTCGCAGTAGGGTCGAAGGTCCCTGACTCGGCAGTACCGACGCCGGGGAGACTTCTGAACAGGCAGCCGTCGGTGGCAGGGGGATCGCGATGGGCAGATGGTCTTTGTCGTCTCCAGGCATCGCCACGCTCCGCCACTACCGTGCGCGGTGGTTCCGGTCCGATCTGATCGCCGGTATCACCGTCGCGGCGTACTTCGTGCCACAGGTGATGGCGTATTCCGAGTTGGCCGGGCTGCCGGCCGTCACCGGGTTGTGGGTCGCTGTCGGGCCGCTGATCCTGTATTTCCTGCTCGGCTCCTCGCGTCTCTTGTCGCTCGGTCCGGAGTCGACCACCGCGCTGTTGACCGCGACGGCGATAGCTCCACTCGCGGCGGGCGATCCGGTCCGTTATGCCGCTCTTGCTGCGCTTCTTGCCCTCCTCGTCGGCGCGATCTGTGTGGTGGGATGGCTCGCCCGGCTCGGGTTTCTCGCCGACCTCCTGTCCAAGCCGGTGCTGGTCGGCTATCTGGCCGGCATCGCGGTGATCATGATGACGGGGCAGCTCGGCCGCATGACGGGCGCACCGGTCACCGGCGACTCACCGCTTGCCGAGGTGTTGTCCGCGATCCGTCTGTACGGCGAATGGCAGGCGGTGCCGGTGGCGCTGTCCGTGTCGTCCTTGGTGCTTTTGCTGGTGTTCGCGCACTGGACGCCGTGGCTTCCGGGCCCGCTGATCGTGGTGACGCTCGCCGCGGTGGTCACGTGGGCCGCAGGGCTGGCCGACAAGGGAGCGATCCTGGTCGGTGACGTGCCCAGTGGTCTGCCCGTGCCGCGACTGCCGGACATTTCGCCCGCAGACATCGGCTTACTTGTGCTACCTGCGCTGGGCGTCGCGTTGGTCGGCTACACCGACACCGTGCTGACCGCGCGCGCGTTCGCGGCGCGCGGACACGACCGCATCGACCCGGATCGGGAACTGCTCGTCCTCGGACTGGCCAACGTCTGGGCCGGCCTGGTGCGTGGCTTCCCGATCAGCAGCAGCGGCAGCCGAACAGCCCTCGCAGCCGCCTCCGGCGCCAAGAGCCAGGTGTACTCGCTGGTCACCGCAGCAGTCATCGTCGCGACCTTGCTCTTCGCGGGACCGTTGCTGTCGACCTTCCCGGTCGCGGCGCTCGGCGCGCTCGTGGTCTTCGCCGCCATCCGGCTGATCGATCTGCCGGAGTTCCGTCGCATCGCAGCCTTCCGGCGCAGCGAATTCCTGCTCGCCGTGGCCACGACCGTCGGCGTGATCGCTCTCGACGTCCTGTACGGCGTACTGGTCGCGGTGGCGTTGTCGGTCGTCGACGTACTGCGCCGCGTCGCCCGCCCGCATGACGGCATCCTCGGCTACGTGCCGGGCATTGCCGGGATGCACGACGTCGACGACTACCCGGACGCGCGTCCCGTCCCGGGGCTGGTCGTCTACCGCTACGACTCGCCCTTGTTCTTCGCCAACGCCGAGGACTTCCTGCGCCGCGCCCTGGCCGCGGTCGACTCCGCCGAGACGCCGGTTCGCTGGCTCCTCCTCAACGCCGAGGCCAACGTCGAGATCGACATCACCGCCATCGACGCCCTCGACTCGCTTCGCGAGGAGTTGACGGCGCGCGGCGTGGTCCTCGCCCTGGCCCGGGTCAAACAGGACCTTCGCGACGACCTCGAGGCGGCCGGCTTCCTGGCCCGCCTCGGGCCCGGCCGGATCTTCTACACCCTGCCCACCGCTGTCGAAGCCTTCCGTCAGGAGTCCGCGGAACCGTCCTCCTGACACCCAGTTGCTACCAGCAACGACAACGGTCAGCGCACGGTCCTGCGTTCGCCGGTCAACAGCGTGCCGAAGCGCCCATCGGACCTGAAGGTGGCGATGAAGACGTACGGGAGCGTGTAGACGCTGCCGAGAACGACAGGCAGTGCCAGGAGCAACCCTCGCCACAGCTGACGTTCGCGGTAGGTGATCCACGCCATCACCAGGAGTAGATGGAGGCTGAAATCGCCGTTGATCTGAGCGCGCCAGGGGTGTGAGAAGTCGGTGACGAACACCTTGCCGTCCGAGATACCCAGGGTTGTGACGGCGTTCACCGTGGCTGCCACGATCGCCAGCCACGCCACGACGAGTGCACTCCTGAAAACCAGCATGTTCCGCCTTTCACGGCGTCGATTCACCCGCGGACGGTGTCCAGCGCCTGCCTCGACGTACGGACGTTACGGAACGACGATACAGAACGCCTGGAGCGACGGCGAGCAGGGCGCCGACGACAGTGATCAATGCGCCCACGATCTGGACGACGGTGAAGGACTCGTCGAGAAAGACAACCGCCGAGACGGTACCGAAGACGGGTACCGAGAACATCGTGATCGTGGCCGTGACCGGGCTGACGGAGCGAAGTCCGCGGTAGTAGAAGAGGTAGGCGATCGCTGTCGGCCCGATGGCCAGAAAGGCGACATTCGCCCAGGTGGACGGTCGTACCGAGGACCAGTCCGCCGACGGCAGTTCTGGGATCGAGAGCAGCACGAGGGCCAAGGCGCCGACGCCGGTGGCATACGTTGTCGCACGCAACGGATCCATGCCGCTCAGCACCTTCTTCGAGGCGATGCTGTAGGCGGCCCAGCAGCCCGCGGCGAGTAGGTAGACGAGGTCGCCGACCAGGCGGGATCCCGACACGCCGCCGACACCGATGCCGATGAAGAACACCGCTGCGCCGGCAACTCCGAGAACCAGCCCGGCGACCCGGATCGCGGACGCTGCCTCGCGGCCGGCCAGCAGCATGGCGATGGTCGTCAGCACCGGACTCAGGATCGGCACGATGATGCTGCCGTCGATGGCGGGAGCGAGGGACAGGGCCCAAAAGAAGAAGAAGTTGTATGCGAACACGCCGATCATGCCGATCGAGCCCGCGACGCACAGGTCCCGCCAGGAGAATCGCGCGGAGCCGGGACGCACGCACAGCATGACGACGAGGATCACGGCGCCGCCGCCGAAGCGGAGCATCGCCGCCACCTCGTGCGGCAGCTGTCCCACCACGACCTTGGAACTGGTGAAGGCTGTTCCGAACAAGGCCATCGTGATCAGCAGGTACAGGTACGGGCCGGCGCCTGCACGCGGCTCGTCGTCGGGTTGGTCAACCATGGTGTCGATCCCAGCTGTCGGTGTCGTCGCGGAGTGCTCCGCTCACCAGATGGTCGTTCGCACCGCAGCCAGGGTCTTGTACGTTCTTGGCATGGTCGGTGAACCTGCGGTCAGCGCTTGGCGGGCCGAGGCCTTCCGGTAGGCGCCGGACGTAGGCCGTCGATGAGTGCGGTGAGGCCGAGGCGCCAGCGGCGGTTGACCGACTGCTTCGACCCGCCGAGTCGTTGAGCGCTCTCCGCCGCGGCCAGTCCATGGACCAAGGTGAAGAACACGAGCGCGATGTCGGTGGGGTCGCCCGCGATCAGCTCGGCGTCGACGGCGTCCCGGACGTACTGCACGAAGATCTTGCGCACCTTGGCGCCGGCCCGCGCCTCGTCCTTCGACGGATCGAAGTCGGCGAACGGCCGGGAGAACATGATCTCGGCCAGCACGGGGTTCGCCAGGATGAACTCGCGGAAGGCATCAGCCAGCCGTCGGAGGGCCTCAAGCGGATCTGCGGCCGGGGAGAGTGTGGAGAGGTCGTCGCCGAGCATCCGGAATCCTTCGAAGAAGACTTCCCGGACCACGCCGGCCTTGTCGCCGAAGACTTCGTAGATCGCCGGAACGGAGGCGTTCGCGCGGTGGGCGACAGCCCTTGTGGTCAGGCCTGCGACACCTTCCTCGTCGAGCACCGCCATCGCGCTCGCCAGTCCGCGCTCGCGGAGGGCGTCGGTGCGTTGCTTCACCCGAGGCACGGCACGACGGTAACACTTCGGGCTCGCACACTCGTAGCGGTGTTGCGTAACGATGATACAAAACGGTGTTACATCGGTCACTCGGACGGCGTCCGATCGCCACCGCGGAGGTATAAAGGAACCGTGACCGACTCCGTCCTGCAGTTGCTGCGTGACCGCAAGAACCAGGGGAGTACGCCTGGAGATCGCGGTGACGATGCGCGCCTGGTGCTGTTGATCGAGGGTGGAAGCTCTCGTGGCGCCTACTCGAGCGGTATGACGGTGGCCATCGAACGTCTGGGCCTGTTGCCGACGTTCGATGCTGTCTATGGAAGCTCCGCCGGAGCGCTCAACGCAGCGTGGCTGCTGTGTGGCCGTGCCGAGAGCACCATGCACGCCTGGTGGGATCCAGGCGTCATGGGGGCGACCATCAATCCGAGGCGCCTTCTGCGTGGTCAGCCGGTGGTGGACACCAGGTACCTGGTCCACACGGTGTACACCGAGATCATGCCGATGGGGTTCCAGGAGATTCTGGACAACCCCGTCGAGCTCCACCCGATCGCCACGGACGCGTTCACGGGTCAAGCTGTCGACCTGCACGACCAGCTCCGTGACCAGGCCGGCCTGCAAACGGCGCTTCGAGCGTCGGCTGCGATGCCGCTACTCGCCGGCGAACCGGTGGAGATCGACGGGCGGTCCTTCGTCGACGCGGGACTGAGTGAGGGCACGCCGATACGGAGTGCACTCGCCCAGAAGGCCACCCACCTCGTGGCGCTTCGGACCCGACGCTCGGACGAGTCGCAGTCGGCTCCGTCGCGCGCCGAACGCCTGCTGATGACGCGATGGTTCGCTCGTCACGCCCCAGGAGCCCTCGAGCCGTGGCTGCATCGCGTGGAGATCAGAGCCGAAGAAGAACGGCTGCTCGCGTCGCATCCCTCGACCCTTCAGATCCGTCCACCGCTCGGCAGTGCGAAGGTCGGCCGGACCGAGCGACGCCCGAGCCCTCTTCGCGCAGCCGTCGACACCGGTCGGCTGGCTGCGTTGACTGCGCTGGCGAGCGCTACGGAGGTCGCCCTATGAGTCCCCTCACGTCGACTCCGGACAAGCTCGGCACCCGCGACGCGGCACTCGGCGCCGGACAGGTCGTCGCCCTGCCCAGTGGTCGGATTGCCTGCACAGAACGTGGCTCCGGGCCGCCTGTCGTCTTCGTGCATGGCCTACTGGTCAACGCCAATCTCTGGCGCAACGTCGTACCGGCTGTTGCGGATGCGGGGTTTCGTTGCATCGCGCCGGACTGGCCGCTCGGTGCGCATCGTGTGCCCATGCCGTCTGATGCTGACCTGACTCCGTCCGGAGTTGCGCAGCTGATCGCGGAGTTCCTCGAGGTGCTCGAGCTGACTGACGTCACCGTCGTCGCCAACGACACCGGCGGCGCGATCACGCAGGTCTTGATGGCCAACCATCCGGAGCGGCTGGGACGCGTCGTGCTGACTCCCTGCGATGCCTTCGAGGCGTTCTTTCCCCCGCCGTTCGACGCGCTGCCGAAGCTTGCCGGTCTGCCCGCCGCGATGTGGCTCGGCAGCAGGCTTCTCCGGCTCCAGATCGTGCAGCGGCAGCCGTCGACGTTCGGCTGGCTGGCCAAGCGTGGAATTCCTGCCGACGTGATGAACTCCTACCTGCTGCCGATCTACGAGAGCCGGGAGATTCGCAGCGATGCCAAGCGATTCATCGCCGGCGTGCACAACAGGTACACCCTGACTGCCGCAGAGGCGTTGACCGAGTTCGACAAGCCGGTGCTGCTGGTCCGCGCGGCGGACGATCGGATCTTCCCACCTCATCTCTTCGACCGACTCTCGGCGACGCTGCCCGACGCCCGCCTGATCACGATCGACGACTCGTACTCCTTCGTCCCGGAAGATCAGCCCACCGAACTGGCCCGGCTGATCGTGAACTTCGCCACCTGAAGCAGCAAGCTCGGTACCATCGGCATGTGAGGCAGAGGGTCGTGTACTGCGCGGCACCGGATGCGGTGAAACTGGCGTATGCGGTGCATGGCGACGGCCCGCCGATCGTCAGGGTCGCGACCTGGATGACCCACCTGGAGTTCGACTGGGAGAGCCCGGTGTGGCGCCACTGGCTCGACGCTCTCGGGGACGGCCACACCCTGGTCCGGTACGACGAACGCGGCTGCGGGCTGTCGGATCGCGACGTGGACGACATCTCGCTCGATGCCTGGGTGGCGGATCTGGAAACCGTGGTCGACGCCGCGGGCCTCGACCGGTTCGCCCTGCTGGGCGTCTCGACCGGTTGTGCGACCGCGGTCGCGTACGCGGCGCGTCATCCCGATCGGCTCACACACCTCGTGCTGTACGGGGGATACGCGCGCGGCCGGGCACTCCGCGGTGCCGGTCAGCGCAGGCTGCAGGACGCGCTGGTGGCCGCGATCTCGGCCGGCTGGACCAATCCCGATCCCACGTTCCGCCACCTGTTCAGCATGCTGTTCCTGCCGGCCGGCACGCCTGAGCAGATGGGCTGGTACGACGACCTGCAGCGACAGTCCACGTCGGCCGCGACCGCGGTCCGCATCTACAACACGCGCGGTCGCCTCAACGTGGTCGATCAGGCCGCGCAGGTGCGAACGAGGACGCTGGTCGTGCACGCTGCGGACGACCGGGTCGTTCCGGTCGGTGAAGGCCGGTTGCTCGCGACCTTGCTCCCCGACGCCCGGTTGGTCGTTCTCGAATCGGCGAACCACATCCTGCTGTCCGACGAACCCGCATGGGCGAGCTTCGTCTCGGAGCTTCGTGAGTTCCTGGGCACACAGCGGGCGACCGCCGAGCCGGGAGCCGGAGTCGAGGACCTCAGCCGGCGGGAACTGGAGGTCCTCGAACTCGTCGCTGCGGGACTGACCAATGAGGCCATTGCCGAAAGGCTGAGCCTCAGCATCCGGACTGTGGAGCGTCATCTGACGAACATGTACGTCAAGCTGGGTGTCTCCGGCAAAGCGGGACGCGCGGCCGCGGCGGCCAGATTCTCCGAGGCGCGGCGTCCCTGATTCGGCCGGGCGCCACTGCGTGTACGCCGCCATCCCGCCTTCCTGGCAATGCGTGCTGGCTCCGATGTCAGCGGCTCCTTCGGCTGCCTACCTTCACAGGTATCAGGACAAGTGCCCGGGTTCCGGGCCGTTCGAAGGAGGCATTCGATGGAGCACATGGTCATGTCTGACAGCGCATCGGCAATTCTCTCCGAGCCGACAGCGACGTATGACGTCCGCGGTGGGGGAGGTGTCAGGCTGCACGCCCGGGAGTGGGGCAACCGGCGCGGGCGTCCTGTTCTGTTCATTCACGGATGGTCGGCCAGCCACATGTGCTGGGCGCGCCAGCTGCAGGGCCGGCTCGCCGAGGAGTTTCGCCTTGTGGCGTTCGACAACCGGGGCCACGGCATGTCCGAGAAACCGTTGGGCGCCGAAAGCTATCGCGACCCACAGTTGTGGGCGGACGACCTCGCCGCGGTCATCGATCAGCTGCGCCTGGACCGAGCGGTGCTGGTCGCCTGGTCCTACGGCGGGTTCATCGTCTCCGACTACGTCCGGGCGTACGGCGAGGAGCGGATCGGTGCCGTCAACCTGGTCGGGGCCTCGGTCATGATGAAGCCTCCGATGTTCGACCACATCGGCCCCGGCTTCCTCGGGAACGCACCGGACGCCAGCCTGCCCGACCTGGCGACGAACATCGCCGCCATCCGGCGCTTCCTCGGCGTCTGCACCGCCGAGCCGCTCGATCCGGACGACTGGAGCGCGGCGCTGGCCTGGAACATGGTCGTTCCGCCCGAGGTGCGGGGTGCCTTGATCTCGCGCGAGATCGACGGCGACGACGTCCTGGCCGGGCTCTCGGTGCCGGTGCTGGTGACCCACGGACGCTCCGACATGATCGTGCTGCCCTCGATGGCGGAGCACGTCCTCGACGTCTGCAAAACCGCCCGCCCGTCCTGGTACGACGGCGTGGGGCACATCCCCTTCCGCGAGGACCAGCCTCGCTTCGACCGCGAGCTGGCTGATCTCGTGGAGAGCGTCGAGCTCGGTTGATGTCCGTCCGTCAACGCTCCCGGCCCTCGTATCCGGCTCACGAACCGGTCACGAGGGGGTCCCGGGGGCGCGCAAGGGCGGAGTTGGGAGCATACTGAGGTTGTGGAACCCTCCCGCGCGACGACGCGTCGTCACCTGTCCACGAGTCCCTTCAAGCCCCAGGCGCCCAAGCCGATCAAGACCTTCGAGGTCGGTGAGCGAGTTTCCCACGACAGAGAGGGCCTGGGTCGAATCAGCTCTGTCGAAGGCACGTACGCGGTCGTGGTCGACCTCGGCGGCGGAAAGCTGATGCGCGTCGTGTCGCCCTTCGACAAACTGCACACGCTCTGACCCCTAGCGGTCGAAGTCCCCACGCCGGCGGGGAGGCTGCGCGGCAGCCGCGAAGCCGGCGTGGCGGTCTTCCGCCGCATCCCGTTCGCCGAGCGGTCGGCGAACTGTGGTTCGCTGCCCCACGACCGGTACGGCGCCGGGACGGCGCACGGAGGCGCTCTCGTACGGCCCGCCGCCTCCGCAGGGCGCGCATTCCGGGATGGACGCGCTACCGCGACGCCTTCCCGGCGGCAGGCCAGGACGAGCTGTACGAACTGGTGCACTCCGACTGGCTCTTCCGCATGCCGTCGCTCTGCGTCGCCGAGGCCCAGGCGCGCGTCGGCGGCAGCACGCATGTCTACGAGCTGACCTGGCCGGCCCCGGGGATGGGCGGGTCTTCGGCCCATGCCGCGGCCTCGACGTACCACTCGTCTTCGGCAACCTGGACCGCGGCCAGACCGCTCTGGTGATCGGTGATCAACCCTCGTCGGAGGCAGAGGCGCTGTCCGCCCGGATGCGCACCGCATGGACGTCGTTCGCCACGCACGGTGACATCGGCTGGCCGGCGTACGACATTGATCAACGCCACGTTCAGCGCTTCGACACCCAGCCGGCGGTCACCGCTGACCCGGAAGAGCCGTCTCGCTTGATCTGGCAGAGCCACACGTTCTCCGCGCTGCCACTGGTCGGCCCGTAGCGCCGACCACCCCGATTGACAACACCTACGCTCCGGCGTTCCATGCAAGTAAGCCATGCGTTGACCAGGCGTTTCGAACGCCGGCGTCGGTTATGGCCTGGGGGACCGTCTCACCAGCGCGTCGGCCGACTGAGCATCAGATCGGAGAGGGAGGCACCATGTCCGACAAGCTGAACATCGACACCCCGCAGGAGCGCCGCGCCTTCAAGGCGCACGGGCACGTGGACGTGGTGACTCTGGGCGACTTCACCCTCGGCCGCGCTGTCTTCGAGCCGGGCTGGCGCTGGTCCGACGATGTCAAACCGATCGCCGGTACCGACTCCTGCCAGACCCACCACACCGGCATGTGTCTGTCCGGGCAGATGACCATCCACTTCGACGACGGCCACGAGCTCACCTTCGGTCCCGGCGATGTCGTGAACGTCGATCCCGGTCACGACGCCTGGACCACCGGCGACGAACCCTGCGTCGTACTGGACACCGGCATCGCCGCGTACGCCAAGCCCGCCTGACCCACCACCGTCGTCTGCCTGAGTCGGCGCACGATCCACGACTGAGCGCCCGCTCAACGCGGCGGCCGGCGGACAGCCCGCGGGGATAGGTTGCGTCGCAACCTCCCCGAACCGCCTCGGGGAGATCCCCGCGCGCCCGAAGCCCGAGTGGGGAGGATGCCTGCCCGGATCGGGCAGGCGATCCTCCCCAGAGCAGCGCAGCCCCCTCGGAACGGGATGGTTGTGGGGTGGGATGCTCCCCGAACCGGTTTGGGGAGGTTGGCGTGCGAGCCGAGGTCCGAGTGGGGAGGATGCCTGTCCGGATCGGGTGGGCGATCCTCCCCGGA
>Ga0164241_10005701_pt1 | contig 11560 bp, 9 predicted proteins | sample OricomyardsoilBY_FD_108780 | JGI IMG/M metagenome (GOLD analysis project Ga0164241, IMG submission 108780) | Backyard soil microbial communities from Emeryville, California, USA - Original compost - Back yard soil (BY) | ecosystem: Environmental > Terrestrial > Soil > Unclassified | place: USA... | reverse complement strand
GGATCGTCGCGGGGCTCAACCCGTTCGGCGCCGGAGAAAATGGCGGGCGCGCGCGCATCGACGCTTATGCTGCGGCGGGGCTGGAAGCGCTGGCGATGGAATTCATGCCGCGCATTACGCGCGCGCAATCGATGGATATCCTCTCCTCGCAATCGAACCTGTCGGGCTACAAGGCGGTGCTCGACGCGGCGGCCGAATATGGCCGCGCCTTCCCGATGATGATGACCGCGGCGGGCACCGTTTCGGCCGCGCGGGTGTTCGTGATGGGTGTGGGCGTGGCGGGTTTGCAGGCGATCGCCACCGCGCGGCGGCTCGGCGCGCAGGTCTCGGCGACCGACGTGCGCTCGGCCACCAAGGAGCAGATCCAGTCGCTCGGCGCCAAGCCGATCTTCGTCGAGAACGTGGCGGGAATCGAGGGCGAGGGCTCGGGCGGCTACGCCACCGAGATGAGCGCGGAATACCAGAAGGCGCAGGCGGATCTGGTCTCGTCGCATATCGCCAAGCAGGACATCGTGATCACCACCGCTTTGATCCCCGGGCGCGCGGCACCGCGGCTGATCAGCGCCGCGCAGATCGCGAGCATGAAGCCGGGCAGCGTAATCGTGGATCTCGCGGTCGAGCAGGGCGGCAATGTCGAAGGCGCGGTCGCGGGCGAGGTGGTCGAGACGCACGGCGTGACAATCGTCGGGCACCGGAACGTGCCGAGCCGGCTGGCGGCGGACGCCTCGGCGCTGTTCGCGCGCAACCTCTACAATTTTCTCTCGACCTTCTGGGACAAGGACCAGGGCAAGCCGGTGCTCGACGAGGAGATCGGCGACGCGGTGCGGCTGACTCAGGGCGGCAAGGTGGTGAATGGGAGGTTGATCGGGTGAGTTCGGCGCATAGAGACGCGAACGGGGCCGGAAAACACCCGCGAAGGCTTAGCTTGCCGGGCCTTATTGCGCGCTATGCGGTGTTATTGACTTTGGCTTGCGTCACAATGACTGGGACGGCGCTCGCCAAAGAAGATGGCCGCACAGCCACTTGGGTCGTCGAACCACTTGTATCGGACGACTCTCGCGTGATCGACACTTCGAAAGAGCTTGAACTCGCCACGAGAGTTCTGCCCTTGCGGTTAGCGATTCCTTCCAAGGATTTTGTCGACGCCACCGGCGCCATCCTCATTAAGGCTGGATCGCAACTCGTATGGGTGCCGGCCAATGGAGGGCTGAAAAATCAGAACGACATGTATTGTGCGCCTCGGGCTTTGAAGAATTCCTCGAATCCTACTTGGCGGAATAACCTGGTAAGTAATCAGTTGATTTGCTTTATCGACGCCAATATTGATGGCGACTTTGAAAGTTATGTTAACTGCTATTCAATGTATCCAAATCTTCTCATAGATGGGAAGTGCCACGATGGTAGCGTATCAATGCGGGACGCTCCCTATAAAAACGTTGATCGGGCAAAGTTCGTGTCTGATTTGCATCTTCAAATCGACTTTATGAAGTTTACCGCTACCGAGTGCATCGACAGTGGGGATCGCTGCATGCGTTTGAATGGCCAGCTCTCATTCAAGGACACTTCAGTCGGGTCGACATTATCATGGCTGGGGTCTGATTTGGTCGTGAAAAGCGTTTCCGCAAACGGAGTCGAGTTCACTGTCGAGGCGATTTCCGAACCTCGTATGTTGGTACTCGCGGCTCCTTGGGCTCTCTTCAAGGTTTGGCTTTGATAACATGGACTTCATCTCGATCCTGTCGATCTTCGTGCTGGCGGTGTTCGTCGGCTATTATGTCGTGTGGTCGGTCACGCCGGCTTTGCACACGCCGCTGATGGCGGTGACCAACGCGATTTCCTCGGTGATCATCGTCGGCGCGCTGATCGCGGGCGCGGCCCCCGCCTTCGCGGGGGCAGGCTTGGGCAGTGCGAGCTCGAAATGGCTCGGGCTGGTCGCGGTGGCGCTGGCCAGCGTCAACATCTTCGGTGGCTTCGCGGTCACCGCGCGGATGCTGGCGATGTACAAGAAGAAGGAACGGCCGGCGGCATCGGCCAAATAGCGCGTCGCCCCAGCGCAGGCTGGGGACCATGACTGCCGCGTCCTTGGGAAGCGGTAGACATGGTGAGCGCGGCAAGTGTGCCGACGAGCGCGGCACGAGTGAGAGAGATAGGCCCCAGCCTGCGCTGGGGCGACGGGGGACAGAGGATCGTGGAACACGCAGCACCGGTGAATCCCTGGGTGGCACTGGCCTATCTGATCGCGGGCGTGTGCTTCATCCTCGCGTTGCGCGGGCTGTCCTCGCCCGAGAGCAGCCGCAAGGGCAATCGCTACGGCATGCTCGGCATGGCGATCGCGATCGCCACGACGCTGATTACGCATTCGCTTGGATTCAATCTGGGGACATCGACGCGTGCCGTTTCCGCGGGGATGACGGTAGATCTCGCCTCGCTCGGCGAAATCCTCGTTGCGATCGCGATCGGCGCGGCGATCGGCATCACCATCGCGCGGCGGATCGCGATGACCGCGATGCCGCAGTTGGTCGCGGCGTTCCATTCGCTGGTCGGGATGGCCGCGGTGCTGGTGGCGTGTGCGGCCTATCTCAATCCTTCGGCGTTCGGCATCGCCGACGATCTCGGCCATATCCTGACGGTCAGCCGGATCGAGATGGGGCTGGGCGTGGCGATCGGCGCGATCACCTTCTCGGGCTCGGTGATCGCGTTCCTGAAATTGAACGGCAACATGTCGGGCAAGCCGATCCTGCTGCCCGCGCGGCATGTCATCAACCTCGGCGTGCTGGCGGCGATCCTGATCCTGATCGGCTATTTCACGCTGACCAGCGAGGCGCCGGCGATCTTCGGCACGATCGTTGTGCTGTCGTTCCTGATCGGCTTCCTGCTGATCGTCCCGATCGGCGGGGCGGACATGCCGGTCGTGGTCTCGATGCTCAACAGCTATTCGGGCTGGGCGGCGGCGGCGATGGGCTTCACGCTGCACAACACCGCGATGATCATCACCGGCGCGCTGGTCGGCTCGTCGGGCGCGATCCTGAGCTACATCATGTGCCGCGCGATGAATCGCAGCTTCATCAGCGTGATCGCGGGCGGGTTCGGCGCGGTCGCCGACACCAGCGGCGCGGCGGCGATCGATCGGCCGTGGAAGCGCGGCTCGGCCGAGGACGCCGCCTTCCTGATGAGCCAGGCCGAGCAGGTGATCATCGTCCCCGGCTATGGCATGGCGGTCGCGCAGGCGCAGCACGCGCTCAGGGAAATGGCCGACAAGCTGAAGGCGGAAGGGGTGCGCGTGAAATATGCCATCCACCCGGTCGCGGGGCGGATGCCCGGGCACATGAACGTGCTGCTCGCCGAGGCCAATGTGCCGTATGACGAGGTGTTCGAGCTGGAGGATATCAACAGCGAGTTCGCGCAGACCGATGTCGCCTTCGTGATCGGCGCCAACGACGTGACCAACCCGGCGGCCAAGACCGACAAGACCTCACCGATCTACGGCATGCCGGTGCTCGACGTGGAGAAGGCCAAGACCGTTTTGTTCATCAAGCGATCGATGGGCGGCGTCGGCTATGCCGGCGTCGACAACGAGGTCTTCTATCGCGACAACACGATGATGCTCCTCGCCGATGCCAAGAAGATGGTCGAGGAAATCGTCAAGTCGCTGGATTGAGGTGCGGAAGCCGCGTCATCCCGGAAGCCGATTTTCTTCAAATCTTCGATTTGATCAGAAAATCGCGCTGTCCGGGACCCACCTGGAGGCTGCCTCTGCGGCGCGGTGGGTCCCGGACTGCAAGGCTTTCCAACGAAAAGCCTGCGGCTTTCCGGGAAAGCCTAACATCCGGGATGACGGTCAGGTCGCCTTGCTCCTGTCTGACCGGGACGTTGTGTTACGTTCACGCAACTAAATCGCCGCCCGCGAATTGTCCCCGCATCCAACATGAGGAGGTTCAGGATGCGCGGATATATGGTGGCGGCGCTCGGCGCCGCGGCGATGCTCACGGGATGCGTGGGCGACCAGGGCCCCGGCTATGCCAGCGATCAAGGCTATGGCCGCTACGACTATAACCACCCCGATCCCAGCTATAACGGCTATTATGCCGATCGCTATTATCACGAGGGACGCCAGCGGCGGCTGAGCCGCAACGATCGCGTCTATCGCGGCAATGACGGGCGGTATTATTGCCGCCGCTCGGACGGCACGACCGGGCTGATCGTCGGCGGGATCGCCGGCGGCGTGCTCGGCAACATCATCGCGCCGGGCGGGTCCGAACTGCTCGGCACGCTGTTGGGCGCGGCCGGCGGCGCGGTCATCGGCAAGTCGGTCGACAAGGGCAACGTGACCTGCAAGTAGCGTCACCCCCGGGACAGTGACGGAGGGCCTCGCCGGCGACGGCGGGGCCCTTCTTCGTTGCGGGATCGGCGCGACATGGTATCCAGCGCAACCATCTCGACTCCCCCAAGGAAATCGCCATGCGCCTTGCCTTTGCCGCCCTGCTGCTCGCCGGTGCCGCTCCCGCCTTCGCCGCGCCGGTCCACCAATATGGCGACCTCGCGCTTGCGCCCAAGGGCGATCTGATCGCGACGGTCGAGGCGGCGAAGGGCGATCACGATGCGCTGGTCATCCGCCGCGCGCGCGACGGCCATATCGTGCGGACGATCGATCCGTGTGCGGCGTGCAGCTATTCGGGGCTGGTCTTCGGGCCGGACGGGTCGCTCGCCTTCCTCTCGCGCGACCGCGCGGCGGGAACGGTGCGGCTGATGCGCGACGACGGCAAAAGCGACCACACGCTGGCGACGATCGCCGGGATCGCGCAGCGGCCGCGCTTCTCGCCCGACGGCAAGCGCATCGCCTTGCTCGTCACGCTCGGCGCGGCAAAGGAATCGGGCGCGACGCAGGCCGGCGTGCGCCAGGTCGGCGAGATCGGCGAGACCAATGACGAGCAGCGCATCGCGGTGTTCGCCGTGACCGGATCGGTCGCGGCGAAGGACGTCGCGCCGGTCTCGCCCGCCGACCGCTATGTCTACGAATATGACTGGACGCCCGACGGAAACGGCTTCGTCGCGACCTCGGCGATCGGCAATGGCGACGATAATTGGTGGGTGGCGACGCTCGACGCGATCGACGCGACGAGCGGCGCGGTGCGCCAGATCGCCGCGCCGAAGACGCAGATCGATTTCCCACGCGTCTCGCCCGACGGCAAGACCGTCGCTTATATCGGCGGGCTGATGAGCGATTTCGGCTCGGTCGGTGGCGACGTCTGGACCGTGCCGTTCGCCGGCGGCCAGCCGGAGGATATCACCAAGGGGCATCCCGCGACTTTCACCTCGCTGGTCTGGACCCGCGGCGGCCTGCGTGCCTCGGCGCTGCAGGGCGACCAGATGGGCGGCGTGGCGATCGTTCCGGGGCACGGCGCCACGGCGCTGTTCGATCGGCCGGTGAGCCTGTCGGCGGGCGACGGCCGCATCGCATGGAGTGCGGACGGCGCGACGCTGGCGACGGTCGAGCAGGATTTCGAACAGGCGCCGGCGATCTTCGCCGGGGCGGCGCGCGCACCGGCGCAGATCACCCACGACAATGACGATCAGAAGCCTGCGCTCCGGGCACAGAGCGTGACGTGGAAGAGCGAAGGGTTCGACGTGCAGGGCTGGCTGCTCGCCCCGCTCGACGCCGATGCGGGCGTCAAGCATCCGATGATCACCATCGTCCATGGCGGGCCGGCGGCGGCGAACACCCCTTATTTCTCCTCGCGCGGCACCGCGATCGCCTTGCTCGACGCTGGCTATTACGTGTTCCTGCCCAATCCGCGCGGCAGCTATGGCCAGGGCGAGGCATTCACCCAGGCCAATCGCCGCGACTTCGGCGGCGGCGACCTGCGCGACATCCTGGCGGGGATCGACGCGGTCGAGAAGGTCGCGCCGATCGACGACACAAGGCTGGGGCTGACCGGCGGCAGCTATGGCGGGTTCATGGCGATGTGGGCCAACACCCAGACCGATCGCTTCAAGGCGATCGTGGCGGGCGCGGGGCTCAGCGACTGGATCAGCTATTACGGCACCAACGGCATCGACCAGTGGATGCTGCCCTATTTCGGCAAGACGATGTATGACGACCCCGACGCCTATAATCGCGTCTCGGCGGTGAATTACGTCAAGCACGCGCACACCCCGACCTTCATCTATGTCGGTGAGCGCGACATCGAGGTGCCGCCGACGCAATCGGTCGAATGGTGGCATGCGCTGAAGGACATGGGCGTGCCGGTGAGCCTGGTGATCTATCCCGGCGAAGGCCATGGCCTGCGCGATCCCGAGCATTCGGCCGACGCGTTGAAGCGCTCGATCGCGTGGTTCGGGAAATATCTCGGGACGGACAAATAGGGCGCGGGGCGCCGGTCGGGTGCCCCGGCTATCGCGCGAGGCGGGCGGCGGCTTCGTGCAGCGTGCGTTCGAGCGGCGTGGCGACGAGCAGGCTCGCCGTGGCGACCGCTGCGCCGGCGATCAGATCGATCGCGTAATGGCCGCCGAGGATCGGCGCCGACAGGATGACCAGAAAGGCGGCGAGCGCGGCCGGCGCGCGCAGCGCGCGCAACGGCCACAGCGCGGCGGCGAACAGCAAGGCGGCGATGGCGTGGAAGCTGGGAAAGGCGACCAGCCCCGAGCCCAACGTGTCGTGCAGCACGAAGCCGCGCCCGGCGCGGATCTGCAGCAGTTCATATTCCCAGCCGGCGGTGGCGTTGGGCAGGTAGCGGAACGGCTTCAGCGCGTCCGGCGCGATCCCGAGATGATCCCAGGCGGTGAGCGCGGGGCAGAAGGTGAAGATCGCGGTGGTGATCAGCAGCGCGATCGCGGTGGCGATAAGGTAGCGGTCGATCGCGCGGAAGCGCCGCGCCTGCGCGAGCGGCCCGATCGCCAGGAAGGGCAGGCCGAAGATCAGCATATAGGCGTGATCGAGCGCGAAGGCGATCGCGCGGTGGCGGGCGATGAACCCGGCATAATCGCGCCATTCGTACCCGATGGCCTGATCGAGCGCGAGCAGCTGCCCGTCGACCAGCGGCATCGCGGCCGCTGCGGCGGCGTAAGCGAGCAACATGCCGACGGTGGAGATCGCACCCATCTGCGCGAGCGCGACCAGCGCACGCGAGAGGCGCGGCGCCAGGCAGCGCAACAAGGCGATCTGCGCCACCAGCGCGCCGGTGAGATACAAGCCGAGCTTCGAGGGAAGCGCGGAATCCTGGACGCGGAAGCCGATCGCGAAGAACAGCCCGGCAGCGGCGGCCAGCAGCGGCAGGATGATGAGCCACAACAGGGTCGCGGCCGCATCGTCGGCCGTCAGCGCCCGGATCAGCCGCCCGGTATCGCCATAAGCGGCCATCGCGCCGTCCCGATCCTGCGTCTGCAACCGAACCCCCGCGCCCATCGGAGCGCCTCCAAGCCCTCCGGCGAGCCGGTTATCGCCACGCGTGGTTAACAACCTGCCTGCGGGCGTTCAGCGCAAGGGCTGGCCGCTGTCCTTCCATTTGTCGAGGATCTGCGAATCGTCCGGCAGGGTGTTGCCTCCGGCGGCCGGTTTCAGGACGCTGACGTCGCGATAAGCGGGCTGGATCGCGGCGAGATTGGTGCGCGCGGGCGGCGGCGCGGCGGACTGAGCCCCGACCGCCACGCGCGCGGCGGCGGCGACGGTCTGCGCCGGGAAGGCGGGAGCGTAGGCGCGGGGGTGCGGACCGGGTAGCGGCTCGTGCCCGCGATAGACCTGGCTGAACGCCGCCGGCGTGCCCCACCAGCCCTGCCAGCGATGGAAGAAATGCGCGCCGAACACCCCGGTCATCACCAGGTCGCGGTTCCACGCCGGGGTGACGGCATAGGTGTGATAATGCGTGGCGAGACCGACGGCCGCGAAGACGCGACCATCGAGCGCGGCGGCCGCCACCTTCATCGCGCGCAGCCAATAGGCCCGCGACGGGGTGCGGCCCATCGATCCGTCGCAGGCGAAGCTGAACTGGCAACCGGTGGTGCGCTCCGAGCCCTGATAGACCACGCCGCACACGGTGTTGGGGAAAGCGGGATGGCGCACGCGGTTGAGGATGACCTGCGCCACCGCCTGCTGCCCGGCATCGGGCTCGGTCGCGGCTTCGTAATAGAGCGCGGTGGTCAGGCATTGCAGCGCGCGGGCGCGATCGACCGGCGTGGCGAGCGCCATCGAAAAGGGCTGCGCCGGGATTACCGAGCCATCATTGGCGGGCAGTTGCGCGTCCGCCGGGATCGGCATGTCGGGCAAGGCCGCGGTGCCGGTGACGCCGTGGCCGGGCGCGGCATGGGCATCCTCGTCGGCTTCTTCGGCATAGAGCAAAGCGGCGCCGGGAAAATGATCCTCGGTCTCGTAGCCGTCGGGCCTGGGCGTGGGAGCGGGGGCTTGGGCCTGCTGCACCGCGATCGCGATCAAAGCGGCATGCGCCGACACCGCGAAGTAGACGAGTCCGGCGAGCGCGAGCGCGCTCGTCCGGCCGAGCCGCATTCCCGCGCGTCGCCATACGATCAGCCGTGTCCGCAATCGTTCCAGCAAGCGCCACCGCTCCGCCGCGCTCCGCCGGGATGGCCGGGGCGCGGCACGCGCATAGCGCGTATCGGCGTGTTTCGCGCGCCCCGATTTTGCCGTGTATCGGGGCGAAACACTTGATGGTTAACGTAATTTTCCGGCCGTCACTTCCGGCGGCTGTTCTTGGCGAACAGCAAGGCGGCGGCCAGCGCGGCGGAGCCGATGCCCATGCCGACCCCGATCGAGGCGACATCCCAATTGCGCTTGCGGCCATGCTCGGGCGTGTCCGAGGCGGCGTCCTTGTGGTGCTGGGCGGCGCGCGCGGCCTCGATGATCTCGTTGCAGTCCCTGTCGTCCGTGCCGGCCACGCGCCACTCCTACTCGCTTGCGCCCTTCGTCCGATATAACGCGCGGAACTGGTTTGCGAACCCCGCCAGCCGCGTTTCGGCGATCGCGGCGCGCAGATCGGCCATCAGCGCCTGGTAGAATGACAAATTGTGCTCGGTCATCAGCATCGCACCCAGTATCTCCCCCGCGCGCACGAGGTGATGGAGATAGGCGCGGCTGAACTGGCCGCAGACGGGGCAGGCGCAGGCGGGATCGAGCGGCCCCTGATCCTCGGCGAACTTGGCATTGCGGATGTTGATCGGCCCGGTTTGCGTGAAGGCTTGGCCAGTGCGCCCCGAGCGCGTTGGCAGCACGCAATCGAACATGTCGATGCCGCGCTCGACCGCGCCAACGATGTCGTCGGGCTTGCCCACGCCCATCAAATAGCGCGGCCTGGCGGGATCGAGCTGGCCCGGCGCGAAATCGAGGCAGCCGAACATCGCCTCCTGCCCCTCCCCCACCGCGAGGCCGCCCACCGCATAGCCGTCGAACCTGATGTCCAGGAGTGCATCGGCCGAGGCCTTGCGCAGCCCCTCATCGAGCGCGCCCTGCTGGATGCCGAACTGCGCGGCATTATCGGCATGTTCGCCGCCGTCCAGGAACGCAGCGCGGCTGCGCTTCGCCCAGCGCATCGATCGCTCCATCGCCGCGATCTGCACCTCGCGCGTCGAGGTGGTCGGCACAAGTTCGTCGAACGCCATCACGATGTCCGATCCGAGCAGCCGCTGGATCTCGGTCGAGCGTTCGGGGCTGAGCATGTGGCGCGTGCCGTCGAGATGACTCCTGAAGCTCACCCCGTCCTCGCTGCGCTTGGTGAGGTCAGCGAGGCTCATCACCTGATAGCCGCCGCTGTCGGTGAGGATCGGCCGCTCCCAGCGCATGAAGCGGTGCAATCCGCCCAGCCGCGCGATGCGCTCGGCGCCGGGGCGCAGCATCAGGTGATAAGTGTTGCCGAGGAGGATGTCGGCGCCGGTCGCGCGCACGTCGGCGGGCTTCATCGCCTTGACGGTGGCGGCGGTGCCGACCGGCATGAAGGCCGGGGTGCGGATCTCGCCGCGACGCATCGCGATCGTGCCGGTGCGCGCCTTGCCGTCGGTGGCGTGGATGGTGAACTGGAAACGGGGAGACATGCGAGCGGCCCTAGCGGGAAGCAGCGCCGCGCTCAAATCGCGGACGTCGTCTCAACGCCTCTTGTGTTTGCGGTCGCTGTCATCGCCATAGCCGCCGGGATTGGCGCGGATGGTGAGCAGTTCGGCGCGGGTCAGCTTGCCGTCATGGTCGCGATCGAGCCGCGCGAAGATGGTGTCGAACTTGGCCTGCATCTCGGCCAGCGTGATGCGGTTGTCGTTGTCGGAATCCATCTCGAACGGGCCGGGCGCCGCATTGGGGTCGCCGAGATAGCGGCGCGCCCAGTCGCTATAGTCGATGAACCCGATCGAGCCCTTGTGGGCGGTGTCGATGGCTGCAAACGAGCGCGCAACGCATTGCGTCATCTCGTCATGCGTCACTACCGCATCGCCATTGCCGTCGCACGCGGCGATCATCATGCCCACCGGCTCCACGACCATCGAAGCGGGGGGCACGGCAAGCGGTGCGTTCGGCGCGACCCCCGTCATCTGCTTGCCGCTATCCTGCGCCGCGGCGGCCGGACCGATCGGCGCGATGATCGAGAGGGCAAACAGCAAAGCGCGCATCGCTAATCCTTCTCCGGCAGCAACAGCGAGGCGTCGCCATAGCTGTAGAAGCGATAGCCCGCCGCGATGGCATGAGCATAGGCCGCCTGCATCCGCTCCCGCCCCATCAGCGCCGAGACCAGCATGAACAGGGTCGAGCGGGGCAGGTGGAAATTGGTCATCAGCCCGTCGATCCCCTTGAAGCGATAGCCGGGGGTGATGAAGATCGCGGTATCGCCTTCGAACGGGCGGATCATGCCGTCCGCGCCCGCCGCGCTTTCGATCAGGCGCAGGCTGGTGGTGCCGACCGCGATCACGCGCCCGCCGGCGGCGCGCACCGCGTTGAGGCGGTCGGCGGTGGCTTGGTCGATCCGGCCCCATTCGGCGTGCATCCGGTGATCGTCGGTGTCGTCGGCCTTGACCGGCAGGAAGGTGCCCGCGCCGACATGAAGCGTGAGCGTGGCGTGGCCGATCCCGGCGGTGTCGAGCGCGGCCATCAGTTCGGGCGTGAAGTGCAAAGCCGCGGTGGGGGCGGCAACGGCGCCGGCCTTCCGCGCGAACATCGTCTGGTAATCCTGCGCGTCGCGGGCGTCGGTGGCGCGCTTGCTGGCGATATAGGGCGGCAGCGGCATCCGCCCGGCACGTTCGAGCAGCGATTCGACCGGCTCGTCACCGGCGAAATCGAGCGCGAAGCTGCCGTCCTCGGCGCGGTCGCTGGCGATGGCGCAGACCCCGGCGCCGAAATCGATCGCGTCGCCGTCGCGCAGCCGCTTGGCATTGCGGACAAAGGCGCGCCAGCGGCGCGGGCCTTCGCGCTTGTGCAGCGTCGCGCCGATCGTCGCGTCGCCGCGCCTGCCTTCGAGCTGCGCGGGGATGACGCGGGTGTCGTTGAAGACGAGCAGGTCGCCCGCGCGCAATTCGCCCGGCAGGTCGTTCACCTGGCGGTCGCGCGTCGCGGCGCCGTCGAGCACGAGCAGGCGCG
>Ga0164241_10005700_pt1 | contig 11560 bp, 8 predicted proteins | sample OricomyardsoilBY_FD_108780 | JGI IMG/M metagenome (GOLD analysis project Ga0164241, IMG submission 108780) | Backyard soil microbial communities from Emeryville, California, USA - Original compost - Back yard soil (BY) | ecosystem: Environmental > Terrestrial > Soil > Unclassified | place: USA... | reverse complement strand
CCACGAAGAAGACATCGCGCGAATTTACCAGTTGGAAGGCGGCGTGAAAGACGCCGGCCTCATGAAAGCCTGGAGCGCCGTCCGCGAACTCTTCGGCGGCAGCGCCACCAAATCCCAAATCGTCTAAACCCGGGACGCCAGCGTCGCCCCGCGAAGCCCGCCGGCGCGCGTTCAAAACCGGTCCGGGGAGCGCACGCGGCCCGCGGGTGGTGACCGGCGACCCGCCGGCCACGATTCGATCTACGCGCTCAAACTCTTCGCGCCGAACCGCGTCTTCGCGCCCCGGCCACGGCCCGAGAGAAACGTTTTCCTCGCGGCCGTGGGGCAGTCCTCGTCCTCAACCGCTCACGCTTAGTGCGTGCCCGCGTCGCCCGGCGTTTGCGGATGCGCATGCGCTTTCCGTTTGTGAATCGCGAGGGTGTTTCCGTCCGGATCACGGATGATCGCCAGTTGGCATACAGGCGTATCCATCGGCTCCATGCCGAAGGTTGTCCCCACTCGCTTCAGATGCGCAATCGCCTCTTCGAAGTTCTCCACCTCCAACGCGACCGACGGACCATCGCTCGAGGGTTTCCATCCTTCACTCATATTCGTGATCGCCAGCGTTCCCGGGCCGACGTCGTACTCGATCCAACTGTCGCCAAAGGCGGACGATGATTTCAACCCGAGCGTACCTTCATAAAAAGCCCGCGCGCGAGCCATGTCCGTGACCGGATAACCGGTGAATGCGATTTCAATGATTTTGAGCATGATGAATGGAGTGTAATGGTTTTTCGAATTCGTCCCAACCATGCCACGTTACACTGACAGCCCTATGTCAGGAAACACTCCGTCCTCAAAAATTGTCCGCCCTGCGAAGTCTTAGAGCGCTGCCCAGCTCAGGTTCGTGTGCGCAGCCAGCTCCAGCGCTGCTCGGGAAAACTCACCCCGGAGTCTCGTACAAAAAAGACCTCGCCGCCAGAAAAGCCCGCGCGCTCGATCACCCCGTTTCACCCTCGTCTTTCCCGTCTCCCGCGCGTTCGGCGCCGACGATTGGATAAACCATTCGACAGCTCAACTGTGCGGTCTGAAAAATCCTTTTTATGTTCCGCCGGTTCCGACCAATCCTTTGCCTTTTTCTCATGATGCCACTCGCCGCCACCCACGCCTCCGCTTCCTCGCATCTCGTTTACTTCGGCACCTACACGAAGAAAGAGAGCAAAGGCATTTATGTCGCCCGTTTTGACTCCACCACCGGCCTTCTCACTCCCGCCGCATTGGCCGCGCCCGGCTCCAATCCCACCTTCATCGCCCTGCACCCGCGCCTCCCGATCCTCTACGCCATAGGCGACCGCAAAAATGAGACCGGCGCCAGCGAGGGCGCGCTTCACGCCTACACGATCGATGCCGCCACCGGCGCGCTCACCTTGATCAACTCGCTCCCGGCGGGCGGCGGTCCGCTCTGCTACCTCCAGGTGGACCCGACCGGGCAAACAGTCCTCGTCGCCAGCTACCACAGCGGTTACGTCGCCACGTATTCACTTAGCCCCGACGGGGCTCTCGGCGAACGCAAAGCCTTCGTCAAACACTCCGGCAAAGGCCCCAACCCGCAGCAGGACGCCGCCCACGCGCACTGCATCGACGTCGCCCCCGGCGGCCGTTTCGCCATCTCCTGCGATCTCGGCGCCGATAAAATCATCCCTTACCGCTTCGATGCCGCCACCGGCTCTCTAACGCTTAACGACGCGCCACTCGCCACACCTCCCGGCACGGGCCCGCGCCACCTCGCCTTTTCGCCCGACGGCCGTTTCGCCTACGTCATCAGCGAACTCTCTTCGCACGTGACCGCCTTCGCGTTCGACGCCGCGAGCGGCTCGCTGACAGAGATCCAGACCGTGGATACCGTCCCGGGCGATTTCACCGGCCGTCGCTGGGGCGCCGAGATCGTCATGCATCCCAATGGAAAATTCCTCTACGCCTCCAATCGCGCCGACGCCGAAAACATTGCCGTCTTCTCAATCGATGCCACCACAGGCAAACTGACGTTCGTCGAACAAACCCGCGAGGGCATCAAGCACCCGCGCCATTTCGCCATCGATCCGTCGGGCCGCTGGCTGCTCTGCGCCAATCACGACACCGACAACGTCAACGTCTTCGCGATCGATCCCGCCACGGGCCATCTCACCTCAACCGGCGATCAGATCGCCGTCCTCTCGCCCGTCTGCGTGCTCTTCGCCCGCTAAAGACTTTCTCTCCGGCTGAGGACCACGCTTCCCTTCCGCGGCCGTGAGATGTCACCGCGTCGTATCGCGACTCCGCATTTTCGCCCGTCACCCGGCCGCGACCGTGCGCAACTCCACACCGATTCCGTCGTAGTCGTTTACCCGCGCCGTGTCGGCGGATCGCGTTACCGCCAGCCCTTTGGCCTCCGCTCGCGCCAACACTTTCGTCCACTCCGCTTGGTCTGAAAAATTCACGGCGAAACGCGCCAATCCCGCCGCGCCCGCGATCGCCGGCTCCCGGCTGCGCCACACGTTCGCGCCGAAATGATGGTGGTAACCATCACGACCGAAAAATAACGCACCCGGATAAGTCCGCTGTCGTATTGGAAATCCCAGCACATCGCCATAAAACGCCTCCGCTCCGGCCAGATTCGAAACGCTCAAATGAATGTGACCGATCCTGGTTTCCGACGGCATGGCGACGTCGCTTTCTCCGCTCCCATCAGCCAGCAGCGAACGCAGATCGACCGCTTCGGTGTACATCGTCACCTGCCCGTCCGCCGCCGCTGCCGGCCAGTCCTTCAGCGCGCGGTCCGCATAGAGCTCCACCCCGTTGCCTTCGGGATCGTCTAGATAAAACGCCTCGCTGACACCGTGATCGCCCGTGCCAAACGCCACGCGCTTCTTCACCAAATCTCCCGCCACCCGCCCCAACGCCGAGCGGGATGGATAAAGGATGGCCACATGAAAAAGCCCGGCCGCCCCGGGCGGGCGTTGCGGCGCATCGGGCGCATGCTCGAGCACGATCATCGCACGCACGGACTCACCCGCAGCCAGTTCCACCCGTGCCGGATTCACCGCCACCGCCTGCATCCCCAGCAGGTTTTCATAAAACGCCCGCGTCCTCTCAAGATCGCGAACGCGCAGGGTGACTTCACTCAACTGGATCGACTGGAAAAACACATCGGATGTAGCCATGGCTGAAAAGAATATCGCCAGCGTACCGTGTTCTTCGACGAGCGCCAGCGACGCAGCGGTCACGCCGCGTCACCGGCCGTTTTCTTCACGACTCCACATACACGCTTTCCGCGCGCTCGTCGCTCATGTGCATGCGTTTCCGCGCTGGCAGTTTTTGCGCGATAAAAACCAAGATCCCGTTCGGATCGCGCACCGCGAAACGGCGTTCGCCCGCAAAGGTTTCCTCCAACGGCGACGCCATCGCCACGCCCGCGTCGAGTAATCGCGAATACTCCGCCTCCGCGTCCGCCACGTCGATCGACAGCCAGAACCCGCGTCCCGTATTCGCCGGGATCAACTCGGCCGGTTGTCCCTCGGTTTCTTCTCGCAGCACCGCGAGCTGCACGCCCGATCCGTGCACCAGACGCAGACTGTGATTGCTCTCGTGAACCGTCCCGAAACCGAGGTGCGCCGTATAAAAATCCCACGTCTCAAAAAAACGGGCCGTCACGATGCCCGGGAAAAATGGAGCCAGTGCAGGGAGATGAACAGAGGTACTCATTAGGCCCGCATCCTCGCACGTGCTGCTGACAGCGCCCTGTCAGCAGCGCGTTCGCCCGCCTTAAAAAATCTCCGCCGGTGCCGCCCGCCCGCGTGCAATCATGCCTCTGCCGCCGCGAAAACCAGCGGCTCCTCCATCCGATGGCGCGCCACCAGAGCCGACACTTTTGCCTGCACGTTTTCGCGGAGGGCCGCCGGCTCCAGTGCCTCCACTTCGCCACCGAACGACAAAATCCAATTCGCCAGCCAGTCCAGTGACGAGGTGAACAACGAAAACTCCGCGCCTCCTTCACCCGCCACCTCCTGCACCAGCGTCGCGTAGCTCTCCCGGTTCGCGCGGGGCAGCGCTAGTTGCGAAATCCATACGCGCGCCGGGATCGTATCGGCCTTCCGCATACTTTCCTTCAAATGCTCGGTCAGCGAAAAATCCTGGCGCGGCTCGAATTTTTCCGGCCGCTGCTCCAGCGCGCGAATCCGATCCACCCGGAAATGCCGGTAATCGCCGCGCAGCCGGCACCAGCCCACGAGATACCAAGTGCCTCCGTAAAAAACGACGCCAAGCGGTTCGACGTCGCGCGTCGTCTCCTCCGTGCGCGCCTTCCCCACATACCCCAGCCGCAACACGCAGCCCAGCATCACCGCGCGCTGCACCGCCATCAACCACGGCTGGCCTCCGGGCGCGGTGCCTCCGCAGCTCCGCTCCATCACGACCGTGTGCCGCGACAATCGCTCGACATGATCCTGCCGTTCACGCGGCAACACCGCCCGCAACTTGTCCAGCGCCGTTCCCATCGGTTCGTGCAGCGATGCATCCGTGAAACGTTTCACCATTTCCCCGCCGACGAAAAGCGCCGCCGCTTCATCCGCCGTCAGCGCCACCGGCGGTAGATGATAACTTTTCACCAACGAATAACCCACGCCCGCCTCGCCCGTCACCGGCACCCCCGCTTCCCCCAACGCCGACACGTCGCGGTAGATCGTGCGCACCGTCACCTCGAAATGCCGCGCCAGTTCCTCCGCCGTCACGACGCGCCGTCCCTGCATATACATCACCATGGCTACGAGCCTGTCCGTGCGATTCATGCCGCGACTCTGCTTCACCGCCTCTCACCGCGCCAGAAACTTTCTCCGGCTACCTCTCCCATCGAGAAACCACCGATCGTTGGCGTCATCGATCCTTGAGCCCGCGGATCTTTCTCCGACCGCGCCCCATCGGACGCTCCGGATTGGCCCTCAAGTCCGCCCGGCCGTGGGTCGAAGTAATTCCCTCACGGGGTGTTCCCCTCACTCCCGATCAATTTATGAAGATTCAGTGGACCATCGGACGGCGCCTCGTCGCCGGCTTCAGCATCGTGATTCTCATCACCGCGACTCTCGGCGCGCTCGCCTATGATCGCATCCAGCGGATCGACCGCGATACCGGGATTGTCTCGGATCGCGCCATCCCCGGCATCGTGCTGCTGAGTCAGGTGGAATCGCTGGTGAAGGAAAACTTCATCAACACCACCCAGCACTATCTCGCCACCGACACCGCCCACATGATCGCGATCGAGAAGGAAATGGACGCCAAAAGCGCCACCCTCACCGACCTCTACAAAGAATACGAAGCACTCCTCGTCACCGACCGGGAAAAAGCCACCTACGAGCGCATCAAAAAGAACCGCCCCCCTTACCGCGACAAACGTGTCTCCATCTTGAAACTCAGCCGCGAAGGCCACTCCGCCGAAGCCAAGGCCGCCCTCGAACAGGAACTTTATCCCGTCTATCAGGCCTACGTCACGTCGCTCCGCGTTGCCGTCAACGAAAGCCGCGAACTCGCCCGCGCCTCCGCCGCGCATTCCGACGCCAGCGTCGGAGAAACGCGCCTCGTCATCGTCGTCGGTGTATCCAGCGCGTTGATATGCGGTCTCCTCATCGCCTGGCTCATCACGCGGAGCACCAACCGGGTGTTGAACAACGTCACCGGCGAACTCTCCACCGGCTCCGAGCAGGTCAGCGCCGCCGCCACCGAGATCAGCTCCGCAAGCCAGACGCTCGCGCAAAATGCATCCGAGCTCGCCGCTTCGCTCGAGGAAACCAGCGCCTCGCTGGAGGAAATTTCCAGCATGACGAAGCGTAACGCCGAGTCCGCCGCCTCCGCCAAAACCTTCGCCAATCAGACACGCGTCGCCGCCGACACCGGCACCGAAAAAATGAGCACCATGTCCAGCGCCATGGACGCCATCAAAAGCTCCTCCGACAACATCGCGAAAATCATCAAGACGATCGACGAGATCGCGTTTCAAACGAATCTCCTCGCGCTCAACGCCGCCGTCGAAGCCGCCCGCGCCGGCGAGGCGGGCGCCGGTTTCGCCGTGGTCGCCGATGAGGTGCGCGCTCTCGCCCAACGCTCCGCCGCCGCCGCCAAGGAAACCGCGGACAAGATTCAGGACTCCATTTCCAAGAGCGAACACGGCGTCGCCATCAACCGCGAGGTCGATGAAAACCTCCGCCAGATTCTCGCCAGCGCCCGCAAAGTGGACGACCTCATCGGCGAAATCGCCACAGCGTCCAACGAGCAAAGCCAAGGGATCACCCAGGTGCTCACCGCCATCACGCACATGGACACCGCCACTCAGACCACGGCCGCAACCGCCGAAGAAAGCGCCGCCGCCGCACAAGAGCTCAACGCCCAGGCCCTCTCGCTCGATCACGTGGTCGATCAACTCGGCGCCCTCGTCCAAGGCCGCCGCCGCACGCACGACGAAAAATCCGCCGCCACTCCCTCTGACACCTCCGCCGAAGTCGAAACCGTCGAGGCGGACGAACTCGCCCACCACTAGAGCGCTGAAAATAAAACCATGGCCGCATATCTGCGCCCTTGAGCGTTGATCCAGCTTTCCGTCGCGCCGGGTTTCCGGGGAGCACACGCGGCCCGCGTGTGGTGGCCGGCGTCCCGCCGGCCCCGGTTCGAATCCGGGACGATCGACAACATAAAACCGCCCCGTTCAGACGCGCCCCGCCGCGGTCGATAAATCGTTTCCTCAACGTCCCCACGCGCCCACCGCCTGCGTCGCTCTTCGCGCGCTGACGGAATCCTGGCGCGTTTTCTACATCGTCTTGGGCATCGCCGCCGCGCCGATACGCATATCGAGCGCGAAGCGTCCGCCGCCGCCGATGAAGAGTGTCGCGAACGTCGCGAGATAAATAAATGCCATCTCGCCGCTCATCGTTCCCGTGAGCCGGCCGTCGTGCGCGATAAAAAATGCCACCGCCATCGTACAGCCGGCGAGCAATGCGCCCAATCGCGTGAACAATCCCAAAATCACGAAGACCGATCCCAGCACTTCACCCACGATCGCCAGCGCCATGCTCGTCTTCCAACCCATTCCCAAAGGATCCGCAAACGTCGTCGCCGACGGAAACGCGACGAACTTCTGCCATCCGTGAAGTGACAGCAGCGATACACCGACCCACAATCGCAGTACCAACAACGCCAGATCGATGCTCGTCGGCGCAAAACGAAGCTGGAGGGATTTCGTCAATAATTTCATGCGCCCCGCAAGTCGTGCGCCTTCGCAGCGGACGCAAGCCACGCGGCCATTTTCGGGACGCGCCGCTTAAGTGACCTACGCGTTGATACGATCTTTCGGACCTTGAACAAAAAATAAGAAGGCCACGAAGGCTCACAGCTCGCTCGAGGTCCTTGTGACCTTCGTTCTCTTCGTCACCTCCTATGAAAAATCCGTCGCCGGCTTTCCCGGCGCTTCCTTGGCTTTCGCTTACGCCGGACCCGACCCAGCCAGTACTTCGCGCACCGTTTTGAGGAGTGCCGTCATCGTGAACGGCTTTTCCAACGTCCGGCTGACTCCCAGCACGCGTGCAATGTCCAGCAGCAGTTCGCGCTTGGTCGCCCCGCCTCCCGAGATCGCGATGACCTTGAGTTGTGGATACGTTTTCCGGATGTGGCGGATCAACTCCACGCCATCCGACACCGGCATCACCATGTCCGTGATCACGAGGTCGACTTCCTGTCCTTCCAAGTAACGCATCGCCGCGCGTCCATCTTCCGCCGCATGGATCGTGAAGCCGAAACGCCTCAAAAAATCCGCCTGCACCACCCGCAACACTTCGTCGTCATCTGCGAGCAGGATACGGATCCCCGCCCCAGTCTGCGCCGGTTGCTCCATATCCATGGTCAGGGGCGGACGGCTGCTGCCCAGTGGAAATTTCTCACGCGAATGAAACGAAGGCGCAGTCATGAACGCGTTTCTTTTACCCACCACCACCGCCCCGGCAAGCCCCGCCTGACCGATTAATGCTCTGCGCCGGACCCCGCTCCGGGGAGCACACGCGGCCCGCCGGGCTCTGCTCGGAACCTGGACGTCCGAGCAAAACCCCAAAGCGAACACCAACGATAATTCGACCGCGTTTTCATCGCTCGATGCTCGATCAGAAAATCCAAATCAGCCCGCGTCATCCAGCACGCGCCGGAGCGTCGTGCTCAATGCAGCCGCCGTCATCGGCTTGATAATCAAGTCCCGCAAGCCCTGCGCGCGCACACTCTCGCGCGTCCACGTGCCGCTGAAGCCGCTCGCCAGCACGACGGGCAATCCCGGACGGAGCGCGATCATCGCCAGCGCGAGTTCCATGCCCGTCATAAACGGCATCGTCAGATCGGTGATCACCAAATCGAAACTCCCCGGATTCGCGCGGAATCGCTCCAGCGCCGCCACCGGCGAACTCGACGCCTCCACGCGGTAGCCGATTTTTTCCAGCAACCGCTGCGTCGAGGAGCACAACGCCTGCTCGTCATCGACGAAAAGGATGCGTTCACCGCGCCCGCGCAGCAGCGCATCTCCGCCCGCCGAAACCGCCTCCGCCACTCCCAGCTGCTCGGGGAAAAATAACTGAAACGTCGTCCCCCGGCCCGGCCGGCTCTCGACCAGCACCGCCCCTTCGTGGTCCTGCATGATCCCGTGCACCACCGAAAGCCCCAGCCCCGTGCCTTCGCCGGGCGCCTTCGTCGTGAAGAACGGCTCGAACACGCGCTTCAAAACCTCCGGCGTCATTCCCGTGCCCGTATCGCTGATCGAAATACACGCGTACCGCCCTTCCCTGAGTTCCGGTTGCGCCCGCATCAACGCCGCGTCCACCCGCACGCCCGTCAGAACGATCTCCAGCCGCCCCGGATTTCCGCGCATCGCATGAGCCGAATTGGTGCATAGATTCATGACCACTTGATGAACCTGCGAAAGATCCGCGAGCACGACCGGCACCGGCTCCTCGATGCGCAGCTCGATCGCGATCGTCGTGGGCAACGTGGAGCGCACCAGGCTCAACGCCTCCTCGATCACCGGTTTTAACTCCACCGGTTTCCGCTCCTGCTTCCGCAGACGGCTGAAGGTCAAAATGCGCCGCACCAGGTCGCGCGCGCGGTTGCTCGCCGCCTGCACTTGCTCGATGTGCGAGCGCACTTCGTCCGGCTGCTCCGCATCCATCGCCGCCAGTTCCGCATACGCCATGATCGCCGTGAGGATGTTGTTGAAATCATGCGCGATGCCGCCCGCGAGTTGACCGAGCGCCTCCAGTTTTTGCGCCTGCCTCAGCTGCGCCTCCAACTCCGTCCGCGCTTCCTCCGCCTCGACGCGCGCCGTCTCGTCCTGGACCACCGTCAAAAAACAATCCACCTCGCCATCCGGTTTGCGCATGCACCGCACCGCGATGCTCGCGTGCAGGATCTCTCCGTTTTTCCGGCGATAGCGCTTCTCCAGCCCGTAGGTGTCCATGTCTCCGCGCAGCGCCTTTTCCAGCTTCTCACGATTTTCCTCCTGGTCTTCCTCGATCGTCACATCGCTCCAACGCATCGTCCGCAGTTCGTCCCGCGTGTATCCAAGCATCTGGCACAACTGATCGTTCACCTCCAGCCAGCGCCGGTCCGGCGACGTGATCGCCATGCCGATCAGCGGCGACTCAAAATAGCTGCGGAATCTCGCCTCGCTTTCGCGCAACGCCCGCTCCGCCGCGCGCTGCTCCGTCACGTCGCGGATGACCAGCACGAGACACGCCCGCCCGCCAATCTCCACCGTCTCCCCCGCGAGCACGCACGCCCGCGGTTCTCCTCGCAGCGGCTGCGCCGTCGCTTCGAAATTTCGCACCGATCCTTTTTCCCTCAACACCGCCAGCAGCCGCTCCCGGTCCTCCGCATGTGCCCACAGGTTAAACTCGTAGGAGGTCCGCCCGATCACCTGCGTCCCTTCGCACGCCAGCAACCGCTCGAACCCTTCGTTGATCTCGATGAACCGCCCCGTCTTTGCGTCCGATACCGAGATCGCGTCCGGACTCGCCCGGAACGCCTTCGAGAATTTTTCCTCGGACGCCCGCAACGCCTGTTCCGCATTTTTTTGCTCCGTCACATCGCGCGCGAAACCCGCGATGCGATGGATGCGCCCGCTGTGATTGCGGATCGGGATAAGAAACGTGTGGAAAATTCTCCGCTCTCCCGCGAGCTCAACCTGCTCCACGTATTCGACCGGTTTTTCATCCTTCAGGCAGCGCCGGTAATTCTCGTTCCACTGCGCCGCCAGGGCGGGTGGCACCACATCTTGCGGACGCCGGCCGCACGCCTCGATCGACGCCACACCGCTCATCTCCGACGCAGCCGGATTGAATTCTTCGTAGACAAACTCTTTCGCCGGCGTCACTCGCAGCGAAAAAATCGCCTCCGTCGTGTGCGCGAAGATTTCCTGCAACCGCTCCGTCGCGTCGCGCGCCGACCTCTCCGCTTTCGAATGCTCGACCTGCAGCAGCAGCTGCGCCGCCTGGTCCGCGAGACTTCCCGCGAATATCCGCTCGTCCGCCGTCCACACCCGCGGCCCGCCCGTGTGCTCAAGACACAACACACCGACCACGCAGCCGCGCAACCGGATCGGCGCATCCAGGGTCGCGCCGATCGCATGCCGGTCGAAATACACCGCGCGCATGTCCGCGACGCGCGCATCCGTCCGCACATCGTCGATGGCGACACTCTTCTCGTGTTCGAGCGCCGCGAAATAAACCGGATGGAGATCCCTGCTCAGCGGCGGCTCGGCCCCATGCGTCCGCGTCGCCTGCACATATCTGTCCGCACACACCAGCGCGCGCCCGAAGTCATCCAGCAGCCACACCCCCGCCTGGTCCGCTTCCACCGCCGCCGCCGCCAGCTCCGTCAACTTCCGCACGCCTTCGTCGAAACTCCCCGCGACCGACGCCGGATCTTTCACCAACTGCAACAACGCCGCCTCCTGCGCCCGCGTCCGCCGCTGCCGCTCACGCTCATCGATCTCCGCCCTCCTCCGCGATCCGAGATCGGTGATCGCCGCCACCACGAAGACCTTGTCTCCCAACGCGAGCGGACTCGCCCCCATCTCCACCGGCACCTCCCCGCCGTCCTTCCTGACGATGCAAAGATCGCCCGCCGCCCCAAACGGTCTCGCGTCGGGCCGCGCGAAAAACTCCTCCAGAAACAACGCCAGCCGTTCGTGCAACCGCGACGGCAGCAGCGCGCCGACCGGTAGTGTCATCAACTCCTCTCGCGACCAGCCGAGAAGCCGCTCCGCCTCTGCATTGGCCAACCGGATACGCGCCCGCCGGTCCACCACGACCAGCGCCACCGGCGACGCTTCGAGCACCGCATGAAGCGGCCCCTGAGGCTGCAACAACTCCGGCGAAAACGGGTTGGGTGTGAATAAGGTCAAAGGGTGACGCGCATGAGCCCCGGCGGCGGCAATCCCCGGTTGCGCCCGGCCAGCTTGTTCCGACGCCTCCACGAGGAAAGCCGATTTTCGTTCCGCCTTTCCCTCCCGGGGGCCGCGTCCACCTCT
>Ga0164241_10005699_pt1 | contig 11561 bp, 10 predicted proteins | sample OricomyardsoilBY_FD_108780 | JGI IMG/M metagenome (GOLD analysis project Ga0164241, IMG submission 108780) | Backyard soil microbial communities from Emeryville, California, USA - Original compost - Back yard soil (BY) | ecosystem: Environmental > Terrestrial > Soil > Unclassified | place: USA... | reverse complement strand
AGTCTGCAATCTCTGCATCAGTACCTTTTCCAACATATACCAGTGGTAAAGTAATCATTCCTGCTGTCTCACCATTTCCATAAAAAACGAAATCAGCAGCAGCGAATATATTCTTACCTGACTGTAGCGTAACCGTAGGTGACGCTGAAGCAAATAGAGGAACTTCCTGATAATGGCTTCCATTTACGGGACCTTTTAATCCCAAATCCTGGAAATAGGCAGCAATAAATGCGGCTGCCATTTTCTGACCACGTTTACCTGTCTCTCTGCCTTCCATTGCATCAGAGGCAATGATAGATAGGTTCTCTTTCAAATCTTCTTGCGTGATTTGATCGGCATACAATTTGGCTGGATTATTTTGGGCGATGAGAGAATGAAGGGCAAAAAAGAATAACAGTGGCAAAAACAACTTCTTCATGTGTTCAGATTAGTATTAAATGATCAATTATTTTAAAGCGGCTTGCAAAGTAATTAATAAGTGCATCTGATTCGTTGCCCGTATCAAATTTTGTTCAGGGTAATGCGTTTGATAGTAAATGTCTCCATTCAAATAATCGGCAAGAAAACGAAGCGCCATAATGTACGTCATCATGTATCCCGCAAAAGGAGCCAATGATTTCTGTTCTGTCGTAAGGCAATTGTTCATTGATGAGAAATATCCATCTATCAATGATTGGTAAATATCATCTCTGAAAACGATCTTACTAAAATCCTTTTCCTCTTCACTTACTGGACTTACAAAGGTGCGGATCATGTCACCAAGATCATAAATAAAATAACCCGGCATCAACGTATCCAGGTCTATCACACAAACTGCTTTTCGCGAGGAACGATCAAAAAGTATATTATTGATTTTCGTATCATTATGCATGATACGTAACGTCAACTCTTTACTGTCAATCAACCTATTGTATTCATCTACCAAAGGCTGTTGCGCAAGACATTGATCGATCGCCCATTTTGCATCGATTTTTCTTTCTTCAGTACTGTTTTTTAAAGCAGTCTCGAATTGCTCAAAGCGTAATGCAAGGTCATGAAATCGAGGAATGGTTTCATGAAATGCACTTACATCGATATTCCACAAATGAGCAGTGAGTCTTCCGAATCCACTGGCTGCACTAAAAGCCTCATCAACTGTTTCAACTTTATCAACTGTAAATGTATTGCTGATATACGGAAAAAGTCTCCAGGGATACCCTTCTGAATCAAACACCATCTCCTCTCCGCTTGTAGACTGAATACTACTTGGAAATAGGTAATCTGAATAATTTGTTGATAAGTAATCAGCAGCTAAGCGGATATTATTGGCAACAACCTGGGGCTGTTTAAAAATATTCTTATTAATCCGCTGAAGGATGAATTGATTGGGGCCTGTGAGTTTATAGGTAAAATTAATGTGACCGGAGGTGATCCGGTCACATTGATATTTTTCTGAATCGAGACCAAAAGCTTTTAATACGACTGGCAGCATCACGCCCAAAGATTGGACGGATACACTCCCTGCGCAACCAACTCTTTAATTTTTCCTGACACTTCGTCTTTATCTTCTTTATAGGTAACGCCAAACCAGATGTCTCCACCGCCAATGATTTTCACTTTACCCAATCCCTTTTTAATCATTTGATTACCAATGATAGGAATGAAAAATTCAGCTTTCGGATTCCTGGAATTCTCTTTTAAAAATTCTTCAAACATAGTTTGTGTCATCGGGAACACAGAAGGATGAAATCCCCAGAAGTTCATAGAAGTAGGTGTCTCTGGGCTTAACTCCAAATCACCATCCTTTTCTTTCGAAATAATCTTGTCTCCTTCTTTCACAATAACGGTGCGCTCGACTACTGATTTTAAATAACCATTCTCATCCTGTTCTCCGCATCCGCGTGATACACTTCCGTTTTCAGAAAGTACATTTTTCAATGTATATCCTACCATGGCATGAGCACCTTTGGTGTCTCCATTAAAAAAATCAGCTACAGATTGGAAAGCATTTTTTCCATAAAAATCATCGGCATTGATTACCGCAAATGGTTCATTAATGGCATCTTTCGCACAGAGCACCGCATGGGCTGTTCCCCATGGCTTGGTACGTTCCGTATTTTTATATTCATCAGGGACCATCTTATCCAATGACTGCACTACGAAATCCACCTCAATCTTACCTTTTAATCGGGGAAGAAAAATCTCCTTAACTGTTTCTTTTATCTCCTCACGAACAATGAATACCACTTTGGTAAACCCCGAACGAATAGCATCAAATAAGGAATAGTCCATAATCGTTTCACCGCTTGGGCCAAAACCATCAATTTGTTTGATGCCACCATAGCGGCTACCCATACCAGCGGCCAGTACTAACAAGGTCAGTTTTTTCTTTTCACTCATGGAAGTGTGGATTATTTAATTTAAATCGAATGCAAAAGTCTTAAAAAGAAGCTAATATACCTACCATCCTAAACCTACAAAACCCGGCAAAATGAACAATGTTTCTTCTCCTGAGGCAAAAAAACAGTACCTCATTTCTATTACAATTATCGGAATTTTATTTTTCATTTTTGGGTTCGTCACATGGACGAATGGAACGTTGATCCCCTATCTAAAAATTGCGTGCCAGCTGACCGATTTCCAATCTTATTTAGTACTCACTGCGTTCTTTATCGCCTATACCATCGTAGCTATTCCTTCCTCCATGATCCTGAAATCAACTGGATATAAGAAAGGTATGTCACTTGGTCTTTTTGTCATGGCCATTGGAGCAATCATATTCATTCCAGCAGCTCAGTCGAGAAATTATAATCTTTTCCTGGCTGCTCAATTCATCATTGGATGTGGCCTCGCGTTGTTACAGACCGCATCAAATCCTTATGCCACGATTATTGGTCCTATTGAAAGTGCGGCAACGCGCATCAGTATTATGGGTATCTGTAATAAAGTAGCGGGTATCCTGGCAGGTTTGATCTTTGGTTACATCGCATTAAGTGATGCGGATGCATTAGAAGCCAGCCTTAAAACAATGGATGCAGCTGCAAAAGATGCAACCCTTGATGAGCTGGCAAGTCGCGTAATTGTTCCATACATCGTAATTACAGGAGTTCTCATTGCCCTTGCAGTAGCTGTTCTTTTTTCCTCTCTTCCCGATATTAAAGATGACGATGAAAGTGAATCTACCAGTTCCTCTTCAGCGAAGACAAGCGTCTTCCAGTTCCCCTACCTCGTATTGGGAGTAGTTACTTTGTTCCTGTACGTAGGTGTAGAAGTGATTGCCGGAGACACAATCATCAGTTATGGTAAGTCGTTAGGTATTGAATTAGCAACAGCGAGATATTTCACACAAGGAACATTGGCTTGTATGCTCATCGGATATGTTATCGGCATCACAATGATCCCGAAGTTTATGTCACAAGCTTTTGCTTTAAAGGCGTGTGCTGTACTTGGAATCATTTTTTCAATACTGGCCGTACTTACTAATGGTTACGTTTCGGTGGCATGCATTGCTTTACTTGGTCTCGCAAATTCACTCATGTGGCCTGCCATATGGCCCCTTGCAATTGGCGGTCTGGGCAAGTTTACAAAGATTGGCTCAGCGCTATTGGTAATGGCTATTGCTGGTGGCGCTATCCTTCCATTGGTTTATGGAAAAGTGGCAGAAGGTATTGGCACGCAAATGGCATACTTGATAATGGTATCTTGTTATATTTTTATTCTTTACTACGCAATAAAGGGTCATACAATGGGAAGAAAAAAATCGATTTGATGATGAGACAATTTGAAAATTTAAAGATGAGCTTTCACAGAAAAAATATTCTTATTCTTATCGTTATATTTTTTGGCATTTCGTCTTGCATGGCACAAGAAAGTTATGTGGCTAAAGATTTAACTGCTGAGAATTTGTTCACTGAAAATTGCGAAGGGCCTAATTACCGCGATGGAATTTTATATGTGGTGAATTATCAGAAAGATGGAACAATCGCTGCTGTAAAATCAAACGGAGAAGTGGAGCTTTACGTGACACTTCCGGAAGGAAGTATTGCCAATGCTATTCAATTTGATGCAAAGGGAAATATGTTGCTGGCCGATTTCAAAGCTCACAACGTTCTTAAAGTGGATAAGAAAACAAAAACAGTTTCTGTTTACAGTCATTCAGAACAATTTAACCAGCCCAACGACATTTGCATTAGCAAAAAAGGATGGTTGTTTGCTTCCGATCCTAACTGGAAAGAAAGTACTGGTCAGATCTGGAGAATAGACACAAATGGAAAACCAAACCTGGTTCAATCTGGCATGGGAACTACCAACGGCATTGAATTGAGTCCGGATGAAAAGACTTTATATGTGAATGAAAGCGTGCAGAAAAAAATCTGGAAGTTTGATGTGGATGCAAAAGGTAACATCAGCAATAAACAACTCTTCGGGGAAGTACCTGATTTCGGATTTGATGGAATGAAGTGCGATAGCAAAGGAAATCTTTATGTAACCCGTTGGGGAAAAGGTACTGTGGTGATCTATTCACCTGAAGGAAAACAACTGCGCGAGGTGGAAATGAAAGGAAAGAAAACCAGCAATATCAACTTCGGAGGAAAGGACAAGAAGACGTGTTATGTGACTTTACAAGACAGGAAGTGTGTGGAGACTTTTCGGACGGAGATTGCAGGAAAATGATTCTGGATGCTGGATACTAGATTCTGGTAGTTAAGCCTAGCATCAAGAATCCAGCATCTTATCAATAACAGATCTTATATAATTCTCTCTTTCCTCATAATTTCCGTTTACTTTCAAATACGAAATGCTTCTCCGATCCAATTTATCTTTAAATACTTCATACATCTCCCTTCTTCGGTCGCCCAGATCACGCAACCCATCCTGTACCCATTCTACATCGATATCAAAGAGAAAGTACTGATCGTATTTTACTACTTCTTCCAATTCATATAACTCTGGAGGAATGGTATTCAGATAATATTCAGAATAAATTTGAGTAGTGATAATATCTGTATCACAAAAAAGAATTTTGTTGGCTATTTTAGTTTTATCAATCACCCGCTTCGTCTGTGCATGACCAATACGTAAAATATCTTTAACGGTAAAATCGTTTGAGGTGATTAATTCACGTGCTACTTCAGGAACGAATTCAGTCTGATACAATTCAGCCATTCGTTTTGCTATAGTGGATTTCCCTGTACTCTCAGGACCGTAGAAGCAAATCTTTTTTACAAAGAAGGGTCTTACCACTTCTGGAATATATTCCCAATACTTAAACGGATGATTTCTGATCAATGTGGCTGACACCGGAACTTGTTTTCTTTCAGGATCGAAGTTCCGATGTCCGGCATTCATGTGTTCCGCAAAAGGCAAACCATATTCTTCAGAACTAAAAACATAATTGACTGGTGGATAAACTTTCTGCATTCGTTCTGCCCAGATTTTTGTCCGCTCAGCTAACGGCAATAGATCATTATCAAAATCATCTTTAATGATTTCAGGTTTTACGCGTGGATGACCTTCGAAAATTTCTTTAATCCATGAGAAGCGAAGTTCTCCGTCAATGGCATCGTTAGTACCGTAACTCATTGACACAATTACTTCATCGCATTGTGAGGCCGCAAAATGAATTAACGCAAGATGCCCCTGATGAATCGGGAGGAATTTTCCAATAACTAAACCCCGCCTCATGCTTTCGAGTAGGATCTGTATTCTTTGATCCAGTGCCACAAAGCGAAGATCGCAATAAGAGTAAATATCAGGTACTCCACTCCAAAGAATTTAGTTCCTTTTAAAAAGTAGAGATAAGTAGCCAGGACATCGATCACGATCCAAATAATCCAGCATTCTATTTTTTTCTGAATCATGAAAAAAGTGGTGATCACACTCATCACCAGGATGAATGAATCCGCAAAAGGATAAGCACTGGGTAAATTAAATAAGAGCGGAAGCCATTCGTGAAGATTGCTTGCCAATGTTCCAATCAGGAAGGTACCAACCAAACCAACTAGACATAACAATGCAAATTGCTTCCATTTCATAAAGCTTACCTTCAATTCTTTCTTACGATCTTCTTCTCCAGGCTTTGGATTAGCCCAACGCCACCAACCTAAAATGTTAGTAACAAAGAAAAAGACCATTAGAAACATATCCGGATAAAGTTGAATCTGATAGTAGACAAATGCAGATAAAAAAACATTAACAATCCCGATGGGCCAGCTCCAGATGTTCGCTTTCGCAGATAATGCTACGGCTACTAGTCCTGCGATCACCGCGAAGAATTCCACGTAGCTCATGGGATAATCCAGAACGGTAAAGAAAATTTTATTGATATCGAAAAAAGACATACTTTAAATAGTAAATCAAGATCCTAATCTACACCAAACCAACAGCTAACAAAAAATAAAATTAATAATGGATAAACATTATCCCACCTACGGCCAGTCGGTCATTTTGCTACTTAATATCTTTTTAGGAGGTCTTGTTGGCGCACTTCTGATTATACCATTTTTTTCTTTGGACACAGCAATAGGAAGATCCCTTATATACACCATCGCTATGCTCGCTACTGTAGCTTTGGGCTTGGTAATAAGACGCAATCGGGTACTTCCAGCAAGTGCCTTTCCATGGATGATCATTTTGATTTCTATTTTAACTATTGTATCTGCTCATATTATTTTGGAACCCTTACAAGCTCTCTTCCCTCCACCTGATTTCTTAATTAAAATGACCAGAGATGTTCGCGAACATCCTTATATCAATTTTTTTACCATTGTTGTCGCAGCTCCAATACTTGAAGAAATTCTTTTCCGGGGAATTATATTGGATGGATTTTTAAAAAATTACAAGCCCTTTAATGCTATCCTCGTCTCAGGTTTTCTATTCGCCCTAATTCATGGCAATCTTATTCAGGGAATCGGTGCGTTAGCATTGGGTGCGTTTTTTGGATGGATCTACTGGAAAACCAATTCAATAGCTCCCAGCATTATCCTTCATGCGGTTAATAATTGTTTAGGATTTATGAGCGTTCTTTACATATCAGAAGAAAATCTGAATAAGACATTTCAAGAAATGCTGAATAATAACACTCTGTACGTTATCTACTACCTCGTCAGTATTTTTGCTGCTTCGGTTTCAGTATTTCTCCTTCATAAAAAATATCTCTCTCTAAGTCCCAAAGAATCCCAGCTTGAAATAATTCCTGAATCTAAAGTTTAATACACACATTCTTTGCTTCCGTGAAGAACCGAAGTGCTTCCCATCCCCCTTCTCTTCCTACACCGGATTGTTTCATTCCACCAAAAGGTGTACGTAGGTCACGGAAGAGCCAGCAATTCACCCAGATGATTCCACTTTTTATTTGTGCCGATACACGATGTGCTTTCTTTAGATTTTCTGTCCAGATGGTAGCGGATAAACCATAACCTGTGCTGTTCGCATATTCAATCACTTCCTCCTCTTTATCGAAAGGCATAATTGTTACCACCGGACCGAAAATTTCTTCCTGGTTAGTACGACATTTATGATCCAACCCTGTGATCACTGTAGGCTCAAGAAAATACCCATCCGCACATCTCCCTTTCAATTGCACTCGACTTCCACCGGTAAGAATTTTTCCTCCCTCCTGTTTTGCAAGTTCAATGTAGGAAAGCACTTTATTCAAATGAGGTTCAGAAACAATTGCTCCGATATTGGTTTTCTCTTCTAAAGGATCTCCAATCACTAATGCTTTGGTTCGTTTTACAAATTCATCTGTAAACTTTTGATAAAGACTTCTCTCCACAAAAATGCGCGAACCGCATAAACAGATTTCTCCCTGGTTAGCAAAGGAAGAATTGATTGAAGTACTAATAGCCTGTTCAAAATCACAATCCGCAAAAATGATATTGGGGTTTTTTCCGCCCAATTCAAGCGAAACCTTTTTAAACATTGGCCCTGCGGTAGCAGCAATTCTTTTTCCCGTTACTGTTCCACCTGTAAATGAAATTGCCGGAATCCCAGGATGCTCAATGATTGCTTGTCCTGTTTTATTACCTAATCCATACACGATGTTTAACACTCCTTTTGGGAGGCCAGCTTCAATGCACAATTGAGAAAACAAATAAGCTGTCATCGGTGTGATTTCTGAAGGTTTTGCTACCACTGTACAACCAGCGGCCAATGCAGGAGCGATTTTCCATGTGAATAAATACAATGGAAGATTCCAGGGTGATATACATCCTGCCACTCCAATGGGATTGCGCACGGTATAATTTATGGCTTGTACATCTGTGACGTGCGCTTCGCTTGCAAAATGAATTGCTGCGGAAGCATAAAAACTCATATTTGCAGCAGCACGGGGAATATCTAATGTCTTCGCTACCGTAAATGGTTTGCCCTGATCAATACTTTCGGCTAATGATAATTTATCCAGATCCCGATTAATTAAATCTGCAATACGCTGCAAAATCTGAGAACGTTTTTCAGTTGGCATCGATGACCATTCTTTGAATGCTCCATCTGCTGCCTTAGCAGCCAGGGCAACGTCTGCTTCATCCGAATCGGGAATAAGACTATACACTTTTCCTTCTGCAGGATTAATGTTGTTGAGATACTGGTTAGATACAGGCTCAATCAATTCACCATTAATGTAATTCTGGATCTTCAACATAATTATTTCTTCACAATTTTAAAATCCACCCTACGATTCTTTTCTCGATGTTCATCCGTATCGTTTGCCACAATTGGCCTGGAGCCTCCATAACCCTGGCCTTTCATTCGGCTTTTATTAATTCCCTTCGATGTTAAATAGGTCATTACCGTTTTTACCCGTTCATCGGAAAGATCATAATTAGCACTCTTATCGCCACGGTCATCGGTATGACCAGACAGTTCGATCTCTATCGAACCATTAATCTTTAATACTTCAACAAGGCGATCCAGTTCGGGATATGATTCCGGTTTTAGTTCTGCCTTTCCTTGCAGAAAAAATATATTTTGCAATTGAATAGCCTGACCGATCTCAATTGGCGCAAGCATCAGGTCTTCCTGAACTTCTTTATAATCTTTTAATTGAATCAATTCAATATTCTTATTTACTGAAAGAAAGCCATCAGCCACTGCACGAAATCCATAGGAAGCACCATAAGGTAATGCAATCCTAAACTCTCCTGTCTTTGGATTAGATATCGCTTCACCGGCTTCTTTGCCAGTTACTAAATTTTCAAAAATGATATCTGCTTGAATAGGTTGTTTTGTTTTTGCATTCAGTACTTTTCCATACACCAATACTACAGCCTCTGGCTTGATCTCTTTGGGGAGTTTAACACGAATCAAATCAGTTAATCCATAACCGCCAGCGCTACTCACCATGTAAGCATATTCACCTGATGCGGGCACGGTGTAATAGGCATCAAAGGATAGCGTATTTATTTCTGGCCCCAAATTCACCGGAGTAGTCCAATTGGTCCAGCCTTCGCCAATACGTTTGCTCATATAAATATCCTGCCCTCCATAACCTGGTCTTCCATCCGTAGCAAAATATAAAGTACGTCCATCAGCAGCGAGGAAAGGAGAAGTCTCATCACCTGATGAATTTAACTTAGCTCCTAGATTAAGAGGGATTCCCCATTTTCCATTCTGGTCTTTCAACACCACATAAATATCTTTCTCACTCTCCTGTTTCTTGTAATAAAGATTCTGTTTGTTCTCCGCTGTGAAAATTATCGCTTTCCCATCGGCAGACTGGCATGCCTCAAAGAATTCGTTTTCATCTTCATAGTAAATTCCAAGATTGCCTGCATCTTTCCATCCATTGGAAGTACGTTCATATACTTTGAAATCATGGGCTTGAGCAACCAGAAGAGAGTTATTATCCTGCCCCACGGAAACAATATTATCTACTTCCTCAGAGTTAACCGGTTTACCTAAATTTTGAGCAACACCCCAAGTCTGTCCATCTTTAGTTGTGCTTACCCAGATATCGGTTCCATCTTTTTCACCGCCAAGGTTATTGGGACTAAACTTGCGACCAAATAAAAGCATCTTCCCATCTACAGTTATCTTTGGCGTCACCTCATCAAATTTGGAATTGATTTGTGTTCCTAAATTCTCTTTCACCAGTCCCTTCTTCAGATTATCCGGTAATAGAATTTTCTCTTGCTGCGCAAACACAAAATCATCCACATGAAATTTCATTTTGGTATAACAAACGAAACCCAATGTTTTACCAAACCAGGGCAATGCTTTCATCGTGCTTACCTGTTGTCCATTGAGATAAAATTTCAACTCGCCTTTGATCTGTTCAATCTTAAGATGGTTGCCCTGATAAAGGGGTTTGACCAATTTTGTTTCTGCCCATTCTTTTGCATCCAATCTTAATTCATCCGAAGAATAAACCTTTACATATCCCGTAGTAGTAATTACGAAATTATTGAGCTTGTCTTTTTTATCATATCCCCAGATAAAACCAAAACCGTTGTCAGTATTTCCATCCACTTGCGTGAAGGTAGCTTCCAAGCTAAAATCTTTCTCAGGATTGATGTGTGGCAGTATATAGAGTTGCCATCCACCTTCCGGTGCATCGATCTCATAATAACCGTTTTTTATTTTAACACCCTCTCCCTCGTACCATCCCAGCTTATTGGCAGAAAAGTCATCGCTGATAGTAACGGTAAGTTGAGCAGAAAGAGAAAAGGAAATACACAAACCTATAATCAGGAGCCAACGGGTCATAGGCGACTGTAATTAGATTATAATGAACCTGTACGACCTCCGTCTACGGGCATATTAATTCCATTGATATATCCTGCTGCCGGTGTAGCCAGAAAAGCAACTGCAGCTGCCACTTCACTTGCATCTGCAATTCGGCCCGCAGGTATTTCAGCGATCATGTCTTTCTTCGCTTCCTCGTAGGTCTTCTTTGCTTTCTCCGCATTTGATTTCATAATTGACTCCAGGCGGGTTGTCATGGCTGCACCAGGCAAAACGTTATTCACAGTAATTCCAAGCGGAGCCAATTCAACAGAAAGCGTCTTCGCCCAGTTGGCAACTGCACCACGAATTGTGTTTGAAACACCCAATCCACGAATAGGAATTTTTACTGATGTGGAAATTATATTAATGATACGTCCGTACTTAGACTTCTTCATTCCTGGCAATAAGGATTGCACGAGGATCTGATTACAAAGTAGATGATTAGTAAATGCTTTTATAAATTCTTCAGAGGTGGCATCAATCGCCAACCCGGAAGCAGGACCTCCTGTATTGTTTACCAGGATCTGAGCCATGTCTTTGGCAAAGTGTTTCTCCAATCCTGATTTAAGGTTTTCGGGAAAATTGAAGTCCGCAACCAGGTAATCGTGTTTTTGGCCGGATGGTGTAGGCAACGCTTTCACCACCGCTTTCAGCTTCTTCTCATCCCTGGCTATCAGTGTGATATCGGCTCCTAAAAGGGCTAATTCGATGGCCGAAGCCTTACCAATTCCTTGGGTACTTCCACATACTACAGCACTTTTACCAGTCAGATCCAGATTCATAAAACAGGGATAAATTAAACTTAAAGATAGCCCTAAATGTTGCTATTTTAGCCACCGGCAATTAACAAATTT
>Ga0164241_10005698_pt1 | contig 11562 bp, 8 predicted proteins | sample OricomyardsoilBY_FD_108780 | JGI IMG/M metagenome (GOLD analysis project Ga0164241, IMG submission 108780) | Backyard soil microbial communities from Emeryville, California, USA - Original compost - Back yard soil (BY) | ecosystem: Environmental > Terrestrial > Soil > Unclassified | place: USA... | reverse complement strand
CCGCTGATCTACCTGCGCAGCCCGGACCTGTGGACCATCCAGCTCGGGCTCAAGTCGTTCATCAGCCAGTACAACGCCGACTACGCGTGGATCATGGCGGGCTCCGTGGTCTCGGTGCTGCCCATCGCGATCATCTTCATGCTCGGCCAGCGGTACTTCGTCGAGGGCATCGCGACCACCGGGCTGAAGGGCTGACCGATGAACCTCAAGAGCTCCGTGCACGACATGCTCGGGCTGATCATGAGCACCGTCTATGCGGCGCTCGCGACGAACGTCATGCTGATCGTCGCGTGCCTCCCGCTGGTCCTGGGTCTCGTGACCACCGACCCGTCCCGCTCGTGGCCCGTCCTCGTACTGACCGTGCCGCTGTGCGCGCCGGCGCTCGCGGCCGCGTGCACCGTCTTCGAGCGGTTCTCCGCCGACACGAGCACAGGCGTCGTCCGGACGTTCTGGCGCGCGTGGCGGGCGGTGTTCCCGCGCGCCGCCGCCGTCGGTGCGCTCGGCGCGGCGCTGGGCGTCGTCGCGGGCGTCGACGCCGCCTGGGCCTGGGGCGAGCGCGTCGGGGCGTTCGCGATCCCCGTCCTCGTGACGCTCGTGGCGATCGCGCTCTCGGTCACGCTCACCGCGCTCGTCGCGCTCGGCTCGGTCTCGCGTGCCCGGGTCCGCGACGTGCTGCGGGTAGCGGGCTACGCCGTCGTGCGCCGCTGGTACCTCACCCTGCTCTCGCTCTTCCTGCTCGGCGTGCTGGCCGCGGTCGTCGCGGCTCGCCCCGCGCTCGGCCTGGGTCTCGTGCTCGCCCCGCTGCTCTACGTGGTGTGGGCGAACACCCGGTACGCCCTGCGCCCCGCGCTCGAGCCCGCCGCCGCCTGACGTCGCGCCCCACCACGGCGCAACCCCGCTCCCGAAGGGAACACCCCTGTGACTGCACCCACCACCGAGGCCACGCTCGACGCCGACGCGCTCGAGGCGGCCGTCGCCGCCGCGACCCGCGGCGTCGAGCGCCTCGCCGAGAAGTTCGGGGTGCGCTATCCCGACGACACGACCGCGGCCGACCGGTACCTGCTGCGCCCGGCGCCCGACGGGCTGCCCGAGGGCAGCAACGTGGGCTGGACCACGAGCTTCGTCCCGGGCGCCCAGTGGCTCTCCTACGAGCTCACGGGCGACCCGGTGTTCCGCACGCACGGCGAGGCGCACGTCGAGTCGTTCGCGGACCGGATCGCCCGAGGCCTCGACCTCGACACGCACGACCTCGGGTTCCTCTACACGCTGTCGTGCGTCGCGCCTGCCCGGCTGCTCGCCGACGACGGCGCCCGTGCCGCCGCGCTCGAGGCCGCGGGCCACCTCATGGCCCGCTTCCTCGAGCCCGCCGGGATCCTGCAGGCGTGGGGCGACCTCGACGACCCGGCGCAGCGCGGCCGCACCATCATCGACAGCCTCATGAACACGCCGCTGCTGTTCTGGGCGTCCGAGGAGGGCGGCGACCCCCGCTTCGCGGACGCGGCGGCCCGGCACGTCCGGCAGCTGCGCGACCACATCTTCCGCGCCGACGACTCGACGTTCCACACCTACTACTGGGACCCGGTCACCGGCGAGCCGCTGCGCGGGGGCACCGAGCAGGGCCAGGCGGACGGGTCGTGCTGGGCGCGGGGCCAGGCGTGGGGGATCCTCGGCTTCTCGCTCAACTACCGCCACCTCGGCGACCCGACGTTGCTCGCCGCCGCGGAGCGGTGCGCCGCCTACTTCCTGGCGCACCTGTCGGACGACGGCGTCCCGGTCTGGGACCTCGCCTTCCCCGTCGACAGCGACGAGCCGCGCGACAGCTCGTCGGCCGCGATCGCGGTCTGCGGCCTCGACGAGCTGGCGCGGCAGCTGGAGGCCCGGGCGGTCGCCGACGGCGACCGGGACACGGGCGGCCGCGCGCGTGCTGCCGGCTACCGTGCGGCCGCGCGCCGGATCCTCGCAGCCCTCGTCGCGGACTTCGTGCCGGCCGAGGGGGAGAGCGACGCGCTGCTCCTGCACGGCGTGTACGACAAGCCGAAGGGCGTGGGCGTCGACGAGGGCACCTTGTGGGGCGACTACTTCTACCTCGAGGCACTCACGCGCGCGTCACGCCCCGAGTGGACCCCTTACTGGTAGGAAACGGACATGAGACTCGTCACCTACCGCCGGGCGGACGCCCCGGCCCCTGCCCCTGCCCGCGCCGGTGCCCTCACGGACGACGGCGCCCACGTCGTCGACCTGGCGCTCGCCGACCCGACGCTCCCGTCCGACGTCGTCGGCCTGCTCGCGGGAGGAGAGGCCGCGCTCGACCGGGCGCGCGCCGTCGTCGTCCGGCCCGCGCCCGACGCGCTCGTGCCCCGCGCCGAGACCGTGCTCGACGCCCCCGTGCCCCGGCCAGGCAAGGTCGTCGGCATCGGCTACAACTACGAGGGCCACGACGGGAGCCGCGGCGCCGCCAAGCCGCGCCCCGAGCGGCCCGACGTCTTCGTCAAGACGGCCAACACCGTCGTCGGGCCCGACGCGCCTGTCGTCCTGCCGCGCAGCAGCGACAGCGTCGACTACGAGGGCGAGCTCGCCGTCGTCATCGGCACCCGGGCACGACGCGTCGACGCCGACCGGGCGCTCGAGCACGTCGCCGGGTACGCCGTGTTCGACGACGTGAGCGCCCGCGACTGGCAGCACCGCGGCAGCCAGTGGGCGCTCGGGAAGTCGTTCGACGGCTTCGGGCCGTTCGGACCGGCGCTCGTCACGGCCGACGAGGTCGGCGACCCGCAGACGCTGGACCTCGAGGTCGTGGTCAACGGCCAGGTCACCGCACGCAGCAGCACCGCCCGGATGATCTTCCCGGTCGCCGAGCTCGTCGCGTACGTCAGCGAGGTCATGACGCTCGAGCCGGGCGACGTGATCGCGACCGGGACCCCGCAGAAGCTGCCCGAAGCCGAGGTCGCGCGGCGGTGGCTCGCCCCCGGAGACCGCGTCGACATCACCATCAGCCGAGTCGGCACGCTCAGCACGCCGTTCGTCGCCGACGCCGGCTGACAGACACACGAAGCACCGAAGAGGAGAAGGCCCGATGGACTACAAGAACCACTGCTACATCCCCGCGGAGCCCGGCCGCAACGAGCTGCCGTTCAACCCGTGCGAGCTGCTCGACTTCACGTTCCTGAAGCTCGACGCGGGGGAGAGCTACTCGGGTTCGTCGGGCGACCGCGAGATCCTCGCGGTGATCCTCGGCGGCCGCGGCACGTTCGAGGTCGCCGGCCGCACGTTCGACGACGTCGGCGGTCGCGCGAACGTGTTCTCCGGCAAGCCGCACTCGGTGTACGTGCCGGCGGGGTCCGACTTCACGGTCACGGCGCTGACGGCGCTCGAGGTCGCGCTCCCGAGCGCGCCGTCCGACCTCGCGGTCGACCCGTACGTCATCGCGCCCGACCAGGTCGCCACCGGTCGCTGGGGTGCCGCGAACTTCAGCCGGAACTACCACCAGATCCTCACCGAGATCGCCCAGCCCGAGCTCCCGGCGCGCCGCCTCATCGTGGGGGAGACGTTCACGCCGTCGGGCAACTGGAGCACCTTTCCGCCCCACCGCCACTCCTACGACAACCTGCCCGTCGAGGCGGCGCACGAGGAGATGTACTACTTCCGCGTGAACCCGGGCGACGGGTTCGGCATCAGCCGCCTGTACACGGACGAGGGCTACGAGGAGAACTTCACCGTCCGGAACCACGGCATGCACATGATGCCGAAGGGCTACCACACGGGCGTCAGCGGGCCGGGGACGACCACCTACTTCCTGTGGTTCCTCGCCGGGTCGCAGCGCACCCAGGCCGCGGTCGAAGACCCCGCGCTGTCGTGGGTCGGGCGCACCGTGCCCATGCTCCGCGAGCTGGGGCACTGAGCCGTGAGCCTCGACCGGTTCTCCCTCGCCGGGAAGGTCGCGCTCGTCACCGGTGGCTCGCGCGGCCTCGGGCAGGCGTACGCGGTGGCGCTCGCGGAGGCGGGCGCCGACGTCGCCGTGCTGGGCGTGTCCGAGCCCGCCGAGACGCTGGAGCGCGTCGCCGCGCTCGGACGGCGAGCGCTCGACGTGCGCTGCGACCTCGGTACCGCGACCGCCGGCGACCTCGACGCCGTCGTCGCGCGCGTCGTGGCCGAGCTCGGCTCGCTCGACGTGCTCGTCAACAACGCCGGGATCATCCGGCGCGCCCCGGCGGTGGACGTCACGCCCGAGGACTGGCGCGCGGTCCTGCAGGTGAACCTGGATGCGCTCTTCCAGCTCTCCCAGGCCGCCGGACGGGTCATGCTCGCCGCAGGCGGCGGCCGGATCGTCAACGTCGCGTCGATGCTGTCCTACCAGGGCGGCATCAACGTCCCGGCGTACACCGCGAGCAAGCACGCCGTCGTCGGCGTCACGCAGGCGCTCGCCAACGAGTGGGCCGGGCGGGGCGTCAACGTCAACGCCGTCGCGCCCGGCTACATCGCGACCGACAACACCGCGCCGCTGCGCGCCGACGCCGCGCGGGAGCGGGCGATCGTCGAGCGGATCCCGGCCGGGCGGTGGGGCACGCCCGACGACGTCGCCGGGGCCGTCGTGTTCCTCGCCTCCGACGCCGCGCGGTACGTCCACGGGACCGTGCTCGCCGTCGACGGGGGGTGGCTCGCGCGCTGACGTTGTGGTCGCCGACGGTGACGTTGGGTTCGCCGACGGTGACGCCCCGTTCGCCGACGGTGACGGCCGGGGTCGGGTTCGCGGGCGGGCGCGGGGAGCTGGTTCGGGCTGTCGTGCTTCGGCCCTGGGGGCCGTGCGCACTCCCTTACGCCCTTCACCACCTCCCCGCGCCCACCCGCTCGACCGTCGTCCACCTCCGCGAGGTATGCGGGCGGCCGGGCTCTGCGCGAGGTACCCCTCCCGGGGGCCTACTTCGCGGGTCGGGGTGCGAGCGAGGGACGCCCGGGCCGGGGGTGGGAGAAGTACGTCGTGGGCACTCGCCCACGGCACGAGCGGGTGGCACCGTCGCCGCCCTGGAGTCGAAGGAGATCTCGTGCTCGTCAACCAGCAACGCGCCGTTCGCCGTCGTGCGGGCGGCACCCGGGGGGCCGCTCTCGCGGCCGTCCTCGGGCTCGCCGCGGTCGGTGCCGTCGGCCTGCCCGTCGCAGCCGCCCACGCCTCGGGCGTCGCCACGGCCGCAGCCGTGCAGAAGGATCCCGTCGACGTGACCGTCGACGCGGACGACATCGCAGCGGACAACGTCAACGGACTCACGTTCAAGGGCTTCGGGGCGCTGAGCGGCAACAGCTCGAGCGCCGTCCTCATGGACTACAAGGCGCAGCACCCGAAGGAGTACGCCCAGCTTCTGCAGGTCCTGTTCGGCGGCGACCACCCGCTGATGAACCAGGTGAAGATCGAGATGGGCGACGACCGCAACACGTCGACCGGACCCGAGCCCGCGACGATGCGCACGGCGGACGAGCCGGCGAACGTCGCCCGGGAGCCCGGCTTCCAGCTCGCCGCCGACGCGAAGAAGCTCAACCCGAACCTCAAGGTGAGCATCCTGCGCTGGGAGGCACCGGCCTGGGCCAGCACGAACGACACGATCTACACCTGGTACAAGAACACGATCCTGGCCGCGTACCGCACGTACGGGTACATGGTCGACTACGTGAACCCCGGCGTGAACGAGAGCAAGCCCGACCTCGCGTGGTCCAAGGACTTCTCGCACCGGGTGAAGACCGACACGACCGGCTACGTGAGCGACGACGCGTCGCTCGCGGGGTTCCGGCCGGGCGAGCGGGCGCTCTTCAACACGATCAAGACCGTCGTCTCCGACGAGTCGGGGCTCGGGTCTTTCGGCGACGACATGGTCGCCGACAGCTCGCTGCGCGACGCCATCGATGTTGCGTCGTACCACTACACCACCGACGACGACGCGGCCGGCGACTTCAAGAAGCTCGCCCAGGCGTTCGACAAGGAGGTCTGGAACTCCGAGGCGCAGGCGACGTTCTCGAACTCGGCGTTCCGGCCGAACAACAACACCAAGGACCCGAGCGTCGAGGGCACCGGGATCGGCGGGGTCAACGGCCCGCTCGAGATGGCGAACACGGTCGTCAAGGGCTTCGTGAACTCGAACCGGACCGAGTTCATCTACCAGCCGGCGATCGGCTCGTTCTACGAGGGCGGCCAGTACTCGTTCAAGGAGCTGGTGAGCGCGCGCGACCCGTGGTCCGGGTGGATGCACTACGACGCGGGGCTCGCGATCCTCGGCCAGTTCGCCGACTTCGCGGTGACCGGGTGGGAGAACGCGGACAACACCGCGGGGATCTGGCGGGCCGTGCCGCAGGCCAGCCGCACGACCGCCACCGGCACCAACCCGGTCAACGGCCGCAACGGCCAGCCCGACTACCTGACGCTCGCGGCGCCCGACAAGAGCGACTTCTCGACCGTCGTCGTGAACGACTCGGAGTACGCGCAGACCTACCGGGTGACGCCCGAGCACTTCACGTTCGGCGCCGACCAGAAGCTCGCCGTGTGGGAGACCCGGGCCGCGGACGAGGGGGAGGCGTTCAACGCCAACTACAAGAAGCACGTCGGTGACGTGTCGGCCGACGCCGCCGGCACGTACACGGTCACGGTCAAGCCGTACTCGATCGCGACCGTGACGTCGCTCGACGTGGCGTCCGACGCGCACAACGGATGGAACACGCCGTTGCCCGTCGAGGGCGAGCGGACCGTCCTGGACGCCGACCCGGCGTCGGGCACGCTGTGGCAGGACGACTTCGACTACAGCGACAAGACCGTCCCCGTCATCGCGCAGGGCGGCGGCCTGAGCGGGAAGACCGAGAGCTTCGTGGACTCCCGCGGCGGGGACACCGGCACGATCCCGCTGTACACGTGGGACCGCAACGGCGGGTTCGAGGCCGTGAAGACCGCCGAGGACGGCTGGGTGCTGCGGCAGCAGATCGACCGCACGGCGACCGGCGTGGGTGGCGCGTGGAACGGTGGCGACCCCGTGACGGCCGTCGGTGACCGGCGATGGACGAACTACGAGGCCGGCGTCGACGTGAAGTTCCTCGGCTCGGCCGACGGGCGCTACGCCGCGATCGGCGCGCGCTCGAGCGGCGGCAGTGGGTCAGCGAGCATCAACGGGACCGCCTACGCGCTCAAGGTCGCGGCCGACGGGTCGTGGCAGCTGCTGCGCATGGGCACGGCCGTCGCGAAGGGCGCCGCGGTGTCCGGCTGGGACGCGACCGCGTGGCACCACCTGACGATCCGGGCCGCGGGCGCCACGATCACGGCGTCGGTCGACGGGACGAAGGTCGCGTCCTACACGGACGACGACCCGTACCGGTCCGGCTGGGTCGACCTCGCCAGCAGCTTCGACCACACCGAGTTCGACAACCTCACCGTGAAGCGCGTCGCCGACGAGACTCCCTCCTACGGGGAGTACCTCGACGACGAGGAGCTCACGGACCTGTCGAGCACGCCGCGGCCGAAGCTCGTCTACGCCGGGACCTGGGCCCACGCCAACGGCGGGAGCATGTACCAGTACCAGCGGTCGACGTCGACGACGTCGACGAAGGGGTCGAGCGTCAGCTACACGTTCACCGGGTCGGGTCTCGACCTGCTGGGCGCGAACGACGGCACCGCGACGCTCGACGTGAGCGTCGACGGAACGCCGGTCGCGCTCGGTGCGAAGACCCAGAAGGCGACCGACTTCCAGGCGCTGTACGCGCTCCGCGGCCTGCCGTGGGGCACGCACACCGTCACCGTGGCGCTCGCGTCGGGCAAGCTCGTCCTCGACGCCGTCGGGGTGGTGAGCACGCCCGCCACGAAGCCGGCGTCGACGTCGGCGCTCGCGACGGCCCTCAAGAAGGCCCGGAAGGTGAAGCGGACCGACGACTTCACCGACGCGGCCTGGACCCTGCTCCAGGACACGATCGCGACGGCGAAGCAGGCCGTGGCCGACCCGGCCGGGTTCCGGCTCGACGCCGACGGTGCGACCCAGCTCGCCCAGCGCCTCGCCGACGCGTCCGACCCGCTGCTGGGGCAGATCACGTCGCTCGCTCCGGTGAGCCAGGCGACGTGGGTCGGCCAGGTGCCGACGACGCTCCCGGCGACGGTCGCCGCGACGCTCGCCGACGGGACGACCCGCGACGTGCCCGTCACATGGGACCTCGACGGTCTGTCGTTCGGCGCGGCGTGGTCGACGGTGACCGTCCCCGGCCGGTACGGCAGCGCCCGGACGACGGCGCGCGTCGAGGTCGTGCCACAGGGCACCGTGGCGTTCGCCGACGTGTCGGGGACGAAGGCCGTGCTCGGGTCCGACTCACCGGCGTGGACCGCGATCCGGGGTCTCGTCGGCGACGACCTCGTCAACGACGCCCCCGACCAGGACCTCGCGGGCGACGCCACGTGGGGCCACACCGCGACCAACGCGTCGGGTGCGGACGAGGAGTACGCGAAGGGCGTCGTCGCCGGGCCGTACGACAAGACGACCACCACGGGGCTGTACACGGCCAACCAGGTGGGCGCGAAGCTCGGTTACACGCTCGACCTGCCGGCCGGGCACTACACGATCAGTGCCGGGACGTACTCGTGGTGGCCGACCAGCAGCCGCACCGAGGCCGTGGCGCTGACGTACGACGGCGCGACGCACCCGGTCGACACGGTCACCCTCGACACGAGCTCGGCCGGCCGCGTGCTGTCCTACGACGTCGACCACGCCCAGGCGGGTCCGGTGACGCTCACGCTCACCGCGACCAACGCGCAGTCCCCGATGCTGTCGTGGGTCGGCGCGGTCCGTCTGCCCGGCGCCTGGGACGAGGCCACCGTCTACACGGACGGTGACCGGGTGACCTACGACGGCAGGACCTTCGAGGCGCAATGGTGGACCCAGGGCGAGGTGCCCGGCGCGTCGCCGTACGGCGCGTGGTCCGAGGTGGGCTCGTTCGCGCCGTGCCAGGGCACGACGGCGCAGGAGTGGACCGCGTCCTGGGTCTACACCGGTGGCGAGACCGTCGTGCACGACGGCGCGTCGTGGAAGGCGCAGTGGTGGAGCCGGAACCAGGAGCCCGGTGCGGGCGCCACGGGTCCCTGGATCAAGACCGGGACCTGCTGACCGACCGCTGGGCTCCGTGCCGGCGCCCGTCCTGCAGCGCGCTCTTCGCGGGCTGCGGGGCGGGCGTCCGTCGATCCGGAGCCGGGTTCGGTGCGCGACGCGACGTGCCGCGGACGTCAGCTCGCGCGTCGGATCGCGGCGGTGCCCCGATCGGTGAACGCGGCCACGGCGTCGTCCGCGGTCGTGCGGACCGTCGTCCCGGTGGACGCGAGCGCGGCGAGCGTGCCGTCGTCCGGGGCTGCGTCGGTGACGACGTGGCTGATCGAGCCCCGCGCCACGGCCTCGACCACGGAGTCACGTCCGACGGCGGCCCGCGGGGCGAGCGCGACGGCGTGCTCCGCGGCGAGCGCGAGCGCGCGGTTGACGGAGGCGAGGGGGAGGCTGCGCGAGGTGAGCCCGTGCGGGGCGGTGAGGCCGTCGGCGGGGATGAAGGCGTAGCGCACGCGGATGCCCTGGAGCGACGCCTCGGCAGCGGTGCCTACGAGCGCGTACCCCCCGCTCTCGGCAGATCCGCCGGTGACGATCACGTCGGTGTCGCTCGGGGCGAGCTCGACGGCGACGACCAGCGAGTTGGTGACGACCGTGAGCCCGGGGACCTCCCCGAGGGCGGCCGCGAGCTGCCGGGCGCCGGTGCCGGCGCCGATCGCGATCGCGTCGCCGGGTTCGGCGAGGCCTGCCGCGAGCCGTGCGACGAGGGTGGCGCCCGTCCCGGCATGGTCGACGACGTCGGCCACGGGCGTCGCCGGGGCGTCCTGGCGCGTGGCCGCGTCCCGGCGCGAGGCGCCGCCACGGTGCCGGGTGACCAGGCCCTGCTGGTCGAGGTCGCGCAGGTCGCGTCGGATGGTCGCCTCGGAGGCGTCGACCAGCGCGGCGAGATCGTGCAGGGAGACCAGGCCGCGCTCGTTGACGTGCTCGACGATCGAGCGGCGGCGGGTGAAGGGGTGCATCGCTGTTCTCCGTCGTGAGCTGCGGGGGACGTGTCGTCACACCACCCCGCGATGTTAACGTCACCAATCCTCCCTCCCAACCTGACAGCGAGAGACAAGTTCTGACCGCCCTCGCGGTTATGCTCAAGCCCATGGCGACCGGCGATGGGGCGCGCGCAGGCCGCGCGCGGGGGCGGACGAAGCTGGGCCCCTCGATCGGGGACGTCGCCCGCGAGGCGGGTGTCTCCGCGCAGACCGTGTCGCGGGTCTCGACCGGGGCGGACAACGTCCGCCCCGACACGCGGCAGCGCGTGGTCGAGGCCATGGAGAAGCTCGGCTACTCGCCCAACCACGCGGCGCGCGCCCTCCGGTACGGCAGCTTCGGCGCGATCGGCATCGTCGCCCACCAGCTGGCGAGGACAGGTGAGTCGCGGACCGTCGAGGCCGTCGTCGAGGCGGCGCGACAGAAGGGCTACACCACCAGCCTCGTCGACGTCCGGTCCCCGTCGTCCACGGACGTCGACGACGCGGTCAAGCAGCTCGACCACCAGTCGATCGACGGGCTCGTCATCATCCGGGCGGAGACGGCGACGCCGGACACGCTCGCGCTGCCCCGGCGTCTCCCTGTCGCGGTCTCCGACTCGAGGTTCGTGGGTCACCACCCGGCGGTCGGCGCGGACCAGCGCGGAGGCACGCGGGCCGCCGTCGAGCACCTGCTCGGACTCGGGCACCGGACCGTGCACCACGTGGCGGGGCCGGAGGAGTCGGCGCCCGCCGGGGTGCGGGTCCAGGTGTGGCGCGAGGTGCTGCGGGACGCGGGACGTGACGTGCCCGAGCTGCTCCGCGGGGACTGGACGTCGCGCTCGGGCTACGAGCTGGGCGTCCGCGTCGCCGACGATCCCGGCGTCACCGCGGTCTTCGCCGCCAACGACGAGATGGCCGCCGGGCTTATGCGCGCGCTCTACGAGCGCGGGCTCCGGGTGCCCGACGACGTGAGCGTGGTCGGCTTCGACGGGATCCCGCTCGCCGAGTACTTCTGGCCACCGCTGACGACGGTGCGGCAGGACTTCCACCGGATCGGCGAGGAGCTGGTCGCGCTGCTCGCGCGCCAGCTCGACGGCGAGGTGCTGACCGACCACCGGACCGTCGTCCCGACGGAGCTCGTCGTCCGGGCGAGCACGGCGGCGCCCGGGCGTCGTCGGCCGGTGTGAGCGGGGTGCCCGAGCACGGGCGGCCCGGGTGGAGGTGGAGCGCGGCGGGGCGGCCCGTGCGCGGCATCGTCACCCAACCGTGACCGGTCGCGCTTGACGCTCGTGCCCTTGTGAATGCATGATCGGTTCTGTTCATGTTTACGCAAACATCTGTGCTCCGCTGACATGAATGGTGACGTCACCATGCGTAGCACCCCAAGGAAGAGGTTGACGACGATGTCCCAAGCGGCACCCGTGGTCCCCGGACCCGCGGTCACCGGGACCACCCGACGGCGTCGCGCGGTCTCGGCCCGCCACCGCTGGACGGGGTGG
>Ga0164241_10005697_pt1 | contig 11562 bp, 9 predicted proteins | sample OricomyardsoilBY_FD_108780 | JGI IMG/M metagenome (GOLD analysis project Ga0164241, IMG submission 108780) | Backyard soil microbial communities from Emeryville, California, USA - Original compost - Back yard soil (BY) | ecosystem: Environmental > Terrestrial > Soil > Unclassified | place: USA... | reverse complement strand
TTCCGGGAAATATATCCAGCCTTTTAGGAGATGTGGCAGGCATACAAATTCAAAAAACATCTGCAGCTACCGGCAATGTAGAAATGCGGGTACAAGGGCTTCCGGGAAAATACACACAGCTCTTGAAAGATGGAATGCCACTATTTGGCGGGTATGCCGGCAGCTTTAGTATACTACAAATACCGCCATTGGACCTGAAGCAAATTGAAATAGTAAAAGGAGCAAGCTCTACTTTATATGGTGCAGGTGCTATTGCAGGCATGATTAACCTTATCTCCAAACAACCTAAAGAAGGAATTTTTGAAAAAACTTTTTTATTCAATCAATCTTCATTGAAAGAAAGTAATGTGAATGTATACCTGGCTAACAGGAAAGGTAAAACAGGCTTTACATTTTTTACGGGTGGCAATTATCAAAAGGCAGTAGATGTAAATAAAGATGGATTCAGCGATGTGCCGGCTATCAAAAGTTTTTTCTTTCATCCTGTTTTCTTTTTTTATCCTGATAAAAACAATACTATCTCAATCGGGTATAATGGTGTAGCAGAAGATAGAAAAGGTGGCGATATGCTTGTTTTGCAAAATAAAAAAGATAACCTTCACCAGTATTTTGTAAAAAACAAATCGTACAGGCATACGGTAGATGCTAACTGGGAAAATAAAATAAATGAAACGGACCGCTTTGTTATTAAAGGCACAAGTAGTTGGTTCGACCGTACGCTGGAAACAAATGTATTTGGTATGAAAGCGCTTCAGCTTTCTTATTATACTGAAGCTTCTTATTTGAAAAAATGGAAAACAAATACACTTGTAGCAGGGATTAACTTATCAGGAGAAAATTTTCATAAACACTTGCCTGATAGTACTCAACTTCCCAATTATTCACAACACACTGCCAGCTTTTTTATACAGGATGATTGGCAGCTTACAGACCAATTCATTATACAATCCGGTGTTCGTACAGATTTTCATAATAAATACGGGCATTTTATTCTTCCCCGTATTTCTATGCTTTATAAAATCAGTCCGTGGGTTACTGCCCGCCTGGGTGGTGGATCCGGTTATAAAACGCCTTCTGTTTTTAGTAATGATATTGATGAAAGAGACTATCCGAAAGTAATACCCTTTCAAACCATAAAAGCTGAGTTATCGCAAGGTTTTAATTTTGATATTAATTTTCATCGTGTGATTGATGAATGGAATATTACAGCCAACCAGACGTTTTTCTACAATCATATTTCCCGCCCGATAGTAGAAACTATCACAACAAATACAATCAGCTTTAGTAATGCAAATGCACCTTTATTGACAAAAGGGTTTGAAACCTATTTACAATTATTACATAATGGTATAGAAATATATGCGGGCTATATGTATACCATCGCTAAAAATAAATACGATCCTTCTTTTCCGAATATAGAATTAATAGCAAAAAATAAATTTGCTACTGTTTTATCCTATGCGTTCTCTGAAAGCTTCAAGGCAGGAATAGAAACAGCTTACACAGGAAAGCAGTACCTAAGCGATGGTTCACAAACACCGGGTTATCTTTTTGCTGCAGCCATGGCAGGGTATAATATTAAGCAGTTTACTTTTATTTTAAACTGCGAAAACCTGTTTGACTATCGCCAATCCAGGAAAGAAACAATTGTATTTCCTCCCACAACAAACCCTGTATTCCGGCAGCTATGGGCGCCTATCGACGGGCGTATCATTAACCTGAGTATGCGGATTAAATTGTAATAAGTGCAGGTTTCTCTGAATAAAACGCTCTATATAGGATTACCAGTTCTTCCGTATTTTTGCCCTCTTATGGAACAATTGTTACAGCAGATTGAAGATGTAAAAAAAGAAGCCGGTTCTTTCTCCGCTACTGATGCTAAGTCGGTAGAAGATTTCAGAATAAAATACCTGGGTACAAAAGGTGTAGTAAAAGCTATCATGGGCGAAATGAAAGCTGTGCCTGCAGACAGGAAAAAAGAATTCGGGCAAATACTGAATGAGTTCAAATTATATATAGAACAGAAATATGAAGACCTCAAAGCATCTTCGGGTGATGATGCGTCGCATGTTTCTGCTATCGACCTCACATTACCCGGTGATGCATTGCCTATCGGCAGCCGTCATCCGATTACATTAATGCGCAATAAAATTGTTTCTATTTTTCAACGCTTAGGCTTTGCTGTAGCAGAAGGCCCGGAGATTGAAGATGACTGGCACAACTTTACAGCGCTTAACCTGCACGAGCATCACCCTGCACGTGATATGCAGGATACATTTTATGTACAACAAAATCCAGACTGGCTACTACGTACACATACAAGCAATGTACAGATCCGCCAGATGGAAAAACATAAACTGCCTATCCGTGGTATTTATCCCGGCCGTGTGTACCGCAATGAAACCATCAGTGCAAGAAGCCATTGTTTCTTTCACCAGATAGAAGGTTTATATATTGATGAGAATGTATCATTCGCTGACCTGAAACAGACGTTATACTTTTTTGTAAAAGAAATGTATGGTAAAGATGTAAAGGTTCGTTTCCGCCCTTCTTATTTTCCGTTTACTGAGCCAAGTGCTGAAATGGATGTGAGTTGTTTTATCTGCGGCGGTACGGGTTGTAATATTTGTAAAAAAACAGGTTGGGTAGAAATCCTCGGTTGTGGAATGGTACATCCTAATGTATTAACCAATTGCAATATCGACCCGAACAAATACACCGGTTTCGCATTTGGTATGGGTATCGAAAGGCCCGCCATGCTAAAGTATGGTATTAATGATATCCGTTTATTCAGCGAAAATGATGTTCGTTTCCTGAGGCAATTTACCAGCGCTACATAGCGGCTCCGGACTGGCCAATGTATTTTTTCCTTTTATAACTAAACCATGCTGCCAGCAAAAAGGAGAGCAATGCAATATAAAATGCAGGTGCAAACTCTACGGCTATCAGGGTATTTTCACTAAAGGGATTGGTTGTATTTTCTAAACCTTGTGTAGCAGAAATATCCGGCTTCATACCCGCTTCTTTACTGATATCATTTTTAATGGTGATAAAAAGTATAATCATCGCAATGGCTGATAAGCTACCGGTAAGGAGGCCTCCTGTTGCACTTATTTTTTTATTTATAATAGAAAGAATAAAACCTCCGATACCTAAGCCCAATGCCATCATTGCCCAGATATTCCCTTCTTTTTTATTGCTGCTATTATTGTTTTGTGTGGCTTCGCTCAGGTTACTTAAATCCCCGAATAATGAATTGGAAGAACCAGGAGTTTTAATATCAAAACCTGTTGCCAGTTTTACACCGCTCACTTTCATAAGCGACATATTGTTACATTTTATATCGATAAAGGGAAGTAAAAACAATAAAACCGCAACAGCAAAAGCAATGGAAGAGGGGATTTTTGTGCCGAACAAGCCAGTCGTACCTGTTGGCTGATTGAATGTGGTTTGAGAAACTGTTGGTTCAAGTGGCTCCATACAAATAATTTTATTTAAGGTAATCAAAAATAATAACAGATACACTTGCAAATACTGTATGAAAAAAAATATTACATCCGGTATCTTTGGAAGTAACTGAAACAAAAGCTGTCTCTTAAAACATTTAAGTTGTTATCAAAAATTCTCGTTACCGGCGGTACAGGCTTTCTCGGTTCTTACATCATTAAAGAATTGATAGAACATGGCTATTCTGTGAGGGCAATAAGAAGATTGTCTTCTGTAATGCCGTATTATATTTCCAAAGATATACTCGATAAAGTAGAATGGGTAGAAGGCGATATTCTTGATATTGTCTCGCTTGAAGAAGCCATGAACGGAATAGATGCCGTTATTCATGCAGCAGCTACTGTTTCTTTTTCTAAAAAAGACAGGGCGAAAATGTACCAGGTAAATCTGGATGGTACTATTAACGTTGTCAATATTGCTTTGGAAAAAAATATCAAACGTTTTGTCTATATCAGTTCAATTGCTGCATTAGGCAGAACAGTGGCAGGAAGCTTTGTTGATGAAGAAAAAAAATGGGAGAATAGCAAAGCAAATACGCATTATGGCAAGAGCAAATACAAAGCCGAGCTGGAAGTATGGCGGGGAATGGGTGAAGGGTTAAATGCAGTGATCTTAAACCCGGGAACTATATTGGGTTATGGTGATTGGAATATGACAAGTAATACACTGTTTAAAAGAGTATACAATGGCTTTAAGTGGTATACCAATGGTATAAATGGTTTTGTAGGTGTGAAAGATGTTGCGAAAGCTACACGCATAGCAATGGAAAGCAATATTCAAAGCGAACGTTTTGTGTTGGTTTCTGAAAACTGGCCCTTCCGCAAATTGCAGGATACAATCGCTGAAGGCTTACATAAACCGAAGCCTGCTAAAGAAGCAAGCCCTTTCCTTCTCAATATTGCATGGCGCATAGAAGCAGTGAAATCTTTTTTTACCGGCAAACATCCCTTGCTTACAAAAGAAACTGCCCGTATAGGCATAAGCCAGACACAGTTTAAAAATGATAAGTTTTTAAAAACATTTACTGATTTTCAATTTACTCCGTTGGATAAAACAATCAGTGAGGCGTGTAAACTATACCTCGATCATATAAAGCAATAAGCTTCCGATAAGAATTGTATCTTTAATACCCAATACAATTCCATTCTATGAAGCTGATCCGTTTTTATTTATTCCTTACATTTTCTTTTACTTCTTTTCTTAGCTATTCGCAAATCACTATTTCCGGGAAAATCGTTGATTCCACTTCGCAGGAACCATTAGCAGGCGCCAGTGTATTTGCGCAAAACACGACGCTGGGTACTGTTACTGATAAAGAAGGTAATTTCTCTCTGCCATTAAAATCGGGCGGTTATGAGCTTATCATCAGCTATACGGGGTACAGCAATCAGCAGTTCCAGGTGGTAGATAATAAAAATCAACAAATACAAATTGCTCTGGTAAAAGAAGATAAAACACTTAGCGAAGTAGTTATTCAAAGCAGCAATGAAGTATTTGATGGCTGGGAAAAATATGGCGACTTCTTTATCAGTCATTTTATAGGAGCTACCCCTTTTGCCAAACAATGTACTATTGCAAATAAAGACTCTATCCGTTTTTTTTATTATCGCCGCACAGACAAGTTAAAAGTATTATCCACTGCGCCGATTATCATCAGTAATGATGCATTAGGATATGATATGCGGTATCAGCTGGATTCGTTTGTGTATTATTATAAAGATGATCTCAGTTCTTACAGAGGTACTTGCCTGTTTACAGAAAAGCTAGGAACAGTTAGCCAGGCAATGGCCTGGAAAGCGAACCGTGAGAAAGCTTATTTCGGTTCACGTATGCATTTCATGCGGTCAGTATATGACAGTACATTAAAAGAAGATGGCTTTACTGTTGACATCCTAAATGAAAATGATAAAACCAAATTTGCCAGAATCAGTAATCCATTAGCCAACCAATATTATACGGCTACCGACTCGCTGGATGAAGTAGAATTATTTTATCCAAGAAAAATAAGTGTAGTATATACCAAAGCAGTTCCGGCTAATGAATACCTGCAGCAATATAAACTACCTATGGATGTAGGCGTACAAATATCTTATATCGATATTTTACATCCGGTTGCCATCAAACAAAATGGGTATTATTACGATCAGAAAGATTGGGTGAACCAGGGGTATTGGAGTTGGAAAAACCTGGCAGACCTTTTACCGTATGATTATATGCCGTAGGGCAAAAGTTTTTGTTTTTTTTGAAAAAAGAAATTCAACTTTAGATATGTTAGACAAATCAACCTTTCATTCCTTTCATTCCTTTCATTCCTTTCTTTTTTTCTTGATAAAAAAAGAAACAAAAAAATCAAGGCAAAGCCAATAGCTCCGCTGGCTTTGCCATACCCTCGCACACGAACACGCTGCTATTTTAAAATGTCACTATTAATAGTACTGTAGGAGGAAATGCTTGCTTCGTAATATTCAACGCAACGGGAGGCGCTATTCCGCCTTTACAATCTTTTTAATTAAAGTGTTTTAAATACGCAGGCGAAAAGGCGCGAAGTGAGTTTTCTATAACAGAAGAATTAAATCAATATCAAATTAAAGGAAAAGTATAAGCGCCTTGTCTCATTGGCGCATGAAAGAATTTTCAATAATCAAAATGATAAATGAGACATAGCGCCTTTCGATGCCACTCAGAACACGAAGTATGATCTGCGTCCTCTTACTTCGATTCTTCAAATTGTTTAAAGTATCAGGGTGCAGGTGTGCGTAGGTGGACAAACGGCGGAGCATTCGTTTGTCCTTGAATTTTTGGTTCTTTTGTTTCAAGACAAAAGAACGAATTAATCTAAAAATAGAAATTACAAAAACACCTATTTATTCTTCATTACTTTTTCCCAAAGCTCTGGTATACGCTTTATCCAGATAAACTCTTTTTTCTTTTGCGTAGCATCTTCTGCCGGAGATCCGAAATAAATTTTACCCCCTTCCAATGAAGCCCTTACTCCGCTTTGCGCATATATAACAGCATCTTTACCAATCGTAAGCGTCTTACTTACACCTACCTGTCCCCATAGAATTACATTATCTTCTATTGTAGTAGCGCCTGCTATTCCTACCTGCGCTGCAAACAAGCAGTTTTTACCAATAACAGTATCATGGCCGATATGTACCATATTATCAATCTTGGTTCCTGCACCAATAATTGTATCAGATGTTACACCTCTGTCAACCATACAGCCAGCTCCGATCTCTACATCGTTCTCAATAATTACCCTGCCACAACTAAGCATTTTTTTATAATGCACATCGCGGTTTGTTTTTTTATTATAATAAAATGCATCACTGCCAATTACGGTACCCGCTTGTATAATCACGTTGTCACCAATCTGACAATAGTCCATAATCGTAACATTCGGATGAATAATACAATTGGCACCAATGCGAACATGGTTGCCTATATAAGCGCCCGGAAGAATATGCGTTCCTTCGCCAGCATATGAAGAATCACTTATTGTTTTATAAGAAGGTGCAAAAGGCCGGAAATGTTTTACAAGAGTGAGATAAGCTTCGAAAGGCTCATCTGTTATCAGCAATGCTTTTTCGGGAGGAAAGTCAGCTTTTTTATTAATTATAATAAAACTCGCGTCGGAATTAATACATGTATCATAGTATTTGGGATGATCGACAAAAACCAGGTCGCCTTTTTCTACCTTATGGATTTCATTTATTCCTGTCGCCATTGCAGTAGTATTACCAATTAATTCTGCATTGATCAATGCAGCTATATCAGTAAGAGGAACCGGCTTATCGAATCGCATGTTATATATTTTAAGCAAAGGTAACAGCTAACTGCAAGTGAAAATTATCTTTCATAATTTCTCATTTTCCGAGGGGAAATCATGTTTTTCATATAAAAAAGATATAAGAGCTTTATTCAATGATCTTCATCATACTTTATACTTACAGGTAAAGATGCTATTGAAAAATAAACAGTAATAATATACTAACTGCTATAAAAAGATGCTTAACTCATCATTACAAATCCTTTCCTTATCCACAAACAATTTTAAAATGTGAATAAAATTTTTCAAAAATATTTTTTGGTTAGTGAAAAATATATTTAATATTGTGTCGGGAATTTATTTCCCTGTACTTACTAACCCATCCATATAATAAATCCCTCCGCTTTCGGAGGGATTTTAGTTTAATAGAAATAGCCGCGTTTCATTTATCTTTTTAACGTTCCTTATTCGAAGTGTTATTGTTTTCCGAAGAGAATATGATAAGAGTGCAATAGAAAAAAGCAAACTGCACTAATGGCATAAATTCAAATATCTTTATAGCTCAATAAAATTCTTCTCATGTTGAAATCGATGACTGGTTTTGGTAGGGCCGAAAAAAGCGCAGGTAATAAAACTTTCCTGGTAGATATAAAATCATTGAATGGCAAACAGTTTGAATTGCAATTAAAACTTCCTTCTATTCTTAAGCCATTTGAGTTTGATATCCGCAAAATCCTTTCTGAAAAACTGGGCCGCGGAAGTATAGACTGTACTATCAGCCTGAAAGAAACGGGAGATGCAAAGCCTGTTACCATTAATACAGACCTTGCCAAAGCTTATTATAAACCATTAGCCGATTTATCAGCAGCGTTGAATCTCGACCCTTCCCATATTCTCAGCACATTAATTAAACTGCCGGAAGTGATAACGCCTAGCAGCGAAACATTGAATGACCAGGAATGGGAACAGGTAAAAGATATTATTCATACGGCTATTCAAAACCTCAATAACCACCGCCTCGATGAAGGCCGCTCATTGGAAGGAGATTTATTAACCCGTATCAACAATATTGAAAAGCTGCAGGATGAAGTGATTAAGCTGGAGCCATTGCGCAAACAAAAAATCCGTGACGGGCTGGTAAAATTATTAGAAGAAAACGCAGGTAAAGAGAATTATGATGGCAACCGCCTTGAGCAGGAACTGGTTTATTATATTGAAAAAATTGATATCAGTGAAGAACAGGTGCGCTTAAAAAATCATTGTGAATATTTTAAAACAATGATGAACGACCCTGAAGAAGGAAAAGGTAAAAAGCTTTCTTTCATCTTACAGGAAATAGGAAGGGAAATCAATACGACTGGTTCAAAAGCGTATGACTCTACTATTCAGAAATGTGTGGTAGTCATGAAAGATGAGCTGGAAAAAGCCAAAGAACAGGTGCTGAATGTTTTATAGTTGCCCGTTCTGATTATTTTTGCAAAAATCATTTTCTTGAAACAAATACGTAATGCCTTCGCTGTAGTTTTTGTTGTTGCAGCTATTACTCTATCCTGCAATACTGTAGACCTGTACGAAAAAACAGTATCTATCCCGGGCCATAGCTGGCAAAACAGTTATAAGCCTGAATTTACATTTACCATTACAGATACGACAAAGCTTTACAAAGTATCCCTGGTACTAAGGCATACTGAAAAATATAGCTTCAATAATATCTACGTTAACTTATACATCAAAGGGCCGGGACAGGATACAGCAGTAAAAGTACAGCGCGACCTTCCCCTCGCTACCAATGAAAAAGGATGGCTCGGTTCCGGAATGGATGATATTTACGAGCACCGTATAGCGTTGACAGATAATCAAACATTAAAAGCAGGAGAATATCATTTCACGCTTGAACAGATTATGCGGGAAAACCCCTTGCAGAATGTATTGGATGCCGGCCTGCGGGTAGAAAAAAAATAACGCATTACATACATGCCTGATGTTACTCAAAAAAAGCTGCGCCGGGCAACCGTGATCTACTGGATGCTGCTTACATACATAGTAGCAGCATTGGTGTGGTGGTTTATTTCGCTGGAGCGCCAGGCATTGCAGATGCATGAGTTTAAAACACTGGAACTAAAAGCGACGATTGATAGCGCTATATCGCCCGAATTATACCGCAATGAAATACTTAAAGTAGAAAAAGAATATGCAGTAGAAAAAGCCAAATATATTGGCGAAGGATCTGTATTTCTTTTATTAATTGTCATTGGTTCTGTATTCGTTTACCGTTCTATTAACCGTCAACTGAAATTCCATCAGCAGCAGCAAAACTTTATGATGGCGGTAACCCACGAATTGAAAACACCCATTTCTATTGCCCGCTTAAATCTTGAAACATTACAGAAGTACAACCTTGATCCTGAAAAGCAGAAAAAGCTGATACGCACCACGCTTGAAGAAACATCGCGGTTAAATTTTTTAACCAATAATATTCTTATCTCTTCGCAACTGGAAGGAGGTGGCTATACTTTTTCCAAAGAGGAAATTGATTTATCCCGATTGACAAAGGATTGTATGCAAGCCTTTAGGGATCGTTTTCCCGACCGTATCTTCCTGGAAAATATTGAAGCTGAAATAGATTTTAAAGCTGATGCATTACTCATCCAGATACTGATAAATAATATTGTAGAAAACGCTATCAAGTATTCTCCCAAAGAAAAACCTATAACAGCTTCGCTAAAAAACGAAAGCAATAGAATTCTACTTGAGATAAAAGATGAAGGCGAAGGCATCCCCGATGAGGAAAAGAAGAAAGTCTTTACTAAGTTTTACCGTATTGGCAATGAAGCTACCCGCCGTCGGCAGGGTACGGGATTAGGATTGTATCTTTGCTCTATTATTGCCCGTGACCATAATGCCGACATTTCGGTGACAAACAATACCCCCTCGGGTAGTAATTTTGCCGTAATATTCCACAAGCGAACTGGCAGGTAACATAATACAGGTTTTACCATGGCAACTGAAGATAAAAAAACGTCCATCCTTTTAGTAGAAGATGAAGAGAACCTTCACGAAGCATTGAAATTAAATTTAGAACTGGAAGGCTATGAAGTAACATCCGCTTTCGATGGGGCTGCAGCATTAAAAGCTGTGGAATCAGAATATTTTGACCTGATTGTACTGGATGTTATGCTTCCTGAAATGGATGGCATCAATGTAGCAGAAACAATCCGCATCAGTAACAACGAAGTTCCTATCTTAATATTAAGCGCAAAAAATACAAGTGCAGACCGGGTGTTGGGATTGAAAAAAGGTGCCGATGATTATCTCACCAAACCTTTTAACCTGGAAGAATTATTACTGCGGGTAAATAAGCTGGTAGATAAAAATAAAAAATTGCAGGACCGGTCTACCGTTGGCAATAGCTATACATTCGGTGATAATATTATCGACTTTAAAGCACAGGAAGCTACTACCCATAGCAGCGGCAAAATACAACTGAGCAAGAAAGAAACAATGCTGCTGAAATTACTGATTGAGAATAAAAATGAAGTAGTGCCAAGAGAAAAAATATTGCAGGCAGTATGGGGCTATAATGTGTATCCCACTACCCGAACGATTGATAATTTTATTCTCAACTTCCGTAAATACTTTGAAGCTGATAGCCGCAATCCTAAATACTTTCATTCTGTGCGGGGCGTAGGATATAAATATTCAGAGTAATTATTTAATACCCACATCAATTTTTTCCAACAAACTCAACGTGCGCTGATAAAAAACTTTTTTATCATTAGCCGAACTGATCCCGCCATAGGTATGTGTTTCTGTTTCCATCAGCAATTGCTCTATTTCTCTTTTTAAAGAATCATCTGTTTTGCCCGATAAGGCCGTAACAAGTTGAGCATTTGTCATAGTAGTAGAAATGCCTAACCGATGGGAAAAATAATTCCATATGCATTGGCGCAACGAAGAATAAAAGATAATATCATTCGATTCAATCCGGGTAAAAGCAGGTTGTAAAATAGCTGCAACAGTTAATACCGATGGTGCCCGCATTTCTTCATCGTGATGCAGTGTTCTGGCTACTTTACGCTTCTTTATTCTCCACACTAAAAAAAGAAGAAGGGCAGTTATTAATGTAACACTGATTATTACGGGGAAAAAATAAGATGCTGTATTAATGCTATTAATACGCGTTCTGTCCCTTTTTATTTCGCTATCCTGTTTTACCAAAAAAGAGATAGCATTAGTACTAATTTGTTTATACGCATTTGTATCGGGGTTAAAGAAAGAATACT
>Ga0164241_10005696_pt1 | contig 11564 bp, 9 predicted proteins | sample OricomyardsoilBY_FD_108780 | JGI IMG/M metagenome (GOLD analysis project Ga0164241, IMG submission 108780) | Backyard soil microbial communities from Emeryville, California, USA - Original compost - Back yard soil (BY) | ecosystem: Environmental > Terrestrial > Soil > Unclassified | place: USA... | reverse complement strand
CGCGATCTTCACGTTGGCGCGAGTGGGCATGAAGAATTCGAGGCGACTTATCGTGCGGCCCGCGCTGAGCTCGGTTCACCGATCGACGATTGATCGTGTGCGATGCGGAGCAGGTGATTTCCTCACCGGCTATTCAGAGAGCAGGCGGATGGAGCGCCTTAGAGCTGAGGCGGCGGCTCCGCTTTTTTCTCTTTGAAGAGGAGCGAGGCGAGCACGGAGATTGTGAGCGTAACGCCGATGACGATGAGCGAGGTGCCCGTCGAGATGTGGTAGCCATCGCCGCCGTTCAACCACGGTGACGTGATGAGCATCTTCACGCCGATAAAGGTGAGAATGAACGCGAGGCCCACGCCGAGGAAACGGAAGAGGCCCATGACGCCGCTCAGTGCGAAATAGAGGGAGCGGAGACCGAGGATCGCGAAGATGTTCGAAGTAAAAGCGATGAAGCCGCTTTTGGTGATGGCGAGCACGGCGGGAATCGAATCGAGGGCGAAGGCGACATCGGTCGTCTCGATCACGAGCAGCACGATGAACAGCGGCGTGGCCATGCTGCGGCCGCCGATGGAGGTGAAAAATTTTCCGCCGTCGTAGCCCGGGGCGACGGGATAAAATTTCCGGAAGAGCCGGACGATCAGATTTTTTTCGGGGTCAACGGACTCTGATTCCTCCTTTTTCGGGAGGGCCATCTTGATGCCGGTGAAGATGAGGAAGACGCCGAAAAGATAGATGATCCAGTGGAAGCGCGCGAGGAGCTGCACACCCGCGAGGATAAACGCGGCGCGCATGATGGCTGCGCCGACGATGCCCCAGAAAAGCACGCGGTGCTGATGGATCCGCGCGACCTTGAAGAAAGAAAAGATGACGATGAAAACGAAAACGTTGTCCACGCTCAGGCACATCTCGACGAGATAACTGGCGAGCCATTCCTGGGAAGCGACGCGGCCGTGTTGGTAGAAAACGAGGCCGCAAAATCCCAGTGCGAGGGCGAACCACACGCCGCACCACGCGAGTGCCTCCTTCATCTTCACCTCGTGGGAGTCCTTGCGGAAGACGCCGAGGTCGAGCGCGAGCATGCACACGATGAAGAGGATGAAGCCGGCCCAGGCCCAAAATGGATAGGTTTCCATGATCGAATGCGACGGTTGAAACGCGAAAGAGGTCGAAGGTGCCCGCCCATAAGCGCCGGGCGCAAGCCCGCGCTGGGAACTGGCGAATACAATGCCGGGGAAATTTTCGAGCAGGGCGTTGACAGCGGGGGCGGGTTTTTTGGAAGTGCGCTCATGAAGAAACTCCTGCGAGCCCTGGTCCCGGCGCTGATGTTTTTTGCAGTCACGCAATTGGTGGCTCAGCCGGCGCCTGAGGCGGCCAAAGCAGCGCCCGCGGCCGGTACCCAGGCGGGCAATACAACGGCGGCAGCGGCGGCGGTCGCGAATGGCACGGTGCAAACACCGCGCACGCCGGAGTTCATCGAGCACGCGGTCGATGTCGTGCTGGAGCAGTTCGACGTGCGCACCAATGAAAACACGCCGTCGCGCTACATCGCCTGCGCGGCGATCCTTGTGGTGACCTTTCTCCTGCGACGGATCGTCGTGCTGGTGGTGTTTGGCGTTTTCCGGCGGTTTTCAGCGCGCACGAAAACCACCATCGACGACCGGTTGTTCCCGGCCTTGGAGACACCGGCGGGCATGCTGATCGTGGTGATCGGATTCGTCACGGCGCTCAAAGCGCTGAAGCTCACGCCGTCGGCGGATCAGATGCTTGGATACGTTTACACCGTGTCGTTTTCGCTGGTGACGTTCTGGCTGCTCCTGCGGGCGTTCAACACGATCCTCGATCACCTGCATCAGGTGACGAAGGACAGAAACATGGGCGTGGCGGCGTTCATGCCATGGATCAAGAAGACGCTCGTCGTGATCTTTTTCATCTTCGGTGTATTGATGATCGCGCAAAGTCTCGGTGCCGATGTGAAGGCGTTTCTCGGCGCACTGGGCATTGGTGGACTGGCGTTCGCTCTCGCGGCGCAGGACACGATCGCGAACTTGTTCGGCTCGGTGGTCGTGGCGGTGGATCAGCCGTTCAAGATTGGCGAGACGATCCAGATCGGCAGCACGATCGGCATGGTTGAGGACATCGGACTGCGCTCGACGAGAATCCGGCGTGTGGACAAGGCGCTCGTGGTTATCCCGAACAAATCGGTCGCCGCGGAAAATATTACAAATCTCTCTCGCTTCACGCGGCGCCGCGTGGAGCAGGTGCTCGGTTTCACCTACGACACGACGGCCGAACAGATGGATGAGTTGGTGAGCGAAATCCGCCGCATCATTCTGGCCGAGGACGAAGTCGATCCAGCGTCGCTCATCTGCTATTTCCGCGATTACAACGCGTCCTCGCTGGACGTCTGGATCGTGTTCGAGGTGAAGGATCCGGATTTCCACAAACACATGAAACTGCGCCAGCGGTTGAACCTCTCATTCATGCGCGCAGTGAAAGCGCGTGGTCTGTCGTTCGCGTTTCCCACGCAGACGTTGTATTTCGAGGGCGAGATCGCGCGTCAGATGGCTGCGCCGAAAACATTGGAGGGCTGAAGTCGCGCGCGCGGCGGGAGGGCGAAGGAAGGCGGCCGCGCTCTTACAAGCGCGGCTACGGGAGCAATCACGGCTATGGCGGAGCCGGGGCGGAGAGGCGGATTTAGTCGAGGGTCTGGCGGTAGCGTTTTACGGCGACGGTCATGGCGACGATCATGAAGAGCGCGATGGGCCAGAGTTCGGGGAGGATTTCAACGAGGCCGTTTCCTTTCAGCATCACGCCGCGAACCACGCGGAGAAAGTGAGTCAGCGGCAGAGCGGAGCCGAGCGTTTGCGCCCAGACCGGCATGCCGCGAAAAGGAAACATGAAACCGGAGAGCAGCAGCGACGGCAGAAAGAAGAAGAAAGCCATCTGGACGGCTTGTAGTTGATTCTTGGCGACGGTCGAAAACGTGATGCCGACCGCGAGATTGGCGGCGATGAAGAGGATGGTGAGCACGTAGAGAAGCAGCAGGCTGCCGACCATCGGGACATCGAAGAGCCAGCGCGCGGCGATGAGGATGAGCGTCACCTGAATGTAGCCGACGGCGATATAGGGGAGGATTTTTCCCGTCATCACCTCGAACGGTCGCACGGGAGTGGACAGCAGGTTTTCCATCGTGCCGCGCTCGCGTTCGCGCGTGATGGCGAGCGCCGTGATGATGACCATCGTCATCGTGAGAACGACGCCCATGAGCCCGGGCACGACGTTGTACTGGGTGAGACCTTCGGGGTTGTATTGCTTGTGGATCAGGAACTCGACCGGGGCGGGGCGGCCGTGGAGATTTTTCAAAGGGCCGGGCAAGTCGCGGTCGAGGAGCGTTTGCATCAATGTGCCGACTGCGAAAAGCGCGGGACCGGTGGCGGCTGGATCGGTGGCGTCGGCTTCGAGCAGGACCGTGGGGCGTTCGCCGCGCAGCAAGCGGCGCGTGAAATCGACGGGAATGTTCAGCACGAATTGGGTCGTGCCTTCTTGAAGCGCGAGCGCGGCCTGGGCTTCGGAGACGGAGCCGGTGATGTGGAAATAGTCGGTGCGCGTCATCGCTTGCGCGAGCGAACGCGCGAAGGGACCGCCGTCCGCATCGACGATCAGCGTCGGCAGATGTTTCGGATCGGAGTTGATGGCGAACCCGAAGAGCAGGAGTTGCACGATGGGGATGCCGACCATCATGGCGAAGGTCGTGCGGTCGCGTTTCATCTGTATGAACTCTTTGAGGACGACGGCCCAAAAGCGGCGGAAGGAGAAGCGGCTCATGAGTAGTTATCCCTCGATGAGTTCATGAGGCTGATGAAGACGTCCTCGAGTCCCGGCGTGATCTGGCGGCAGCGGTGCGTGCTGTCGCGAACGGCGTCGAGGCTTTGCTGGGCGCGGGTGGCGTCGTGCGAGCTGACGTGAAGCGTGTTGCCGAAAGGAACGACCTCATCAAGGCCCGGCAGCGCGCGGAGTTTTTGGGCGAGTTGGTGGATGTCGGGACCGCTGATTTCCCATGTGGACAATTTCGCCGAGGCGACGACTTCTTCGACGGTGCCGCGGGTGAGCAGATTGCCGTACGCGAGATAGGCGATCTCGTGGCAGCGTTCGGCCTCGTCCATGTAATGCGTCGTAATCAGGACGGTGAGTCCGTCGGCGGAGAGCTGGTGAATCTCGTCCCAAAAATCGCGGCGCGCCTTGGGATCGACGCCGGCGGTGGGCTCATCGAGGAGCAAAAGCTCCGGCTCGTGGATCAAGCACGCGGCGAGGGCGAGACGTTGTTTCCAGCCGCCGGAAAGTTCGCCGGCGAGTTGCTGGCTGCGGCCTTGCATACCCAGTTTTTCGATACTGCGCTCCACGGCGGCGCGCCGGTCGCGCAAACCGTAGATGCGGGCGACGAAGTCGAGATTTTCGCGGATGCTGAGGTCTTCGTAGAAGCTGAATTTCTGCGTCATGTAGCCGACATGCTTTTTGATTTCGGACTGTTGCGTGAGCACGTTGTAGCCGAGGCAGCGGCCCTCGCCGGCGTCGGGCGTGAGCAGGCCGCAGAGCATGCGGATGAAGGTGGTCTTGCCGCTGCCGTTGGGGCCGAGAAAGCCGTAGATCCCGCCCTTGCGGACCTGCAGGCCGATGCCGTTGACCACGGTTTTGTCGCCGAATTTTTTCGTAATGCCGGAGACGTCGATGACGAACTCGCCGGAGTTTGTTTGATCAACGGGTTTCACGGATGCGTCGGAGACCTGCGCCGGGAAATCAGGGTGCGAGACGGACCTCGACCGGCTGGCCGGGGTGGAGATTGCGGGCGACGTCTGGGGGAAAAAGGGCCTCGACCATGAAGACCAGTTTCGCGCTGTTTTCCCGGTTGTAGAGAACGGGCGGCGTGTATTCGGGTTGAGGGGACAAGTAACTGATGCGGGCTTCGAGCGCGGCGCCGGACTGGCCGTTGAGCGTGACGCGCACTGTCTGACCGGCGCGAAGCCCGGCCAGTTTCGGCTCGGGAACGAAGAAGCGGACCTTGATGTTTTCCGGAGGGAGCAACGACACGACGGGGGAGCCGGCGGTGACGAATTCTCCCTCGCGATAAAGCGTGTCGTACACGAGCGCGGCGCGCGGAGCGGACTGGGTTTTTTCGGTGACGCTCCAGTCGGCGCGCGACTTGACGGCGCGCGCGGCGGCGGCCTCGGCTTCGGCGGCGGCGATGACGTCGGCGCGGCCGCCGAGCTGTGCGGTGGCGAGCTGCGCTTCGAGCTCGATCACACTGGCGAGGTTGCGTTCGTGGGCGGTGCGGGCGCGGTCGAAATCGCTCTGCGCGGTGACGTTGGCTTTGAGCAATTCGGTCTGCCGCGCGAGTTCGATTTTGGACAGTTCGGCGGCGGCGCGCGCCTGATCGAGGCGAGCCTGCAAGGCGGCGAGTTCGCTGGGCCGGGAACCCTTGCGGAGATCGGCGAGGCGGGCTTCAGCGGCGGCGAGCTGGTCGGCAGCTTGCTGTTGGGCGGCGGATTCGGCGGCGTTTTCGAGAGTGAACAGCGGGATGTGGGCATCGACGCGCGCGCCTTTGGTTACGTTGAGTTTTTCGAGACGGCCGGCGAGAGGCGCGCCCACGTACACGAAGTCGCCTTCAAGATAACCTTGGAAGTAGCCGGGATCGTCGGGCCGGCAACCTGTCACGGAAAAAAGGATACCGAACGCGAGCATCAGCCCGCCGAGTAGCGTGCGCCGGAGAAGTCGCGAATCGGTGTCAGCGCGGGAGAAGGGTTTCATTTTTTAACGGGCATTTAAAAATGGCGGCGCGCAGAAAAGCGAATGGCGTGGGCGAGCGGAATTCGGCGTGAGAGCGTTGTTGCGAGGGAGAGCGCGCTGCAATGCGCGCTGCATCTAAAGAAAGCGCTGAAAAACTCGGAGACGGATTTTTCACAGGAGGTAACGAAGAGAACGAAGGCCACCAAGACGTCGAACGACTTGGGAGCGTTCGTTGCCTTCTAATCTTTTGTTCAAAATGCGAAGGATCGTATCAACGTGTAGGTGAATTGATCAGTGCTCCATCTAACGGAATTTTTCGAGGCGGGCGGCGATGTCGGTGCGGAGGCGGTCGAGATGCGCGAGGGTGAAATCGGTGAGTGAAAGTGCCGGGTCAGCGACGAGCGGCGTGAGATCCATCGCCCACGTGATGCCGGCGAAGCGGTCCGTGGCGTGCGACGTGTGGAAGGTGGCGTGCGCGAGACGGCGGCCGAGGGCGGCGAGATCGTAGCGTTTGCCGCCGGCGATCTGGGAGTCGAAGGCTTTGAGAAGACCGGCGGCGAGCTGCGGGTGGCGGCCGGCGTCGAGGGCGATTTTGTCGGAGTCCACGAGCCAGTCGAGGTCGCGCCAGACCTCGCAACCGAGGACGCGGCGCGGGCGTTTCTCGGGCGGGAGCGCGCGCAATACTTCCAGGCTGCGGAGGAGGACGGCGATGTGGGTGTCGTGTTTGTCGGCGGGGTTGTGGAGATAGACGACCTCGGGCGAACACGCGGAGAGGATCGCGGTGAGGTCGGCGCGGACGGAAGCGGCGAGCGAGGGGTTTTTGACGGTGGCGCTGGGGTGGGCGAGTTGGAGCTGGATGGCGTAGCGGCCGAGAGTGGCGGCACGGCGTTGTTCGTCGCGGCGGGCGAGTTTCATCTGCTCGTCGGTGAATTGCGAATACGCGCCGGTGCGGGGGCTGCCGCCGCCGTCGGTGACGATGACGCCGCCGAACCATTTACCCGGCGTATCGAGGCAGTCGCTGATGCCGCTGTGCGCCATGATCTCGATGTCGTCCTGGTGCGCGGCGATACAGAGGTGCGTGACGCGGGCGAGGGCGGCGGCGGGCGTGAGCGCGGAAGTGGAAGGCGCTGGCACTGCTGTGGACGCGGCGGCGGGTGCGGATGCGGATGTCGCCGTAGCCGATGCGTTGTCGGGGATGAAGAGGTCGGCGGTGGGCTGGGAGAGACGCATGGGGACGGACGGGAGCGAGTAGCGAGTAGTGAGTAGCGGGTAGCGAGTAGGGAGGAGGTCGGAAGATGAGCGGAGCGGAGAGTAAGGTTTTATCTTTCTCTTTCCTCTTTCTCTTAATCGTTCTCCCGGTTGGGACGGCGCGGATTTTCGGCGATGGGACGGAGCGCTGACGAAAGAGGAAAGAGAAAGAGGAGGGGCGGAAACGCGGGGGAGAACGAGTGGGAGTAGGAGAACGAGAACGATGTTTTCGGAGGCGAGCCGAGGCTCGCGGGGAAAGCGGCGCCGAGGCGCCGCACTCCCTATCAGAGGGTTTCTGGATACGCGCCGGAGGCGATCAGGGCGTTGAGAGCGGCGACGACGCGGGGGCGGTCGTCGCGGTAGGTGACGCCGAACCAGTCGCTGTCGGTCGAGAGGACGCGGACGCGGATTTTTTCCTCGGCGATGAGCGCGGAGATCGCGGCGGGGAGATAGAATTCGGCTTTGGCGGCGAGTTCGCCGGGCGGCGTGAGTTCGAGGAAGGTGCGGAAATGGGCGTCGAGCAGCGGGAAAATGTGCGGCGTGAACGCCCAGCAGTTCATCGAGACAATGGTGTCGGGCGCGTACGTTTTTTTGTCGCCGACGTTTTCAGCGAGGATGCCGGTTTGCTCGGTGACCTTGCGGAGGATGTTTCCGGGGCCGAGGTCGCAGAGGCCGCGGGAGACGGCGCCGTTTTCGGAGAGCGTGCGCGCGAGTTTGAAACCGGCCATGGCGGCTTCGTCGGGGCGGGCGCGGGCGAGGAAATCGGCGAGTTTGGCGAAGGCGTCGGCGCCGTAGAAATCGTCGGCGTTGATGACGGCGAACGGTTGATCGCGAAGGGCGTCTTTCGCGCACCAAGTGGCGTGGCCGGTGCCCCAGGGTTTTTCGCGGCCGGCGGGAACGACGTGTCCGGCGGGGAGGGCGTCGAGGGATTGGAAAACGTAATCGACGGCGATGCGACCGGTGTAGCGGGCAGCGATTTTTTCGCGGAAGAGGTCTTCGAAATCACGTCGGATGACGAAGACGACGCGGCCGAAGCCGGCGCGAATCGCGTCGAAGACGGAGTAGTCGAGGATGGTTTCGCCATTGGGGCCGACCGGATCGAGCTGTTTGAGTCCGCCGTAGCGGGAGCCCATGCCGGCGGCGAGGACGAGGAGCGCGGGTTGCATCTGCATCGACGCGAAGAGAAGCGACGGGCGAGCGAGGAGCAAGGCGCGGTGTGGGGCGCGATTTGGGGCGCGACGCTATGCGCTGCGCGGCGGGAGAGGGGTTCGGATGAACGAGCGGGGATTGGAGGAGCAGAGGGGAAGCGGGGAATTTATCATTCTCGTTCTCCTACGCGTACTCGTTCTCGTTCTCGTACTCCTACTCGTTCTCGGATCGGATCGGGTTTCGGAGCTTGGCGCGTGTGCGGGCGGAGACGAAACGGCGGGGGCTGACGAAAGAGGAAAGAGGAAAGAGAAAGAAGAAAGAGAAAGAGAAAGAGGGAGGAGGCGGAAGGGAGAACGAGTAGGAGTAGGAGAACGAGAACGAGGACGCTAACGGGGGCGAGCCGAGGCTCGCGGCGGAAAGCGGCGCCGAGGCGCCGCACTCCATAGCGCGAAAGGCCGGCAACAAAAAGGCCGCAGCGGTGAAGCTGCGGCCGGGTTTTCAAGAAGGACCTGAATGTCGATTAGACATCCTTGAAAAAGCGATCGTCGGCGGCAGGTGCGTGGCCGTTGCGATTGGGAATGCTGTTCTTCGCGGAGACGGGCTGGTTGCCGTTGGTGCCGGACTCGGTCGAGCGGCTGCGAGCGGGAGCGGCGGCGCGGGCGACTTTGGGGCGGTTGCTGCGAATGGGTGCTTTCGGCGCAGGAGCGGCGACGACGGGAGCGGAATCCTCGTGCGAGGAGGCTTCGGTCGAAGGCGTTTCGCCTTCGGCGACGGCTTCGGCGCGTTTGCCGCCGCTGACCATGTGCGTGAGCTCGGCGATGATGCCTTTGAGCTGGGCGGCCTGGCTGCTGAGCTCGTTGGCGGCGGCGCTGGTTTCCTCGGCGGTGGCGGCGTTGGCTTGGGTGACCTGGTCCATGTCGGACACGGCGCGGGAGACCTGGTCGATGCCCTGGCTCTGTTCCTGGGAGGCGACGGCGATCTCGGCGATGAGCTCGTCGACTTGACGGGCCTTGCCGGTGATGTCGTCGAGGCTCTTGGCAACCTTCTCGGAGATCTTCGCACCCTGTTCGCTCTTGGCGGTGGAGTCGGAGATTTTCTGCGCGGTTTCGCGGGCGGCCTGCACGCTGCGTTGAGCGAGCGAGCGGACTTCGTCGGCGACGACGGCAAAACCGAGGCCGGCTTCACCGGCGCGGGCGGCTTCAACGGCGGCGTTGAGGGCGAGGAGGTTGGTTTGGAAGGCGATCTCGTCGATCGTCTTGATGATTTTGGAAATCTCGGTGCTGGAAGACTGGATGGCGGCCATGGCGGCTTTCATCTCTTTCATGTCCTCGGTGCCGGCATCGGCGGCGGCGCGGGTTTGGTTGGCGAGGGCCTTGGCGGCTTGGGCGTTCTCGGCGTTCTTGCGAGTCATGCCGGCCATTTCTTCGAGGGAAGCGGAACTCTCTTCGAGAGCGGCTGCCTGGCGGGAAGAACCTTCGGCCATGGTCTGGCTGGCGGAGGTGACCTGGCCGGAGGCGGACGAGGTGTGTTCGGCGCCGCCGGCGAGGCGAGCCGTGATCAGGCTGATCGGACGGGTGACGCTGCGCACGATGATGAAGGCGAAGAAGATGCCGACGAAGATTCCGGCCACGCTCAAGGAGAGCACGAGGAGCTCGTTGCGCTTCTGGGCGGCGCGGCTGTCGCCGTCGAGTTTGTCCTGGAGGTCGCGGAGGGAGGTGCGGACGTTGGTGACTTTCTGGGTGAAAAGAGGGGCGAGGCGTTCGAGATCGTTTGTGACGATCGAAGCGCGGGCTTCGGAGGTGGAGACGACCTTTTCGAAACCTTCGAGGTAGGCCGTGGCGTTTTTCTGAATTTCGGTGAGGAGCTTGGCCTTGGCGGGATCGGCGAGGCTGGCGTCGAGGGCTTCGGCTTCCTTGAGTTCTTTCTCCATGCTGAGGACCTGCTTGGCCATGCCGGCGAAGGAGGCGCGGGTTTTGTCGGCGTGGACGGCTTCACGGGTGAGCAGGAAGCTGTTAACCGAGGCGAGGCCTTCGAAGAAATTCTGGAGGGCGGTGGAAGTCTTGAAGGACGCGTTCTGGTCGCCGCTCTGGCGGGCGGAGACGAGCATGCCTTTGAGGGCGTCGGCGATCGCGGTCGAACGGGGATCGAGCGTATTGGCGACTTCGGTCTGACGCTGGTGGAAGAGGTCGATGTTCTTTTTGAAAGCGACGTCGTATTCGGCGATGAATTTTTTCGCGGCGGCGATGTCGTCGGCGCGTTGTGGGTCGCTGACCTCGCTGGCGGCGGAGGCGATGGCGGCATCGAGGGACTTCCGGTTTTTCTCGTAGCTGGCGACGCTTTCTTCGGAGTTGGTGGCGAGAAACTCGTTCACGCTCATGCGGAGGTTGAGCATCGAGGTCTCCAGGTTGGCGGCGACGTTCGTTTCGGCCGTGCTGTCGGAGAAATCGGAGAGGCCCTTGCCGGCGCGGCCGAGGGCGAGGTAGGCGATCGAGGCGACGACCAGGAAAAGGGCGAAGACGAGCGCGAAGCCGGAGGTGATTTTCCGGCCGATGGTGAGCGATGGGAGTTTCACGATGGTGAAAGAGAGATTGGGAAAAATGCGGAACGGACGGCGGGAAGAGCAGAAATCAGTCCTCGACGCTAAAACGAAGCGGGAGGGTGACCTTCACCTTGACGGCGGCGCCGTCTTTCTTGGCGGGCTTAAACTTCCAGCGGGCCACGGCTTCCATGGCGGGTTTTTCGAAGTCGGGATGCGAGGACTTCGCGATGGCGGTGCTCGCGACGGCACCATTTTCGTCGATGACGATGGTGATGGCGACGACGCCGGAGACGCCTTCGCGTTTGAGGCTGTCGGGATAGTGTGGCGGCGGCGTTTTCACGGGCACGGGATTTTCGTCGACCTTGGTGTAGATCGTGTCGTCGGCGTGGGACGTGAGCGGGAGGCTGGCCAGTACGAGAAAGGACAGCAGCGAGAGGAAGCGGATGAGGGTTTTCGTCATGATTCGGCGATGAATTAATCCTCCTATCGACCGCGAAACCTCCGACTTAAGCGGCGGGCGTGAGTTTTGTATGTAAACACACTGTGAGCTCCGCGTGGAGGGAATCCCCGGGGCACAAAAAAACGCGCCTCGGGTGAGGCGCGTTTGGAGAGGGAGGAGAGGACGGAAAGCGTGCTGTCTGCGAGGTTCGCTTGGCGAATCGATCAGGCGACTGCGGTGGACGCAGCGGGGTGGCTTTTCTGCCGGCGACGACGACAAAGGACAAACAAGCCGGCGGCACCCCCGAGGAGCGCGACCGTGGTGGCAGGCTCGGGGACGGCGGTGAGATTCGCATAGCCAGAAATTTCAGGGATGGAACTGGAGCCTCCGGCTGCGTCGGTAACAAACTGAAGT
>Ga0164241_10005695_pt1 | contig 11564 bp, 5 predicted proteins | sample OricomyardsoilBY_FD_108780 | JGI IMG/M metagenome (GOLD analysis project Ga0164241, IMG submission 108780) | Backyard soil microbial communities from Emeryville, California, USA - Original compost - Back yard soil (BY) | ecosystem: Environmental > Terrestrial > Soil > Unclassified | place: USA... | reverse complement strand
TACAGGCTGATATATTCGTCCAGATAATCTTCCACTGCCAATGGCGGGCCCAACGACACAACCAGGGAGCCATACGCGCGGCATCCGTAGGAATCCACCTGCAGTACATTTATTTTCCCATTGACGCCATCGCTCCCCCAATCGACCGAAATGTTCGGGCCACTTGAAGGCGTTCCAAGGCCTCCGTCAACACTCCAGTGATAGGAAGCATTGTTTGACGCATCCGAGACAGCATATGCCACGTTCTCCTCGCCTTTCGCAGCGGCGTGAGGTCCATCGACTACAGGCGAAGACGATGCTCCCCAAACACGCACTGTTTTTGAACGGATATCGCTCATGCCGCATGCATTAACATACCTGCCTGATATTGTATACTCACCAGGGGCATCAAATTTTACGGTAATGTATTCACGACGGTCGTCGATGTTACCTGCGGTGGTGCTCCACCAGGTATTCAGTTCGCTGTCAACGGCCACACGGAAATCAACAGCATCGCCGACGCACACACGGTCGGGCCCGTAAATATAACCAGGTATGGAAGGCGGACGTGGTGTAGAATTCATCCGCGCGGTAAACCCATTTTCCCCTGCCAAATAGATGTCACCGTCGCGGAACTGAACATCCGCAATCCTGGACGAAGTAGAAAAGATCTGTTGCCACGTTACACCCCCATCAGTCGTTTCATGAACGACGCCGGTACGGGCCACGACGTAGCCATGATTCAAATTTTCAAAATGTATCGCCATAATCTCATAGAACGACCAGTTAACTGTTTCCCATGTTGTGCCGCCATCGCTGGTCCGTTGAAGACTGTTTCCGCCTTTAAAGCCGACGTTTTCATTGAGAAAGAATATAGTGTTGAATGGGCTTGATGAAGTTGGATCGCGCGTGAAGATATCGGTCCAAGTCTCGCCGCCGTTTGTAGACTTCTCAACCGAACCAAATAACTCGACACGATATCCAATGGAGGGTGAAATGAAGTGAATACCCTGAACAAATGATTCCTGCATGTTAGCAATGAGCTTCCACGAATCCCCTGTGTCAACACTTCGATAGACGCCGGTAGAATTTATGGAATAGAGGGTATTGCCAGGGAAGGCATACAGTTTACCTGCAGGTGATGACACGCGATTCGTATCGGTTCTCAGTACGATCTTGCTGGTCATTCCGCCATCGGTTGACTTGTAAATATTCCCGTTGCTATTGTAGATTACAGTGTTCTCGCCGGTCATCAGAACATCGTATATGTTAGTTAAGTCCGTCGGCAACGGCGCCCAGCTTATACCGTTGTCGTTTGTGCGAAAAAGGCCTTCCGACGTCAGAATTTGCCCCGTATGCATACCGTTGAACTGAATTCTGTACGTTGTCGCTCCTGGGTATTGAAAAATCGGTGACCAGCTGGCGCCTTCATCAGAAGATACGGATATAGTCCTGGCTCTTTCATAATTCGAGTAATCGCTTCTGCTGCCTACAAATATCTTATTAGAAGTAAGCGCTACGCCAACGTGACGTCCAGGCGCTCCTGTTGTGTAGATCGGTTCCCAGCTATCACCGCCATTGATAGTCTTGAAAAGCACATTCGCAGCTCCGTACAGAAATCCTACTGAGGCGTTCAGGAATTTGAATCCACCTGCGTACATTCCTCCTGGAATGTCCAGAATCTGTACCCATGATTGTCCACCGTTGCTTGTCTTATAGACGTTATAGTCAGTGATCAGGAAACCGTTCTTAGCTGAAGTAAAGTGGATGTTGCCGACGCGGGTATTCCACCCAAGGCCCGAGAGGTCTACGGCCGTCCAGGTCAGCCCGCCGTCCACGGTGTGTTGGAGATCCCCATACCCAGATACTGCGTAGCCATCTTTCACGTTTAGAAAATACAGCGAACGGAATTGGGTGTGTCCATCCTGCAGCCGTACCTCCCAGGACCGTCCGCCATTTTCCGTAAACAACAATTCACCGTTATCGCTACCTACAAATCCCTCATTCTCATTCATGAAATACGCGGCTCCGGTATTATAGTAGAAGGTGAATGTGGCGGGAACATAAACCCGGAACCATGTCGCGCCGCCATCTTCTGATTTAAGAAGGACGCCATTGCCTATGATATATCCTGTATTGGCCCTGAATGTGATGTTACTAAATGAGAAAGCATCACCCGTGTAAACCGTTTCCCAGGTATTTCCCGAATCCACTGACCTCAGGACTTCTCCAAGGGCCGTTGTCGCAAACAGATGGCCAACTGAGTTTGATTCCAAAGCAGTAATCGAATAGCCCATGAGTTGAAATCTGGCATTACAGTCACTTGCCATGTAATCCCGGCTGATGTTGGTGATATTGATTCGAAACGAGGTTTCGGAATTTCCCTGAGAGCTGGTCGCCATTACCCGAACGGTGTACAGCGATCTTTCATTGTAATCGAATACGGTTGACGTCTTCAGCTGATTGCCGTCAATCTGAAAGTAATTATTATCGGCGTCACCCTCCCCGGCAACCAACTCAAACGTTGCGTTAGAAGGAAAGGATAATTGGCCGATCACAGTACCAATATCCTGCCCTTCATGGATGGAGGAATTGGACAAAACAATGGATGAAACAACCTTCGCGCTTTCAAGTGTTTTTACATATTGATCGGGCGAAAAATTGCAGACTTCCTGAGTCGCAGTGCGCGATACATCGGCCTGCAGTTCTACTACGTAGCGTGGTTCGTCGGGATCGCTTGACAGAACGCTGAGCGTTGCGCTCGTTTGACCGTCGGCAATGGGATTGAAGGCAACATCGAACGCAACGGACTCGCCAGGCGACAGTTTTTCAGGCAGTGCCTTTTTAATGAGGTAAAAGTCACGACCTGTCAGGTATATGTTTCTCAGATAGAGGTCGGCAAGGCCTTTATTTAATATGCTCACTTCCGCTGTCTGACAACTGCCTTTTGCCACATTGTAGAAGAGCATAGGCTTAGTACCGGAAGGGATCGCACCATACCCATATAGCCCCCGAAGAGAAATGTCCGGCGCAGGGACCGTGCTCCATAGCGTGGTTACAAACTGCTTTGACGTAAGGAAGTAAACGACGCCGTTTGCGTGGGAAAGAAGATGCGGCCAGCTTGATCCTGTGTCTTCAATGTCCAACAGCAGCTTCGTGCCCGCCGTTGTTCCGTCTGACTCCCACAATTCTGCATTTCCCTGAGCACCTCCACCGAAATAGAATTTGTCTGCGGTGACGATTATCGGCAGTTGCTCATCGTTATGTGGAGGCTGAATAGAGCCATCGTAGAATTGGACAGTGCCCTCCGGGCTGCCATCGGATGACCACAGTGCCTTGTGCTCGTATTCACCGACCTCGAAAATTAGTTTCCTACCGTATACGAAGAACTTCGATATGTCAGCATTCGGGCCGTACGGTGTCCATTCAAACCGCTTGATCATCTTCGTGCCCTCTTCCGTACCATCACATGACCATAGTTCATCGGCGGGTTTTTCATTTTCGTAGCTTTTCCGATACCGGAAATTGAGCTTCTTTCCAATAGTGGTGAAATTTGCCAGGTATTGAGAGCCATATGCGGTCGGTGCGTCCAGTTTCTTGATCAGTGTCCATTCATCTTCTCCCTGGTCATGAACCACGTTGTTGTCGATAGCGTAAATGCGAATGAGATGGTCGGACGAACCTGCTTTGATTACGACAAGTTTGTCACCCAGAGAGAAGAAGTTTCTGAAATACACATCTTCCCACGAAAGCGGGCCCAGAAAGCTGATGCGTTCAGTACCGCTATCGCGAAAGATGGTGCGGTTATCGAAGGAGAAATATAAATACTGATCATCTATTGCCATGATCTGCCCCCTTCCATAGTTCGCAGGCGATTGATAGGATACCTCTGTTCCCGCTACGGTCCCGTCTGTGCGCATGATCGAGCCGAGATTGGTGGTAAAATAAAGCTTATCCTTAAAGACAGTCAGGTGGAATGGATCGGCGTCCTGCGCACCATAAACAAGTTGAGTTCCCTGTGGCGTGCCATCGGTCCTCCACACACTACGTCCGAATTCGCGCGTGTAAGCAATAAAGAAGATCTGATTGTTAAAGACCGTTAATTGCGTTGGCCCCGATCCCTCGTAACCTGTCACGATGTCTTTCAGCAAGGTTATACTTTTGTTGTCGCCGTTGCTGACGTATAGTTCCGAGCCGTATTGATCGTGCGTTGCTGCAAAGTAAATCCGGTCGCCCAGCGCTTGGGTTGCGGTTATCTCACGGAATGATGCAATATTCTGCTGGCACAAACCTGCATGCGATAGGAAGGCCAGCAACATTGCCGGCAGGTAGCGTTTCATGGGGGTGATACAATAATGGCTAACGCCGAAATATACCGATTCCGACTTCACGGATATGATGATATTGGTCGCTGAAAATCGAAAATTTCGATGATATTGGTCTGCATGCGCGTCAATTTCATGTGAAAGTTGGGTTAGCGCAAGGGCGTGTCGAGCAGCGGGAATTGTGACCCTGTTTGAGATGTCAGGCGATGCCGCGACCCATTAAGACGTCTATGTTGCTCATGGCCAACGAAGTGCATTGATCTCAGCTTTTTTTTAGAAATCCCGATCATTTTGAATCTCCCGTACGTCCAAATCGGAAACAACAACATACGGATATGCTAAAAAATAAAGTAGCGGTAGTATTCGCAGCGTCGGGACAAATTGCCGGAGCTGTAGCCAGGTCATTCGCACAACATGGTGCAAAGGTGTACGTCACTGGTCGTAATCTAAAGGCGGTAATAAACCTTGCAGATGAGATAAAAGCCGCAGGCGGTCAGGCTGAGGCGGGTAAAGTCGATGCGCTAAATGAGAACGAGATTGATTCCTATTTGCAAAGCATCATTGCAGACAACGGAAAATTAGACATTGTATTTAATGGGATAGGAAGCTACTACAAGGAGGCAGGTAGCGGCACGCCTTCGACTGTAGCCACCTTCGAGCAATTTCTGAATCCATTACAACGGATCTGTGGCTCGCAATTCCTTACCTCAAGGGTAGCCGCAAAACACATGATCCAATCAGCGTCAGAAGGCACTATCTTGCTATTTAACGCTTCAATGTCAAAGACCAAGACGCCTAATATGGCCGGCTTTGCTTCGGCTTGTGCGGCGATTGAAGGACTAACCAGGGTAATGGCCGCTGAGTTTGGCAAGCATGGAATCAAAGCAATTTGTATTTGCTCGGGTGCTATTTATGAATCGCAGAAAATTTCAGAAATGATCACTGACTTTTCACAACAGCTAGGTATTTCAAGGCAGGACATGGTTTCCCAATACAAAAAATTCGATATCCTGAATTCAGGGCCAACGTTGAAAAATGTAGCTGAGACTGCTTCCTTCCTGGCTTCGGAAAATGGATTGATATTCAATAGTCACATTATTGATGTTGATTGTGGGAAACTCAATGTATTATAATATCGGATTGGTCTAATAGTTTAATCAATTGAACGTATGGAAGGAGAAGTAATTCTAAAGAATGCCCTCGGCGGTGACATCAATTCATTTCAAACATTGTTCGCTGAGTTTCATCCACAATTGAGATCGTATCTTTATCGTCTGCTTACAGACCGTAACGATGTGAACGACCTGGTACATGATACCTTCATCAGGGCGTTTGATAAGATTGCAACATTCAAACAGGAATCCTCCCTTAAAACCTGGGTATTCAAAATTGCCACCAACCTGGCCTATGATCACCTGAGGAAATCAAAGCGATGGCCAGCTGATGCACAGGACCAGGGAGCGAATCTGGCAATCAACACACCAGAGATCGGTCAGGCGTTCTTCGCTGTTCATCAGACCTCCAGGGCGGGAGCGTATGAAATGAAGGAACACATCGACTTTTGCTTCACCTGCATCTCGAAAAGTTTGCCTATTGAAAACCAGATCGCGCTGATCTTAAAAGATGTGTACGATTTTTCTGTCAAAGAGATTGCCCAAATCCTCGCAAAAACTGATGCAATTGTCAAACACCTTCTAGTCAATGCAAGGGATACAATGACAATCATTTTTGACAACAGGTGTGCTCTCGTAAATAAAAATGGGCCATGCGATCAATGCAGTCAGCTAAACGGAATATTCAATCCTAAGCAAGAACAGCAAGAACAACGGATGAAGCTTGACCTGGTGAAGGGATCAACAAAGTTTGACCGAGAGGAGCTTTTTAAAATGAGGACAACACTCGTAAAAGCGATTGATCCGTTGCTTAGTTCCGGAACCGATTTGCATGATATCATTTTCAGATGTACCAAGACGGCTATTGGAGAAGTGAATGACTTTTTTGATTTGCCTCATACTAAGGCAGACTAAGTCCTGAATGGATCAATGCCCGTCAAACATCCACTCAACAGAATGAATCAACATAACTAAATTCAAAAGAACCATGAAAAAGACTATATATATAATAGCTATTTGCTCGTTGTTGCTCAATCAACACACTGTTGCACAAGAATTAAAATCCGAATTCTTATCTGATTTGGAAATCAATCTTGATGCGCCTCAGATGGTCGGACAAGTCTTTAAAGGAATAAGACTAATCTCTCCATTTAAAGGTGGACTTGTAAAGGGTAGCAAGTTAAACGGTAAAATACTTGCTGGCGCTGACTGGGGACTTATCATCGACTCTACAACTTTTAAGGTAGACAGTCGCGCCACGTTACAAACGGAGGATGGTGCCATTATCTACCTTACTTACTGCGGATACAGTCATGCGAGTTCAAAGATTGCTGCTATGATCGGTGCCGGTAGGGGTGGGGAACTTTCACCTTCTAGCTATTACTTTAGAACAAATGTCACGTTTGAAACCGGTTCTCCTAAATATTCCTGGTTAAATCATATTACTGCAATAGGAGTGGGGCGTTTCCCTGCAGCGGGTAAGGTTGCCTTTCGAATCTATACAATTCAATGAACTTTTGGTTCAGCGAACATCATCCTCTGCATGCTTTCTAAGTGTTGATTGAAAAATGTCAAGCGTGGTAGAAACGAACTGCTGTTGGGATTCTCGTTGTGTGTGACTATTGGCGTTGATCTGTCCGGAAAACAGGATTCTGTTGTGGTATGCAATTGCACAATACGCAAAACACGACTTAATATTGAGTTCCGGCACAGGTAGCGCATAGCCGGTAATGCCGATTCCCCATTGACTACAGAATTCAGACGCAGCCGATATTGCCATTTGTTGTGCGATCGCTTCAGATACACAGTTTGTCTTCTGAGCGGCTATAGGATCGATACCCAAATGACGACTTTTTTGCCCAAGATTGTAGGCGATTATCCCCCCTTGAAAAAAGGATGTCGCGTTTACCATCAAAGAAATATTGGCCATCAGCAGTCCGGCGGTCACACTTTCAGCAACAGCGAGTGTCTGACTTCTTTCCATCAGGATATCACTTATGTCGTTACCATTTAAGTATTCCATTCGACCGAAGTGTTGACAATGGATGACTTAATGACGCGCCCTTGGGCATGAAGATTGAAAGAAATTTTGTGCCAATCGATAAACCAGATGACGAGAGACTATTCGCTCGCTTACAGATTTGGGTTGTTATGATCGCATGGCAATCCTTCAGGCTACGAGGAAGGTTAGCATGTTATCTACTTTGTGAATTTCATGTTTATTTAACGCAAATGTTCGCTTTTGCGTCCAACCCTTGATTGCTTATGTTCGTTCGCTGGTGCCAGGATTCCATAGTGTTTAGGGTTTTAAGAGAGACATCTTAAATCATCTTTCAATACCTTAATTTTACTATGACGTGTGAATTATTTTGTCTGTTGAATTGCTTGACGTGAGATAGCGATGACGTGGCGAGCATGTCGAAACGGTGATGAGTGGCCCGCAAATTGCGTCTTCTCGTGCAAGTGCGAAAAAAATGGCGGATAAAAAGATCGTAATAGTAGGCGGCGGCTTCGCGGGTCTAAATTTGGCGAAGGCTCTTAGCCTGAGCGCGGATTTCAAGATCACAGTTGTTGATAGAAACAACTATCACTTTTTTCCGCCGTTGTTGTATCAGGTGTCAACAGCGTTTATTGAGCCGTCAAATATCACGTATCCATTCAGAAAGCTGTTTCAGCGTTACGATAATATCCGCTTTTATATGGGTAGTCTTTTGCAGATTAGCCCTGAGTTGAATTTGGTGCAACTAGACTCCGGAACGCTTTCATACGATTACCTTGTAATCGCCATGGGCACCGAAACCAACTTCTTTAATAACCAGAATGTTATTGCGCGCGCATTGCCAATGAAGACTGTTGAAGATGCGCTAACGATTCGAAACCATATACTGCTAAAGATCGAGGCGGCGGTGAGAGCCACATCAGTTGAAGACAGGGAGCGGCTGAGTAACATAGTAATCGCAGGCGGGGGACCGACAGGTGTTGAAATGGCAGGAATGTTGGCGGAAATGGGAAGAAATATTGTCACCAAAGATTATCCGGAGGCAACCCGAAATGCAGGAAACATCTACCTCATCGACGGACTGCCGACGCTTTTAGGACCCATGAGCAATAAAGCGCAACAGGAAGCTTACAGAGTGCTGACAGATCTTGGCGTCAATATTAAACTTGACACCCTGGTAAAAGATTATGTTGACGAAACTGTAGTACTGAGCAACGGTGAAAACATCAAGGCTTCGACACTGATCTGGACGTCCGGTGTTATTGGTAGCCAGATTAATGGTCTGTCGCCTGAGTGTGTAACGAAGGGCAGAAGGTTGGTGGTAGACAACATAAACCGTGTGGCTAAGTACGATAACATTTTCGCGGTTGGCGATATTAGTTATCAAACATCAGATCCCAGTTTTCCCAATGGCCATCCGCAATTGGCGCAGGTCGCTATCCAACAAGGAAAGCACCTGGCCGAAAATCTGCGTCTTCTTGAAAGAAATAAGAAAGTCAGTCCTTTTCGTTATAAGGACAGAGGCAGTATGGCTATCATTGCCAAATTCAAAGCTGTTGTCGATACTCCCAACGGATCGCTCGCAGGTTTCTTCGCCTGGTTGCTCTGGCTATTTATTCACATTATTCCACTGGTCGGATTTCGTAACAAGGTGAAGTTAGGGGCAAACTGGTTGTTCAGTTTCCTGACAGACGACCCTACGCTCAGGCTGATCATTCAGGCAAGGCCGGTAGAGACACGACGGAAACAAAGTGTTCCGTCAAAGGTTTAAGTGGGGCTGATGTCGTAGTCTGCACGGGTTCTATAGCATCATTTGCCATCAATTCGATCCCTTAGGGATATAATGCTTTCAATTACATCCGGACCCTATCACTTTTTTCCTTCATCAAATCGTTTATGAATGGTTGTTTAAAGAATCGTTAGCCTGTATTCTCGTATAACGCATTTGCGACCGCGCCAAAGACTGGTGGAAATGGGGCTCGCCCAATCCTGTTGGATCAACATCGCTCTTTACGAAACTCACATCTATGTTTTTGGGCGCTTCCTTGCCGGATCATCTATCCCGACGGGAAATCGGAAATCTTAGCTCGCTGCAGGTACTGTAGACGGTTTATGCATAGCCTGTACTCGTCAACGCAAAAACAGGAGAGCATTTTCAGTTTTGCGCATGGGGTATTTCTGCGCCCGATTGGCACATTATAGTTACCTGTGTCTTCGAGATTGAACAACCACACACCTGTAATGCGTAGATAATAGCCCGAACCGATTTGCCAAATAAAGAACACCTGTGAGGTAATAATGCTGATGTCCGCACGGTCTTCATCACCTGCAAAAGAAGATTGCCACTGAAGCAATGCGCCTACCTGCAGTTGATGACTCTTAGCAAAGAATGCCAATGCTGAAAGGCCGGCCTGCCACTTACCGGCGCCCGTGGCATTGCTGGGCCGATGGCGCGCTGATCGCAGGACCGATTCCAAATTGATTACCTTCTGATGAAGGCAGACGGTAGATAGCGAACACATTAAAATCGCCTACACCGAAAGTTGGCCCAACTTGCGGCTGCGATACGGTGACAAACGGCAATCACGTCCGCGGTCATTACCTAATAACCAGCGTGGAATAACGGCTAAACGGTTATTTGACGCTGGTGGGAATAGTGAAATGATGAAGTCGCTTCCAGGCGAGATACAAATACTAAAATCGATTGTTAACACCCCATACGCTTGTAAATGTAAGGATAACATTTATTTTTACACAATCGTTTGCGCCCTTAGGGCCTAGGCCGTTTACCGGATAGTCGTCGCTTTCTCTGGGGGTTCGTTTACGGGTACTTATAGTCAAATTGACTATAATATTGCGGGGATGAGTACGGTTGGCTGAGGTACAGAAGATAGAAAAAGTTGCGCTGTATTGAGGTAATCAAATGAGCTTTCTATGTTAAAAATGGGCAGCAAAAAAATTAAGAAATGCGGGTCTTTCCCTAAGGTCGTACGAGCAATCAGATGCTCATCTCTATTGGTGATGGCCGTTTTTATGTGCACCCTTTCCGCATCTGGTCAGGTGTTTTCTCCTTCCTTCATTCCTGTTGCCTCGGAGGAATTGTCCAATTCTTCTATCCGGTGTATTTACAAAGATAGTAAGGGCTACATGTGGTTTGGAACGGACGATGCACTAATCCGATACGATGGTAGCCATACGTATCGCTACGTTCATGACCCGAATGACCGAACGTCAATTGCGAATAGCACGATCAACACGATCCTGGAGGGTGACGATGAACGTCTTTGGATAGGCACCGCGCAAGGGTTGTGTATCTATAATCGCGAACTGAATAATTTCATAACCGTTGATTCCATTAAGGGGAATCACAACTATTTAAATAACAGATACATTACAGATCTCGAATTCGATGGGCTGGGTCGGCTTTGGATCGGCACTCATGAGGGAGGTATCAACATATATGATCCTGCACGCATGGCGTTCTCCTACATTGCTGATCCTCCGCGGGAAGGTGTATTACCGTCGACTAACTTCATAACGGTATTGGTAAACCGAAACGATACGATATGGTGTGGAAGCAGGGGAGGACTTTTGTTGTACGACGCGCGAACGGGTAGGCGTCTGCCATGGGGAGTACTTCAACGATTTTCGAATGCCCATATCAGTACAATTGTTACGGAAAAGTCTGGCGACATGTTGATTGCCACGACAACGGGGCAGGTGACGCGGTTGACCCCGACGGACAAACAGCACTACGTTTTCGAAGAATTGTTGTCACCTGGAGCACTTGGCAATAGCTCAAACGCGATCGTTGGATTAAGTATTGATGATCGCGGAAACATTCTGTTGGGGGGTGAGACTTCGGGATTTAATCGCATTGACCGTAACACCGGCAAAGTTCATCATTTGTTTGGCGAAGAAGGCAATCCAAAACGATTACCCACCAATTCGATCAGTTCAATCTATGCTGATGATCTCGGATTAGTCTGGATCGGGACTATGAGTGATGGCTTATTCATCCTGGACAATAACCAGAAGAAGTTTGATACCAAAGAGCAGCTGACTGTAAGAAGCACGCTTGATAATAACGAGGTGAGGGGTTTCGCCGAAGACAGCCACGGAAACGTATGGATAGCGTTATATGGGCAT
>Ga0164241_10005693_pt1 | contig 11567 bp, 6 predicted proteins | sample OricomyardsoilBY_FD_108780 | JGI IMG/M metagenome (GOLD analysis project Ga0164241, IMG submission 108780) | Backyard soil microbial communities from Emeryville, California, USA - Original compost - Back yard soil (BY) | ecosystem: Environmental > Terrestrial > Soil > Unclassified | place: USA... | reverse complement strand
GAATCGGCGGCGGCATCGTCGCGCTGAAGAACAGCGTCTGACGCTTGGCCGGGAGCTGACGAAGGATCTTGCGGATCTCCGGGAGGAACCCCATGTCGAGCATGCGGTCGGCTTCGTCGAGCACCAGAAATTCGAGGCTCTTGAAGTTCGCGTACGAGTTCCGCATGTGGTCCATCAACCGTCCCGGCGTGGCGACGATGATGTCGGTGCCGTTGCGGAGGGCGTGCTCCTGCGGGCCCATGCCCACGCCGCCGTAAATCGCGGCCCCGCGCACAGGCGTGTGCACGGAGAGGTCTTTCATGTCGTCGAGAATCTGCTGAGCCAGTTCGCGCGTGGGCGCGAGCACCAGCGCGCGCGTGACGCCGCGCGGCTTGTCGATCAGCTTATGGAGAATCGGCAGCAGAAACGCTGCGGTCTTGCCGCTACCCGTTTGGGCGCACGCAAGAAGGTCACGGCCGTCCATGGCCGGCGGAATGGATTCAGCTTGAATGGGAGTGGGCCGAGCGAAACCGAGTTCCTTGATGCCCTGCAGCAGGGCGGGATTGAGCTTGAGTTGTGTAAAAGGCAAGTGCTCAGTATAGCAGGTGGGCTTGCGCGAGCCCTGCCGCCGTATGGGCGCGCCGTCGCCGGCATCCCGTTGGGCGCGTCAAGGAGATGGCCCTCGAAATTGCGCCTCCATCCGCGCGGATTTCGAGTGGAGTGCGCTTGTCGCGCGATCCCTACCCGGCCATCCTTCGCACGCCTACGGGATCGCGCTCGAAATGCCGCGCTCCTTGCAGCGCAATTTCATTCTGCCGCCGATCGGGCCACTCCCATGCCGCGCCCAACGCGATGCCGGCGGCGGCGCTACTTGGCACTGACACCCCACGAGTTGCCAAATAGCAATTGAAACCCCGTCTCCGGATGACCGCATTTCAGTGTCCTTTACGCCATGCACGATCGCGACCGAACTCTTCGGTGACCCTTCAACATCCCGCGCCCTTCCCGCGCCGCCGCCGGCATCGCGTCGGGCCGACGTGGGAGTGGCCCGACCAGCGTCAGTGTGAAATCGGGCCGGAAGGAGCGCGGCATTTCGAGCGCGATTTCGTAGGCGTGCGAAGCCGGGCCGGGTAGAAATCGCGCGACGAGTGCACGTCTCTCGAAATGCCGCGCGGATGGAGGCCCGATTTCGAGGGCCATCTCCCCGATGGTCCGCCGCGATGCCGGCGGCGGCGCGATGCGTCGCGGCGGCGGCGCGAGACGGCGTCGCGGGCGAGCGGCGCGAGGCGCCGCGCTGCCGGCGTCGCGCTACCAGAGCCCCACTTTGCCGCGCACCGACTCGATCAGCTTGCCCGGGTCAAAGCCCACGCCACGGCGGAACACCGTCTCGACGTTCCGCACGTCGCTGATCTTCATCGACGGATCGCCGGACACCAGCACGATATCCGCCTGCTTGCCGACGACGAGCGAACCGATGCGGGCGTCGCGACCGAGATAGGTCGCGCCGTTGAGCGTCGAGATCTTGATCGCCTCGAGCGGCGTGTGCCCTTCCTCGACGAGCAGTTCGATTTGCCGCTGATTCGAAAAACCCGGAATCACGCCGCCCGATCCGGTCGGATCCGTCCCGGCCAGGAGCACGCCGCCCGCTTTGGCGAATGCCAGCTCCATCGCCATCATCTTGGGAAAGAGCTGCCTGTAGACGCTCGTCTCGGACCCCTGCACGCGCTGATACGAGGCGTCGAACGACGCCTTCAGCTCCGGCAACAACACCTCGATCCCGGGCGGCACGGGCCGGCCGGGCGTGAACGTCTCGAATACCGTCAGCGTGGAGGTGAGCGCGACGTGCTTGTCGATGAGTTTCTTGATCAGCGCCTGCACGGGCGCGCTGTTGATCTCGGCGGCGACCACCGACTGCTGCCCCTGGGTCTGCCCCGGACAGACATCGGGCTGCTTGTTCGCAAAAAAGTCGGTCGCCGCGGCGAAGCCGTGTTCGAGATTGTCGATGCCGAGATCCGCGGCTTCGCCGAGCGTGACCGAGCAGAGATGTCCGGTGACCTTCATGCCGCGCTTGTGCGCTTCGTCAATCGTCGCGCCAAGCTGATCGCGTGTGATCTGCATGTACGCCTTGAACGACGTCGCACCTTCGTCCGCCCAGTAGTTGACGAGCCGGCGCGCGTCTGCCGCGTCTGTGAGCGAGTGCATCTGCAACTGCGTGTTCGGGCCATTCAGGTACGGCGCGGTCGCGTCGATCGCGGGGCCGGCGACGGTGCCGGCGTCCACCCCCTTCGCGAGGTTGATGTCCATCAACCCATTCACATTCCCGCCCGTGCGCATCGTCGTCACGCCGCCCGCGAGGTAGAGGCGCACAAAACTGGCGCCGAGCTGGCCGTAGACGCCGGGACCGGTCGGGTAGTAGGTATGCTCGTGCACCATGACGAGTCCCGGCATCACGCTCTTGCCGGTGCCGTCGATCACCGTCGCGCCGTCTGGCGCGGGCGTCGTCGCCGAGGGGCCCATCGCCGCGATGTTCCCGGCGCGCAGTATGAGCGTTTGATCGGCGCGCGCTGGCGCGCCGGTCCCGTCAATCACGTTCACGTGCGTGATGGCGACGGTGTCGGCGTTGACCGAGACGAAGTTGCGGGCCAACGCCCCCGACAGTTGAGGGCGCTGGGCCATCACGATGGCCGAGAGCGTGATGACCGCGGCCAGTGTGCAGAAGGCGATGACAACTTTCGTGCGCATGGCGCCATTCTATGGCACAGCTATAATTCAGATCCGATGAAGCGTGTTCTCGTCGCGGCCGGCATCGTCGCCCTGTTTGTCGTGCCGTTTGCGATCCGCACCTGGGGGATCAGCCAGCATTTCTGGATGCTTGAAGACCAGTGGCGCGACTGGGAAGTGGCGCTGCTCCCGCTGCGCGATCTTCCGCTGGTGGGATCGCCCACCCACGTGCACGGCTACACCATCGGTCCGGCGTTTTACTGGATCCTGTGGGCGATTCGCGTCACGATCGGCCCGTTCTTCGACAACCTGCCGCGCGCCGGCGGCATCGGTCAGGCCCTGCTCGAAACGGCGGCGGACATTTTCCTGATGCTGGCCGTGTGGCGCCGCACCGGCTCGCCGTGGATCGCGGTCGCCGGCTTTCTGCTGATGGCGTCATCGGCATTTGATTTGTCGCTCGCCGCCCTCGTCTGGAATCCCACGATGGGCGAGACGTTGATCAAGGCCGCTTTGGCGCTGGTGCTCTTCGGTTGGTACCGCCGGTCGCTGTGGGTGCTGGCCGTGACGGCGGCGATCGCCTGGGCCGCGGTGCACGCGTACACCGGCGCCGTGTTCGCGGCGCTCGCCACGTTGGCGCTGCTCGCCTTCTCGACCGACCGGCGTGTGCTCGTGCGTCGCGCGATCGTCGTGGTCGGCGTCGTGGCGCTGCTGCAGATGCCGTACGTGATCTATCGGTACAAGAACCGCAACGCGCCCGTGATGTCTGCGGTCTCCGGCGGCGTCAGCGACATTCTCCAGGGAAAGGCCGCGCCGGATTTTTACGGCAGCGCGCGGTTCTACGCCACGGCTGCGGGATATTTTCAGAACGTGCACACATTGCGCTGGGCCGGATGGATCCTCATCCTGAGCACTGGGGCGCTGATCGTTCGGTATCGGCAGGATCCGGAACTCTTGTGGGTGCTGCTGGCGCCACCGGCGCTGGCGATTCTCGGGTACGCCCTGTTTCTGGGCACGCTCGACGTGTATTACTACCTGTCGCTGCTGCCGATTTCCGTACTCACGGTCGTCATCGGGTTGATGCCGCGGTCGGGGCGCGCGGCCACAGCGGTCGGCGCGGCCGTCGTGATTGGCGCGCTGTCACTCGTGCCGTGGCGGATGGCGCACTCGCATACGTTTGAAATGCCGGAATATGCGGTGCTGGTCTCGTCGTCGAGGACGCTCCTTGGCCTGCACCAGCCATTGCGCGATATTCGTACGAGCTTTCCGCTGCCGCCCACGACCAATGTGGGCCATCCGTACGTGGCGATGGGCGGGGTGTTCGACCGGAATTCACTACTGGTCGCGACGATCAATCTCGACGGATCGATTACCTACAACATCCCGTTGCGCTGATAGAGGTCGAACGTCGGGCCTGGACGCTCGATGCCGTCGAGGCCGGCGAGCGGGAGAAAGAAGGCATCCTGCGGATCGTAGGTGCGCACGCGATCGTCACCGACCGGAAAGGTCTTCACGAGTTTGTACTGCTGACTGAGCAGCGCCGGCAATTGGACCGGCACGGCGCTGTACGGCGCCAGCGGTGAATGTTGAATGACGATCCACTCCGGCGGCGGCCCATCGAACGCGCCCGTGGCGTCGTTGAACTCGACGTCGTGCAGGCGGAGCGGCTCAGGCCACTGGATCTTGCCGAACGCACTGCCGGTCTGGTAGATCGTCGCCCCGGGCGCCACGATCGCTCGCAGCGCGTTGGCCACGAGGACCCGATTGTCCGTGCGGCTCAGCAGCCGATCGATCTGCACCGATTTGGCGGCGGTCGGCAAGGCGACCAGCACGCCCAGCAACGCCGTGGCCGCCACGCGGCGTGGGTCGCCGCGGCCCACCGTGAGCGTTTCGGCGACGCGCACGCACGTGTAGGCCGCACCCAGACAGAGAAACGGCAACAGTGGCAGCGTGTACCGCGCGAACACCGTATGCCCGCTCCCCGCCACGACGTAGTAGGCGACGGGAAATGCGACGATGACGAGGGCGCGGCGAAGGTCGCGCGCAAGAAACCATCCGAGACCCGCGACGCCGGCGATGAACATCGGCCACCCCAGGGCCGCGGGCAACGTCACGGTCGCGTGGTAACTCCAGCCGATCGGCATGACTATGCCGTGTCCCGCGGCAAAGGTCTGCCCTTGAAGAGTGACGTCGCGCCAGAAGCGATCGGGTTGAATCAGGATGTAGAACGAACTCGCGAGGAACACCACGGCGAAGATCGCGGCAAACAGCACGCCCGACGTCAACGTTGACGCGGTCGCCGCGCGGCTGCGTCCGGCGGCGATCCAGCGATCCACCGCGGCCACGCCAAACGGCACGGCCACACCGAGGCCGTTGTATTTCATCGCCATCGCCAGGCCGCCGGCCAGACCGGCGCGCGCCGCGAGCGAGAGTGTGCCGACCTCGTGCCATTTGGCGATGATGGAAACGGCCAGCACGACGAGGCCCGTCATCGTGGCGTCGGTCACGCCGAAGTGCGAGTCGCGCACGTGCAGGAAACACACGGCGAGAAATGCCGCTGCCAGCAACGCCGCCGCTCGTCCGGCCGCGCGCGTCGCGAGGCCGTAGAGCCAGAACACGGTGAGCACGCCAAAGAGCACCGAGATGGCGCGGCTGGTCAACAGGAACGGCGCGAGATCCTGACGCCGCGACTCGGCGAAGTCGTGCAGGGTTTTGTACGCCGCCCACGGGCGGGTGGCTTCGTAGTAGACGAGGTAGGCGCCCGACAGGCCGTACATGAACCCGGTCGGGTACATGAAATGCGGCGGCTCGAAATTGCCCGACAGGAACTTGACGGCGGGCCCGGCGACCGACGTTTCATCGGGCCGCGCGGTCGCGTGCGGCAAGCCGAATCCGATTCCCCACACCCGGAGACCCAGCGCCACAAGTAGAATGCCCGCAAGGGCCCAGCGATGGGTCGAACCGTTTTTCCCAGAGGACATACGTCAGATGCGAAATGTTGCCACAAGTGCGGCCATTGGTTTGCTCGCGATCGGGGTGAGCACCGCGCAGGCGCCTGTCGGAAGCTACCCCATCCAGTCGGTGCCGCTGACGAGCGTCCGGATCACCGATGCGTTCTGGCGGCCGCGCATTGACGTGAACCGCACGGTGTCGATCCCCCACATCCTCAAACAGAACGAGATCACGCCGCGCATTTCCAACTTCCTGAAGGCCGCCAAGGCGCTGCCCGGTGCGTACCAGGGTCAGCGCTACAACGACACGGACGTGTACAAAGTACTGGAAGCCGCGTCGTACTCGCTGGCGACGACACCGGATCCCGCGCTGGCGAAACAGGTCGACGACATCATCGCGATTGTGGCGGCCGCGCAGGCGCCGGACGGCTACCTCTACAACCCGCGGCAGGTCGATCCCGCCCATCCCGCGCTGGGTGCGGGCGCGGATCGCTGGACGTGGGAATTTGTGAGCCACGAAACGTACGACATGGGCCACATGATCGAAGCGGCCGTGGCGCACTATCAGGCGACGGGCCGGCGCAACTTTCTGAACATCGCGATCAAGTCCGCCGATCTGATCTGCAAGACATTCGGCCCGACGGGCCGGAAGGACGCGCCCGGGCATGAAGAGATCGAACTGGCGCTGGTGAAGCTGTTTCGCGTGACCGGCAATCGCACGTATCTCGACACCGCCAAGTTCTTTCTCGATCAGCGCGGCCGGCCGCACACGACGCCGCCACCGGTGTTCCCGGCGGGGGATCGATTCTTCGCGTACAACTCGCTCGAGTACCGCCAGGACAATCTGCCGGTCACCGCACAGACGCGCGCGGTCGGGCACGCCGTGCGCGCGACCTACCTCTACTCCGCCATGACCGACGCGGCGGTGCTCGTCGGCGATCAGGTGATGGGCAAGGTGGTCGATGCGCTCTTCGCCGACATCACGTCGAAACGCGTCTACATTACGGGCGGCCTCGGCTCGGTCGGGAGCACCGAAGCGTTTGGCGACGACTACTCACTGCCGAACCTGTCGGCCTACACCGAGACGTGCGCGTCGATTGGCGGCATGCTCTGGTATCACCGCCAGTTCCAGCGCACCGGCGAGGGCGCGGCGCTCGACATGTTCGAACGCACGCTTTACAACGGATATTTGTCGGGCGTCTCGATTGCCGGCGATACGTTCTTCTACCAGAACCCGCTGGAATCGAACGGCGGCAATCGCTCACAGCGCAGCGCGTACTTTGACGTCGCGTGCTGTCCGGCCAATCTCGCCCGGCTGATGGCGCAGCTCCCGTCCCTCGTCTACTCACAACGCGGCGCCTCCGAGCTCTACGTGAATCTGTTTGTCGGCAGTGAGGCGACCGCGACACTCGGCAGTCATACGGTGCGCGTCACGCAAACCACCAACTATCCCTGGAGTGGCGATGTCGCGGTCACCGTGGCGCCTGACCGACCGATGCCCTTCACGCTCAGCATCCGGATTCCTGGCTGGGCGCAGGACCAGGTGGTTCCGAGCAGCCTCTACCTTTTTGCGAAGCCGCTCCAGGCCGCCGAGCGGCCGGTCGCGAAGATCAACGGCCGCGAAGTGCCCGTGGACATCGTGCACGGCTTCCTGAACCTGACGCAGAAGTGGAACCCGGGCGATCGCGTCGAGATATCGCTGCCGATGCGCATCCGCCGCGTGCTGGCCACCAGTGCCGTCGTCGACGACAGAGGCAAGGCCGCAATCGAGCGCGGCCCGCTCGTCTATGCGCTCGAATCGGTGGACAACGGCGCCGCCACGACGACCCTGACGATTCCGCTCGATACGCCGCTCGCGCACAGCTTCCGGCCGGATCTGCTCAAAGGGCTGGAGGTCATCACGGGCAAGGTCGGCGAACAATCGATCATGGCGATTCCCTACTTCGCCTGGGCCAACCGCGGACGCGGCGAGATGCGCGTCTGGATTCCGTTCTAGGTCACCGGCTCCGTTCGAGCGCGGCCTGCAACGACTCCACGCTGATGGGCTTGCTCACGTAGTCATCCATGCCGGCGGCTAGACAGCGCTCGCGATCGCCCGCCATCGCATTGGCGGTCATCGCGATGATGCGCGGCTGCGGTCCGGCGGCGGCGCGAATGCGCCGCGTCGCGTCGAGACCATCCACGTTCGGCATCTGCACGTCCATCAGCACGATGTCGTAGCCGCCGCGGGCGACCGCGGCCACCGCTTCCTCGCCGTCGTTGGCTAGGTCCGCCTGCGCGCCGAGCCGCTTCAGCATGTGCGCCACGACGGTCTGATTCACCGGATTGTCTTCCGCCACGAGGATCCTCCGGACGGTCGGCGCCGCCCCGGCCGGTACCGGCGCGGCCGTGGCCGTCACCGTCGACGCCGATCCGTCGGCCGCCGGCACCACGCGCCAGTCGGCCCGAAATATGGTGCCGCGCCCTACGTCACTCTCCACCGTGATCGTGCCGCCCATCAACTCCGCAAGGCGGCGGCTGATCGCCAGCCCGAGTCCGGATCCGCCGTAGCGTCTGGCTGTGGACGCATCGACTTGCGTGAAGGGTTGAAACAGCGAGTCGATCCGGTCTGCCGGGATGCCGATGCCCGTGTCGCGCACGGTGAGACGGAGCCGCTGCGCACCATCGGCCGGCGGATCCGCGTCGAGCGCGACCGACACGCGGCCCGACGGCGTGAATTTGATGGCGTTGCCAACCAGATTCGACGCGATCTGCCGCACGCGCGTCGCATCACCCAAACACCGGGCCGGCACGTCCGGCGACACCGACAACGACAGCGCCAGGCCGCGCGCCCTCGCCTGGGGCCGCAATAGCGCCAACACCTCCGTCACCGCCGCGCCCGGCGCAAACGCGATCCGCTCGACGACCAGGCGGTCCGAGTCGATCCGGGAAAAATCCAGGATGTCGTTGATGATCGACAGCAACTGCTCGCCGCTCAGACGAATCGTCTCGACGTAGTCGCGTTGCTCCGGCGTGAGCGGCGTGTCCAGCAGGACCGACGTCATCCCGACGACGCCGTTCATCGGCGTGCGAATTTCGTGGCTGACCGTTGCGAGAAACTCGGACTTGGCGTTGGCGAGCCGTTCCGCCGCATCGCGCGCGCGCGACAGCTCGCTCACGACCTTGCGCCGCTCGGTCACGTCGTGCAGCGTGACGAGCCGGCCGATGTCCCGGCCGCGTCGATCCTTCAGCGGCACGACCTTGGGTTCGTATTGGCGGTCGCCGTCAGCCCGCGATGACAGGACCGGCGCCACCGGACCGCCACCGAGTTGCGCGAGCACCGCCGGATGCGCGGCAAACACCTCCGCCGCCGACGCGCCGATCGTGACGTCGCCGACGATCGCGTGAAAGGCCGCGTTGTGATCGATCAGGCGATCCTGCCGGTCGAGCACGGCGATCCCGTCGCTCAGGCTTTCCACGACGCGATCGCGCGCGACCGGCGCGAGGTCGAGCAACTGGGCGTGACGGATCGCCCACGCCGCCCCGAGGCCGGTGATCGTGAATCCCAGCGGCGTGAGATCGACGGCGGGGCCGTACCCCGTCATATACAGGACGTTGACCGCCCACGGCGCGGCCGCCGACGCCAGCAGCGCCGTCGTCTGCCGGCGATACACGCGCGGCGATCTCCAGAAGGCGCGCGCAATCACGAGCGCGCCGCCGGCGAGACACAGATAGGCGTACGCGACGTTGGCCCAACCGGCGGGGCCGTAGGTCAGACGCAGCACGCGGTAGGAGCCGGCCTGAATCGTCTCGATCGCGCGGTAGTCGAGGTGATGCCACGGATCGGTGAGCACGAGCACGAAGAGCGCGATCGGCACGGCAGCGGCGCCGGCCATCGCGCGGCGATCGAGCGGTTCGTCTCGGCCGGTGAACCGCAGGGCGAAGACGAGCCAGGCGCCGGGGGCGAACAGGATGCCGACATATTCGAGCGGCGCCCAGGCGAGTTGGGCGGATTGGGTCGTCGACAGCAGTTCGGCCGCGTAGAAGGTGGACCACCACGCCAGCGAGAGCATCAGCACGGCGCAGGTGCGTGCGCCCGGGGCGGCACGATGCCACAAGGTGCGCGCCAGCCCCACCGAAATCGCCGCGCTTCCGAACAGCACGAGGGTGAATGGGTGGAGTTGCACCTGCCGAGATCATAGCGCCGGGCTGGGAACTTCGCCGGCCGTTCGTTCGTCTGCTGTGGTGACGGCTATGTTGGACTTCGATAGACTACCGCATCATGGTTGAACACACACAGCGCCTCGGCTTTGGCACGGTCACCCTGCTCGCCGCGATCCGGGACGGCCGCCGGTTCGGCTTCGACTTGATGGACGCCACCGGCCTCACCTCCGGCACCGTCTACCCGGCGCTCGACCGGTTGGAGGATCTCGGGTTCGTGAAGTCCGCCTGGGAGAGCGACGCCGTCGCGCATACCGACGGCCGCCCGGCGCGCCGGTATTTTGAAATCACGAAGGCCGGCCGCGCGGCGCTCGCGCGCGCGCTCGAACGGTACCCGATGCTGGCGTCCACGGTGAACGCCGGCGGCCCCGGAAAGTCCGGCAAGCCGTGAACGCCCCGCCGCGCATCGAACCCGCACAGACGATCGTGGACTGGTGCGCGCGTCTGGTGCCGGCGGACCGCCGCCGCGACTGGCATCGGCAATGGACGGCCGACATCGTGTGCCAGGCGGCGTGGCTCGCCGACAACGGCGGCAGCCGCGCCGCGATCACCATCGATCTCACGCGTCGCAGTACGGGCGCATTCATCCATGCTCTTTCGCTTCAGCTGCACATGTGGAGAACCACCATGCTCGGTCAGGATCTGAAATTTGCGTGGCGAGGATTCCGGCGTCAGCCCGGATTCGCGGCCGCGATCGTACTCACGCTCGGCCTCGGCATCGGCGCCAACGCCACGGTCTTCAGCTGGCTCGACGCCGTCGCTCTCAACCCGCTGCCGGGCGTCGCGCATCCCGAACAGCTCAGCGTCGTCCGGTTCGCCACGGCGACCCGGAACGATCTGTCGTTCTCCTACCTGAACTATCGTGACGTGCGCGACAGTGGCGCGGCCGGTCTCGACGGCCTCGCGGCATACGCATTCGCGGCGGTGAGCATGCGCGTCGGCCCGGAACCGGAGCGGGTCTGGGCGCAAATGGTGACCGGCAACATGTTCGACGTCCTCAAGGTGCCGGCCGCGCTCGGACGGCCGCTGCAAGCGTCTGATGAAGCGGGCGCCGGTCAGTCCTACGTGGCCGTGATGAGCGACGCGCTCTGGCGGCGGCGATTCAACGCCGATCCGTCGATCGTCGGCCGTCCGCTGATCCTCAACGGCCAGCCCTTCACCGTCGTCGGGGTCGCGCCGGCGGGATTCGTCGGCGCACTCAGTGGCGTGGCGATGGATCTGTTCGTGCCGATCACGATGCAGAAAGAGTTGACCGGCCGATCGTCGCTCGAGGCGCGCGGCAACGGCTTTCTCACCGCCATCGCGCGACGCGGTGACGGCGTGTCACCCGATCGGCTGCAGGCAGGTCTGACGCCGGTCGCGGCACATCTGGCCGAAGCGCAGCCGATCAACGAAGGTCGCACGCTCCGCGTCGCGGCGATGACCGAAACCGGGGCCGCAAGCATCTTGCTGCCCGTCCTTTCGGTCGTCATGGTCGTCGTCGGACTCGTGCTGCTGATCGCGTGCGCCAATGTGTCGGGCCTGCTGCTCGCGCGCGCCGCGTCACGCCAGCGTGAAGTCGCGGTCAGGACGGCGCTCGGCGCGACGCCGCGACAGCTCGTTCGCCAGTTGCTCGTCGAGAGCCTGTGTCTGGCAATCGTCGGCGGGGTGGCGGGTCTGCTGATTGCGGTCTGGGGCAGCAAAATGCTCGACGCGGCGTTGCCGCCGATGCAACTGCCG
>Ga0164241_10005692_pt1 | contig 11568 bp, 10 predicted proteins | sample OricomyardsoilBY_FD_108780 | JGI IMG/M metagenome (GOLD analysis project Ga0164241, IMG submission 108780) | Backyard soil microbial communities from Emeryville, California, USA - Original compost - Back yard soil (BY) | ecosystem: Environmental > Terrestrial > Soil > Unclassified | place: USA... | reverse complement strand
CCAGTTGGTTGGCAAGGGTCCCTCCTCACCCAAAGCAGTCATGAGCTTGAGCCAATCTCGAGCAAGCGCGATCGCCGGGTAGTGCCCCTCGGGAGTGAGGATGTTCGGCATCTCACCGACTATCTCGCGCACGCGCGAGATCAACTCCTCACAACGCTCGACGACCTCATCCGCGGACGCGTCGTCAACGCCCCTGATCAATTCCCAGCATGGCTGGTACAGATCGTGGTCTCTGATGCCTTCGAGCGCCCAGGAAGTTCGCATGGCGGGCGACGGAACCGGCCGCCGATGATTGATGGCGACGTTGAGCGCTACTGCGCAGGCGTCCCCGATCATCCGAGCCGCATAGCGCTGCAAGCCGAGCTGTTCGGCCTCGCGCGCCCCATGAACATCCTGCAGAAACGTAAGGGCTGGCATCCCGACGAGCCAGAGAGATTTACTACGGCACCAAGCGAAACGACGAGCATCGAGGTCAACCGTCCTCATACCTGGACGCTCCTGGCCCCTTTGAGATCCTCGAGCTTTACTCCTTCGGGCCAGTGCAGATCCAGAACACCCTCTTCATGGAGGCGTAAACACAAGGTCATCGCGTCGACACCCCCCGCTTGCAGATCCCAGGTCGCGCCCGGCTCCTCTGCCCCAGCCCCTGCAAGTGCCCCCCACGCTTCAGCCTCGCTTTCCGTCAAGTCCCACAGGGCCCCTGACTGGGCAGAGACGAGGAGCTTTTCGTCACCGACCCCGAAGAGCTGAAGATCGGTGTTACGCCAAGACGCCGCTGCCAACAGTGCTTCGAGGCTGAGATCGAGTCGCCAACTCCTCGAGCATGCCGTAAGCGCCGCGTCCACAAACGTCGGTGCCTCGCCGACCGGTTCGTCCGGCAGCTGGCGAAACGGCTCATAGACCGCGGCCAAGTCCGTGGCGTCGCTCGCCAGCCGCTCGCTTAGCCACTTGTCTCCGGTGAAAGGCAGGCCGCGGTCGATCACGGTCGCATTGAGCGCCTCCTCGACCGCGAGGCGCGAGGAAATGACTGCCGCGAGAGGCCGCTCCGCTTGAAGCGCCAGTTGAGCCACCAGGGCCGAAGTACGCATTCGCTCGCCGTACTCGCGAACGACCAAGCTCGACGCCACCGCCTGATAACGCTGGTCTCGCGAGAACTCGAGCCCAGGCCCGTCGACGACGATTCCGAAGACGATCCGGTGCATGAGCTTGAGCTCGTCCTCGTGATCTACGTCTCCGAATGAGCCGAGCAACGGCGCATCACCCATGAGGGCCTCTTCCGCCCGTCCAAACGTCTTTTCAATCAGACCCTGGGCCAGCTTCCAGACGTCGACGCGCAACGAGCCAATGAAGTGCTCCAGCGGGATTCCGGTCGAGTCGACCGTGGTCGGCCCTCCGACCACCAGGTCAAGGTCGCTGAGGTGATTCCCCAGGCCATAGGCCAAGGATCCGCCCGCGATGACGGAGTCGCCGGCGTCGCGCAGATAGGCAATTTCACTTAACACCTGCTCGAATGAAACGTCGTGAAATTGCTTGATCCGCGAATCCAAAGTGGCGCGGCGCTGCGCATTATCCGTCGGCATTGGCCTCACCATCGACAGGCAACTTGATCGTTCCCGTTCCGCCGTCGACCGTGATCTCCATCCCGCTGTGGACCTGCTTGGTGAGCCCTGGGATCTGCACGATCGTCGGAATTCCCAGCTCTCTCGCCACCACCGCAACATGAGTCAAGGGGCTGCCCCGCTCGACCAAAAGCGCCGATGCCGTGCGAATGGCTCCGGCCCAGCCGGGGTCAGTGCGGTAGGTGACAAGGACTCCGCCTTCGACGTCTCCTGGCTCATCGATCACCCGGGCCTGCTGGGTCACGACTCCCGGGCTGCAGGGCGTTCCCTTCAACTGTCCATCCGAGGGAAGCTCACTCTGCAAGGCCTCGGCCCAGCCACGATCCAAGGAATCCCAATAGACCCCACCTCTGGTCCAAAAGCGATGGGGAACGTCTCGTGATCGATTGCTCGCTTGCTGTTCCTTGCGTAGCTCCACCAGCGACCCCATCTCCCGGTGGAGGACAGTTCCCTCAAAGCACCCGCGGAGCTCCTCGAGTCTCAAGTAGAAGATGTCCGCGGGATCATCAAGCACACCGCTCCTAGCCAGGTCGTCTCCTGCTGCGCGAAACATTCTGCGCGAAAGGCCGAATATCCGCGTCCTGCAGAAGCGGACACGCTCACGGTCGACGATAAGTCGCTGAACCCGTCCTCGCAGCCGATTGAAGATGCGAAGCCGCCAACCTCCCAGGTTGGCGGCCAAATATGCATCGGCAGTCGGCCGCTCCTCCTTGGCGACCACCTCGGTCGCCTCCAGTCGACCGATTGCGCTCTGAAGCATGGTGTAGAAGGTCGTCGGATCTTCCCGCAGGTCTGGCTCCTCCAGCTTTAGCTCGTTGGCATTGCGGTAGCCGAACTCGTCGAGATAGGCGTCGATCATCTCGACCAGGGCCCTCGGAGAATCACCTTCCGCCGACCGAACGACACCGTCGAGAACATCGGGCGTCGCGGATCGCACCATCTGGAGCAACTCCTGGTCGGCGAGAATCGTCTCGGCCAACTCGTCGAGACGGCGCAGTGGCTCTACAGACTCAACATCGGGCGCCTTGATTGCCTCGAAGAGAAACCATTCGGGTGCGTCGGGGAGCCAGCGCTGAGTCAGTTTGTAGAGGGAACCGACCGAAAGTCCCACCGTGTACTCGAGCATGATCATGCGCCCCCAGCGCACCAGGAGGCGCCGCTCCATGTCGACGAACATCGAGTAGATCTCAGCCGCCCTGAGCCCGTCGTACTCGCGAGTATTCAGATCGTCATATTCCTCATAGAACCGGTCTACGAAGTCACCGACCAGACGATGGATGGTGCCGAAATACCAGAAGAAGTGGACCGCGACGCGACCTCTCACCAAGATTCCTTCAAAGCGATTTCGGAAGGCGTAGGGCTGCTGTTGCTCGGCGATCTCGTCGTCGAGGTGCTCGGCCCCCATCGAAATCTCAAGCACCTGCCGATTGATCGAGTAGAAGGGGATCAACCTGGCAATGCGGTACCAGCTGAGGAGGTTGTAGTAGACCCGCCCGTCGAAGTAGCCGAGAAGCTGCGGAAGCCACTCCTCCATTGACGCCACCTGGCGGTCCGAAACGCCCAGCAGCTCCAAGTACTGGCGGTGCACACGATGGTAAGCGTGGCGGGCGAAGGTATACGTGAGCGGCGCCACGATGTTTCCGTAGCTCTCGTTGATGTTCGAGTTGTCCCAAAGGCGTGCCTCAACCGAGGATGGAAGCCCACCAGTGACCGGCCGACTCTGCAGGATCCAAAGCTTGCCGTTGGCAAACGCCCACTCGACGTCCTGCGGCCCTCCCATGAGCTCCTCCAGCCGGCGTCCCGCGTGATGCAGCTGGTCGAGGTCTGCCGAAGAGAGGGCAGCAACAACTCGTTCGGATAAGTCGACGGCTCGGGTCTCGCAGCCCCCGCCATCCGGCAGAGGGTCAACCCGCTCCTCCTTGGCACCCAGAGTCCTATCCCGCACAGCCCCCGAGACTCGGTCCAGCACAAAGGTGTCGGGGTCCACCGCACCCGACACGACCGTCTCCCCTAAACCATAGGTGGCGCTGACAACGAACTCCTGGTCGTTGCCAGTAGCTGGATTGATCGTGAACAGGACGCCGCTAGTCTCCGCGGCGACAATCGCCTGAATCACCACTGCCATTTCAATCCCTCTCAATGAGAGATTGTTCATGAGTCGATAGCGCAGCGCGTTTGCAGACCACGCCGATGCCCAACAGGAACGGATCGCGTCGATGACCGCATCCCCGCCGACCACGTTGAGGAAGGTGCTGTATTGACCCGCGAAGGACAGGAGAGCACTGTCCTCTCCCATCGCAGATGATCGGACCGCCACGGCCCCACCGCCCACTCGGGTGTAGGCATCGGTGATATCGGCCTGCGTGGCGCCATCGATCTCGGCCGCTACAAGCAGCTCGGCGATCCGATCCGCTGCGGCCTGAATCGCCTGATCGTCGGACTCCTCAGTGAGTCCGCTCAACTCGCCGTCGATTGCATCGTCCAAACCGGCGGCCTCGCGAACTCTTCGAAGAACATCGGTTCCAAGGACGACCCACGGAGGTACATCCACCCCGCCCGCGGTCAGCTCGAAGAGGCCACGGCCCTTCCCGCCACCGAACCGTTCGACTGCCGCCGCCACGGTGTCAGACGTAATGACCCCGACTCCCGAGGCATCGGCGATACTGGACCCGGTCAACTTGGGACCGCCGCTGCGTTTCTGCCCAATACTGATGCGGCGGGCTCCCAGCCCATCACTGCAGCGATCCGGTCCCGTAGTTCGCGGTAATAATCGACGCCCATGCGCACTTTCGCGAGCTGCTCTTGCGTCTCGTTCTTCTGGCCGTACTTCCAGAAGACCCTGCCCGTTTGCCGGTCAATTCCCAGCGCCCGCTCCTTTGCGGTCGGACCTCTCATGAGCAGAGACATCGTGCCGTGTGCGGTCATGTTCGACTCGATCGTTTCATCGTGCATCGTGTACATGGCCCCTGCTCGCTCGTCCCGCACGAACACGGGTCTCATGTCCGAGGCTGTTGCGTTCTCGTCGACCGGCACATCGCACACGTAGAGCTTGTGGTAGTAGACGCCGCGAAGGATGAAGGTGGTAACCGGGAAACGATGGTTATGCGGAACCTCCCGGGAAAGGTTCTTCGAGATATGAAGTCGCAACCGGAAGCCGCGCTCCTCCAATGCCTCGTAGAGAACGATCTTGTCGTCGAGGCGCAGCGTCTCCGACTTTTCGAGTAGCTCTGGGCGGCTCTCGACCCCGTAGACGAGATCCCTGAGCTCGGTCGGGTGTTCAACCAGGGCACCAACTGCCGCCTGGGTTACGAGGGCGGCAGCATCGATGTCCGTCCAATCGACGGGACCAAGATCATCGAGGATCGACATGGCTCTCCTTTCGGCTTACACAGGCGATGGCGGCCATCACAGGACCCCGGACAGATCGGCTCGGTTTTGAAGCGTGAGGTATTGGTCCTCTCCGAGACCACCGCTCTGCGCAGATACGGTCTGCTCTTCTCGAAGAACCAGGGACGTCGACTGGTCGTTCCAAGAGAGCGAATGCGTCAGGTCACAGCGGATCCCGTAGAGACCAGGCGGCTGCTCGTCGGTGACGTAGGCCACGCCGCCGTCGACTCGCCAAAGGTGTCGGTAGGCGCCACTGAGCACCTTCGCGACATAGCTGTTGCCTAGCAACTCCTCCGCGCCATCGTGCCCTGACAATCCCACATGGAGGTAGAGAAAGATTCCCTTGGACTCATCGACGAAGAGCTCCAGTTCTCCACCGCTCTCGTCGCAGACGCCGGCCATAGCGACGCCAGCGTCCTCGTGGGCAGTAAACGTCAGGCGCCGCAGAAGCGAGCGGTCGCCGGCGAGCCTCTCCAAAATCTCCTTCCCAGCAGCGCTGGCATCCTCGAAATCCCGCCAGTCCACAGGGCGTTGCTCGTCCAGCCAGGATGATTCCACCGAACTCCTCCTGTCCCGTAATTGCTTACTGCTTGCTCCTGTCTATCGCACGGGATTTCAAACCTCAAAGTCGAGCCAGTCCGAGACGGAGGTGCTCGGGACCAGCCGCTTTATGTCCGGGCGCATGCTCGCCGTCGAAGCGGTCGTGAGGACGATGCGTTGCCACTTCGACAGAGTCAAGCAGGCCTCGCCACACCGGCGAAGGAGGTCGTCGAGGTCGAGTCGGTGGATGTCGACAGGCCCAATGGAGTCTTCGATGACCGCGAGCACCTCAATCAAATCAAGCGGCTGCCGAGGGCCTGCAGCCGGATAGAGCGATGCAGCCAGTTCGGACTCAAGGTGTCGAATGTCCCTTCTCTGCCCTCGCTTCGCAGCCTCGACGACTAGGGAATACTGCGCAGGGGCGAGCACGACGGCCAGCTCACGCAGCACGTCAATCGGCTCGTCCGGGCTATGCACGTGATTGAGGAGCGGATTGAAATTGCCTAGCTCAAACCTAAGCTGACCGGGTCGACGGCGAGTCGGATCGGCGTGTCCCTTTTTGTCGGCCAACCTGAGAGACGCTGGCACCATGCTGTCCTCGGTGGCAGTAACGAGAATGGCTATCGACATACCCGACTCGACGAGCAAGTCGATTGCCCGGCGGTGAGCGCCGGTGACGGCGTTCCAGTGGTAGCCCCACAGACCCCTCGTTATCGCGGGTGAGAACTGGAACGGAACGGCATCGACGACCCGGAACCCGACCTCTTCGAGCCACGTCAGGATTGTCTTGAGCTGGCGCGCGACGAGCGCCTCTGGCTTAACGACCAAGAGGGAATGCATATGACAGAACGACCTGGCTCCCTCGCCGAACACTTCCTGAACGAGTTCTAGACCCTCAATCGAATGCGTGTCCGTGCCGTACAGGCGGCGCTTGAACTCCGAGGAGGACAGCCAGCGCGGCATTGGCGCACAAGCCTCTGCCGGTATCGCCAGGAATCCGTTGGAGATCTCGGCCGCCCCTGTCGACTCGTCGGCCATTGCAAATTGCCCACCCAACAGACCCCGCTCCCGTCGCGGCCCTAGGCCGTCGCCATGGTCTTACCCAGCTCGATGACGAGGTGGGGATTTCTCGTCGTCATCGAATGGATCCCAGCCTCGTCTAGGCCAATCACCCGCATGTTCTCGACTTGCCAATCCAGGCCCTTGCGCCCAGCTGCAACGACCTCGTCGTCTCGATACCAAAGAGACGCATCTTCAGGAATATGAAGTTCTTCACCAGCCATCGAGTGAGTCTCCGTGTGATCGGTGATCGCGATCAAACTCTCCGTGCCTAGGTAGTCGACGGTGCGCTTACACACCGCGAGGTCCACATGATGGCCGTCGAAGTTCATGCATGGCAGTAGCCGGCCTTCCCGAGCAGCATCAAGCAACGCAGCCGGCACGGGGCCGAGCAACTCCGTCAGGCCTCCCGGAGCCCAGGGCGTCTGCAAGAACTCCTTGAGCTCAGCGTCTCGCCGCACCGCCGCAGCGCCGCGCCAAGCGTGGACGAAGTTGCGCGGCATGTCGTTGTAGAGGTGGTCCGTGAGGACATTGAAGCGGGAGGCGCCCGCCTTTTCGTGGATGGCCTCAATGAGGCTGAGGGCGCGGTCGGCACTTCGCTCTGGGTCGGTTCGCTCGAAGTGTCCGAGCGCGATCCGTACGCCGTTCTCCGAAAGAGACTCGACTAGATCGATCAGCCGAAACCCAGGGGCAATCGCCTCGCCCGTCTCCATCGCATCCGGAGCCAGGACGAGGTACCGCAGCCCGCGCCTCCCTAATCCCGCAATTCGCTGCCACTCAGCGACTGATGGCATCCACGCGGCACTTCGGGGAGTTCCACCCGACGGGCCCAACAATGGCCCCTCGATCGCAAACCCCAAGACATTCGGGAACTTGTCGGCTGAATCGTCGTAAGCGGCGAGCAAGACCTCACAGGCGGTGAGCCAGTCTTGACGGAGGAATATCGTTGGAACAACGTCGACGCCACGGGATTCTGCCTCGGCCTGCACAGACTCCAGATCGCTGGGATGCAGCGCGCTGAAATCATGCTCGCCGATGCCGTGGACATGGAAGAGCACCGGCCGGTCGTAGGGACGAGGCGCAAGATCCGTCATGCCGACCCCTCCGAGAAGATGCCGCGCGCGGCGCGTTGCAGGCGCTGGATTGCCGTTCTGACTTTTGCCGAGAGCTCTCCATCAACCGGCCCGGCGCCGTCCCGAGGAGCTTCCCTCGCAGGCATTGCCGCGAGAAGCAGCGATTCAGCCGTGCTGCTCGTCTCATGTTCTTGACGGGTGTTTAACGCGAAGACCTGCCCGGGACGCTCATGCCTGACGAAGAGCTTGGTAGGGGCAGCAGTGGACCCCACCCCACCACCTATTCCAATGAGGTTCTGCTTAAAGGTTCCCGCAACGACGAGCGCGAGAACGTCCGAGCTATGAGTATGCGCCGGCGCCACACAGCCGGTCGGACAGAACCTGAGCCAAATCGATAGATCGGCCTCTTTGTTCTGCGCCAACTCAAACCAGTAGGCGCCCCTACCTCCCAGGTCGGGATCCAACTGATCAGGAACAACCTGCCCGACGACCTCAAGGAGGAGGGCCGAATCGGCGGCGAGATCGGACAATGCCGACCCCGCAGTGTCGAGTGCCTGCTCTGGATCGGACCACGCGATCTTGTCCGCGAAGTAACCCAGAATTCTGCTCTCGATATCCCGCTCCTGTGTGGCGTTGGCCGGAGAGGAGCTGGCAGCCGATTTCGCTGCCATCAGGTGATTCCCAAGACTTCTAGCTTCCTGCGCCGGACCTCGAACTGGCTAAGGTCCATGACCTTCTGGGCCCTCCGCTCGGGGCTCTCATCCTGGGCGCCCATTCGCCACCAGAGGCTCCCCGTATCGCGGTCGGTGATCAGCGACCGGTCCTTCTCCGCCGGCCCGCGGATGAACAGGGAAACCGTGTTGTCCTCCATGATCGTCGTGTGAACCACAGAGTGATGGATCGTGTAGAACGATCCGGCCTGCTCGGTCGTCGCGAACTCTGGCTCGACCCGCGCGGAGATGGGAACTGCCTGGTGATCCTCCTGAATCCCGGAGGCGACCTCATCGGGCACCTCTCCGACGATCCGGTGCCTCACCTGTTTGTAGGCGCCAGCGAGGATCAGGCTTGAGAATGAGAAGCGGTGATCATGTGGGCGGTCCAGGTGATCGCTGGTCGAGATGTGCAGCCTAATTCTGAACCCGCGGTCGAGACCGTCGTAAAGGACGAGCTTGTCAAGCAAGCGATGGCACTCACATTGAGCGAGCAGGTCATCGTCTTCAGCAGCCCGGTCCACAAGCATCCGCAACGTGTCTTTGTCCTCCGCGAGGGCGTGCAGCAACTCATCCGTAACGGCGGTCGCTCGATCGATGTCGGTCCAATCGATCGTTAGGCGGTCGAGCACATCCAACATCGCGGGCATCCCTTTCCAACGTGACTACGTGTGTGTGCCACCTAAACACAGGAAGGCAAAAGTCAGAAATTGTCGCTCGGCCTATCTGCGAGCCCGACCTCTAGCGAAGAGAGCCGAGCGACTCGCGAACGTCACCGAATATCTGGCTCATCCTCGAATCCGGGGAACTGAGGTCCTCCATCAGTCTCAGACCACCAAGGCCCAAAGGGACGCCGCAGACAGAAACCCCAGGACTCCCATCCCGCATTGGGCGCCCGCGATCAATCGCAACAGCGCCCGCCGCGATCAACGTGATGGCGCAGACCAAGGACGGCCAGTCGCTCTCACGCTTCAAAGTCTGCTCGAGGTCGTCGGCGCAATTCCGCTTGGCTGGTACCCCGGCCGCTTTTAGGACGGGCCCTTGGCAAATGATGGCGCCAGAATCTCGACCGGCGTCAACAAAGAAGGTCGACGTGCGGACCAAAGGCAACCCTGCTTTTAGTGCATCGAGGACCGGGTCGTTTCCCACGAGGACGCGATTTCCCATTCCATCCAGATGCGTGAGATCCCCGGGATGCTGATTGATCATCCTCCCAGCAAATCGATCGAGTAGCCGACCATGAATCCAGCGGTCATAGGAGAGGATCAAGAGGTCAAGCGCGCCGCTGAATTGTTCGAGATCGAGCAGACGATCGTCGATGCGATCATGGAACGCCTCGGCGCGTCGCGCGTAGTGAAGCCTCTCCACCTCAGATCGACAATCCGACGCGCGACCACACTCCGCCCGAAAGTCTCGGGATATCACTGGGATGCCAGCGTCTGAGGCGATCGAGACCGCCCGACACGAGGGCCGGTCGGTAACCATCGCGGCCACGGTGACAAGGTTGGGCCGGTAGGACGCAAGGCTCATTGCCGCGCAGAGATTGCCCCCGGTGCCGCTAGCGAAAACCCCGACCCGTAGCGGCTTGCGCCGCCGACTCGAGACCGCGCTCATCCCAATGACCGCAGGCCCCTGATCAGGCCGTCTCTAATCGCGGTTAGATCCGTCTCCCCGATCGTCAGCGGTGGGTGGATGGCAATGACGTCAGGACTCATGCCAGTGCTCGCCAACAGCACGCCGGGCGCTTCTCCGGCAGCGTTTCGAGATGGTTCGAGAGCTGCATTTCGCACCTCCCATGCAGCGGGCTCTCGAAGCCGGAGGCGAGCTACACCTCCCTTGGCATTCGTCGACTCCACGGCCGATGGCACAGCCTCAGCCGCCTCCTCGACAAGTCCCGCAAGTGATGTCTCCAAGTCAGCTACGCGCGTCAACCATTCCCCCCGGTCCGCGAACCGATCAAGAACAGATTCGGCCACAGAGAGCATGAGCGGCGTGCCCGAGAAGGTTGACGAATGCGATCCCGGGGGGAAATGGTCGGGGTCCAGGAGGGGCTCGCGGGCCCACACGGCGCTCAGACCTGCGGTGCCGTTCGTCAGCGCCTTACTGAGAACCACTATGTCGGGCTTGATCCCGTGAAGCTCAAAGCCGAAGCGCGGCCCGACTCGATGAAAGCCAGTGAAGATCTCGTCCACCACCACCAGGGCACCGGATGACCGAAACTGAGAAATCGCTGCCGTCAGAAAAGACTCCCGTGGTAACGCCATCCCTCCCACGTTAAGAACCGGCTCCAACAGCAGAGCGGAAACCTCGTCGGGCACCCCGCTTTGATCCTCGTCGAGGGTCCGGAGGTAGGCCATACAGGCCTCCTCGCCAACATCGGGCGTCGGTTCGGAGGGACGACTTTCACGATCCGGGCACGGGAGCCTCACGACCTCTCCAATGCCCACCGGGATCGGGCGCCGGTAGCGGGCGCTGGCACTGAGGGCGCCGGTAAAAGGCGAGCGACCGTGGTAGCCACCCTGCAGGGTTACGACAGAGCCCCAACCGCGGCAACTAGCCACGATCTTCATCGCGAGCTCGATGCCCTGAGCCCCCCCAACCTCGAAACTGATCCGGCCGGGCGCCCCCGCGGCTCTGGAAACCTCAGTCGCGAGGCGATCCGCCACTTTTAGCCTGAGCTCGGACTCGCAGAAAGAAGGCAGCGCCGGCATCGCCATCGCGACCTTGGAGGCCTCCACGAGCAATGAAGCGTCGTAACCAAGCGCGACGGTTCCGTTCGCCGCCTCGGCGTCAACATAGGTACGCCCGTCGGCATCGGTGAGACGACTCCCTTCGCCGGCGACGAAACGAGGTACGAAATCGCCGCGGTAGGTGAAATCACCGGCGCCGAGAAACCTAGGAACGCCCTGCTTCACGAGCTACGTGCCTTTAGGGCGAAGGCGGTTCGGCGTCGGCTACGGAAGACTCGGGCACGCGGCCATACCTATCCTCCAAACGAACGATGTCGTCAAGCTCTGGCGTCGAGACCTCCATGATCTCGGCATCCTTGACTGCCTCCAACGTATGAACGAGACCAGGCGGATTGTGCCACGCCTCCCCCGGTCCAAGTTCCCGCACAGTCATGCTGTCGGGCGATCCACCCTGGGAAACGATCACCCGGCCCGAAAGAACAAATGAGGT
>Ga0164241_10005691_pt1 | contig 11572 bp, 8 predicted proteins | sample OricomyardsoilBY_FD_108780 | JGI IMG/M metagenome (GOLD analysis project Ga0164241, IMG submission 108780) | Backyard soil microbial communities from Emeryville, California, USA - Original compost - Back yard soil (BY) | ecosystem: Environmental > Terrestrial > Soil > Unclassified | place: USA... | reverse complement strand
GCGGCGGGTACCGCGGGGCAACGCTGCACCACGCTGCGCCGGTTGATCTTGCACGAATCGGTGGCCGCCGAGTTCATCGCTCGGCTGGAGGCCATCTATGCGAGCCTGCGCATCGGCGATCCCCGGCAGGAGGGGACGCTGGTGGGGCCGCTGATCGATGAGGCCGCGTTTGAGCAAATGCAAGCGGCGCTCGCCCGGAGCAAAGCGCACGGTGGCCGCGTGACAGGCGGAGAGCGCGTGCAGGAGGGCGTGCCCGCGGGCGGGGTATACGTGCGTCCGGCGCTCGTGGAGATCGAGCCGGGGGCGCCCGTCGTGCAGGAGGAGACGTTCGCCCCCATCCTGTACGTGATGCGCTACCGGGAGCTGTCCGAGGCGGTGGCGATTCAGAACGGCGTCGCCCAGGGCTTGGCGTCCTCGATTTTTACCAGCGACATGCGCGAGGCCGAGCAGTTTTGCTCGGCGGCTGGCTCCGATTGCGGCATCGTCAACGTGAACGTCGGGCCGAGCGGCGCCGAAATTGGGGGCGCGTTCGGCGGCGAAAAAGACAGCGGCGGAGGCCGCGAGTCGGGCTCCGATGCCTGGAAAGCGTACATGCGCCGCGCCACCAGCACCGTGAATTACTCCGGCGCGCTGCCGCTCGCCCAAGGGGTCCGGTTCGACGTTTGACCCGAAGGGGGGCAAGGGGGGCCGCGCCTCATCGGCCGCGGCGCCGAGAGGCTGGCAAGAGGCGCAAAAGGCTGCTAGGCCCCCGCCATGCGGATTTGCATTCTGGGTGCCACCGGCCTCGTCGGTCGTGAAACCATCGAACTCGTTGGGCGCGCCTGGCCGGGCGCCGAACTCGCACTGTACGCCAGCCGTGATCAGGAGCTGGAGCTGGGTGGTAAGCGCTACCCGGTGCTGGCCGCACCGAAGCTCGCCGAGGCGGGCACCGCGCGCGGAGACATTGCGTTCGTGGCCCTGGATGACGAGCACAGCAAGCGCTACGTGCCGCGCCTGCTCGAGCTCGGCTATCGCGTCGTGGACAAGAGCAACACCTTCCGCGCCGATCCGAAGGTGCCGCTGGTAGTGGCGGGGGTCAACTCGCGGCTCGTCGACAGCTCGGTGCATCTGGTGGCCAATCCCAACTGCACCACCATTCCACTGGCGCTCGCGCTCGGACCGCTGCACGCCGCGTACGGGCTCGCGAGCGTCACCGCCAGCACGTACCAGGCGGTGAGCGGTGCCGGTATCGCGGCGCTCGACGGCTTCCTGGAGGCCAGCATGACGGGCTATGCGCGGCGCGAGCGATTGGGCCAGAGCTTCGATCCGGTCGCTTATGCCGGCAACGTGGTGCCGCACAACGGCGGCACGGACGAGAGCGGCTTTTCGGCGGAGGAACGCAAGCTGATGTTCGAGTCTCGCAAGATTCTCGAGCTGCCGGAGTTGCCGGTGAGCGCGCAGTGTTGCCGGGTCGGCGTGGCCGTTGGCCACTACGAAAACGCCTGGGTCAGCTTTCGCGAGCCGGTCGATCTGGACCGCGTGCAAGCGCTGCTCAGCGATGCCAGCAAGGCGCCGTTCGTCAAGTACCTCACGGGCGCGGCGGGCGAGGGGCTCAGCGCTCTGAGCTGCGTGCACGATCGCGATCGTGCTCTCGTCGGCCGCTTGCGGCCGGATGCGCGCGATCCGAGCCGCCGCAGCATCTGTCTGACCGTCGCCGCGGACAACCTGCGGCTCGGCGCCGCGACGAATGCCGTGCGCGTGGCGAGCCGCTGGCTGCCCTCGGCCGATCCCGACCTGCAGGCGTAACGCCTCTCCACCTCTGCTCGGAGCTGGAGCTCAGAGCGTCGGCATCAGCCGCTCCGAGCTCCGGTTGGAGCGGTGCACGTAGTGATAGGTCGGCGACGTGCGGAAGGGGAACAGCGAGTGCTGCCCCGGTTCGAGCGGGGGCTGGATCTCGGGCAGCTTCTCGCCACGCAGGAAGTCCCGCGGTCGGATCACGAACACTCCGCACGGAGCGCGCCGCATGACTTCGCCCGTCACCGACCCGAGCATCACGCGTCCGAGTCGCTGCCGGCTGTGCGTGCCCATCACGATCAAATCGGCATCGACGTCCGCCGCCAGGCTCAAGATGGTGGCCGCAGGCGTGCCGACGGTCACATAAAACGCCACCTTGTCGAGATTGAGCCGCTGCCCTCGCGCCAGATAGGCGTCGATGATGCCGACCAGGTGCAGTCGAGCGAGCTCCAGAGCATCCGGCCTCGTGAGCGCGTGATGGTCCGGCCCCGGCAGGATCACCCCACCCGCAGCGTCCGCAGCGACGGTGATCACGTGCAGCGCCGCATGCGGACGGCTGGTGCAAAACTGCAGAGCCTCGAGCACTGCGCGATCACCGAGCGGCGAAAAGTCGGCAGCAGCAATCACTCGGTATTGTCCGGTCGGACTCGTATCTCGTTCGCTGATTGGATCGGCTGAGTTCATCGCGTTCTCCTTGCAGGTCGAGGCCTCGCTGCTCGAGGCACGCCCGAGCGCGGCGGGACGGCGCGTCCCCAGAGGCGCCCGATACGCGTGGGTTACGGATCGAGCTCTGCTCCGCGAAATACGCCGATTCGGTTCAGTCGTGCAGAACGACCCCGGTGCCTGCCCGCGGCTTGCATCGATCCGGGCCTCCGCCGCGCCCGAGCGCGACAGGGAGCGCGCGACAGCGCCGAGATGACACGTTGCGGAACGGTCTCGGCGAACGACCCCGCGCAGAGTTGCTCATTCCAGGACGGTCTTGACGGCGCTCTTGGCGAGGTCTTCGGCCGCACGCTGATAGCCCGAGATGAAGAAAGTGAAGGTGCGCTCGTGCCAGCGGCTCGGCGTGTAGACCGAGCCGCCTGCCTCTGTATCGACCACGAGCGCATCGCCGGCGCCGAGCACCAAGGCGCCGCCGACCTGCAAGTTGTAGCCCTTGGCACGCCAGCCGAGGCTGCCCGTCACGCCGAAGCGATCCACGTCTGGCCAGGCGTAGTGATCCGAGGGCCCAGCGATCGCCGGTGCTGCCGACAGATCGGTGAAAACACCGGTGGCCCAGGGTACCACGTCGGCGATCGTCCCTTCGATGCCCAGCGCCACGTTGGCGATGATGTCTGTGTAGTAGCTGGCAGGGAGCAGGAACGGCAGCGCCGGTGCTCGGCCAAAGTAGGCATCTACAGACGGCGCACCGATGGCCACCACGGGATCTGAAGGGCTGCCGGTGGGACCGTGCAGCATGGCGTCCAGGGCTATCGTCCAATCCTCGTCATGATAGGCGCCGCCGACACGGGCCTCCCACGGGATGGGGGATTTCGCTGGTGCTGGCTGCGTGGAATCAAAGAAGGTGGGGGCCGGCGCATCCGGCTCGTCCACGCCAAACGTCAGCCGTTCCTGGTGCACCGTGGCCTTGGTGCTGAACGTCACGCCCGGTGGCTGCAGCATCAATCCCAGACGCCAGTGCTCTGTCAGGTCGTGTCTCACCCCCAAGCGCACCACGGCGGCCTCGGACGTCAGCGTGACGGTCCGCAGATCGCCGCGCAGGTTGTTGGTCAAAATGGCGTTCTGCACGTTGCCCTGGCTATCGGTAAAGTCCTGGGACTGGACGCCGGCAGCGAGGATCAACGCTTCGCGATGCGACAGTTCGCGGTGCGACCAGAACGCGGACAAGCCAAAAGCCCAGCGCGGCGACAGCGAGTACGCATAGCTCAGGCCTCGCCACACCATATTGTCTTTCGAGTCGATGTTGAGGTTGGCGAAGTTATTGTCGAGCTGCACCACGCCGCCGAAAGACAGCTGCTGCTGATCGGGGTTCACCGTCGAAAACGCGAGCGCGTGGCGGCGAAACCCGCTCGCATCTTCCTCTCCCACCTTGGCGATGGCGCTGACGTACACGGCCAGGGACGGCTGCTCGTTGTGGGTCAGATCGGCGAGGCCGGCTGCTTGCAAGCCACCGTCGACGGTGATTTTTTGGAAGGCGTTGACCTGAAAGCTGGCCGACACGCTGGCGCTCTTCATCTGGGCGATGCCCGCCGGGTTGTAGTAGACGCTCGCGGCATCCTCGGCCAGTCCGGTGGCGGCACCGCCCATGCCGAGAGCGCGCCCCCCCACCAGCACCTCATTGTGGTGTACCGGGTCAGCTTGCGCCGAGCGGGCCAGCCCGAGTAGCAACCCAGCGATTCGGATCCCCCTGTGCCTGAGTGCCAGCAGCATCGTAGCTCTCCTCCGCCCGCCCGATTCAACGCGGCTGTCGCACGAGCGACGAGGGGATGCAAGTGCGGCGCGCGGCAGACGCCGGCTCGAGCCTGTGACCTTTCCGAAACGCGCTCTCGAGCGGAAGGTGCATGCCGATGCCCATCGGCGCGTATCGAGCTGGATCAGGGCCGCGTAGTATCGGGCGCACACGGCGGGTCTGCGCGCGGTACCAACCCTTCGCCGATGACGCCCGTGACGGCGATGGCGAGCTCGGTGGCACGCGCGTCGTCCACGGCTCCGAGTCGGCCCTCCACGATCATGTGCGCGAGCCCCCTGACCAGGCTAGCGGCGGCGACCAGGATATCGTCGAGCGGCAGCGTCGCGATGAGCCCGCGCGCCTGCGCTTCGGCGAGCGATTGCCGCTCCTCTCGATCGAAGGCGGTCTTGCTAGCGCGTTGCTCCGGCGGCGTGCGTTCGGAGAGGCCCGGCACAGAGAGGGCGCGAAAGTGCTCCGGGTGGGCGACGGCAAAACGTACAAACGCGATGCCGGTGGCTCGAAACCGGGACAGCGGGTCGTCGCTCGGCGCGCTCGCCACCGCTTCCGCCATCGCGGCTCCGAGCCGGTCGGCACACTCGCCGGCAACCGCGACGAGCAGATCGTCCTTGTCGCGGAAGTGTCGATACACCGCCGCAGCCGAGACGCCGGCGCGCCGCGCCACCCCGCGCAGCGAGAAACCGTCAGGCCCCTCGTGCGCAATCTCGCGGAGCGCTGCGGCGATCAATGCGGCGCGGAGATTGCCGTGGTGGTACGCACGCTTGCTCGCCAATGTGGACATTGTTCACTTTTTGAGGGGGCGCGTCAAGCGCCCGGTGTGTACAATGTTAACACTGGCGTAGCCACAGCATGGCGTGGCACGGATACTGACCTCGCACGCCGAGCTCTGGCTCGACCATCACCTCCCGCTCACTTTTCACGCCGTCCTCGCGCGGCCAGGGTCTGCCCGGCGGGAAGCCTGTGCGCACACCCCCGAGTAGCGCAGTGCTACTCCGGCGGGTCCTTGCGCGACAGCGCCAGGCGCAGCCCACGCGCTAGCAGCGCCAGTCCCATCCAGAGCGCCAGGAATGCGACGGGCAGCGCGACGCTGCGCGGCCAGAGGACCGCCGCCACGGAGAGCAGCGCGAGCAGGGTCCCGGCGCCGAGCAGCACGGTGCCGTCTGCCCGTTCCAGGGTCCGGCGATTGGCGACGGCGGCTCCGACTGTATTGGCGACCCGCAACGCGCCCACCGTCGCGCGTCGCGCCCCGCGCCGGCCACGTCGCGTGCCACGCCGTCGCTGGGAGGGCGACAACTCAGACTCCGGGATCGGCTCGAACGGTGGTCCCGTTGACTCGGGGGCCACCGGGTCCGGCCGTAAGCGTTGCTGCAGTAGGGAGGCGCTCGGCTCGGCGCGCCGCACCACCCGGTTCCTGTGCAGCGTGATCTCGGTAGATTTGGACAGATCGCGCAGATACATCTGCTCCATCTGCAGAGCGATCTGCTCATCCTCGATCGCCACATCCAGCTCGTAGTTGCCGACGAAGCTCGCCAGATTCAGGTTCGAGGAACCAACCCGGCAGAAGCGCGTGTCGACCACAGCGGTCTTGGCGTGCAACATCGAGCCGTTCCACTCGAAGATGCGCACGCCGTCCTCGAGCAGCGATTTGTAACCGGCTCGCGACAACGAGCGCACGATCGGAATGTCCGTCGAACTCGGTACCAGCAGGCGCACGTCCACGCCGTCGCGCGCCGCAGCGCGCAGCGCCTGCACGTAGGGCATGACCCCCACGAAATAGGCGTCCGTCAGCCAGAGGGAGCGGCGCGCCAACGCGGCGACCAACTGATCCATGCGAAACAGCCCGGCAGTGGAGGGGGTGCCCGCGATCACGCGCAGCGCCACCTCCCCGGCGGGCTCGCGCTCGGTGCTGGTGCTCAGCTCCTCGGGCGGGACCGCTCCCCCCATGATCTGCCAGATCTCTGCGAAAGCGCGCTCCACGTCGGCGACGGCGGGCCCGCGGATCTCGAGCCCGGTGTCCCGCCAGGGCGCGATCCGACGGGCGGGGTCGCCGTTCCAACGCTGGCTGATACACAGCCCGGCGACGAAGGCGATCTCGCCATCCACGCTGATCATCTTGCGATGGTCACGGGTCACCCAGGCAAACGGGCTGCCCAGCTGAAAGCGGTTGAAGCAACGCACCTCGATGCCGGCCTGCGTCAGTCGCCGCCAAAACCCGCGCGAAGCTCCGCCGCGGGTGCCCAGCCAGTCGCGCACGACGCGCACACGCACGCCCGCCTGAGCGCGCTCGATCAGCGCTTCGGCAAAGGCCAGTCCCACCGCATCTTCGTCGAAGATGTAACTCTCGAGATAGATCGTGCGCTCGGCGCCGCGAATGGCGTCGAGCCATACCGGGTAGTTGCCCGCTGCGTCCTCCAGGATGCGCACGGCATTGCCCAGCACGACCGGCGCGCCGCTGGCGCGCGACAGGGCCTGTTCGCTGACCTGGCGCAGGGTACGGATCGCGGACGGGTCGATCAGCGAGGCGCGAGGGCGCGAGCCGGTGGCACGAGAAGTAGGTCGGACGCTCATCGGCGGGCGGAGTATGCCACGCTCGCCCGGACCTCGCCTCAAAGCCGGGTGGGGAGCCCGCCGTTGCAGGCCCCCGGGGCAATCGTGTCGGTTTTGTGTCCGGCTCCACCGCTACGGCTCAGCGCGTCGTGTGCAGCCCCATGGCGCGCTCGAGCTGGACGAAGGCGATGGCCCGCTCATATTCGGCACGCGCCAGATGCAGGCGCGCCTGCGTCAGTGCCGACTGGGAGTCGAGCAGATCCGTCGTCGTGCCCGAGCCCACTCGCACCACGGCCTCGGTGACACGAAACGCTTCGGTCGCGCTGTTCACGCCTTCCCGGGCCAGACCGACAGCGCTGTCCGCCGCCGTGAGCTCCGCGCGACGCACGCTGACTTCGGTGAGCGCGCGGCGTCGTTCGTTTTCCACGTTGGAGCGGGCAGCGCTCTCCTCTTCTCGGGCTGCAGCATGCGCCGACGAGGTCGCGCCCCACTCCCATATGGGCCAATCGGCTTTGACGCCGATGAAGGCCGCGTTTTGAGGCGCGAAGATCTGCCCATCCACTCGCGTATAGGCCGCGTTCAGGTCCACCTCGGGCAGCAGCGCAAAAAACCGCGAGCGCTCCTCGTGATGCGCGGCTTGCGCCTCGCGCTCGGCGCGGACCACTTCCGGCCGGGTATCGGGCGCGGCGGCCACTTTCGGCGGGCCGTGTTGGCTCTGCTCGAGCAGCTGCGTGGGTTCGAGAAACTCCACGCTGGCGTCGTCCGGCGCGCGGCCGATGGCGCTCAGTAGCTGGGCCCGCGCCACGCTCTGAGCGGTGACCGCGACGATCTCTTGCTGTCGCGCATTGGTGAGCGCGACCTGAACGCGCAACAGATCGGCGTTGGTGAGGGTGCCCGCCTGGACCTTGACCTGGGTGTTGGTCACCTGCTGCGCCAGCTCCGCCTGAGAGGACTTGGCTACCTGTTGCATGGCGCGCGCTTCAAATAGCTGCAGGTACTGGATTTGAAGCTGCTCGCGCAGGCTCGCTGCCACGACGTCGGTCTGGGCGGCGCGCGCCTCGGCCGCGTTGCTTTGGGCGGCCTGGTCCTGGATGCGGCCGAGCAAGCCGAGCAGCGGCTGGGACACCGCGGCGGTGAAGGTGTTCGTGTCCTGCGCACGGGCGCGTACGGGGGGTGCCGCTGCGTCGCCGCCGATCGCAATGTCGAAGGGAGAATCCCAGTGCTGGTACTCGTCGTGCACGGACACCGCGGGCAGCAGGCGGCCCCGGGCGCCGCTCTGCCGCTCCTCGGCAGCGCGGGTCTGTGCGCGCGCCGCCTGGAGACTCGGATGCGAACCGAGCGCCAGCTGCAGCACCTCCTCCACGCCGAGGCGTTCGGCAGCCGGCGCCGTTGCCGAGACCAAGAGCGTGGCGGCCAGCGAGGGCAGGCTGCCGGCGAGCCAGAGCAGTGAGCGTTTCATGGCTGCACGTACACCACGGCGTTGACCGATAGCCCCGCGCGCAGCACCGCATCCGCCGCTGGCTTGTCCCAGTCGATGCGCACCGGGACGCGCTGCACCACCTTGACGAAATTGCCGGAGGCATTGTCTGCAGGCAAGAGAGCGAAGCTCGAGCCGGTGCCGCCAGAGATGCTCGCCACCTTGCCCTCGAAATGCCGGCCGGGGTACGCATCCACCTCGATCGTCGCACGTTGGCCCACGCGCAAGCGAGCCAGCTGCGTTTCCTTGAAATTGGCGATCACGTAGGTTTCGTTGGGCACGATCTGTACGAGCGGTTGACCGGCGCTCACGAGCTGGCCCTCGTGCACCGATAGCTCCGAGGCGACGCCTGCCAGCGGTGCCACGATCTTGGTGTATGAGAGCTGTAGCTGGGCGAGGTCCAGCTCCGCCTGTCGGCTTTTGATGCGCGCGTCGGCGAGCGTGGCATTGGCCACGGCAGCGGCGATCTGCGCATCGATCGGCTCGCTCTGCGCAACCCGCCCCGCGGCTTCCGAGGTGCGAGCGAGCGCGGCGTGTTTGGCCTCTTCCGCCGCCGAAATCTGTGCCTTCGCGCGCGCCACGGCGGCTTGCGCCGAATCGCGCGCGGCCTGTGCGTTGTCGAGCGCCTCCGGTGCGATGGCATTGGCTGCACCGAGCGAGCGCGCCCGAGCGAGCGCTGCCTCGGCCTTGCGCGCGTCGGCCTCCGCGCCCACGAGTCCCGCCCGCGCGACCTGCAGCTCGGCGTCCGCGGAAGCCACTCCCACCGATGATCCCGAGTACGCAGCGCGCGCGCTCGACAGCCCGCCCTTGGAGCGGGCGGTGACGATGGCCACGTCGGCCTGAGCCGAGGCCGCCTGGGCGCGGGCGCTCGCCAGCTCTGCCTCGGCTTGCTGTACCCGCGCGACGTACTCGGCCGAGTCGATCTGCGCGATCAGCTCGCCGGGCTGCACCGCTTGGTTCTCCGTGATTGCGACCTTCTGGATCAAGCCTCCGACTCTCGCGCTCACTGGCAAGAGGTCCGCGGCGACCTGCGCATCGTCCGTGCTCTCGCGGCCCGCCGTCAGGAGTGAGTAGGCGCCAAATCCGCCCAGCGCGACCAGCACCACCAAGCCCAGTACCAGCCAAGGGCGCCGCGCGCTGGGTTTGGTCGGAGCGGCGCCGCCCGCCACCTCTGGCGCTCGGGGTCGCGGCGCTTCTGCCTCGGCCAGACGGGGTTTGGTGGCTGGGCGCCCCGCGCGCGTCTCTAGCGGTTCTTCGATTTGCATGGTTCAGATCTCCGCGTGCACGTCGACTTTGACGGCCGGACCTCTCCCTGATTTCAGAAACACGAGCAGCGGCAGGACCACCAGAAACACGATGCCTGCCAGCAGGAATAACTTCTCGAAACTGAGCACGTTGGCCTGGCGCTGCACCACGCCGCCGAGCATGCGCTGAGCACCAGCGCGGGCCTGCTCCGCCGAATACCCTCGGCTGGTCAGAAAGGCGCTGAGGCGCGCTAGCCGCGCGCCGACCTCGGGGTTGGTGACTCCCAGGTGCGAGACCAACGACTGCCGCGCCGCCTGCTCGAAGCGCGGCAGGAGCGATGCAAACGTGGCCAGCCCGATCGAGCCCCCGATCTGCCGGAGCAACGAGTTGAGCCCGGTGGCGTCCGCCAGATTGTGACGGGGAATGTTGGTGAGCGCGACCGTGGTCAGCGGAATGAACAGACAGCTGAAGGCGACGCCCTGCAAAATCAGCACGAAGACGACATCTTTCGTAGTGGTCAGGAGCGTGTAGCGGCTCATGATCACGGCGCTCAGCACGAACAAGACCACGCCGAAGGCGACGGTGAGGCGCGGGGATACGCGGTTGTACAGGCGCCCGATGATCGGCATCATCAACATCATCGTCAACGCGCGCGGCATCAGCGCCACCCCCGCTTGCACCGCGGTAAAGCCGAGCATCTCCTGCATGAACACCGGCAGCAGGAACGTGAGCGAGAGCAACATCGCAAACATCACCGCACCGATCAGCGTGCCCGATGAAAAGACCGGATCGAGAAACAACCGGATGCGCACCGCCGGCACCGGCGCCGTCAACTCACGTATCACGAAGGCTGCCAGGGCCAGCGCGGAGAAGGAGGCCAAGCTCAGGATCAGGCTCGAGTCGAACCAATCGAGCCGGTTGCCCTCTTCGAGCACGTATTGCAGCGACGCCACGCCCAGCGCCAAAAGCGTGATCCCTTGCCAGTCCATCGACTTGCGTTGCACCGCCGCCTGGGCCAGGTTCGCTGCGCGGATATCTTCTGGCTCATGCACGAAGCGGCTAACCATGAACAGCGCCAGAGCGCCCACTGGCAGGTTGATATAAAAGATCCACTGCCAGCTGTAGTTGTCGACGATGTAGCCGCCCAGAGTTGGACCAAAGGCGGGCCCGATCACCACTGCGACGCCAAACAGTGCCATGGCCATGCCCTGCTCGGAGGGTGGAAAGGTTTGCCGCAGGATGGCCTGCTCGGTGGGTTGCAGCGCGCCCGCACCCAGGCCTTGGACCAGTCGGAACAGCACGAGCGTGGGCAAGCTGTGCGCGAGTCCGCACAATCCAGAACCCACCACGAACAGCCCGAGCGCCGCCATGTAGACGTTCTTTTGCCCAAACAGGCGGCCCAAGAACGCGGTCAGCGGCATCACGATCACGTTCGCGATCACGAACCCGGTGGTGACCCAGGTGATCTCCTGCACGGTGGCGCTCATCGCGCCGCGTAAATGCGGGGTGGCCACGTTGACGATCGAAGCGTCGATCGTGCCCATCAGCGTTCCGAAAGTGACTGACAGCGCGACCAACCACTTGTTGACCGGCTTGCTCGCTCGTGCGGAGGAGAACATGGATCAGCGCCCGGCGCCTTTCAGAAAAAAGTCTACGATCAGCCGCGCGGCGACGGCGGGGTCGAGCACAGGTAGCCCGTAGCGGTCCCGCTCCAAGGTGCCGCGGATCAGAGCCACCAGCAGCACCGCGAAGGAGCGCTCGGGATCGTCGCGCAGCTGGGGTTGCACCTCGTGCTCTTGCAGCACGAGCTCGAGGCGCTCGCGCAAGCTCTGCAGCATCAGCTCCTTGCTCGCCCCGTGCCCCCACTCGCTCACCAACGCGAGCCGCAGAAACGGTCGATGTTGCTCGAATTCGAGCAGGATGGTGTGGACCACCCCGGCCAGCCGTGCGCGCAGCTCGAAGCGAGCGAGCCCGTGCGCGGCCGTATCGATCTTTGCCAGCAGCTCGGCGCGCCGTTGCGCCAGGAGCGCCTGCAGCAATGCCTCGCGATCCTGGAAGCGGTT